>OBLC01000178.1_pt1 | contig 37208 bp, 57 predicted proteins | sample 1503181 | NCBI WGS metagenome assembly OBLC01 (sample SAMN00265069, study PRJEB22529) | human gut metagenome
ATGAATGAATCAGCGGAAGTAAGGGCTGCCTCAAGAGGTATTGTAGGTTATGATTCAGATAGTCTCATTGAAAGTATGAAAGAACAGCATGAACAGGCTGTTAAATCGTTTGAGGAATATTTGGAAAAAATACGCCCAACAATGATAACAAAAGAGGGAACTGCCTGCATGGACGCTATTGATAAAGCATGGGCAGAGTATAAGGAAGTGGATGCAAAAGTAATTGAGGTCGGTGCAACGACTGATACTGCGAAATCATTACAGGCTCAGCAGATGATGACCGATGAAGCAGCACCAAAGTATCAGGCGTTGGATGATGCTTTACAGAAACTTATGGCTTTGAATATTTCACTTGGAAACGCTAAACGTGCACAGTTGAGAACGGTTATGATAGCTGCATTGACAATTATAATAATTGTAATTGCAGTATCAACGATTTATTCAAACAGTCTTTCCGTTGCAATATCAAAGAGCATTGAAAAACCATTAAATGAATTAAAGGACAGATTTATTACATTTGCAGAGGGTGACATAGATTCTCCACTTCCAACGGTTGAGTCTGAGGATGAAATTAAGGAACTTGTATCTGGTGTATCTGCAATGTCAGACAGAATTAGAGTTATAATTAAAGATTCTGGCAGAATGTTAAATGAAATGTCAGAAGGTAATTTTGCGATTGATACAGAGTGTGAGGAAGTATATACAGGAGCATTTACCGATTTGCTGACAGGCATAAGAAAAATGAATGAGGAGATTGATACAACTGTAAGAGGGGTAGATGATGCATCGGGGCAGGTTCTTACAGGTTCCACAAACCTTGCAGAAGCGGCACAGTCTTTAGCAGAAGGCGCAACGGATCAGGCGGCATCGGTTGAGGAAATGCAGGCAACTATCAATGAACTTACAAGCGGAATAAAAACAACAGCAGAAGAATTAGGAACAGCTTACGATGAAGCCTATAAGTATGCGGAGATTGCAGAAGGCAGTCGTGGAGATATGGAAGTATTAGTGCAGGCTATGTCACGCATAAATGAAACCTCTGAGAAGATAGGAGCAATTATCACACAGATTGAAGATATTGCAAGCCAGACAAATCTTCTTTCATTAAATGCTTCGATTGAGGCAGCAAGAGCTGGAGAAGCCGGAAAAGGTTTTGCTGTTGTTGCGGATCAGATCAGAAACCTTGCAGAACAGAGTGCAAAATCAGCGGTGGATTCAAAAGCACTTATTGAAGCGGCTATTCATGAGGTTGGAGATGGAAATATGTATGCAGAGAAAGCCTCAACTTCATTGAGAGAAGTTGTGGATGGCATACAGGCGATTGCAGACAGTGCGAAAAAGATAAAAGAAATTTCCATTGAACAGGCAGACAGTATGGAACAGGTAGAGGCAACCGCAGAAAGAATTGCTGAAGTTGTTCAGAATAATTCGGCTGCGGCACAGGAAACATCAGCGACGAGTGAAGAACTTACAGCTCAGGCTACAACACTTAGCGGTATGGTTTCGGTATTTAAATTAAGACAATAAGAATTCCCGAAACAAATAATTGATGGAGGAATATATTATGATAGGTTTTAGTATAATGATGTGGTTTAGTTCTGCTCTTCTCATATTTTTTAGTATTTCTCTGTTAAAAGGAAATTACTCTTCTGTTCATGGTAAAGTATTTGAAACCACAAATGACAAAAATGGATATGCGAAAGCATTAGGAAAGCCTGTTTTGTTGATAGGAATTTGTGTTTTGTTATCTGGAGTAATTGCAGTTGTATTACCGAAAGATTATGCCATTTCTATTGCGGTTGTGTTTATATTATTTATAGCTGTTGTCGCTGGGATATGGTTGTATAAGATTCAAAAGAGATTTTCGTAAATTTCAGTTTTATAAGTCGACTTATATTTACAATACAGTTAGTTTATATGTCCCAAACAATTAGAATGGCATTTAAGGAGATGGAAAAATGAATTTTACCGATGAGAAAGATTACATCATGCGAATGATAAAAGAAATGGTTAGAGTATTATTTTCATTAGCCTTTGGGAAAGAGTATGTTTCTGTTGAACTTGAAAAAGAAAACAAGTATGAAGTATCGGGAAAAAATTTCTTGATATGATTGATTTAGGAAAAATTAACGAAGCAGAGAACATACTTTTAGATAGCATTGACTATACAAACAATAACGAGGTAATAGAGGTGGCTCTTTTTTATCAGTACCTTAGTGAAAAAGATAATAAGTTTTTGGAAAACAACAATTATACAAAAGAAGAAGTGCTTTCTGGTTTCAAACAATTACTTATGAAGTCGGGATATAGCGATTTGCTTTATTTGCTCAAATGATGAGTAATATTATAAAAATTCACCTTTTTAAAAACGCCCGTATCGGCATTACTGCTGATACGGGCGTAGCCTTTTTCTGCCAGAGGGAAGATTACAAATTTGAGGTCAGATACTATCCTCTCTGAGAATCAGATTGTTCTCGACAGTAATGCTGAAATCGGAGAATAATGATGAGCCTTTGAGAATTGCAAAGGAGCAAGTATCTACGTTTGCACACATTGGTAAATGATTTATTTTTATATCCAATTTTGTACCACGAGAATTAAGCAAACCTTTACACAGGTTTTGCTCTAATTCATTTTTGGGTACACGAAAAGAAATCATCACTTTTCCGGTGTCTAACAGACAGATTTGTGCTTTAAATTCAATTCCTTTGTATTCAAACTCCACATCTGTAAAATGAGGTGGCTTTTCCTCGATAATAAGTACAGACATAATCAATAAGTCAGAGAAGATGATACATCAGGTGCGGTAAAAGAAACTCCTTTAGCATCAATCATAAAACCGCTGAGTGTTGCCGTATTGGTTCCACGCTTTGTTGTTACGATAAGTTTTAAAATTAAATGCGACAAGAGGTATTAAACCTCTGCCGCATTTATTTTTTTACCATAAATAACAGTAAAAATAAAAGTGCGGTAGAGCGTAAAACTCTATCGCACTATTTTTTTATCCAGAAATGAGAAAGGAGAGCGGGAGCGTGGCAAGAAAGTACAAGAGATTGAGCTATGAGGACAGAAAAGAAATAGAGGCTATGTGCAAGGCTGGGAAGAAAGCGGACGAGATAGCAGAGGCTATGGGAGTACATAGAGCTACCGTATATCACGAACTAGCCAGAGGTGGTGCAGAGAACGGAAAGCGGCAGCAGTACAGCGCTGATATGGCACAGAAAGCAATTTAACCAGAGAGACGACGAAAGAGAGGTATATATTATGGCAAAGTATGAAGAAATGAAGAAGTACTACCCGCAGGAAATTTTAGAACAAATGGCAAAGGAGAGCAAAGAGAATGAATAAGGAAAGGCACAAGAGAATAGCAGAGGCGCTGGAACTGATAAGCCAAGCAAAGGACATTTTAGAAGAGGTAAAGGACGAAGAGCAGGAGTGCTACGACAATCTGCCAGAGGGCTTGCAAAATGCAGAACGTGGCGAGCAGATGCAGGAGAACGCAGACAACTTAGAGGAATTTATAGGCTATCTGGAAGAGGCAGACGCATTAGAGGAAATGTTGGCGGCAGCAGCCGCCAACAAACGCCTTTAGCTTAACAGTAGAGTACCTTATTGGCTTAAGGGAGCGCTGGGGCAGCACCAGCAGGGCGTATTTGGCAGCAGGAGTGGCGACCTGCAACAGAGGGCAGCAGGCTAATAGCTGTATCTGTATACCGTGGAAAAATAGCAGCGGTCATACCAGCTAGAGAGTATGTAGACGGTCAACAAGTTTTAAGCAGCTTTTTAATGCGAAAAGCGCCCGCACGGTAAATATACGCCAGAGTAGAAAGGTGGCAGCATGAGGAAACCAAGAGCGCCGCCGAAAGGAGAGAGGCAGAGAATGAGATGCGCAGTAGTTTTATACACAGATACAACCAGCAAAGAGGCTGTAGTTGATTTTATGGAGCGATACAGACGACGCAAGCAGCGTGAATACAGACGGCAGCAGCGCCGCTGGTATTTTATAAAGCAGCGTTTATTTGGCATTGCGCTTTTAGTTTTTACCGTGCTGGCAACTATGCTGCTGGACGGGGGCGCAACTATAGGCTTTGTCACAGTACCGCTGGGGCTTTGTTTGATTTTTAGTAAAGAAATGCTGATAGTGAATAATTTTTACCGACAGGAAGAGAGGCGGCACAATGCTGGAATTAGTACCAATTACGCTAAAAGAGGCTAACGCTTTTGTGGAGCAACACCACAGACACCATAAGCCAGTAGTAGGGCATAAGTTTAGTATTGCAGCAAGTGACGGCGAGAAGATAGTAGGCGTGGCTATAGTAGGTAGACCAGTAAGCAGATACTTAGACAACGGGCTAACGCTGGAAGTAAATAGGCTTTGTACTGACGGCACAAGAAATGCGTGTAGCTTTCTGTATTCTGCTGCATGGAGAGCGGCAAGAAACTTAGGATACAAGAAACTTATTACCTATATTCTAGTATCGGAAACGGGCAGCAGTCTTAAGGCGGCTGGCTGGAAGTGCGTAGGGGAGTGCGGCGGTTTACGCTGGAATGGACGCAGCGCATCAAAGGTAGACTTATATCCTGCACAAATGAAACTACGTTTTGAAATAGGAGAGGCAGAAAATGAGCAAAGCAACATATCACATTAGAGAGACAAAGAATACCCGCAGTTTTTCGTACAGCGGGGATTTGGCAGAGGCGATAAAAAAGGCTGAAAAAGATTTAGAGGCAGAGAAAAACAACAAGGATATGCAGCACTGGGAATGGCTTTATAAAAAGGCAAAAGCTGCCATAACAGCGCATGACAACAAAATAGACAGAATAAGCGCATTTATCAGATGCGCAAAAGCGGCTCTGCAAAAGCAGCAGGCGGCAGAAAGCGAGGCGGGCGAATAATGGCACAAGTATACATACGCAGCCAGAATAAAGAGGCGCTGTACGTATTCAATAACTTTCAAGGCATAGAGTACAGCACTACGGAAAATCACAAATACAGAAAAGGTGGCGAGCCGCCAGAGCAGATACATTGCCTTTTTCTATCTGACGGTTGTTTAGAAGAGCTGGGACGGTACGAAAGTAAAGAGCGCTGCATAGAGGTACTGGACGAGATACAAAAGGTATGCGGCAGTTATCTATATGCAGAGGGCAGCAACGGCTACATAAGAGGCAGTGTGCCTATGCCGCCTATGGCAGCAAATATACCGCACGTATACCAGATGCCAGAAAAGTAATGGCAGAAATCATATTACACCCTTGCCACCCAGATTATTGCAAAGAGTGCATTTATCACGACGACAAGCACGCAGGCTGCTTAAGTGAGGACTACCAGAAGAACAGCTATAAAGTTAATTGTGTGTGGCGCTATTGCAAATATAAGCGCATAAGGCATAAGGAAAGCGAGGGCGAAAGTGAGCGACGAGGAATATAGCAGGGTTATACATGAGTTTTACCAGACATACAGACCGCTACAGAAAAGATATAACTTGCGCCTACACAGCCATTTTGATGTATACGGCAACGACTATATAGAGATATGGGAATACAAGGGCGACGTGAGAGGTAGCCGTATTTGCATGGTAAAGGAAGAGGGCGAGGTAGCGTGCTATAGGCGGGCGATAGAAGAGCTGAAAAATTACGAGGGCAACAGAAAGGATAGGAGCAATGAGAAAAGAGCAGGATAAAAGCCTAATTTCAAAAAAAGACCTTAACGCTGGCATTTTGGACGAGCTGACAAAGGGCGGCAAGATTAAGAACGCCGTAGGGCTGGCGGGAGAGGTTAAGGAGCTGGCAGCAGTTACAAATATTTGCGGGCTGCCGTTTAGCGGGTATCTGGGGAAGATTGAGACACCCAGACCGAGCGGCAATATGGACGAGGTAGTAATAGCCTTTGAGGAAAACACACCATTTAAGCAGCACGGCGTAGAGTTTGACGTATTAAGGGAGTTTGCAGCAGGCAGCAGGCTTTTAGTGGCAGGCAAGATGCAGACACTTAAGGACTTTGAGAGCGGCAGAGTGCTTGTATATGTGCTGGCAGAGTTTGTGGCATTAAGTCCAAAGGCTATGCAGCAGGACGACGTAGCAGTAGTGGGAGAACTGGCATATAAGCCAGTACATAGAGTAACACCGAGAGGCAAGCACATTGCGGATATGTTCGTAAAGGTGCAAAACGTGCTTACGGCTGGCACTTGCTATATACCGTGCATCTGCTGGCAGGAAACAGCCGACGAGGCAGCAGAATGGCAGCAGGGCGACAAAGTTAAGCTGCTGGGGAGATACCAGAGCAGGGAATACAGCAAATTAAAGGATATTGATAACGAGGAAAGCAGGGAAACCCGCACAGCCTATGAGTTATCGGTAAATTACATTGAGAGAGTAGGAGAGGCGAAAGATGCAGAGTAGAACAGTTTACGGTAAGGGTTTAAACACACCGAAAATGCAGGAAATCAGAATAGAGGCACACGGCAAAGGCGGTGCAGTAGGTATTAAGTGTGTACAAACGCTGGTAGCGCATATAGAGAGCTTTAAGGCAGCCGAAACGCCGCAGGAAGTGTACGACAGATTTATGACGGTATGCGGGTACTGTAGCTGCTGTAGAGATGCAGGCTTTTTGGATAAGACCAGTGCAGACGAGATTATGCAGCTTGCAAGTATTTTGGCGGGAAATGAGCAGGCAAGGGCAGAGCATGAAAGCAAAAGAGGTAACGTATGAAAAGAGTTTATATTTGTAGCCCATATAGGGCAAAGACCAGCGCCGAGCTGGATAGAAACATAGATTATGCGCAGGCATTGACACGCAGCGCAATTATGGCGGGCTTAGTGCCGATTACGCCGCATTTATATATGACACAATGCTTAAATGAGGACAACCCAGAAGAGAGGGCAGCGGGACTGGCAGCAGGCTTAGAACTGCTTAAGGGCTGCGATTTTGTGATAGCGGGTATTAAATACGGTATCAGTGAGGGTATGAGCAGGGAGATACAGACAGCGGACAAGCTGGGGATTGAAGTAGTAAACGCAGATAAGCTGCGTGAGAAGTTAAAACACGAAGAGCGTAAGGCAGATGCAATGGCAAACGATTACGCAAAGCTGCATTGCTGCCGTTTCTGCGCAGGCAGCCGCTTACATAGCTGTACTGGCTATGATTGCAGAGAGCCTTACCAGAGGGCATACGAATATGCAAAAGCACAGTTTACAAATGGATAAAGTAAAAGCCCCTACGGTACGGGAATACCATAGGGGCTAAGCTATACAGCTTTAATTACCTAAAAAAATTATAAGCGAAGTATGGCAGAAAATCAAGGAAAATCAACGGGCGGCAGCCCGTCTTATCACTTGATAAAAGTATTAACTATCCGACCAGATAGACATACAAGGGGGTAAGCAGATGCCATACGTGGAGAGGATAACAAGGGCAGGCAAGACCATTGAAATAGAGCGCTATTTTACCAGCAGATATAAAAAGCAGGGGATAAAGAGAGGGGGCAAAGTAAAGCCGACCAAAGAGCAGCAGCAAAAAGTAAATACCAGACAAGCAGAGAGAAAGTTAAGGATTTTGATAAATGCTAACTTTGGATACGGGGACTATCATTTAGTGCTGGACTACATACGGAGAAAAGGAGAGCAGCCACGAAGTAAAGAGCAGATGCGTAAAGATATAGACGTATTCTTGCGGGAACTGCGCAAGGAATGTAAAAAGCAGGGTATACCGCTTAAGTACATACATGTTATGGAGATAGGCGAAAAGGGCGCAAGGCATCATCACTTAGTTATTAACAAGATTGATACAGAAATATTGCAGCGCTGCTGGTACAAAGCCTATGAGGGACATAACAGAGTAAAGGTATTTCCTCTGGACGACAGCGGAAATTATGCAGAGCTGGCAGCTTATCTTATCAAGTACACCGATAAGCACAGAACAGAAGAGGACGGGGCGCTACAAGGCAAGCGCTGGAATTGCAGCAAGAATTTAGTAAGACCAGAGCCAGAGATAAAAATAATTACAGATAGAGCGTGGTTTAAGGCAGAGCCGAGAGAGATTAAAGGCTACTACGTGGATAAAAACAGCATAAGCAAGGGAGTACATAGCCCAGAGTATTACGGCTACGGCTATTTCAGATATACGTTAGTGAAATTAGAGACGAGGGGGGGATAAGATGAAAACCATTATAGCAGCAATAGTGATAATCATAGTGGCAGCAGTTTTGGCGCTTGTGGCGCTGGGGCTTTTCTGCTTTTACGTAGCAGGCGAGATTATGAAAGGTTTTGAAGAGTGGGACGGTGGCGTAAATGATACAAAAACTTAAATACTGGTTATTCCAGAGAGGAAAAAGCTGTAAGCATTGCTGCTTATGGTGCGAGTATTACGACTTATGCAGCAATGAGGTTATGAACAGCCAGAAAGGAGAGGCGGGAAAATGAGAAACTTTAGACTGGACGACGAGAGCGGACACCAAGAGGCACTATTTAACTGGGCTGGCTACAATATGCAGCGTATGCCAGAGCTTGAATATCTGCATCACGTACCGAACGGCGGCAAGAGGGACAAGGCAACGGCAATAGCGCTTAAGAGGCAGGGCGTAAAAGCTGGCGTACCAGACGTTGTGCTACCAGTACCGAGGGGCGAGTACCACGGGCTTTACATAGAGCTTAAGGCGGGCAGCAATACAACTACAGCCAATCAGAAAAGCTGGTTAAAATTCTTGCGGCAGCAGGGACACTATACAGCAATATGCTACAGCTGGCAGCTGGCGGCAGAGCTGATAGAAAGATATTTATTACACCCAGAGGAACTTACAAAAGAGCAGGAAACCATTACATTGCGCTAGAGGCAGGCGCAGAAAGTGAGGCAAGGAATGAAAACAATAAGCATTTTAAACCTTAAAGGCGGCGTAGGTAAAACCTTTACAGCGGCAAACATAGCGTATGAACTATGGCGCAGAGGCTACAAAGTCCTGCTGCTGGATAACGACAAGCAGGGGAACTTAAGCAAGGCATACGGCAGATATGATGCCGAAAGCGTAGCACCGATAACAAAACTGCTTTCTGGGGACTGGCAGCAGCCAGAGGAACTGATACAGCAGACCGACTACGACGGCATAGACATTGTGGCGGCTAATATGTCACTTTTTGGGGCTACATGGAATTTAACCAAAGAGGAAAGCGAAAACCAGATAGAGCGATACAAAGCGCTGGTATACGCAAGGGTGCAGTATTACGGAGATTGCACCATATACGGCAAATATGATTACTGCATCATAGACAACCCGCCAGACATAGGGCTTAACGTGATAAATGCGCTGGCAATTACGGACGAGGTTATAGTACCCGTAAAGATTGACGAGGACGCATTAGAGGGGCTGGATATTGTAGCAGAGCAGATAGAGGACGCAAAGGCGCTTAACCCGTCGCTTAAGATGCGTGGCGTACTGGTTACTGTATACCAGAACACGGACGGAGAGGCAGCAGGCGTGGAGTGGCTAAAGCAGCAGCCAGATACAGAGAAATATAACATACTGGGCGTTATCAGATATTCCAGAAAAGTAGCGGAAAACTCTTTTATGAGAAAGCCGATTTATGAGTATAGCCCATGCTGCGGAGCTGCGCAGGACTACAAGAGATTTATAACCGAGTATACGGGGAAAGCGAGGTAGGCAATGGCGCACAAAGAAAGATATTGCGTATACTGGCATTGCAAAAGAAATGGCGGTACTACTTGCTGGAACTGGGGCGGCAAATTTGCTGGGCGGGCTTGCCCGCAAAATGACAGCTGCGAACATTGGAGAACGTGCGAGATGTGTAACGGAGTAATGGGAGCTTGCAAGAAACAGCAGGCAATAAAGAAAGCGAGGTAAAGGATATGGCAAAGTTTGGTATAAATGACATTTTGAACGCAAAGAGCAAAGCGGGAACGGCAGCAGGCACGGTGGATAAGTACACCGAAATTTATTTAAGCCCGTATGAGGTTAAGGCAGCGGACGAGAACACGCACCAGAACTTAGAGGGCATAGAAGAGCTGGCAGACAGCTTTTTACACGTAGGGCAGGAGCAGCCTACAGTATTGGCGAGGGTAAACGGAGAATTTAGGATAATCGATGGACACCGCAGAAACGCTGCTAATATTTTCAATTTGGAGCGGGGACACAAAGAGTATGAGAAAGTGCTATACCGCTACAAGGATATGAGCGAGGCTATGTATGAGCTTTCGTTATTGGCAGGCAACGGATACACGCAGCCACTTACGGCTTACGAAAAAACCAGATTAGTAGAGCGTACAAAAGCGGCGCTTATCAGAGCCAAAGAAGAGGACGGGTTAGAAATTCAAGGCAAGATGCGTGATTTAATCGCAGCTATGCTGAATGAGAGCAGCACTAACGTAGCCAGAATGGAGAGCATTAACAACAATGCCACGCCAGAGGTAAAAGAGCAGCTGAAAAACGGCAACATGGGTATTACTGCTGCCTACGAGGCTGCAAAGCTGCTGCCAGAAGAGCAGAGAGCCATTGCAAACCAAGTAGCAGCAGGCGAGGACATAAGGGCAAAGGAAATAGCCCTTAAGACAGCAGAGAAAACAGCAGCCAAAGCCGCAGCGGATGCCGAAGAGGCGCAGCACGATTACGAAAAGCAGCAGGAAGAGACAGAAAAGGAGATAGAGAAAGCCGAGCGCAAGCAGGCAGAGGCAGAGGAAAAGGCAAGGGCGGCAGAAATTGCAGCACAGCACGCAAAGGTTATGCGTGAATGGGTAAAAGAGAGCGTGAGCGCTGCCACAAAGGCTGCCGCAGATGCGGTGCTTAAGGTGTCCGAAACGGACACGCCGCAGAAAGACTGGAATAATACAGAATGGGTAGTATTTACCGCCAGAGCGATTATGCAGCAGGCAGATAAAGTAAGCGAGGACGATTTATATTTACTGCATGACATTATGATGCGCTGCCAGCACCCAGAAGAGCCGATAGCGGACGACGGACAGATAGAGGGGCAGCAGGATATAGAAACATGGAAGCAGGAGCTTGTGGCAGCAGAAAGCGAGGCAGGCAATGAACAGACGGCAGCGGAAAAAGAAGAGTAAGGCGCAGCAGCTTACAATTATTTTAGGCTGCAAGGTAGCAGCCAGAGCCGAAGAATACGAGAAGATGCGCAAGAGTATTGATTACCAGTTAAGAGCGGGCAGCGTTATATTGCTGCCCACCTATCTGCACGTAGAGGCGATTATACAGCAGAACGGCAGCAGGCGTATTGAGATTAAGCAGGAAAGCGAGGCGGGAGCATGAAGTACAGACAATGGAAAAAGAACTATAAAAAGCGTCACGGAGTAAACCCACCAGCCAGCATAGACAAGAGAAAGCAGCGCAAAGCTGCAAAGCGTGCGCTTAAGCATCTGGCAGACACAATTACATATACCGACTTTAGCGGGGCGATAAGCAGGGCAGCAAATGCCTTAACAGATGCCGTGGCAAGTATCATGCGGGCAATGGGTAGCGCCTGCGACAGAGCGGGTACAGTTTTTAAGAATGTGGCAGACGGAATACAGCAGTTAGAGATTAAAGGCAATGTGATTAGCTGGGAAGTAAAACCAGTAGTATGCGACTACGGCATATATGAAAATAACGCATTAGACGGCAGCAGCGAGCTTAAGTTAATCACAAACAGCAGGAGAGCAGCCGAGAAAATAGCGGAAATTTTGCAGCAAGACCATTTAGAACACATGAGGCTTAATTATCCAGAACGGATACAAAAGAGGCAGGGCGTAGCGGACGGGCTTACAGCGGCGTTGACATTTTGCGACGAGGGGGCGTTTACAGATGCTTGATTTTATGGACGGAATAGTAGAGGCTGTAGAAGAATTTGCAGCGGGAGCAGCAGAATTTGCAGCATTTGCGCTGGTAGTATTAGCAAAATGGGTAATTCTGCTTACTGCGCCAGTATGGATACTGCCATACAAGCTGCTTAGAAACAGAAAAGGCGGCAAGTGCGAAAATCCAGATTGCAACAGCTGCCCGTTTCCACCATGCGAGAAAGGAGAGGCAGAAAATGACTAATATTTTACTTACGGTTATTGCATTGCTGCTGGTAAGCATCTGGCAGCAGCTTAGAGAGATTAACGAAAGGGGCAAGGCGAATGAATAACGTATCACTTTCTGGAAGATTGACGAAAAACCCAGAGCTTAGATATGGCGGGCAGGATAACAGCACCGCCATTGCACGCTTTACGCTGGCGGTAGACGACGGACGGGAAACAGATTTTATAAATATTAAGTGTTTTGGACGTACTGCGGAATGGGTAGACAAATGGCTAAGCAAGGGCAATAAGGCAGAGGTAACGGGAAAGATTAAAACGGGCAGCTATGACAGCCAGAGAACGAGGCAGAAAGTTTACTACACAGAGGTAGTGGCAAATAACGTAGGCTTTGGAGAAACAAAGGCAGAGGCAGAGGCGAGAGCGGCAGCAGGACAGCAGCCAGATTATAACGACGGTTTTATGAATATCCCAGACGGCGTAGACGACGAGCTGCCATTTAATTAAAAGCGAAAGGTAGGTAATTTAGATGCAGGAAAAAGAGACGGAAATTAAAGGGCTGGCTACAGAGATAAAGCCGGAGAGTGAAGAGACAGCAGGAGCGCCAGAGGGAGAGCAATGGGTAGCACTTCCTGCGGCTGATTTTGAGGAAATGATACAGAAAGCAGCAAAGGCAGCGGTAGCAGAGTTTAAAAAGCAGGAAGAGAAAGAAAAGAAGAGGGACAAGTACCACAATACCTTTACGCTTATGAAATGCTACAGAGACGCAGTTTTTCACATTGAGAACGCCATAAGCGACGGTACGCAGCTGGAACTTTGCGGAATGACTGACGAGCAGCAGCGCACGTATTTGGAGAGCGTAAGACGCAGCCGCTTTAAAACGCTGATTATGACGGCGCATATAGACAAGGCGGTAGACGAGATAGAGCGCAGACGCAAGGCAGCAGGCAGAGAGGTAGAGTATAAGGCGTTTGAGTTGTATTTTATGCAGGGCAAGGACTATGCGGAAATTGCAGAGGAACTGGAAACGGGCAAGAATACACCGAGACGCTGGGTAACTGCCATTATCAACGAGCTTTCAGTGTTGCTTTGGGGCATTGATGAAGAGAGGGCAAAGTAAATGATTGAGATAATAAAGGTATGGCTACAGAGACGCAGGAAGAAAAAGCAGGCGGCAAAAGAGCAGCAGGCAGCAGCGGAACTGATAGAGCATATAGAGCAGGCGTTAAATTTGGAGCTTTACGAATGGCAAAGGCTGTATATCATAACTGGGATATGGCAGCCACCAGAGGGCAGGCGGCATGGCAGGACGCTTGCATACATATTGCGGCTATTATTAGACCAAAGTAAGCCGCTGCTTATATACAACATATCAGATGCAAGAGCATACGCAGACAACCCATTTACAGAGCGACAGTATACGCCAGTACCGACATTTTACGCAGACGGGTTTAGGCGGGATTTGCAGGAAATATATGAGCAGCTGCGGGCAGCAGGCGTGCCAGTAAGAGAGCTGGTATTTAAGCACGGCAGAGACGGTGCGGGAATATCGTGGTAAAATCGTGGGGTTTACATGGTATTTCAGAAAGGTTATAATGGTAACATGAAAAGAGTAGGCAATAGCTTAGCCGTGCAGATGCGGTAGCAGTTACCTACTCTTTTTTGTTTTCATTCTTTAGCCTCCACCCAGCGCATGAAACTTAGGGCGCTGGGGAATGAAAGAGAAAGGAGAGGGACAGTATGAAAGCATGGGCTAAGAGCTTTTATTTATCGGCGGCATGGGAGCAAACCAGAGCCGCTTACTTAATGTCACAAGATTATATATGCGAGCGCTGCGGCGAGCCTGCAAAGATAGTGCATCATAAGCGATACATAACCAGAGACAACATTAACGATACGAACGTAACGCTATGCTGGGATAACCTAGAGGCATTGTGCCAAGATTGCCACAATAAAGAGCATCATAAGCACGAGACGACGTTACGATACAGATTTGATGCAGCAGGCGGCATACTCCCCCCTATCAGAAACAAAAATTAAAGGGGGAAAATACCGATGGGGATACCCTAAAAATACCCTGCGGGCGTGCGCATACGTGGTGTAGGGGGTGTGGTGTAGGAGCAGCAACAGAAAGCGGGGTAAAGAAATGGTAACAAAGAAAGAAAAAACAAAAGAACAGCGTATTAAGTCCGAGAAAACCAGACTTAAAGGGATTTTTAAGGAACTTGACGAAAATAAGAAAAAGTTAGCAACGCCGCTGATGGAAAAGGCTGCATTTATGAGCATTGAGCTGGACGATTTGCAGGCACAAATTGAGCAGGACGGCTGGACGAGTGAGTATAAAAATGGCGAGAACCAGTACGGCACAAAGAAAAGCCCAGAGGCAGAGACATACATAGCCTTAAGCAAGAATTATGCAGCAATTATTAAGCAGCTGACAGAATTAGTGCCAGCAGCAAAACGCAAGACAAGCAGGCTGGCAGCCCTGCGGGAAGAATAAGCGGGAGTGCTGCCGTATAAGAATTATATCTATGAGTACCACGCCAAGATTAACAGCGGCGAAATAACGGCGGGAAAGTGGATAAAAGCAATATATAAAATCATTGTGGACGGGCTGGAAAAGCAGGAATATTTTTTTAATGCAAAGGCAGCCAACAAGGCTATAAAATTCATAGAGAATTTTTGCCACCACAGCAAGGGGCGCAATGATTTACTGAAACTGGAACTATGGCAAAAAGCTATAGTTTCTGTCATTTTTGGCATACAAGATGCAGAAAAAATACGTGTTTTTCGTGAAATTTTTATTGTAATTGGCAGAAAAAACGGCAAGAGTTTATTTGCCTCTGCAATAATTGCCTATATGGCATATTTAGAGCCAGAATACGGGCAGGAAATATACTGTTTAGCACCAAAATTAGACCAAGCGGCGCTAGTATACGACGGATTTTATCAAATGGTACAAGCCGAAGAGGAACTATTAGAGCTGGCAAAGAAACGCCGCAGCGATATTTACATAGCCGAGACAAACACGGTTATTAAGCCTATCGCATTTAACGCTAAGAAGTCTGACGGATTTAACCCGCAGCTGGTAGTTTGTGACGAAATGGCAGCATGGAGCGGGGACGCTGGACTTAAGCAGTATGAGGTTATGAAATCTGCGTTAGGCGCACGTACACAGCCTATGATTTTAAGCATAAGTACGGCGGGATATATTAACGACAGCATATATGATGAACTAATGAAACGTAGCACCAGCTTTTTAAAGGGCAACAGCAAAGAGCGCAGGCTTTTACCATTCCTCTACATGATAGACGACGTAGAAAAGTGGAACGATATAGAAGAGCTGAAAAAGGCTAACCCTAATATGGGCGTATCGGTTAAAGAGAGCTTTTTTGTTGATGAAATAGCGGTAGCAGAAAGCAGCTTAAGCAAGAAAGCAGAGTTTTTAACAAAATACTGCAATATCAAGCAAAACAGCTCTATTGCATGGCTGGAATATGCAACCGTGGACGGCGCAGGCATTGAAAAGACGTTAGAGGACTTTAGGGACTGTTACGCCGTGGGCGGCATAGACTTAAGCCAGACAACCGACTTAACAGCAGCCAGCGTGGTAATTGAGAAAGACGGCAAATTATATGCGTTTACTCAATTCTTTATGCCACGGGGCAGGGTAGAGTATTTGCAGGCTACGGACGGTGTGCCGTATGACATTTTTGTTAAAAAGGGACTGATTACCTTAAGCGGCGAGAATTACGTAGACTATCACGACGTATACGGCTGGTTTACAATGCTGCTGGAAAACTACGGCATAAGACCGCTAAAGATAGGCTACGACAGATACAGCGCCCAGTACCTTATTACGGATATGGCAAACTACGGTTTTCACATGGACGACGTTTTCCAAGGGGAAAACCTTACACCAGTTATACGGGAGTTTGAGGGTATCATAAAGGACGGTAATTTTAAGATTGCCGACAACAATTTACTAAAGACGCACTTTTTAAATGTTGCACTTAAGCATAACATGGAAACACGGAAATTCAGACCAATTAAGATTGAGCAGCGGGCACATATTGACGGTTTTGTATCTGTCATAGATGCAATGACCGTAAGACAGAAATACTGGGAAGAGTGCGGCGAGCTGCTTAAAAACGCTGCATAGAAAGGAGAGTAAGCGGCATGAAATTTTTAGATTATCTGTTTCATGGTAAACAGATGCGGGTAATAGACAGCTATTTTAAGATGCTGAACGGCTACAGCCCTACGTTTACGAGCTTTAATGGCGGCGTATATGAAATGGATTTAACAAGAGTAGCAATTAACAGCTTTGCGACACATTGCAGCAAGCTAAAGCCAGAGATTACGGGCAGCGCCTATAAGCATCTGGAAAGAGTTTTACAATTTAAGCCTAACTATTTCATGGATACAACGAAATTTATTAAGAGGCTGGCAACTATTTTAGCGGTGGAACACACCGCTTTTATTGTGCCGATAGAGGACAAGTACGGCAACTTGTGCGGCTGGTATCCTCTAAGGGCGCAGCGCTGCGAGGTAGTAGAGGCAGCAGGGCGGGTATACCTACGTTATCTGTTTGCAAACGGCGAGCATGGGGCTATTGAGTTTGAAAAGGTGGGAATTATGACGGATTTTGAGTATAACGACGACCTTTTTGGAGAGCCGAACGACACGCTTAAGCCGACTATGCAGCTGATACATACGCAAAATGAGGGTATCGTAAACGCCGTTAAAAACTCTGCAAGTATCCGCTTTCTGGCAAAGGTGGCAAATATGCTAAAACCAGAGGATATAAAGAAAGAGCGGGAACGATTTACAGAGGAAAACTTAAGCGCCGACAACAAAAGTGGCATGATTATTTACGACAACAAATTTAGCGAGCTTAAGCAGATAGAGAGTAAGCCATACACGCCAAACGCATTGCAGATGCAGCAAATACAAGACAGTGTATGCACGCATTTTGGTACAAACATGGATATATTGCAGAATAAATTTAACGAGGAAACGTGGAACGCTTACTATGAGGGAAAAATAGAGCAGTTCGCTATCCAGCTATCGCTTGTTATGTCAAACATGACGTTTACGCAGCGGGAGCTTGCGCACGGCAACGCCATTACCTTTAGCGCAAACCGTCTGCAATATGCCTCTAATGCAACTAAGCTGCAAGTAAGTACGCAGCTTTTTGACCGTGCATTATTAAACCGAAACGGCGTTATGGATATTTGGAACATGGCGCACGTAGAGGACGGCGACAAGTATTATATCCGAAAGGAATATACGGAAGTAAGCGAGCTGAATAAGCATAGCGAGCAGCCGATTATTATACAACAGATGCCGCCAGCAGGGCAGCAGGCAGCAGAGCCGCCGCAGGACGGCAACGAGCCACCGAAAGAGCCGACGAATGAGGGAAATGAGCCAGAAGAGAAAGAGGGTGTAAATGATGCCGATTAAGCAGGAAAGAGAATATAGAGCGCTGGCAGCGCCGCTATCGGTGCAGCAGGCAGCAAAGAGGATAGATACGGACTATTACGTAGAGGGATACGCTACCACGTTTGACAAGCCGTATCTTTTGTATGAGCTGGACGGCGTGAAGTTTTACGAAAGAATAGACGCACACGCTTTGGACGGCGCAGACATGAGCGACGTTATAATGCAGTACGACCATGAGGGCAGGGTATTTGCCAGACAATCAAATAAGACGCTTATTTTAGTCCCAGACCATAAGGGGCTTTTAGTGGCTGCCGATTTAGGCAGGACGGATTTAGCAAGGGGACTGTACCAAGATATTGACGCAGGCATGATAACTAAAATGTCATGGGCTTTTACCGTGGCAGAGGGTGGGGACAGCTACGACAGAGCCACACACACCAGAACAATACACAAAATTAAAAAGGTTTATGATGTATCAGCCGTGAGCATACCAGCAAACGGCGATACTGAAATAAGCGCCCGTAATTTTGCCCGTAGGAGTTATGAGGCAGAAAGGCAGGAGTTGCTTAACAGACGGGTGCAGCTACTAAAGATTAGAGCCAGTTTATAAGAAAAACCAGAAAAGGAGATTTAAGACAATGAGATTAAAGGAAATCGAGGCAAGATTAGCACAGATTAAGCAGGAGCTTACCACAAGAGCAGCAGAACTGAAAGAGGACGAGATTAAAGCGTTAGAGGCAGAGGTAACGGATTTGCAGGAAGAGAGGGCAGCTATTGTGGCTGCGGCTGAAAAGCGCACAGCGCTGCTTGCAAGAATTGCAAACGGCGAGCCAGTAGGCGACGACGGCGACGGCGCAGAGCCTACCGTACTTAGAAACTTTAAGGGCGCAGGCGGCGACGGCGGCAATGAGCCGCAGGATAAATACGGCAGCATGGCATACAGAAAAGCGTTTATGCAGTATGTGTGCCGTGGTGTAGCAATCCCTGCGGAATACAGAGCAGATGCAGTAAGCACCACTACCGACGTGGGCGCTACTATTCCTACAACCGTGCTTAACCAGATTGTAGAAAAGCTGGAAAGTACGGGCATGATTTTGGCGCTTGTAACCAGAACGGCATACAAGGGCGGCGTATCTATTCCAGTATCTACCGTTAAGCCTACCGCAACATGGCTAAATGAGGGCGCAGGCAGCGACAAGCAGAAAAAGAACATTGCCAAAGACGGCATGATTACTTTTGCATACCATAAGTTACGCTGCGCTGTAGCGGTATCTCTGGAAGTTGACACAATGGCAATCAGCGCTTTTGAAACATTGCTTATTAACAACATTGTAGAGGCAATGACAAAGGCGTTAGAGCAGTCCATTATTGACGGCGACGGTGCAGGCAAGCCGAAAGGAATTTTAGCAGAAACACCAGCAGCAGGGCAGGAAGTAGAAAGCGCAGCGCCTGCATACGCTGACCTTATCGCAGCAGAGGCGGCATTACCGCAGGCATACGAAAACGGCGCTGTATGGTGCATGAGCAAGAAAACATTTATGCAGTATTACGGCTTGACCGATACCAACGGGCAGCCTATCGGCAGAGTAAACTACGGCATTGCAGGAAAGCCAGAAAGAACACTTTTAGGCAGACCAGTAGTATGCTGCGATTACGTAACCAGCTTTGCAGCGTCTCTTGAGGCGGGCACAAAGTTTGCTTTCCTCTTCAACTTCAAGGACTACGTACTTAACACCAACTATGCAATGGGTGTTAAGAAGTACGAGGACAACAATACAGACGATATGGTAACTAAGGGCATTATGCTGGTAGACGGCAAGGTAGTTGATAAGAACAGCTTAGTTGTTATCAAGAAACTTGCATCTGCATAAGCACTGGGAAAGTGAGGTATAAGACATGAAAGGGCATTTAGACGCTAAAGAGCTGGAAAGCTACAAGAAAGAAGATTTGCAGGACTTAGCAAGAAAGCTGGGAGTAAGCGACGAGGGTACAAAGGCAGAGATTGCCGCCAGATGCGCAGCAGTTGAGGTGGACGTACCAGACGAAAGCGAGCTTACAGACGAGGAAAAGGCAGCAGCAGAGCAGGCAGCCAAAGAGGCGGCAGAGAAAGAGGCAGCCGAAAAGGCAGCAGCAGAGCAGGCAGCTAAAGAGGCTGCGGAAAAAGCCGCAGGCAAGGTAAAGGTAGAGGTTACAAAACGCTACTTAGACAAGCAGCTTAACCAGATTAAGGATACTGGGGAAATCTTTACAGTAGATAAAGCCAGAGCAGACGAGCTGGTAGCTGCAAAGGTTGCCAAAATTAAGGGATAACACAGCAGGGCTGCGGCAACGCAGCCCGCTTGCATTTCCAGAAAGAGGGTGCAGGGTATGGCAGCAGATGCCACAACATTAACAGAAAAGATGCGTGCAGCGCTGCGTATCAGCAGCACTAGCGCAAAAATCACAGAAGAAATAGAGGACTGTATAGGAGCTTGCAAGGCTGATTTGCGGAACGACGGCGTAAAAGCGATTGACGAGACAGACAAGCTGATTATCAGAGCTATTACGCTGTACTGCAAGGCTGAATTTGGCTATAACAACAATGCGGAAAAATTCAGAAAATCATACGATACGCTTAAGATGCGCTTAGCAATGTCTGGGGAGTACAATACAGCGCCGCAAGTGTCCGAAACGGACACCGACAGCGGGGAAAGCGAGGCGTAAAGTGGCAAACTGGGTGGACGAATTAACGCTTGTGAAAGAGACAGAGGCAGAGAGCGGGGTAAACAAAAACGGCTTTCCAGAAACACCAGAAGAAAGCAGGCGTACTGTTTTCGCTAACAAGAAATCAGTAGGCTACAGCGAGTATTTTAAGAGCCAGCAGACGGGCAAAGTGGCAGAGGCAAAGTATGACGTACATAAGGCAGATTACGAGGGCGAGGACACCGTAGAAGATGCGGACGGGAAACGCTTTTTTGTGCTTAAGACGTATGACATAGACGACGATACCATAGAGCTTACCTTAACCGATTTGCGCCACAAGGAAACGAGGGTGTAGATATGGGAGAGTTTACGACAGTTGGCTTAGAAGAGGTTATAGAGGCATTTAGCAGGAGAGAGCAGGCGACAGTTGAGGCAGTACCCAAAATGCTAAAGGCAGGCGCAGACGTACTGATAGAGGCGCAGAAAGCAGAGGCAAAGGCTATGGGGATTGAGGAAACGGCGGGCTTTATCAATTCAATTAAAGCCAATGCCATAAAGGGAAATGATACGGAGAGATACGTAGAAGTTTACCCGCAGGGCAGGGCAAAGCACGGGAACGACAGAAAAGGCGACAGTAGTAACGTGCGCTACGCTACTATCGGCTTTGTAGCAGAGTACGGGACGAGCAGCCAAGCTGCACGCCCGTATATGACCGCAGCAAATGCAAAGGCGCAGGATAAAGTAGTAGCAGCACAGCTGGAAGAATGGGAGAAAGCGACGAATGGATAGCTTAAAAGAGGTATTGGAAAGCGCAGGGCTGCCAGCTGAAAGAGGCGTATACACGGGCAAGAAAAAGCCACCAGCATATTATACCTTTTTGCGGCTGACGAAAAACGCAGCGGTAAACGCAGATGATACGGCAGATGGCAGCAAAGAGCTATACAGAGTTACGCTTTTCCACAAGGGCGACTTTGAGGCGCAGTTAGAAAAGACGTTAGAAGTGCTTACGGCAGCAGGCGCTTACATTAACGGCGTAGACACAGAGAACTACGAAACAGATACGGGCTACTGGCTTGTACCTATCACAATCGAAATTTTAAAGGAGTGACAAAACAATGACATTAGGATTAAGAGATTTGTACTATGCACTCTGCAAAGAAACAGAGGCAGACGGCGGCGTAAAGGAAGAGTACGGCGCACCAAAGAAAATGGCTGATATTATGACAGCCGAGTTATCAGTATCCACAGCAGATGCAACATTATACGCAGATGATGTATTAAGCGAAAGCGCTACGGAATTTTCCAGCGGCAGCTTAAAGCTGGGCGTTAAAGACCTTACACCAGAAGTGCTTGCAGAGGTATTAGGGCAGCTTTTGGATAAAAACAAGGTGGTATGGGCTGGAAAGGACAATGAGCCGCCTTATATCGCTATCGGATTTAGAGCGCCGAAGAAAAACGGGAAGTTTAGATATGTATGGCTGCTCAAATGCAAGTTTAAAGTACCGTCTGAAAAGTACGAGACAAAGGGCGAAAGCATTACTTTCCAGACACCAGAGGTAGAGGCAATCTTTACCGTAAGAAAGAAAGACGGACTTTGGAAAGCAGACTTTGTGGGCTTGCCTACAGATACAGCAGCTGCAACATGGTTTACAGCAGTACCAGAGCCAGCAGAGGCACTGGAAACAGCATAAGCAAATAGGGAAAGGAGAAAGGCGTAGCAATGTGGCTGCGCCTTAAATTTTATTATGAGCGCTATACAGAGTGGAGCATACCCAGTAACACTGAACGGGAAAGAGTACGGGTTACTGTTTTCATTAAACGCATTAGATGCAATTCAGGACAAATTTGGCGGCTACGACAAGCTGCATGAGGTTTTTAATGCAAATAACCAGAACTGGATAAAAGACACAAAATGGCTGCTTACGCTGCTTATCAATGAGGCGAGATTAGCAGAGAACGAAGAGGCAGAGTTATTGCCAGAGGAAAGGGTAGGCAGAATGGTACACGCTGGCAATTTGCAGGATATACAGACAGCCATTTACGCTGCTTTCTCTAAGGGTACAGCTGGCGACGGAGAGCAGGAAGAGAACAGCGACGAAGAGGCGACAGAGGGGGAAACACAAGCCGTGCAGGAAAGTTAGACACTGCACGGCTTTTATATATCGCAATGGTGCTTTTGCAGTACAAGGAGCGTGAGGCGTGGCGCAAAACGCCATACCAGATACTGACACTGTTTAAATATCACAAAGAATACAATCCGCACATATTTAAACAGACGCAGCAGGCAGCAGCACCACGAGCGGCAGAGATAGAAGAACTAGACGACATAGACATAGCACTAGGGGGCTTTTAATTTATGGCTGATAAGACACAGAATATCAAAACCAGACTTAGCTTTGACGGCGAGGCGCAGTATAAGGCAGCCTGCAAGGAAATTAACAGCACCCTAAAGGTGCTTGATTCAGAAATGAAACTTGTAACTGCTGAATATAAGGACAATGCCGAGAGCGCAGATGCACTGCGGGCTAAGCAGGACGTATTACAAAAGACTTTCGACCAGCAGGCGAAAAAGGTAAAAGAAACCGAGGCGGCACTTGAAAAGTGCAGGAAAGCAACGGGAGAAAACAGCGAGGAAAGTAAGAAACTGGAAACCCAGCTTAATTACCAGAAAGCGGCGCTTGTAAAAACAGAGCAGGAGCTTAAGAAAACAGCGGACGAGCTGGAAAAGGCGCAAAAGGCAGCGGACGAGCTGGGGAATGAGATTGAAAACAGCGGAAACCAAGCCGAGAGCGCAGGCGGTAAGTTTTCTGGCTTAAGCGGTATTTTAGGCGGGCTGGGCGGCGCAATGTCTACGGGCATTGCCGCTGTAGGCACGGCAGCAGCTGCGATAGGTACAGCGGTGGTAGCAGGACTGGGCTACACAGTGAGCCAAGCCGACACAGCAAAAGGCGCAATGAATGATTTTTGCGCAGCTACTGGGACAGCTAAAGAAGATGCCGAGGCGTATAGGCAGGTTATGGAGAATATCTATAACGGCAATTATGGCGAGGGTTTCGAGGATATAGCGGCTGCTATGACGGAAATTAAACAGCAGGCAGGCGATTTGGGAGCGGACGAGCTGGAAAAAATGACAACTAATGCTTTAACCTTGCGTGATACGTTCGATATGGACGTAGCAGAAAGCACGAGGGCAGCCACACAGCTTATGCAGCAATTCGGTTTAACCAGTACCGAGGCGTATAACCTTATTGCGCAGGGAGCGCAGAACGGGCTTAACCAGAACGGGGATTTACTGGACGTTATCAACGAGTACAGTAACCAGTATTCGCAGGCGGGGCTAAGCGCAGAGGACATGTTTAACTCTATCCAGAATGGAGCGGAAACGGGCGTATGGAGCATTGACAAAATGGGCGACGCTTTCAAAGAGTTTAACATACGCATGAACGACGGCACAGCAAACGAATACCTTACCAGTCTGGGGCTTAATGCTGACGAAGTAGTAGGCAAATTTCAAGCAGGCGGCGATAGTGCAGCAGAGGCAATGAGCCAGATAAGTGAGGCGCTGCAAAACTGTGACAATGAAACACTGCAATATCAAGCGGGCGTAGGGCTTATGGGTACTATGTGGGAAGATATGGGCGCTGATGCCTGCACTTCCCTTATGAACGTAGAGGGGCAGATAAGCAAGACCGCAGACGCTATGGGGCAGATTAACGCCGTGAAATATGACACATTCGGCGAGGCTATGCAGGGAGCAGGCAGGATATTACAGACCAGCTTTATTATGCCTATCGGAGAGCAGGCGCTGCCGATATTCAGCAAGTTTGCCAATGAGCTACAGAGCGGCGCAGCGGCAGCGGGCGGCGATATAGGAAAATTAGCGGACAGCTTTGGCACGGCGCTTAAGAACATGGTAGGCGGGCTGGCAGATATGCTGCCGCAGATTGCCACTTTTGCTGTAGAGCTTGTGCAAGGCTTAGCAGACGGAATAGTAACTAATGCGCCTACAATCGTGCAGGCTGGCGTTGATGTGATTAAGTCACTGGTGGACGGGCTTATAACAGCCATACCGACACTGACACAGAGCGCCGTAGAGATTGTTACCACACTGATTGACGGTATCGTGGAAATGATACCGAGCATAGCAGAGGGCGCAGTACAGATTATTGTAGGGCTGGCAGAGGGACTGGGGCAGGCGCTGCCAGAGCTGATACCGTGCGTGATTGATGCGGTGCTTACAATCGTCGATACGCTGATAAATAACGTGCCGCTGCTGATAGATGCGGCATTGCAGCTGGTTACGGGGCTTGCAAACGGAATTGTAGCAGCACTGCCCGTTATCATTGAAAAGCTGCCACAGATTATAACGTCAATCATAAATGCGCTGATAGCTGGTATACCAATGATTTTAACAAGTGCTGGCGAGATAGTAATAGCGCTGGTAGACGGCATCATAGCTGCGATACCGTTACTGATTGAGGCAATACCGCAAATTATCATGGCTATTGTAAACGGTTTGATAACGGGGCTGCCGCAGATTTTAGAGGCAGCAGGGCAGCTGGTTTTAACAATCATTACAAAGCTGGCAGAACTGCCGAACAAGATAGCGCTTGCAATCGCAGACGGCATAACAAGGGTAATTGAATGGGGTACACAGATGCAGGAGAACGCAGGCACGGCAATAACGGGGCTGCTTAACAGAGTGATAACCACACTTAAGGAACTGCCTGCAAAAATCTGGAACACCATTATAACGTGCGTAACCAAAATTGCAGAGTGGGGCGTAAAGATGCAGGAAAAGGCAAAGAGCGCCATTGCAAACGTGGTAACGAGCATTGTAAACGGCTTTACCAGCCTGCCTAGCAAAATGGCAGAAATCGGCACAAATATTGTGCAGGGCATCTGGAACGGCATAAACAATGCAAAAGACTGGATACTGGATAAAATCAAAGGTTTTGGCGACGCAGTATTAGACGGCTTAAAGTCTTTCTTTGGAATTGCCAGCCCGTCAAAGCTGATGCGTGACCAAGTGGGTGTATTTCTTGCGCAGGGTATCGGCGTAGGATTTGAAAAGGAAATGCGCAACGTATCACGGACAATGCAGAACAGCATACCGAGAGAGTTTGACGTAGACAGCAAGGTAAACGTACACGGCAGTAGCAGAGTGCAGACAGACGTCGACCAGCAGGGCGATACGCCAGCAGGAGGCGTAGTTGTAAACCAGTACATATACGCAAATGAGACAAGCTACGCTAAGCAGCAGAAAGAGGCGGCTAAGCAGATGCGGCTTGTAGTAAGGACGGTGTAAGTATGGACTATGAGAAACTGATATATACAAATGAGAACGGGGAAAGCCTAGTGTTTTCCCCGTTAAGTACATTTCATTGCAATATTGCCAATGACTGCACGGGCATAAGCGATATAAGTAATACGTTATACACCAGCAACAGCATGGGACAGCACGGCGACACGCTCATAAGCCAGAGAATAGAGCCGAGGGAAATACAGCTTGTGGGATATATCAACAGCAGGGATAAAGACATAACTTTACAGCTGCGCCGCAAGATGCAGAAAATACTTAACCCAGAGCTTAACGCTACACTTATGTATGTGTATAAAGATTTTGTGCGGGTTATTGATTGCAAGATTGACAATGCGCCAGTATTCACACGCTCTAAAATATTCCAGAAATACGTAATACAGCTGGTATGCCCTAACCCGTTCTGGAGGGAAGAGGTAGAACAAAAGGAAGATATAGCCAGCTGGATTGCTGCGCTGGAATTTGAGCTTGAAATACCAGAGGACGAGGGCATAGAGTTTGGATACCGTGAGCCGTCTGTTATCGTAAACGTGTATAACGAGGGCGACGTAAAAGCGGGTATGCGCATTGAGTTTAGAGCAACAAATACTTTGAGCAATCCAGTACTGCTTAACGTGGATACTGGGGAATATATCCAAGTAAATGCCACCATGCAGGCGGGGGATATTGTGACAATAACAACCGATTACGGAAACAAAGGCGTAACGCTTACCAGAGACGGCACGACAGAGGACTATTTTAGATACATTGACGCAGACAGTACATTTATGCAGCTGGACATTGGCGACAATGTATTTAGATATGATGCAGCCGCAGGCAGCGACGCTTTAGAGGTAACGATATACCATAATAACAATTATCTGGGGGTATAGCGCATGGAAATACGAGTATTTGACAAGGAAATTATGCCGCTGGGGATTGTTGACGAAATGGGCACACTTATATGGCAGTCTACTTACTGGCAGCAGGGCGAGTACGGCGACGTGAAGATATTAGCCCCTATTACGGATAATAACAACAAATTACTTGTAACGGGCAACATCATTGTAAACCACAGCGACAGCCCAGAGCTTTCCACAGATGCGGGAGAGTGGCGCAGGGGCGCACAGATTACATATAAGACGATTACAAAAGACGAGAAAGGCACAGAGCAGATAGAGGTACAAGCCACGCTGCTTAAAAAATGGCTTTCCAAGAGAGTTGTAGAGAGCCAAGTAGTAACAGCAGCTACAAACCAAAGCATTATAAATAGGCTGATAGCGGAAAATTGCGGCAGCAGCGCTGCACAAAAGCGGCAATTTCCGCAGTTTGAGGTATTGGAGCAGGAAGATTTAGGCGGCACGGTTATTGACTACTCAAACGACGCTTACGTAGATTTGGGGCTTGAAATCCATAACAGAGCCGTAGCAGGAAAGCTGGGCTTTGACATTTTGATAAATGAGCGCAGCAGAATGTATGGCTTTTATCTGTATAAAGGCAGAGATTTTACGGCGGAAAATACAAAAGGTAACACACCCTGCATATTCAGCAGGGACTTTGACAACGTAAACGAGCAGGAATATACGGAAAGTATAGAAAACTGCAAGAATGTTGTTTATGTAGAGGGCGCAGCGGACAGCGACAACGCCAGATACACCGTAGAAGTAGAGAAAGAGAAAAGCAGCGGATATGACAGAGAAGAGGTTTATATTGAGGCATCAGACATAAGCTGGACGGCAAAGACCGACGAGGGCGAAGAAATCACGATAGACCTTGACACATATTTAAAACTGCTGGCGACCAGAGGCGATACCGAGCTTGACGGCTACGGTATTGCCATAAATTTTGTGTCTACCATAAACACCACGAGCAACCTTAAGTACAAAAGAGACTTTAGGGTAGGGGATATTATAACGTGCATTGAGAAAAAGTGGGGGATAAAGATAGATGCAAGGATAATAAGCGTAACGCAGACGTACCAAAACGAGAAACTTACGATAGAGGTTACTTTTGGCGACAGTCTGCCTACTCTGATAGAACAAATAAGGAAAGTGAGGTAAAAGCATGGCAGAGCTTAGTTTTCCCTTTAACAGCATAGGTGGGGACAGACGGTATAAAGCCGAAGAATTTAGACAGTATTTTGCACTGCTTTTTTGCAACGGTATATTTTATAAAAACGCCAATGCGCTTAAGGTGGTGCAGGGCGAGGGCATGACTGTACAGCTGAATACTGGCGCTGCATGGGCTGACGGCTGCGGGTATATCAATACAGCGCCGCTGTCATTCACTCTGGATACGGCAGACGGTGCGCTTAACCGTATCGACAGAATTGTACTTAGATGCGATTACAAAAAGCGCAGATATTATGCGGCAGTAAAGAAAGGCGCATACAGCGCCCAGCCCACAGCGCAGAACATACAGAGGGACGCAGACGCATACGAGCAGGCAGTAGCAGATATTTACGTAGCAAAAGGCGCAATTTCCATTACGCAGGCGAATATTACAGACACCAGACTTAATACGGAGCTTTGCGGTATCGTGACTGGGACAGTACAGCAGGCAGATACCACAGAGATTTTTAACCAGTTTGAGGCGTACTTTGAGGAATTTAAACAGCAGTACATTACGGAAATGGAGAGCTGGACAGAGGCACAGCAGAGCGATTTTGCAGCATGGCGGCAAAAGGAGCAGGCAGAGTTTATAGAGTGGACAGAGTATATAAAAGACATTCTGGACGAGACGGCAGCAGGCAAGCTGTTAAATGAGATTGAAAAGACAGCAGACGAGGCATTTAAGAGACATTACGGCATGAGGCAGCAGGAAACAGAGTTTCGACCAGACGGCAGCATAGTTGTAACGAATGGCGAGGGAGTGCTGACAGTCACAAAGGGGACGGACGCAGAGGGCAACAAGACCATAACAGAAACGCTGGAAACTGCGACAGATACCCACGTAAAAACAACTACTTTCCTGCCAGCGACAGAGGCAGAAAATAAGAAAATAAGAGAGGAGTACACGACGTTATGAGTTATGCAGAGGCGCAATATATTGTAGACGAGCTGGCAGGCAGAATGGACGAGGCGGCAGAAAATCTGGACGCAACAGCAGCGAAACTGGCAGCAGGCATACCGCCGCAGGATATGCAGCTTTTTGATGTGACGATAGGCGACGGCAAGATAAAGATTAAGTTTACCGAGCCAGCAGACACATACATAGAGGGGCAGAGGATTTGCAGCGTAAAAGGTGTAAAAATCGTCATGAAAGAGGGCGGCTATCCAGTCAATGAGACAGACGGCACGCTTATCATTGACAATACGGAGCTGGGGAAATACACAGATGCAGCGCTGGAAGTAGACGGGCTTACCAATGGTACAACGTATTATATCGCAGCTTTCCCGTATTCGGACAGTGGACACCACAACAGAGCGGCGGGGCTGCGTGTTTATAATGACAGCTACGCAGTGAAAAACCGTGCAAAGGCAACGCCGCAGGCGTATATATTGTACGGCTACAAGAGGACAAAAGCGGACAGCAACCCAGCCACAAGGCTTACAGCTACAGATATGGCGGTAGGCATGGGAAAGACGGCGCTTAATACAGAAACGGGAGCGCTGGATTTAAAGGAATGGGTAAACGCATGGTTTGTGAAAGAAAACAAGCCCGTAATGCTGAAATACGACGGCACGATAGACTATGAGCTTAACCCAGACGATTACACCCAGAAAGCGGACGGCACGGCAAGCGACGTAGCAAACACCAGTTACGGCGGCAATGCAATGGCGTTATTCCCTACGTGCTGGGTAAAGCGCTGGCAGGACGATACATACGAGTATTTTCAAGTTTGCAATATCCAGCTGACAGAGGACTTTAAGGCATACGCACACCAGAGAGAGGACGGCAGCATAATGGAATGGTTTGCACGTTCGATTTATGACGGCGCAAACGTAAGCAATAAAATACGTTCTATTTCTGGCTTAGCGCCTTGCAATACGGTAGCAGGAAATACGCAGCTTACGTATGCGCAGGCAAACGGCGATTTATGGGAGTGCGACACATGGAGCAGGGTAGCCCTTATCTGGGATTTACTGCGCCTCATGTCACTTAATGATGATGTGCAGACAGCTTACGGATACGGCTACTATACGGGCATGAGCCAAGCGTCACATCTTAAGAGCAGTGGAGCTGGAAACACGAAAGGGCAGTTTTACGGAAAGCACGCAAATGATGTGGTTAAGGTATTCCATATTGAGAATTTCTGGGGTAAGATCTGGAAACTCATGCAGGGGCTTATCTATAACACAACGGGCAAGTATGCAGTGAAAATGTGCAGACCATACAGCACTACTGGCAGCGGCTATGATACGTTGACTTTTGGGCTGTCTGGCACAAGCGGCGGCTATCAGAGTGCGCACAGCATGGGCGAATACGGCTTACTGCCTACTACGGTATCTGGCAGCGACAGCACGTATATACCAGACGGGTGCTGGTGGAATACGACGCAGCAGAACTTTGCTCGCTTTGGCTGCTCTGGCGGTAACGGCTTGCTCGTGGGGTGCGCTCTGTCTCTGAACAATGCGCTTTCTATCTCGCATTGGATTTGCGGGCTGGGCTTGACTTGTGAGCAACCTTTAGCAGCGTAGCTGCATAGGGGGAACGGGGGAGTATTCCCCCGCATACCCTAAAGGTTACGATAAATTTTAGGGGTTTTAGGGTACGTGTTGACGGGCTGCTTTGCACGCTTTGGCAGCAATGGCAATAACGGCTTGCTCGTGGGGTGCGCTCTGAATCTGAACAATGCGCTTTCTAACTCGAATTGGAATTACGGGCTGGGCTTTACTTATCAAATTGACGGAACAATAACCAAGTACCCTATTATCCTACACCGCAGGCGCTTGAAACAGCGATAGCTTTTTAGTGAGTGGAAATGCAACCGACAAAGGTAGGGGCTAGTAACGGAAAGCGAAAACCCTTTAGGAGAATAAGTCAAAATGAAAACCTATAAGCATCTTATGGAGAAGATAGCCAGCGAGGAAAACATAAAAGCGGCAATTATGAACGCCAGCAAAAGAAAGAGAGACAGAAGAGACGTAAAAGAGGTATTGCAGGATATTGATACACACATGAAAAAGATACAGAAAATCTTACTAAGCGGGACGTATGAGGCGCACATAGATACGCCGTGCGTAATAAACGAGGGAACACACAACAAAGTGCGCAGGATACGAAAGCCGCACTTTAAATACGACCAGATTATACACCATTGCATTATACAAGTATTGCAGCCTATCTTTAGCAAGCCAATGTATGAGTACAACTGCGGCAGCATACCGAAAAGAGGGGCGCACTACGGAAAGAAACGCATAGAAAAGTGGCTGCGCAATGATGTAAAGAATACAAAATACGTTTTCAAAATGGACATAAAGCATTTTTACGAAAGCGTAGACAAAGAGATACTTAAGCAGATGCTGGAACGGAAAATAAAGGACAAGCAGGCAATGGAGCTGATAAGCAAAGTAATAGACAGCTGCGAAAGAGGGCTGCCGCTGGGGAATTATACAAGCCAGTGGTTTGCAAATTTCATGCTTACGCCACTAGACCATTATATAAAAGAGCAGCTGCACGCCAAGTATTATATGCGCTACATGGACGATATAGTAATATTTGGCAGGAATAAGAAAGAGCTGCATAAAATCCGCAGGGAGATTGAGAAATACTTAAGAGTAAATTTAAAGCTGAAAATAAAGGAAAACTGGCAGGTATTTAGGTTTGAGTATAAGGGAAAGGGCAGACCGCTTGACTTTATGGGCTGGCAGTTTTACAGAGATAAAACGATACTGCGAAAATCCATTTTTATAAGAATTATGCGCAAAGCTAAGAGAGTAGGCAGGCATACCACAATAAAAGGGGCGCAGGGCATGATAAGCTACATGGGCTATATCAAACATACAGATACATACGGCTGCTATGCGCAGTACATAAGACCGTATGTAAATATAGGAAAATTAAAGAAATTTGTAGCAAAGAGAGAAAGGAGCAAAAACAATGCAGCTAAATTGGAGAAAAGCAGAGGGGACGCAGGCAGAAAAGCCGAAAGAGATTGACACAGCGGAAAGCCCGCTTTGCGTATATTTGAGGAAAAATATACAGCAGGAAAAAAGAGAGCAGCAGGGCGGCGAGAGTGTGAGCGTATGGACATACGACGAGGCGGTATTGACGCTGGCAGAGTATGCGCAGTACCAGAAAGAGCTTGCAGACTGCAACAGTCTTTCGCAGCAGGAGCTTATAGAAAGCAATCTGGTAGTTATGGGAGCGATTGCCGAGAGCTTTGAGCAGCAGATTGCAGCAGAGGAAAACCAGCTTATTATTATGGGTGCGATTGCCGAAATGTTTGAAAGCATCATGGACGCAATAGCAAATATAAACACTACTTCATAGAAAGGGGGTAAGGGCTATGGTGCAGTTATATGTAACGCTTATAAAGGCGGGCAGGAAGAGCCTTGACGACGTACCAGAAAAGTACAGAGCCGCCGTAGGAGCAGAACTGGGGGCGTAAAACTATGTTTAGCATCTTATGGTTAATCATCACAAAGAAAGGAAAAAGAATTATGGTAGATTTATATTGCGCTTTGATTATCGCAGGAAAGAGAAAGATTGACACAGTACCCACAAGGTACAGAGCCGCTGTAAGAGAGCAGCTGGCAGCGGTAGGGCTGGACGAAAACGGCAACCCTATCCAGTATACAACTGAATAAGAGTAAATATGTGCGCCTCTGAAAGCGAAAGCCGACAGAGGCGTATTTATTACAGCAAAAAGCAACGGCATCAAGGAGTAAGCGGCACATGGGACAAGAGACGCTATTAAAGGTAGTGCAGGAGCAACAGGAAATAATAGAAAGGCAGAGCGGGCTTATTGCTGATTTGGTTACTACGCTGGAAAGCTGGGAGCAGACAGCAGGATACGACGGCGCAGAACTGAAAGAGCGGGCATTAGAAATGCAGATAAGAGAAAGGCAGGTATTATGAACATGACTATTACACGATTTATTGACGCAGCAGCACAAAACAGAGTTATACAGCTGGTGGTACTGGCTATTGTATTTGATACCATTTTTGGGGTATTGAGAGCAGTAAAAGAGAAAAAGTTTAACAGCTGCGCTGGAATTGACGGCGCTATCAGAAAAGTAGGTATGCTTATTTCTCTGGTATTCATGCTGGCGATAGACGTACTGGTAAAAGTAAACCTTATTGCTTTTATTCCAGAGAGCGTAAGGACATATTTAGGGCTTACCACAGTAGGCGTAGCGGAATTTTTTAGCTTACTCTATATTGCTTATGAGGTTGTAAGTATCCTTAAGAATATGACATTATGCGGGTTGCCTATTAAGGGTATCTGGGAAAAGGTAAGGGCATTTTTAACCAAGTACACGGAAGAGCTGCCAGACACGGACGAACTGGACGGAAACAGCACAACGGGCAGCGTGGATACATACAAGCAGCAGGAAAAATAAGAGCAGCAGAACAGAGCGCTTACGGGAAACCGTAGGCGCTATTTTAATGCAGAAAGCGAGGTATAGCGCATGGAAACTATCAGAAGTGAACACACAAAGGGTATGACGGCAGAGGAAATGCAGGCATTGCAGCAGGAAGTAGCAGACATGACACCAGAAGAGCTGAAAGCGTTTAGAAATTCCAAAGACGCAGACAGTATGGGATTTTGGGGAAAGGAGTAAGGCGTTATGCAGAAAATCAACAAACTACTTACACTGTATAACTTTACGGATAAAAACAGCGTAGGACGCATTAAGTATATCGTTATACATTATGTAGGGGCTTTGGGCGGCGCAAAAGCAAACTGCCAGTATTATGCAGGGCAGTATATCGGAGCGTCTGCGCATTACTTTGTAGGATTTGACGGGGAAATCTGGCAGAGCGTGGAAGATGCAGACATAGCGTGGCATTGCGGCGCAAGCAGTTATAAGCATGGGGAGTGCCGAAACTCTAACAGTATCGGTATTGAAATGTGCGTAAGAAAGAGAAGTACCGCCAGCATGGGCGCTACAGATAAAGACTGGTATTTTGAGGACGCAACCGTAGAGAGCGCAGCAGAGCTTACACGCTACTTAATGGATAAGTACGGCGTGCCTGCGTCAAATGTTATCAGACATTACGACGTAACGGGCAAGATTTGCCCTAACCCGTATGTATATAACTGCACACAGCACGTATGGGACGAGTTTAAGAAGAAAATAAGCGGCAGCACCGCAGGCAATGCACCAGCGGAAAATAAGCAGCTTTACCGTGTGCGCAAGAGCTGGAAAGATGCAAAGAGCCAGTTAGGTGCTTATAGCGTGCTGGAAAATGCAAAGGCAGCCTGCAAAGACGGCTACACAGTCTACGACGAGAGCGGCAAGGCGGTATATGGCGCAGAATTGCAGCCAGCTACCGACGCAGCGGGCATTATTTGGGCTTTCTTGACTGGCAAGGGATTAAATGCCTACGCAGCAGCGGGGCTTATGGGCAATCTGTATGCGGAAAGCGGACTTAACGCATACAATTTGCAGAACAGCTACAGCAAAAAGTTTAATATGTCAGATGCAGAGTACACAGCTGCCGTGGATAATGGCAACTATACAAACTTTGTGCATGATAAGGCGGGCTACGGGCTGGCACAATGGACGTACTACAGCAGAAAGCAGGCGTTATTTGATTATGCAAAGGCTGCGGCTGCATCTATCGGCGACTTAAATATGCAGCTTGCCTTTTTGTGGCAGGAATTGCAGGGCTATAAATCTGTTATGAAAGTGCTTAAGGCTGCAACGTCTGTACGTGCTGCATCTGATGCGGTATTGACTGGCTACGAGAAACCAGCAGACCAGAGCGAGACGGTACAGAAAAAGCGTGCAGAGTACGGGCAGAAATACTACGATAAGTACGCAGCGGGACAGCAGGCAGCCGAAACGCCGCAGGCAGCAGCGCCAAAAGTGCCGTTTAAGGTTAAGGTAGATATTACCGACTTGAACATAAGAACGGGCGCAGGCACAAACTATGCAAAGACGGGGGAAAAGACGGGCGTAGGCGTGTTTACCATTACAGAAGTAAAAGAGGGTAAGGGCGCAGATGCAGGCTGGGGCAAGCTGAAAAGCGGCGCAGGCTGGGTATCGCTTGACTATTGCACAAGATTAGCATAAATGCAAAACGGGGATACGTCGCTTACGGGCGGCATATCCCCTTATTTTTTGGAATTTTTTAATAATATTTATTGACAAGTTACCCAAAAGGGTATATAATTAAATCATGGAAAGGAGATAAGAACAAATAAGAGGCAAAGCCACTAGAAAGGAGAAACGGCACAATGGGTAAGAAAAAGAAACATAAGAAAAAGCCTATCAAGTGGCAAGATTTAGCGGTCAATGCACTGATAGACTTAATCATAGGAACGATACTTATTATAATAGACAAGCTATTAAATTAGTATCAAGGCGGGCGACAAGCCCGCCGCCTATCTAAAATATATCACAAACCCAAAGCCGAGTAAATAGCATGATTTTAAAAATAGGCATTTTTTTAGTAGCCGTAGGGCTGGTTAAGATGCTGGTAGCTCTGATTGCAAGAGCAAAAGAAAAGAGAGGTAAAAAATGAATTTAGGCGAGAATATCAAAAAGGCAAGAAAAGCAGCAGGCGTGACGCAAAAGGAGCTTGCAGAACGCCTGCAAGTATACCCAAAGGATATAAGCCGCTGGGAAAACGGAGAACGCACACCGAGCGCAATAGCGCTGGCGAAAATTTGCAGAGAGCTTAACGCATCTGCCGACGAGATATTAGAACTTAAGTAAAAGAAAGTGAGGGCTTATTATGGCAAAGAAACAAATTATTTTATACGGAGTGGCTGCATTGTTTGCAGTAAGTGGAATAAGTGCGCTGCCGTCTGGAAATATTACGGGCGGCGTAGGCTGTCTGGTTATAGCGGCAGTATGCGCATTTTTCGCAAAGAAAGGCAAAGCAGCACCGCAGGAGAAGAACGCAGCAGCGCAAACGGCTGCCGCTGCATCTGGTAGCAGAATTGCAGAGACTATACGCACCAAAATTGTAGGCGTTACCTTTGACAATGAGGACGGAGAAAACAGACAAGAGATTTTAAGCACCATGACGGGCGACGAGGAAATAACAGTAGAAAAGTACACTTTTAACGGAGAGCCTGCCGCATACATTAAGTGGGGCAGCAAGATACTGGGTAACTTATCAGCAGAGCTGGCAGCAGACCTATACAGAAAGTACCCTAACGCCACCTATGAGGCGCAAATACTGGAAATTACCGAGGGGGGGGTACATACGTTCGGGTGCAACATTGAGCTGGACGTAATAGTAGAGGAAAAACCCGCAAGCAGACAGCCAGCAGGCGAGACAATAGTATATATAGACCGCAGCAGTAAAAAGTACCATAGTAAGCCTACTTGCTCTGGAATGAAAAACGCCAAGAGCATACCACTAAGCCAAGCAAAGAAGAAATACACAGCTTGTAAGAAATGCTGCAAATGAGGCATAAACAATGAGCCGCAGACCTTGTAAAAGAGTTTGCGGCTTTTCGTCGTATATAGAGGACTAAAGAGAGGTAAGAGAAATGGCACGTACATTTAAACAGCTGACAAAAGCGGATAGAATAAAAATAGAGGCATTGGTAAAGGCGGGACACGGTAAGCAGGAGATAGCAGACCAGCTGCACGTACACCGCAGCACAATTTACAGAGAGCTTAAGCGAGGTACATACACGGCGCTTAATTCAGACCTTACCACAGAGGAAAGATACAGCCCAGATATAGCCGACGATAAATATAGGGAAAATCTGAAAAGCAAGGGCGGTACGCTTAAAATAGGCAACGATATAAAATTAGCCAACTATATAGAGGATAAGATTATAAATGAGGACTACAGCCCAGCTGCGGTACTGGGAGAGCTTAAGACGCAGGGCAGAGAGGACGAGTTTACAGTAACAATATGCGTTACCACTCTATACAGTTATATTGATAAGGGCATATTTTTAAAGCTGACTAACAAGCATCTTCCAGTAAAGAAGAATAAAAAGAGGGACTATAAGAAAGTGCAGCGGCAGCAGGCAAGAGCGGCAGCAGGCGAGAGCATAGAGAAACGCCCAGACGAGGTAGACACACGGGAAGAGTTTGGAAACTGGGAAATGGATACAGTAAAGGGCAAGCGGGGAAAATCTAAAAATAGCCTGCTGGTGCTGACAGAGAGAAAGACCAGAGACGAGATTATATTTAAGCTGCCAGACCATACAGCAGAGGCGGTAGTAGATGCGTTAGACCGATTAGAAAGAAAATGGGGCGCAATGTTTAAAGAGGTATTTAAGACCATTACAGTAGATAACGGCAGCGAGTTTGCATATTGTGAAGAGTTGGAACGCTCTATATTGAATGAGGGAGAGCAGCGTACAAAGCTGTATTATTGCCACCCGTATAGCAGCTGGGAACGTGGCACGAATGAGGTAACAAATAAAATGGTACGCCGCAAAGTACCAAAGGGTACAAACTTTGACGACAAGACCGACGAGGAAATAGCAGCAATAGAGGACTGGGTAAACAACTACCCACGCCGTATACATGGCTACCACTCTGCCCGTGAATTATTCGAGGAAGAGATAAGAAAAATAGGTTAGAAAAAAATTTAAAAAAATGTCGCATTTAATATTGACATTTTCAACGCTTTGTTGTTACTCCCATGATGTTGCCAGAAGCACTTCCGTCAAACTCAATA
>OBLC01000184.1_pt1 | contig 35572 bp, 38 predicted proteins | sample 1503181 | NCBI WGS metagenome assembly OBLC01 (sample SAMN00265069, study PRJEB22529) | human gut metagenome
AGCGGTGCTTTTCGTAGATCTGCTCCGCCACTTCCCGGCCCACATCGGTCAGATGCAGGAAATAGTCGCTGTCCATCGTCAGGAACCCCCCGTCACGCAGGGTTGCCACCGCATGGCACACGCTGGGCTTTGTGACCTCCAGGTGCCGGGCGACATCCACGGAGCGCACCATGCCCATCTTCTTATGGAGAACAAGTATGGCCTCCAGATAGTCCTCCCCGGACGCATGAAGTTTCATAAAAACCTCCCTTGCTTAAAGAGGTTAGACAGCCCAACCAAGGCTTTCCTGCTGAATATGGAACAGCTTATGATACAGACCGTTCTTCTTCATCAGCTCATCGTGGGTTCCATGCTCTACCAACCGTCCATTGTCAAGGACGAGGATTTGGTCTGCATCTACAACTGTACGGAGGCGGTGGGCGATCATAATAACCGTCTTACCTTCCACCAGTTTGGCAATCGCCTTTTGAACCAGGACTTCATTTTCTGGGTCAAGGGATGCTGTTGCTTCGTCAAGCAGGATAATAGGCGCATTTTTCAGCAAAGCGCGGGCGATGGAAATACGCTGGCGCTCACCGCCGGAAAGGGTGCTGCCATTTTCACCGAGGACCGTCTGATACCCGTCCGGCATTTCTCGGACAAATTCATCGCAATAGGCGGCTTTGGCCGCGGCAATCACTTGATCGTCCGTTGCGTTTGGATTGCCAAGACGGATATTGTTCATAACCGTATCATTGAACAGGGTCACATCCTGGAACACAAAGGACATATAAGACATGAGACTTTCCGGCTCCATACTCTTAATGTCTTTGCCGCCCACGGTGATCTTGCCCTGCTGAACATCCCAAAACCGGGCAATCAGTTTGGAAATCGTGCTTTTACCGGACCCGGACGGGCCAACAAGGGCAGTCACGCTCCCTTGGGGGATTTTGCAGGAAACATCTTTGATGACATCTTCCTGATTGTAGGCAAAAGTCACATGGGAAAGTTCAATATCGCAGTTCGGGACCGTTTTCCCGTCACCGTCCATTGCAGGAGTGGTGAGCAGGGTACGCATACGACTTGTAACTACATTCAAATTCAGCAGCGAGGACAAATTCGCCAGGATTGCCAAAATAGGGCCATAAATCCGCGTGACCATCAGCAGGAACATGAGCAAAGGCAGCAGTTCAATTTGTCCACTGGTCAGGAGGATAGCACCGACAAAGATTGTAATGCCAATACCTGCCTGCAAAATCATACTTGCACTGGACATGAATACGCCGACAGCCATCTCCACTTTGATGGCGATTTTTTTCATTGCTAACAGAGCTTTATCCAGCGCGCTGAAATGAGAACCGGACAGCCCGCAGGACTTGATGATCTTCATGCCTTCCAGGTATTCCTGTACCTGGTCAGAAGCAGCCAGCTTTGCGTCAACCTGTTTTTCAAACAGCTTCTTTTGATGGTTCCGGCTGAGCCAGATAATGAGGAAGGCAATCGGAACCGTGATAAATACGCACAGAGCAAGCCGCCAGTCAAAGAAGGCCAGCAGGATGCAGGTCAGGGTCACCGTGATGCCGTTTGCAATCAGCGGAGGAATCGTGCTGCTGAGCAGGGATTCCATGCTGCTGCAATCTGCCATCATATTTGTGGTCAGTTCGGAAAGGTCCTTGGTGTTAAAGAAATTCATAGGGAGTTTCCGCAGATGCTCCGCAATCCGCAGCCGGGTCGTGTTCGACTCCTTATACGAGGCAATATAGGTTTTGCGGTAATCATTTTTGGCGGCCAGAAATACCAGGATGGCCGAAACAATGCCTGCGCCCCACAGCATCCAGATATGGTTCCACTGAATGGAGCCGCCATTGACAAAGGGAGTCAGAATTTCACTGAAAATCATAACAGTTACACAGAACGGAAGAAGCATGGCCAAGTTCGTCAATGTGCAGGCGAAGATTGCTTTTTTCAAATCTGCGTAACCCTTGTCTGACAAAAAGAGAGCTTTTTGTAATCTGCTCATAGTTACACCGCCTTTCCGCTGATTTTCCAGCCAATCGCTTCTGTATAGTGGTTCCACATTTGCGCATAGCGTCCGCCTGCGTCCACCAGCTCGTCATGTTTTCCTTCTTCGATCAGGTGCCCTTTCTCCATGACAATAATCTTATCTGCATTGCGGATCGTGGAGAGGCGGTGTGCGATGATGATAACTGTCTTACCCTGCATCAGCTTTTCAAAAGCTTTCTGGATCAGGTATTCATTCTCCGGGTCGCTGAACGCTGTTGCCTCATCCAGCACAATGATGGGCGAGTCCTTGATAATGGCCCGCGCAATGGCAATTCGCTGGCGCTCGCCGCCAGAGAGATGGATGCCTTTGGAGCCGACCACCGTGTGATACCCGCCCGGTAGTTTGGAGATGAACTCGTGGCACTGCGCCGCTTTCGCCGCCGCAATCACTTGTTCCTCACTGGCCGAAGGATTGCCCATACGGATATTATCCAAGATACTCTGCTTGAACAGGAAAATATCCTGGAACACAAAGCTGACATGGCGCATCAGGTCATCCTCCGCCATATCGCGCACATCTACGCCGCCGATGGTAATGCTGCCGGAAGATACGTCCCAAAACCGAGAAATCAGATTGGCAATCGTACTCTTGCCGCCGCCGGACGGGCCGACAATAGCTGTGATCTGTCCCTGTTTTGCTGAGAAAGATACATTTTCCAGGGCTTTCTCGGAAACATCCCCCGTGTAGGAAAAGCTGACATCGTGGAAAGCAACATCATCCCCAACAGGTTTCTTAGGATGAGATGTTTCCGGCATTTCAGGGATGTTCAGAATTTCATCCATCCGAGCCACATTCCCATCAATCTGCATGAACGATTCGGAGATATACATGATTTTGTTCAGTACACCGGAAATTGCGGGTACAAAGAGCAGATAGAAAATGAAGGTCATGGCAAACCCAGCAAAATCATCCGACCTGGAGCCGATTAAAATTCCGACAGGTACAAGGATCAGATAAACATTATTGATGATTGTGGTGAAGGCGGGCATGCAGTTCTGCCAGCCCAGGGAAAATTTCAGGACCCACTCTGTATATCCGGTAATTGCTTCTTTGAGTTTTTTGAAAGAGGATGCGGTCTGGTTAAACGCCTTTACAACCGACATTCCACGAACATACTCTACAGAAGCGTTGTTCATTTCTTCCAGGGCTTTTTGATATTTCCCCATATTCTCTTTCATCTCGCCACTGCCAAAGCCAATGAACTCCGCAACAAACGCCAGAATGATACCGACCAGAGAGGCAAGACCGAACCGCCAGTCAACGGCCAGCAGGATGATGACCATGACAATGGGAGCTGTAATAGAAGCGACAAAATCCGGGAACTGATGAGCAATAAAGCCCTCTACGCTTTCAATGTTTTCATCCATGATTTTCCGCAGACGTCCGCTGCCAATCGTCAGGTGATACCCAAGTGGAATTTTCGTAATATGGTCTGCAAAGAGAACCTTCAGCTCGTACAGCGTTCCGAACGCTGCCATGTGTGAACTGAAAATAGCCAGAAAGTACAGCAGGATATTCGCCACGATCCCGGCGAGCGCCAGCCAGCCATAATTCATGACCATCCCCATATCCAACTGATCCAAGTTCGGGAAAACACCGATAATTGAGCGGATCATAAAATAGACCGCTATGTACGGGATGAACGAAGCAATGGCCGCCAGTGACGAAAGAACCGCAGCTAAGAATACAAGGCCCTTTCTGTCAGAAGCCAATTCCATGCATCGTGCCAAACCCGTCTTTGGTTTTGCCTGTTTCGACTTTGCGTTTGACATAGCATTAACCCTCCTTAAAATTGAAAGTGGTGAGGTTGGCAATCCCTAACCTCACCACTCATTTTATCAACCTTTGAAATTGCCTGCCACTCCATAACTCTGTTCCACTGCCCAAAATAGCCCAAAGATACCATGGAGTTAGCCACAACTATATTGCCCTTAGACAATGCCTGCCTTCTGGAAATGCTTTTTGAACACGCCTTTTGCAATCAAAGCGCCGACGATGCCTGCAACGAAGGTCACAACAGCGATGATGACTACCATTGTTCCATTCATAAAGCTATGCAGTTCCGTCAGATACTCGGCGCTGACGCCATTCGACGTAGACATATCATCCACATAGCCGGTCATAATGACCATAGGGAGATAGGTTCCCAGCGCAAAGAACATCATATACACGGAATAGCCAATGGTATTCAGCCAGAAGCTCTTGTAGTGGCCGATACGGGCCAGAAGCTCCGCAATTACAGCACCGGCAATAAAACCGACGGCAACCGCCCAGCCTGCGCCAATCAGAAACTCGATCAGGCCGATCACCACACCGCTCAACAGAACGCTCCCGGCCTTTGGCACTTTAGCGCGCATCAGCATATAGATAATACCTCCAGGAATTGCAGCAATGGCGCTCCCAAATGCGAAGGTCACCACGGTAGCTGCGGAGGCAAAGATGCACACCATTACCACAGCAAAGAATAACACCGTAAAAATGCCCAGTGTGATAAAATCCTTTGCTTTCATTTTGTCGGATGCCCCGACAGGTTTTGCTTGTTCACTCATACAGATAGCCCCTTTCTATATTTTGTATATAACTAAGATGAAGTCCTTTCATCCACGCGAATGACGCGGGAACAAATCTTCATCAGTAGTTCATTGTCATGGGAAATCACCAAGATGGCTTTCCCTCTTTTGGACAGCGCACTTAAAATTTCTGCAACACTCTCCATGTTTTTGTAGTCCAAGCCGCTTGTAGGCTCATCAAAAATAAGTACCTCTGCATCTCGGAGTGCCGCAACGCCAATCGCGGTGCGCTGCTTCTGACCGCCAGATAGGGACATTGGATGCCGCTCTTTATAAGTCGTCAAATTCAACTCATCCAGAATATCGTCTATTCTCTTTTCGTCTTTATCCTTCTGGTCAGATAATGCCAGCAGCAGTTCCTGGTAAACGCTATCGGTAAACAGTTGATAATCCGGGTCCTGCATGACAAGATACGCTTTCCTGATCCGCCGTTTACTTGGGACCATACTGTTTTTGTATAGAACTTCTCCACAGAGTTCCTTCTGCAAGCCACATAAGGTCCGGGCTAAAGTTGATTTCCCACAGCCATTTTTTCCTACCACGCCAACAATTTCTCCTGGGTAGACACGAAAATTCAGGTGCTGCGCCACGGGTTCCCCTTTCTCATAGCCAATCGCAAGATCTTTAACTTCGACAGCCGGGGGCTCGTTTCGAGAGGGCATCGTATCGGGAAGCTCTAACCTTGTAGGCGTATAGCTTCTAAGTCCCAGCGCCTTGATTTGCTCGGCATTGAATAAAGCGAAATCACTGGCGGACCAAGATTGTTTCAGCTTACCATGCTCCATAAGGACAATGCGGTCGGCAATCCCATTCAAGAAGTAAAGGCGGTGTTCGGATACAACAATCGTTTTTCCCTGCGCCTTAATCAGTAAAAGCAGCCGTCGTAGTTCTTGAATGGCCTCTGGGTCCAGGTTTGACGAAGGCTCGTCCAAGACAAAAATATCAGGATTTAATGCGTAAACGCTAGCAAAGGCTATGGTCTGCTTTTGTCCGCCGGACAAGTCAAACAGGTTGCGATCCTTTAACTTTTCAATATGTAATTCCCGAATAGTCTGTTGATAACGATCCAGCATCACTTGATAGGGCATACCCTTATTTTCCATACCAAACACAATCTCGCTGTCCGTATCCAGACTAAAAAACTGACTGCGTGGATTTTGGAAAACGGAGCCTATCTTGTCCGACAAATCGTGCGGTTGGATCGTGCGGGTATCAACTCCGTCAATGAGAACTGCCCCGGACATTTCCCCTTCGTAAAAGTGGGGAATAAGCGTATTTATCAACCTGGTTACACAAGTCTTTCCACATCCAGATTCGCCAGTGAGAACAACACACTCCCCCTTTTTAATCTGCAAATTGAAATCTTGCAGATTTTCCTGTTCAGCGCCGGAGTATTGAAAAGATACATGGTTAATATCAATCATCATCATATCCTCCCATATATCTGGTATTTGCAGAAAAACAGCACAACGAAGGCAACAAGAAAGAAGCACAGTACCATCCAACCTTTAGCATGAACTTTTAGCTGAATGAACGAAGTCCGTTGTGCCGGATTATCAATACCTCTCGTCACCGCAGAAGCAGATAATTCTTCTGCAATCGAGGCAGAGCGCATCACGATGGGGATAGTGATTGCCTCCAGAATGAGCATGGGGCGCGTGAATACATTTTTCCACGAAAGGGCGATGCCTCTTAACTTCATCGCGTCATAAATGTTGTGAATCTCCTCACTGAAAGTAGGGAAAAAGCGTAGCACCATAGCGAATGTAATGGTAATGCTCCGAGGTATTTTTAGCGAGTACATAGCCGCAATCAATTCGCTGACTTTCGTTGTAGCGATAAAGGTTGAGGCAAAGAGTACCACGGGTATCATCACCCGGATAAACAATGTGAAGATCGACAAAATAGTTTCGATGGCCTGGGGGAGGTAGATACAAAGCTGCTGTATAGCCGCGATCACCACATAAAAGACGATATATTTCAACACGATCTTTTTCTGTCCCATCAGGCACGAGAGGATGCAGATAAAGGAAAAACATACGCTGCCAAGGACAAAATCTTTCAAGCCGAACACCATGAAGTTGATGAGCAAAAACAGAAGCAACTTGATTCGAGTATCTATGGCAAGCAGGGAGACCACCTCCTAAATAAAAAGCTGATGGGTTAGCATAAACCAACCGCACCAGCTCATTATATCTGCCTGCGCAATTTTTTCTGCTCCATTCCTTTGAGATGACGCAGAAAACAGCCCATTCTTCCTATTTATTTTTTTCGATAGTCCTTTGGCAACATCCCATAGACAGATTGAAAAGCCTTTGCGAACTTACTTGCGTTACTATATCCAAGTTCCAAAGCTATATCCACGATTTTCATTTTATTTTCCGAAAGCCACTGAGCCGCTAAATTCATTTTGTATTTTTTGAGATAGGCATACGGCGTGTCTCCATAGATATGGGAAAAAACCAAATGAAAAACAGATAGGTTCAAATGCGCTTCTTTTGCCATCTGCTCCAAAGACACTTTTTCGTCCAAGTGAGAAACAAGATATTCCCGGATTGCTTTTGTAGACTGTATTTGTTTCTTATCAAAATACTTCAAGTCGCACCCGTTAATCTGCGTTAGCTGATCCATGTGGTACAGGAGTTCAATAGCCTTAATTTTGAAATAGCCGATTGGCTCCGTCTCAGCGGCAGAATATAATTCTGAAAACAGATGCTTCAACTGCGCTGGGGTATCACTGACATACCACCGTGTTTCAAGTCCCAGTGTTGTTCCTATTTTATCAAGGTCAATAGGGATTGTCTGCATCATCCGGCGTGTTCCATCTGAAAGCGCCTGACGGTCAATGACGAGGCTGACGCCGTAATATTTTCCCAAAGGGAAAGAAAAGGAAACCGGCAAATGCTCTGTTGCCGCAACGCTAAAATAGCCCTCTGGCAAATACGATACAGTGTGGTTAACAAATTCACATTCATACCGGCCGGTCTGGCAGTGCGTGATCTGAATAATATCTGGATTAAACTTTTGTGTTTCCATAGACTCATCTGATTCAAAATCGAGGAAACAAAGCTGTATTCCCTCAAACAGATTATAGTTTTTTACAATTCCCCGGCCTTTGCAGCCATAATCTACGACTACACGATCATCACTTTTGCGCCAGAACTTTGGCCTGCATACCGTACCAGTCTTGATTGAAACTGGCATTTCCCATTATCCTCACTCCAATCGGTTAGTTATAGCTTACTGATTTTATAATAACACACGCCTGGACAAAATTCAAGAAAATAGCCCATTTATAAAAAGTATTTTCTTGAATGTTCGGCCAAAATCTCCGTTTCAAATTGTAGTATTAGTAGAGGGAGAATACGAGGGTAGGGTTACGGTAGCAAGCATATGATTGTTTCTTATTAGGAACGCTGTAAATACAAGGCTTTTCGGAGCCTGAAATCCGAAAAAAATAATATTTGATCTATCACATTACGCAGAAAGCCGTCCAGGTGCTATCTTGGGCGGCTTTTTTGCGTGGATAGACCGAAAGGAGGCAGAAAAATAATTACAGAAATTTAAGCTCAAAAATTGTGCAACTTTCACGAAAAGGAGGTTAGTAAATGGCAGATGAAAAACTGAACACGGGCCCCGAAGTGCAGAAAACCGAGGAGGCCCCCGCGCCCGCTGTGGCTGATCCGGCTCACGGGGAGCCCGCCGTTCTCGAACACCCGCCGGAACAGGCCGGGCCTGCCGAGCCCGGCGATGTGGTAATCTCTGCAGAGCAGATTGACGCGCTCATGGCAGAAAAGCGGCAAGCGGCCCGGGCCAAGGTGGAAAAGGCAGAGGTGTCCCGTGAACAGGAGGCCGGGGTTCCTGCGCCGGAGCGTCCTGCCGCTGAAAGCGAGAAAGCCGAAAAGCCGTGCCGGGGCCGTCCCCCTAAGTCTGATAAGACGGAGCGCCCCGGGCCGGAGGCTGAAAAGGAGCCCAAAAAGGCCGGGCCCCGCAAGGGCCGCCCCTCTAAGGCTGACAAGGCGGCCCACGACAAGGCCCAGCCGTCCCAACGAGACAAATTGTCCCGAAGTGGCGGGAAAGCTCCCGAAGCTCCTGCTCCCCCGGATGCCGGAAAGGATAAGCCCGTAAAGGAGGCCGCTCCCCCGGAGCAGGGTGTGACGGAGCCGACTGTACCGCCCCGCCCCGTGGAGGAGGGAAAGCTGGTCTATCTGAAACTTTCCGAGCTCCACCCGTTCCATACATTCCGCCCCCATCCGTTCAAGGTGCGGGACGATGCCAAAATGCAGGAAACCGTGACATCCATCAAGCTCAATGGCGTTATGGTGCCCGGACTTGCCCGCCCGGAAAAGGACGGAAACGGCTATGAGATTGTGGCAGGCCATCGCCGCTGCCGTGGCAGCGAGCTGGCCGGGCTGGAGGAAATGCCCTTTATTGTCCGGGATATGACCGACCACGAGGCGGTGGAGGCCATGAAGGACAGCAACAAGCAGAGGGATCAGACGCTCCCCAGCGAACTGGCCGCCCTTTTGGATCTGGAGGTAGAGGACATCAAGCACCAGGGCTCCCGGCTGAAAGGTGTGGCCGAGGGGGATGTGGGAAAACGCTCGGTTGAGATTGTGGGAGAGGCGCATGGCATGAACTATAAAAAGGTTATGCGGTATCTGCGCCTTAACCACCTTGTCCCGGAGCTCATGGATAAGGTGGACGATAAAAAGATGGGCTTCATGCCTGCGGTGGAGCTTTCCTATATCAAGCCGAAAAACCAAAGGCTGATTGCCGTTTCCATTGACGGGGAACAGGCGTCCCCCTCTCTGGCCCAGGCAAAACAGCTCCGTGAGCTGGATAAGGAAGGCAAACTCAACGGCGATGTAATTGACGGCATATTAAGCGAAAAGAAAAAGGAGGATCGCGGCGTGATTATTTCGATGGCCGAACTGGAGAAGTATTTTGGCAAGGAGGCCACTCCCGCCAAAATGAAGGAGCAGATCATGACTTTGCTGGACGAGTGGAAGGAGAAACAGCCGCCCGAGCTGGCAAAGGCCCCGAAAAAGATGGAAAAAGACAAGTAACCCGGCCACACTTCGAGACAAATTGTCCCGAGGGGCCCCGCCCTTTCTGCAGAGGGCTCTGTGGTGATATATCCCCCGTCGCCGCCTATCTTCCTGTACAGCCGGGAGTGGGCCGTCAAGGGTGCAACGCACCGCCGCTTGCGGCGGCCTGCCCTTTACGGTCTGCCCCGGCTGTGCTATTTCCAGCGGCGCGGCGGGGGTATATATCCTCCAGAGCCGCCCCCTTTCCCATGACTGGGAAAGGGCGGGGGGATTGGGCTGAAGTATCTTTCTTCAATGAATGGAGGTTTTGACAATGAAACGGCCACTTGCTTATATTACCGCCGGATGGCTTGGCGGTGACAGTGAAAACGCGGAACAGGCGGCCCGCTACTGCCGGGCGGTATATGAGGCGGGATTTTCGCCCATCTGTCCTACCCTGTATCTGCCCTTATTCCTCAACGACGCAGTGCCAGAGGAGCACAAAAGCGGTATTGATATGAGCCGCGACCTGCTCCGCCGCTCCCATGTGCTGGTAGTCTGCGGCCATACCATGACCGAGGCCATGAAAAATGACATCGCCGTTGCCCAGCGGCTGGGGATTACTGCTACCACCCTTGAGGGCATCCTTACCGTCAAGGGACAGGGCCGCCGCTGATGGCGGCCCTTTTCGAAGCCTACATCACAAACCTGGGGAAATACAACGAGGGCGAGCTGGTAGGGGAAACGCTGAAATTCCCCACTACCACAGAAGAGGTGCAGGCGCTCCTAAAGCGCATCGGCGTGGATGGCGTGCGGTATGAGGAGTTTTTCATTACCAGCTTTGACGGCGATGTGCTGGGGCTCTATGACTATCTGACGGAATACGAAAACCTTGACGAGCTCAACCATCTGGCCTGCCTGCTTTCCGAACTGGATCAGAGCGATTTGGAGAAATTCGAGGCTGTGATCGACAGCGGCGAGCATACTTCCAGCGTGGCCGACCTTATCAACCTCACGCAGAACCTGGACTGTTTTGAATTTTATCCCGGTGTGGGGGACGATGAAACGCTGGGCCGTATCTATGTGGAGGACATGGAGGCCATTGATGTGCCGGAGCATTTACTGAATTATTTTGACTATGAGGCATACGGGCGTGATATTCGGATCAACGAGGACGGTCACTTTGCCCCCGGCGGCTATGTGCTGAATAACGGTGGGAAATTCATCGAGCACTACCACGGGATCAAGGATATTCCTGCCGAGCACAGGGTTTTCTCCTATCCGAAACTTTCTATCCGGGAACAGATGGCGGCCTACAAGGAGATTATTGACGGCTCCTCTTTGGAAGGCTATCGGAAACTTTCCCATAAGGAGCGTGAGGAACGATAGGCGGCACTTCGAGACACTTTGTCCCGAGGCGGCCGCCGGAAAGGAGGCGGTATAACTGATTGATGAAGATGTTTCCCGGCGTACCATAGCAATCTCTGTCCGGGCAAGCAAGCTGACGGCGCGGGGCCTTGCCTATGTGCTGGGGGCTGTGGGCCGGAAGATCCGCAAGGCTTACCGGGAACACCAGACGCCCCACGGCAGGCAGAGCGTGAAAAAACTCATGGGACACGGTGCGGCTACAAACAGCATCGAGCTTTCCGGGGATACGAAGGCATTTGACCGGGTGGCCCGGAAGTGGAATGTGGACTATGCCTTTTATAAAACCGGGCCGGACAAATACCTGTTGTTTTTCAAGTCGGGGCAGGCGGATGCGATCACCGCCTGCTTTTCTGAATACTCGCGGAAGGTGCTGAATAAATCCAAATCCCGCCGCATCCCCATCCGGGAACAGCTTAAACAGGCGGCGGATCAGCTTGCAAAGGAAAAGCCCCGCAAGCGGGAACGGGTAAAGGAGGCGGTTCGTGAGGACAGATAACATTAAAAAATATGTACTTCCAAACATCCCCTATCTGTTTGTGCTGTGGGCCTGCTTAAAGCTGGGGACGGCTTACCGTCTGGCCGCTGGCGCGAATTTCGCCCATAAGCTCATGGGGCTGGGGCAGACCATCGGCCCGGCCTTTGCCGACTTTGCGCCGGGGCTTGCTCCCTTTGACTGGCTCATCGGCATTGTGGGCGCGGTAGGCTTCCGCCTGCTGATCTACTTCAAAAGCAAGAACGCAAAAAAATTTAGGCGGGATGAAGAATACGGATCGGCCCGCTGGGGCACCGAAAAAGACATCAAGCCCTTTGTCGATCCGAAGTTTGAAAACAATATCATTCTGACCGGGACAGAGTTTCTTACCATGAACACCCGCCCAAAAAAACCGGCCAACGCCCGCAATCTCAATGCCTGCGTCATCGGCTCATCCGGCTCGGGCAAAACCCGCTTCTGGCTCACGCCGCAGATTTTGCAGGCCAGCGCGGATAAAAACGGCGGATGCAGCTATGTATGCGTAGATCCGAAAGGCGGGGTGCTCTCCCAGGTGGGCTCTTTCTTACAGCGGCGCGGGTATCGGATCAAGGTGTTCAATTCCATTGATTTTTCAAAATCTATGCACTACAATCCGCTGGCCTATATCAAGAATGAGGCCGACATCCTTAAATTCGTGGATGCGTTGATTTCCAATACCAAAGGCGAGGGCAAGGAAGGCGATCCGTTCTGGACGAAGGCGGAAACGCTTTTGTACTGCGCTTTGATTGCCTATATCATTTTCGAGGGCCCCGCCGAGGATCGGAACATGAATACGCTGGTGGATATGATTTCCGGCATGGAAGTAAAGGAGGACGATGAAAACTACTTAAACGCCGTGGACTATATGTTCAAAGGGCTGGAAAAGCGCAAGCCGGACTGTTTTGCGGTCAAGCAATACCGCAAATATAAGTTAAGTAGCGGCAAAACCGCAAAGTCGATCCTGATTTCCTGCGGGGCCCGCCTCGCGCCCTTTGACATCCCCCAGCTCCGGGAGATTATGGCCTATGACGAGATGGAGCTTGACCGCATCGGGGATCGGAAAACGGCGGTGTTCTTTATCATTTCGGACACCACGCAGACCTATAACTTTCTTGTGGCGCTGGCCTTTTCGCAGATGTTCAATCTTCTGTGTGAACGGGCCGACAATGTTTTCGGAGGCCGACTGCCCCACCATGTACGGGTGCTGTGGGACGAGGCGGCCAACACGGGACAGGTGCCCCAGCTCGAAAAAATCTGCGCCGTAATCCGCTCCCGCGAGGTGTCGCTGACGCTCTTTTACCAGCAGTTGGCGCAGTGCAAGGCCATTTACGATAAACACGCGGAGACAATTCTCGGAAATATGGACAGCGTGGTATTCCTGGGAGGCCGTGAGGCCAGCACCATCAAGGAAATATCGGAAAACTGGCTGGGAAAAGCCACAATCTCCATGCAGACCGACAGCCGCTCCCGTGGGCAGTCGGAAAGCTACAGTCAAAATAACCAGCGGCTGGGCCGGGAGCTGATGACACCCAGCGAGCTGGCTACCATGCCCGGGGACAAGTGCATTTTACAACTTCGGGGCCTGCCCCCGTTCTACTCCCCGAAGTATGATCTGAAAAAGCACCCGAATTATAAATACACGGCTGAAGCCGATAAACAGAAAAACGCTTTTGACCTCGACAAGCTCATCAACCGCCGCAGGCGGCCTGGGCTTAACGAGGCGTGTGAGATGTATGAGGTGACTGTGCCGGACGATGCGCTCACGGAAGAGGACGAGGACATCCTCAACTATGACGACATCGACGATCCAGACGCCTTTGCATAAATGGGCTTTGGGACAAAGTGTCCCGAAGCTGTAACCTGCCGCCAGTGATGGCGGCTTTTTTCATGGCCGGGGAACACCCGGAGAAATGGAGGCTCTATGCAGTTCTTTTCTTCCGCTATTGATACTTTGCAGACTCTCGTTGTTGCGCTGGGCGCTGGTTTGGGCGTGTGGGGCGTTGTCAACCTCCTGGAAGGTTATGGTTCCGACAATCCAGGTTCCAAAAGCCAGGGTATGAAGCAGCTCATGGCGGGCGGTGGCATTATCCTGCTCGGCACTACGCTGATCCCTCTGCTGTCCGGCCTGTTTTAAGGTAGCGGCTTATGGGATTTCTCACCGACTGGCTGACCGACTGGCTCAAAAGTCTGCTCATTGAAGGCATTTTAGGAAATCTGAGCGGCCTGTTTGATACGGTAAACGCCCGAGTCGGGGAGATTGCGGGAGAGGTGGGGACTACCCCGGCGGCATGGAACGCCGGGGTTTTCTCCCTCATCCGCCAGATTTCCGAAACGGTAATTTTACCGATTGCCGGGTTAGTCCTAACCTATGTGGCGGTGTACGAGCTCATTCAAATGCTCATAGACCGCAATAACTTACACGACATCGACACTTGGATGTTTTTCAAGTGGATTTTCAAAACGGCGGTGGCCATCCTGATCCTCTCCAACACATTCAATATCGTCAACGCGATTTTTGATGTGTCGCAGAGCGTGATTGCAAGCTCGGCGGGGGTGATCCAGGGCTCCACGGACATTTCGCCGGATATGCTGGCGGATTTGGAGGCCACGCTGGAGACAATGGGGCTTGGCTCCCTTTTGGGCCTGTGGCTCCAGTCGATCTTTATCGGTTTTACCATGACTGCGCTGAATATCGTGATTTTCGTTCTGATTTATGGCCGTATGCTGGAAATATATATGCTGACCAGTTTAGCGCCCATACCGGTGGCTACCCTGTCCAACCGTGAAATGGGGAGCATGGGGCAGAATTATCTGAAGTCCCTGTTCGCCATCGGTTTCCAGGGGCTTTTGATCCTGCTGTGCGTGGGCATCTATGCGGTGCTCATTCAAGGGATCGCCACAGGCGGAGATCCCATCGGCGCAATATGGGGAGCCGTGGGCTATACGGTTTTGCTCTGCTTTATGCTGTTCAAAACCGGGACAATTTCAAAAAGCATCTTTGGAGCGCATTAAGGAAAGGGGTGTTATATGCCGAGAAGATATGGGCCCGACGGGACACGCCTGTGGTACGGAAAAGCGCCGGAGGACTTTAACGAGGCGGATGTTGCCCGCTTTATGGCGGAAACAGAGGCCGTTTTACAAAAGCAGGAACTGCTGGGCGGAAGGGATGACGCAAAGACGATTGCCCGGCAGTTAGCCGAAGGGCGGGCGCAGGCCACCCGTGAAAGCACCGCCCGCCCTGCCCCGGCAAAGGTCAAGGAGGCAAGAGATGACCGATAAGGCGGCTTTGGGACAAATTGTCCCGAAGTCCCCGGGGCTTACAGAGGGGCTGTTTCTGATGGACGGCATCGAGGGCCTGCGCTCCCTTCCCCGTCATTCGGTGGATATGCTCTTAACCGATCCGCCCTACGGCACCACCCGCAACTTTTGGGATGTGCCGTTGCCGCTCCCGGAATTATGGGAGGCAGTGAAATGGGCAGTCAAGCCGGAGGGCGCGGTGCTGTTCTTTGCTCAATGTCCCTATGACAAGGTGCTGGGGGCCTCCAATCTCTCCATGCTCCGCTATGAGTGGATCTGGTACAAGGAGCGCGGGACGGGATTTCTCAATGCAAACCGGGCCCCGCTGAAAAAGTCGGAGAATATTTTGGTGTTCTATCAGAAAGCCCCTCTTTACAATCCGCAGTTTACTTACGGCAAGCCGTACAGCCGCGTCCATGCCCGCAGCGGCACCAGCCCGAACTATGGGAAATTCGAGCGGCAGAGCTTCGAGTCCAGCGATGGGCGGCGTTATCCGGGAAATGTGCTGTTTGTCCCCACCGTAACGGGCGGCATCCATCCCACGCAAAAGCCCGTGGAGCTCTGCGAGTATTTCATCAAGACCTACACCCGGCCCGGCGAGCTGGTGGCCGACATCTGCGCGGGCTCCGGCACAACCGCCGTTGCCGCCCTCAATACTGGCCGCCGCTTCGTCTGCTTTGAAACGGCTCCGGCCTTTTACGCCGCCGCCAGTGAGCGCATCCGTGTGGCACGCTCGGCGATGGAGGCCGGGGAGAAAGGAGTGTAACTATCGGACAATATTCTATCATTTATGCCGATCCGCCCTGGCGGTACGCCCAAAAGGGCCTGCAAGGGGCGGCGGAGCACCATTATCCCACAATGGGGATTGACGAGTTATGTGCGCTCCCGGTGGCGGATCTGGCCGCCCCGGACAGCGCGCTTTTTTTGTGGGCGACTTTCCCCCAGCTCCCCGAGGCCCTGCGGCTGATTAAGGCGTGGGACTTTCAGTATAAGTCCGTGGCTTTCGTCTGGCTGAAGAAAAACCGGAAGGCTGATAGCTGGTTTTACGGCCTGGGCTTTTGGACGAGGGGAAATTCGGAGATCTGCCTGCTGGCAACAAAAGGGCATCCGAAGCGGCAGGCAGCCAATATCCATCAGTTTATCATTTCCCCCATTGAAGCCCACAGCAAAAAGCCGGACGAGGCCCGGGAAAAGATTGTTGCCCTCATGGGCAATCTGCCCCGGGTGGAGCTGTTCGCAAGACAGACGCCGCCCGGCTGGGATGTGTGGGGAAACGAGGTGGAAAGCACCGTCCCGGACTTTGGGACAAATTGTCCCGAAGTCCCCGGGGCGAGAAAGGAGGCTGATCCATGCCCTATGTGAATGTCCCTAACGACTTATCCAAAATTAAAACGAAGATGGCCTTTAACCTTACAAAGCGCCAGCTCATCTGCTTTGGCGGAGCGGCGGCCATCGGCATCCCGTCCTATCTGCTGGCGCGGGAGCCCCTGGGGAATACCGGGGCCATGTTCCTTATGCTGACTGTCATGCTCCCGGCGTTCCTGCTGGCGATGTATGAAAAAGACGGGCTCCCCTTTGAAAAAGTGGTTCATAACATCATCCGGGCCAAATTCCTGCGGCCCGGGGTTCGGCACTATCAGACAGAAAACATTTACGCCCCGTTTACCGGGCGGGGCGCTGTGAGAAAGGAGGATGCGATTGCGAAAGGCAAAAAGCAAAAACAATCCCGGAAGGGGTAACAGACGGGCGGCCCTGTCCGTCCAGCAGACGATCCCCTATCTGGCGATGCACCCGGACGGGGTGTGCAAGCTCCCCGGCGGGTTCTATACAAAGACCGTGGAATATGAGGACATCAATTATTCCGTGGCAAGCACCGAGGATCAGACGGCGATTTTCGGCGGCTGGAGCTCGTTTCTCAACTATTTTGACAGCACTCTGCCGTTCCAGCTTTCCTTTATCAACCGCCGCTCCCATTCCAGGAGCCGCTACAAGGTCAACATCCCCCAGGCGGATGATGATTTTAACAGCGTCCGGGAGGAATTTACCGGGATGCTGAAAAATCAGATTGCCAAAAGCAACAACGGCATTGAACGCTCCAAATATATCACTTTCGGCATACCCGCCGAAGGGATCGCGGAGGCCCGCCCCCGCCTGGAACGGGTGGAGGCCGATGTGATGGGAAACTTCAAGCGGCTGGGTGTTCCCTGTGAGCCGATGGACGGGCGGGCAAGGCTGGCCTTGCTTTATAGCCAGATGCACCCGGGAAACCGGGAGCCGTTCCGCTTTTCGTGGAAGGACATTCCGCAGACCGGGCTCGGCACAAAGGACTTTATCGCCCCGGACAGCTTTGACTTTAGGCAGTCCCGCTCATTTCGTATCGGCCAGTATTGGGGCGCGGTGTCCTACTTGCAGATTTTAGCGTCCGAGCTCTCTGACAAGCTCCTTGCGGAGATTTTGGAGATGGATGCGGAAATGACGGTCACGCTCCATATTCAGACGGTGGATCAGCTCAAGGCCATTAAGACCATCAAGGGCAAAATCTCCGACATCGGAAAAATGAAGGTGGAGGAACAGCGGAAAGCGGTGCGGGCCGGGTACGATCCCGACATCCTGCCGCCCGACCTTATCACATTCAGCAAGGACGCGGCGGAGCTTCTGGCCGACCTCCAGTCCCGCAACGAGCGGATGTTCCTGCTCACTTTCACGGTGGTAAACTTTGCCCCCACCCGCCAGCGGCTGGAAAACGATGTGTTTACCGTGGGCGGCATCGCGCAGAAATACAACTGCTCCTTAAAGCGTCTTGACTGGCAACAGGAACAGGGCTTTGTGTCCTCGCTGGCTCTCGGCTATAACGAGGTAGAGATCCAGCGCGGCATGACGACCAGCTCCACGGCGATTTTCATTCCCTTTATGACAAGGGAGCTGCGGATGGCTGGGCAGGCCCTCTACTACGGCATGAACGCCCTTTCCCACAATGTCATTATGGCTGACCGCAAAAAGCTGAAGTCGGCCAACGGGCTGTATCTCGGCTCTACCGGCTCGGGAAAATCTTTCGCCGCAAAAAGGGAGCTCTTAAATGTGTTCCTTGCCATCCCCCAGGATCGGATTTTGATTGTCGATCCGATGGGGGAATATGCCCCGCTGGTTCGCAGGCTGGGCGGCCAGGTGATCGAGATTGCCCCGGACAGTCCCCACCACTTAAACCCGATGGATGTGGAGCTAAATATGACCGCCGGGGAAAGCCCGCTCTCCATGAAGGCGGATTTCCTGCTTTCCCTGTGCGAGCTGGTGGTAGGCGGCAAGGACGGCTTACAACCTATCGAAAAAACGGTGGTTGACCGCTGTGTGCGGCTGGTCTACCGGGAGCAGGCCCTGGGGCTTGCCACGGAAAAAACGCCGCTGTTGCAGGACTTGTACGAGGAGCTTTTGAAACAGCCGGAGCCGGAGGCCCGCCGGGTGGCAACCGCCCTGGAGCTCTACTGTACGGGCTCCCTCAATCTCTTTAACCATCCCACCAATGTAAAAACGGACAGCCGGGTGGTGTGCATCGTGCTCAAGAACATGGGAGAAAACCTCCGCAAGATTGCCATGCACATCACAAACGAGTTTGTCTCCCAAGCGGTGGACACCAACTTCCGGGAGGGCGTGGCGACCTGGTGCTACTTTGACGAGTTCCATGTCCTGCTCCGCGATCCTCTGACCGCCAGCTACTTTGTGGCGGTCTGGAAGATGCTCCGCAAAAAGGGCTGTGTCCCCAGCGCACTTACGCAGAATGTGAAAGACCTTTTGGCCAGCCGGGAGATTGAGAACATTCTCGGTGCGACACGTTGACGCACAAACATCACGCTATGAGGGTAATACTTCATAGACTTATGGCCATGTGATGCTAAAAGCGTCGGGCTTATCTCGGCAGGGATGAGCAACAACTGATAACCCGATAGGTAGAATGAAGGAGTAACGCCCTGAAATGCCTACTCTGATACTTCGACCGGCTTCGGCTGTAATGGCTGGAGTCTGGAGCTCGATAAAGTCGGCGGAAGTTTGTCGTAACAGCGTGGCAACACGGCTGACGAAAGTGCAGTAGAGGTACTGTATGCAGATGACACGCCGGGAGTCTATAAAATATCTATGGTGAGAATGTCTACGACGGACTGACGAAAACCGCGAATGTACGGGTCTAGATGTTTACCGTATAGAAATGTACGGACACTTAAATGTGGGTCAGTGCGGTAAAGTAAAAATCGAAAATATGAAATTCCGTATTGTGTTACAGGCACAATCAAGCTGACAGGACTATAGCGGACACCTAAGGATATATGTACAGATAGGGTTATCGGAACGTGGAAAGGTACAGAGTTGCTCATAAGCAATCTGCGGACGAATCATATAAGCCGCTTAATCTGTGCTGAAAAGCGAAGCTCGAACCTATGACAGCCCAACGAAAAAGGCGGGCTTGAGGAATGGGCTTTAGTCGGTTAGAAACTATTGTTGTCATTCAATCGTATAAGGATTACGAGTAAGACAAAAAGGGACACTTTCCCGCGAAAGGAGAGTGATGCCTTATGACCAGAAAAAAGAAACAACTGCTATGTGAGGAAAATCTGCGACATAACGAGTATTACGGAATGCAAGATACCTTCGATAATCTATATGCTGCCAGTAAGAATGGTGAGGTGTTTACAGACCTCATGTCTATCGTCCTTCAAAGGGAAAACATTCTGCTGGCATACAGAAATATCAAGAAAAACACAGGAAGTAAAACGTGTGGAACAGATAAACTCACAATCAGGGACATTGGAAAGTGCTCCCCTGATGAAGTAGTTGAAAAAGTGAGATTTATTGTAAACGGAAGTGAGCATGGTTATCGTCCTAAGCCAGTCAGGCGAAAGGAGATACCGAAGCCATACGACCCGAGCAAGACAAGACCCTTAGGCATTCCATGCATCTGGGACAGGTTAATCCAACAATGTATTAAGCAGGTAATGGAGCCGGTATGTGAAGCTAAGTTCAGTGAGAACAGCTATGGCTTTAGACCGAACCATTCCGTAGAAAACGCTATTGCCAGAAGTTATAAACTGTTACAGCAAGCAAACCTGCACTATGTCATTGAATTCGATATTAAAGGATTTTTTGACAATGTGAACCATGCAAAGCTGATTCGGCAGATTTGGGCAATGGGGATTCACGATAAGGCGCTTATATTTGTGCTTCGGAGAATACTGACAGCACAGATAAAACTTGAGGACGGAACATTTATTACGCCTGATAAGGGAACACCACAGGGTGGAATCATTTCTCCACTCCTTGCAAACATCGTTCTTAACGAACTCGACCACTGGGTTGAAAGCCAATGGCAATGGAGTCCGATATGCAAAAGAAATGTCAGACCTGAAAACGGGTACAGACAGGCGAAAAAGTCCAACCTCAAAGAGATGTTCATTGTTCGATATGCGGACGACTTTCGGATTTACTGTAGAACGAAAGATACTGCTGAACGGACAATGCACGCAGTTATACAGTGGTTAAGAGAAAGGCTGAAACTGGAAATCTCAGAAAAGAAAACAAGGATTATCAATGTCAGAAATCATTACTCAGACTTCCTTGGGTTCAAGATGAAAGTTCACAGGAAAGGCAACAAGCTGGTGGTAATTTCATACATCGCTGATAAGAATTTTGACCACAAGCGCCAGAAGCTGAAAACACAGGCAAAACGGATTGTCCATCCCCGAAAAATCTATGGAGAACAGGGTGAAATCAGGCTCTATAACAGTATGGTCACAGGAATGCAGAATTATTACTGCATTGCCACCCATATCAACCATGATTGCGCAATACTAAATCGTGCAGTTATGACACTGCTCACAAATAGGCTTAGTACCCGTAACGGGAATCGATTGGTTAAAACCGGACGGGAATTGACTGAGTTTGAAAGAAGCCGATTTGGAAAATCCAAAATGATGCGATATGTTGCAGGCACAAATGAGCCAGTATATCCTATTGGCTACACGCAACACAAGAATCCTTTATTCCGTAAAAAAACATGGAATTACTACACTCCAGAGGGGCGGGAAGGCATTCACAATAACCTACGAATCAATATGGCCATTCTGCTCTCGCTTATGCGGAAGCCACCCTATGGCTATAGCGCGGAATATGCAGATAACAGAATATCACTATTCTCTGCTCAATGGGGAAAATGTGCTGTTACCGGTGAAGAATTCTCAAGTACACATGAGATTCACTGTCATCACAAACTGCCCCGGTATCTTGGAGGCGATGATTCCTATGGGAATCTTATTTTAGTGAAGGATTCTGTACACAAGTTGATTCATGCCATCAATGCAGATACAATCGCAAAATATTTGGAACTCCTACAGCTTGACAAGAGCCAGCTCAAAAAGGTAAATACGCTCCGTGAGTTGGCGTCTCTGCCGTTAATCTAATCTCTCACTAATCAACACAACACAGTATTTCTATGACAGGTTTGATTGTTTAGACAACGAAATCTACTAACCGATGGAACGCCGTGTGCGGTGAAAGTCGCATGCACGGTGTGAAGTGGGGGAAAAGCCTGAGATGATATCAGGGGCTTACCTATCACTATACAACACGGATTTTATGATCCTGCTGTCCCAGGCCCAAAGTGACCGGACGATTTTGGCAAAACAGCTCGGCATTTCCGAGCACCAGCTTTCCTACATCACCCACTCCAATTCCGGCGAGGGCCTGCTGTTCTATGGGAATGTGACCATCCCCTTTGTGGATCGGTTCCCGAAAGGCGAGATCTATAACCTGCTGACCACCCGCCCGGAGGATGTGAAAAATGAAGCGAAAACCGAATAACGGCGCGGGCCCTGAGCCCAGGGAGGCGGCTGGGGCCGCCGATCCGGGCGGGGCTGGCGAAAGAAACGCCGGGGGAACTTCGGGACAAAGTGTCCCAAAGTGCCCAAAATCAAAATTCCGGCAGAAAAGCAACCAGGAGAAAGCGGCGGCGTCCAAACTCCGCATGGAAAAGCGCGGGGAAAAGCTGGATCGGGCAAAGGAAAAGCTGGCAAAACAGAAGCCGCCCAAAAAGCCGGGCCCGGTGAGGCGTGTGGGCCGGGTGGCCAGCGGCTCCGCCCACAGCTTTGTGCATGGGAAGATTTATGAAAATGAGCATGAGAATGTGGGTATCGAAGGGGCCCACCGCTCCGAGCTTGTGGGCGAGTCTGCCTTGCGGCATAGCTCCCGGTTTGTGAAACGGAAAATCCGGGAACACCCGGCGAAGGCGGTTCAGAAGGCAGAGTCCCGGTATATCAAGGCTACGGCGGATTATCACTTTCATACCGCCGCCCAGGAGTACCCGGAGCTCTCCAAAAACGCTTTGTCCCGGTTTTGGCAGAAACGGCGGCTCCGCAGACGATACCAGAAGCAGGCAAAGGAGGCGGCCAAATACGGGGCCCAGGCCGCCGGGAAAACGGCTGTTACCACAGAAAAGCTGGCGGCCCGGGCGGTGGGCTTTGTGAAACGCCATCCCGTGGGCTGTCTGCTGGCTCTGGCCTGCGTCCTGCTTGTGCTGGTGATGCAGTCCTGTTCTTCTTCCCTTGTTACGCTGGGAAACAGCACCATCGGCGCGGTGGGGGCCAGCACCTATCCTTGCGAGGACGGGGATCTGCTGGTGGCCGAGGCCGCCTACTGCGGTTTGGAGGCGGAACTTTCCGACTATCTGGACAGCTACGAAAGCACCCACGACTATGACGAGTACCACTTCGACCTGGACGAGATCGAGCATGATCCCTATGTGCTTCTCTCCCTTTTGTGTTCGCTCCATGAGGGACAGTGGACGCTTAACCAGGTGGAGGGCTCTCTGCAAACGCTCTTTGACAGCCAGTACATTCTGTCCGAGGATGTGGTGGTGGAGGTGCGCTACCGGACGGAAACCCACACCGACAGCGAGGGCAACGATTACGAGGTGGAAGTCACCTACAATTACTACATCTGCTATGTGACACTGGAAAACAAAAACCTGTCCCATCTGCCTGTCTACCTGTTAAGCGAGGATCAGATGTCCCGGTATGCCATCTATATGGCAACGCTGGGAAACCGCCCGGATTTGTTCCCAGGCTCCGAGTATGTCGGCAAGTACACCGAAACGCCCGAGGGGTACGAGGTGCCCCGGGAGTATCTGGATGACGAAACCTTTGCCGCCATTCTCTCCGAGGCCGAGAAATATATCGGCTATCCCTATGTGTGGGGAGGCTCCAGTCCGGCCACATCCTTTGACTGCTCGGGCTATGTGTCCTGGGTGATCAATCATTCCGGCTGGAATGTGGGCCGCCTGGGGGCCCAAGGGCTCTATAACATCTGTACGCCGACCAGCAATCCGCAACCCGGCGATCTCGTCTTTTTCAAGGGTACTTATGACACGCCCGGGGTGAGCCATTGTGGAATTTATGTGGGGGACGGGCGGATGCTCCACTGTGGAGATCCCATCGGTTACGCAAACTTAAATACAAGCTACTGGCAGTCTCATTTCTACGCCTACGGGCGTTTACCATGATTGGAGGTTATCTATGGCAACGGCAAAAAGCATGAAAATCCAGGCCGAGATTGATAAGGTCAAGGCCAAAATCAGCGAACAGCAGGCCCGGCTGAAAGAATTGGAACAGAAAAAGCTGGAGGCGGAAAACAGCGAGATCGTGGACATCGTGCGGGGCATGAGCATCCCCCTGGCGGAGCTCCCTCTGCTGTTTGAAAAGCTGAAGGGCGATGGGGCTTTGGGACAAATTGTCCCGAAGTCTGAACCCAGCGGGAAGGAGGAAAATTGAATATGAAACGATGGAAGTCTTTGACGGCGGCGCTCTGTGCCGCCGTTCTTTTATGCGGCTTTTCGGCTGTCCCGGCCTTTGCCTATGCAGACGGCGGTGAGGGCGAAAACTATGGCGATCCCACCATGACCGAGGAAACCACGGCCCCGGAACCGGAGCCCACCATCGAACCGGGCGAGGGCTTCTCGGAGGAGGGCAACCTTGTTACCCGCGATCTGCTCTATGACGAGCACACCAACAAGCAGTTTATCACGGTGCAGACGGCGGGCGGGAACACCTTTTACATTGTCATTGACTATGACAAGCCCGTGGACGAGGAAGGCGAGCAGTATGAAACCTACTTTTTGAGCATGACGGACGAAGCCGATCTGCTGGCTGCGGCGGAGGCTGCCGGGGTGGAACAGGCCGCCTGCTCCTGCTCTGAAAAATGCGCGGCGGGGGCTGTCAATACGGATTGCCCGGTCTGCGCTGTCAATATGACTGAGTGCGCGGGCGTGGAGCCGGAACCCGTGGAAACGGAGGAAACCGGGGAACCCGCCCCGGAGGAGGACGAGCCGGAAACGGGCGGCAATATGGGGATGCTTCTGCTGGTGCTGGCCGTGGCGGTGATCGGCGGCGGGGCTGGCTGGTACTTTAAGATTTACCGCCCGAAACATGAAAAAGCCGCCGAACCCGAGGAGGACTACGGCGGGGAGCTGGATGGCTATGACGGCGGGGAACCCTACGGGGACGAGGAGGATGACGGCCCGCCCTGGGACGAGGAGGACGATGACGGAGAGGAGGCTGACAAATGAGATTTACCAACAGCCCCTTTGAAACAATGATGAAGCAGAAGCCCCGTCCCCAGGCTCCGGCCACGCCGAAGCCGCCCAGGGGCTCCCGGTGCTCCGGGTGTCCCTACTGGCGGGGCATCGGCTGTGTGTCCTGCTACCGGGAACTTTTGAAAGCCCCGGCTGGCGGGAGGTGAGGCCATGTCCCGCGAACTTACCCGGGAGGAGAAAGCGGCCATCCGCTCCCTTGTGGTAAAGTGGTGCGCCAACTATGACCGGGAGTGCGGGTGCCTGCCGCTGGACTGTGAGTGCTATATGTTTGGAAAATGCTGGACGGGCGCATACTGCCGTTATTTCCGGGAGGCCGTCCTGCCCCTTGATCCGGCGCTGGAGGCGGCCCTCTTGACCGAGGGGCCCAGGCCGGATTTTAAGGTCTGCCCGGTCTGCGGCGGGCCCGTTCCCCCGGATCGTCGGCAGGCGTACTGCTCGGCGGCCTGTGCAAAGAAAGCCCACCGCCGCCAGCAGAGAGAATATATGCGGAAAAAGCGGGGCTGGTCTGTTGACAATTAGGCCCCTTAAAACCCGCTTGTAGCAAGGCTTTCCGGGGCCCGTTTTGGGGCGGGCCGTATCAGACTATGGCCTGCCCCGTTTTGGCCCGGATGCTGTCAACATTTACGCTGTGGGACTTTGGGACAATTTGTCCCGAAGTGCCCGCTTTTTAAGGAGGTACTGATCATGGAAAAAACACGCAAACAGGAACTTGCCGACCAGGAGGCCCTGCGGCTGTACCGGGAATTTCACGCCCCGATCCCGAAAAAGCCCCCGGAACGGGAAAAGCCGTTGGACAAGGTAAAGGAGCCGCCCCGGGCCAGCCGGAGCCTGGAACGGGAGGAACGATGACAAAAAAACGCCGCCGTCCCGTCCATCTTCATGTGATGGTATCGGAGGAGGAGCAGGCGCTCATACGGGAGCGCATGGCCGAGGCGGGCATCCGCAACATGGGAGCCTATATGCGGAAAATGGCCCTAAACGGCTATGTGCTCCATGTTGACCTGTCCCCCGTCCGGGAACTGGTGTCGCTCCAGCGGCGGTGCTCCAATAACCTTAATCAAGTGGCGATCCAGGCCAACACCTACGGCGGCATTTATCCCGAGGAGATCAAAGGGCTGCAACGGGACTATGAAAAGCTGTGGGGGCCCTTGTCCGATCTTTTGAAAAAGCTGTCTGCGATTGTGGAGTGTTAGCCCTGCCGGGGAGCGGTTTAGCCGTTCCCCGGCTTTCACTACTTCGGGACAATTTGTCCCGAAGGGGTAGTTTATTCGCAAAAATATGGTATATTATAGATAACAGATAATTGGCTGACATCATTGTAGAGAAAAAATAGATTGGAGAATAAAAATGGTTGATGATTATTTAAGAACATTTGAGGGTATGTTTTTTGATGTGGAAAAACATGAACCAGTAAAGCTTGCTATTGATCAGGTTGGTGCTGTTTTATCATCTATAATAACCAGGTATGGAGAAATTGAAAATGAAATTTCCTGTGGGACTTCCAGGCAAGATGATCTTATTGATACAGTTATTTGCTTATTTGTTAGAAAAATTATGGAGCAGTTGGATGCAATCAATGTACTTTATTCCGTCGGTTTGTTTACTCAAGCTCAGGTCATATTGAGATCACTGATTGAAAATATTATAAGCATGAAATTTATATTAAAAGAGGATACTAAAAAAAGGGCTGCGGCGTATTCGTTGGAACATCATTATCAGGAGATAGAGTTAGGGGATGAGTGGTTTTCCGATAACTCAATATATCGGAGACTGTCTCTTGAAAATGGACGAGAAAAGCAGTTTAATGATGGCTATGAAGGATATAAAAAGAAGAAAGATGCCTTTGAAAGAATAATTAAGTCGCAAGAGATATTTCAACAAGTAGACAAAGATAGAAAAGTAAAATTAGAACAAAAGAAAAAGAAGACTAAGAGGAAAAAGGTTCATATTCAGTGGTATGAAGTTTGTAGTAACGTGTCGAGTTTTTATGGGTTAATGAAAGAAACTGGATATGAACAATATTATCAGAGCATATATGGAGGACTTTCGTTTGAAACGCACGCATTAAATTCAACAATGGATATGAGCGTTGACGAAAATGGAATTAGCTTAAAATACATAAGAAATCCTGTGGGGGGAGGCTCTACTTTTTCACTGGCCTGCACTTTTTCCATGGGGGCATTAAAAGCGTTGTATGAATATCTTAATGACGGGGAAGAAGAAAAACGAGAGTTTATGGCGTTCTTTCTTGATTTTCAGAAAAAACGAGATATTGCAACTTATAATTTAGATATGATAAAGGATACACAAAGCAGAAAGGGAGATTAGGCCAAATGGAGGATTATAGAAATCCTCTAAGGCATAAATGATAAAATTGAACAGGTATATTAACGGCGAGTAATTTGCCCGCTGTTATTTTTTGAAACGGAGGTACAATCACGGCTACAACTTATATCCGGCCCTACAAGGTAGCGGCGGGAAAAAGCGCCGTTCAGACGATGGAGGAACGGTTTGCCTATGGGCTCAATCCGAAAAAGCTGGGAGCCGTGTCTGCCTATCTTTGCGATCCGGCATCGGCCCCCGCCGAGTTTCTTCTGGCAAAAAGCCAGTACCTGGCGGAGACGGGCCGGGCCGTGGAGCGCGGGGCCCTGTTCTTTCAGATCCGGCAGGCTTTTCCGCCCGGTGAGGTTACGCCGGAGGAGGCAAACAAAATCGGTTATGAGACGGCCATGCGCTGGACGAAGGGAAAGTACCAGTTTTTCGTCTGTACCCACATTGACAAGGGCCATCTGCATAACCATATTTATTTCAATTCCACGGCCTTTGACCGCTCCCGAAAGTTTCACAACTTCATCGGCTCGTCCTTTGCTCTGCGGCGGCTCTCTGACCGGGTATGTATTGAGCATGATTTATCGGTTATTCAAAATCCGAAACAGCACAGCAAGGGCCGTTTTCTCCACTATGGCCAGTGGATCGGGGGAAAACCACCCTCTGCGCAACAGCGGGTGCGGCTGGCCGTAGTGGAGGCTCTTGGGAAAAAGCCCGCCGACTTTGCGGCCTTTCTGCGGCTCATGGAGGAGGCCGACTTTGCGGTAAAGCATGGGCGCGGCGGTGCGCTCTCGTTCCTGGCTCCGGGGCAGGATAAGTACACCCGACTGCGGGCATCCACCCTGGGGGACGGTTTTGATCCCGAGGACATCCGGGCGGCAATCGCCGGGGAGCGGCCCATCCCGGAGCTCCCAGAGGACAGTCCGGCCCCGGTCCGGCGCGTCAATCTGATGATTGATATTCAACAGCGCATGGCCCAGGGCAAAGGCCCGGCCTATGAGCGGTGGGCGAAGGTTTACAATCTGAAACAAATGGCCGCCGCGCTCCAGTATCTCCAGGAGCATAACCTTACGGACTATGACGAGCTGGCGGCAAGTACCGAGGCGGCGGTGGATCGCTTTCATACTTTGGCCGGGGAGCTGCGGGACACGGAGGCGGCGCTTTCGCAGACTGTCCGGCTCATGAGGGCCACGGTGGACTATGCAAAGACGCGGCCCGTATTTAACGGCTACAAGGAGGCCCGGTACAGCAAAAAGTATTTGGCGGAACACGAGGCGGAGCTGGCTACCTACCGGGCGGCAAAGGCGGCGATGAATGAGATATTAGGCGGGGCAAAACTCCCGAAGATAGACGCGCTGAAAAAGGAGCGCCGGGAGCTCTCCGAAAAGAAAAAGGCCCTTTATGCTGAGTACCGAAAGGCCCAGGCGGATATGCGGCAGGCTGTGGCGGTCAAGGCGAACATTGATTATCTGCTCGGCCACACGGACGGGCGGGAAAATAAGGCCCAGGAGCGATAGCCCGGGCCGCAGGCAACAGGCGCATCGCGCCGGGACTTTGGGACAATTTGTCCCGAAGTCCAGCGGGTTTGGGGAGCTCCCCAACAAGCATTTTTGCGGGCCTTGTGCCTGCAAAAATTTCGGAGTGTGGTCACACCCGAATTGCTTGCCGAAACCGCGCAACCCGCAACATGGCGCAAAAAAACGAAGGCCGCGCTTTTTCTTACGCATCCTCCGTTTCTTTGGCCTGTTTCATCGCTTGGATGGTGGCCTCTACGATTTTCAATTCTTTTTCATCCAAAGAGCTCAGCATGGCGTCAATTCGTTTCCTGCACTCGCTCCCTCCATTTTGGGACGGATAGAAATACTGATCCACCGATATATCGAACATTGTAACCATCTGATAAAAGGTGTTGAGGCTCGGGTGCTGGCCGTCATTCTCGTTATACATGATGGTGCGTGGAGAACGGTCAACAATATAAGCCAGTTGCTCCTGCGTCATCCCGCTGGCCTCTCTTGCCCGTTTGATGGCGAGCCCTATATCGTGAAAATCAAATCGTCGTTCATCTCGTTCAAACTTCATAATATCACCCAATGTCATTTTACATTTCGGGTATTAGTATTTGAACGATTATATATTTCATTCTATCGACTATTTAATTTCACTTTCATTATTCAAAGGTTGACGAAGTTTTAGCGAGTTCATTAGAGAGTGTTTTCATAGATTTTTGATTTATAAACTATTATTTCTTTTTCTTTGGCAGTCGGATTTAATATCAAGGCCATTCAGATAATTTTCCCCCCATTTACACATAGCATCCAGTATAGGAATAATACTTTTTCCAAAATCACTAAGGGAATATTCTACTTTCGGAGGAACAACAGGATAAACAGTTCGGATGATCAAATTATCACTTTCTAATTCTCGAAGCTGCTGTGTAAGCATTTTAGGGGTGGCCTGTGGAATGAGTTTTCCAATTTCATTAAAACGCAGAGTGGCATCAATTAAATGCCACAAAATAAGGGCTTTATACTTTCCACCAATTAAATCGAGAGTTGCCTCCACAGGACAATTAAATGTACTAGGACACTTCATTATATTTTCCTCCACACTATCTTTTTAGATACTATATCACAAAAAAGTACGTTCTTGCTTTTTTGAAAATTATTGATAAGATTATAGCATGAGGAGGCTAAGTTATCAAGGTTTCCTAAAAAATCATAGTTTCAGAAAGGATAATCAAGTTATGGATTTTTTAACTCTTGCAAAGAAAAGGTATAGTGTACGGGCTTACACAAAACAAAAGGTTGAAAAGGAAAAGCTGGATGCGATTTTAGAGGCAGCTCATGTTGCGCCAACGGGCGGAAATTGTCAGCCGCAACATTTAATCGTAGTTCAAAGCGAAAACGGACTTAGTAAAATTGAAAAAGCTGCTAACATTTATGGCGCGCCATTAGCAATTATTGTTTGCAGTGATACCGAAAAAACCTGGACACGCCCATTTGACGGTAAAAAACTGACAGATATTGATGCCAGTATCATAACGGATCACATGATGATGGAGGCTACGGATTTAGGCTTGGGAAGTGTTTGGGTATGCTATTTCAAGCCAGACGTATTGAAGGAAGAATTTAAACTCCCATCCAACCTTGAACCCGTTAATATTCTTGTTATCGGTTATGCTGATACAAACCACGAAACAGTTCTTCCTTCCAACCGTCATAATAAAATGCGACTTCCTTTGTCTGCGACAGTATCATTTGAAGAACTCTAAAACCGCCGCACAATAGAAAAAGATAGCGTACAGTAGTTGTGCCGTCACATCTACTCTACTTGAAACGGCGGCTTGCTTTTTTAAGCCGCCGTTTCTTTTGGCCTTTTCTAAAATAATCACTCTTTGATGTTACATAAATTTGTGGTGACATATAAAAAGTTTATCATTCATTATCAGATATAGGCGCTATCTCATTTTGATAATTTGTTCCCCATTCACATAGAGCTTTTAGAATTGGTTGAATTGTTTCTCCTAGTGCCGTCAATGAATATTCAACCTTTGGCGGCATTTCTGGATAAACAGTGCGAAGAACTATTTTCTGTTCTTCTAATTCACGAAGCTGTTGAGTAAGGGTTTTGGTTGTGATGGAGCCTAATGAACGCTGTAACTCATTAAATCGGACTGGGCCTTTGGAAATATACCATAAAATTCGCAGTTTCCACTTTCCGCTCAAAATGTTTAACCCAACATCCATTGGGCACTGTTCAAGGATAGCCATTGTCTTTGCCATAATAAAACCTCTTTCTCTAAAAGTATCAAAAACTATACTACATAGCAAAAAAGTGCGTTCTTGTATGTTATGAGTTTGAGTGATACTTTAATTATAGCAGAAAGACTGCTGGAAAGGAATGATATGAAATGGTTATTGATAGTCACGAGCACATGATGCTCCCTACGGAAATGCAATTAAAAATGATGGACGCGGCGGGAGTCGATCAAACAATTCTTTTTTGCTCTGCGCCACATCCAGAGAAGGCATCCTCATTAAATGAAATTGAGGAGGAAATGTCCGCATTATACAAAGTTTTAACTGGCAACAATAGTAAGGAAGCTAATATTATCCGCCAAAAAAATAATATAAATGATCTTGTTTCAGTTATAAAAAAATATCCAAATCGTTTCTTAGGGTTCGGCTCTGTACCGTTAGGAATGTCTTTGGCTGAAACGGAAAATTGGATCAATGATTGTATTATATCAAATTCCCTATTGGGTGTTGGAGAATTTACACCAGGAAATGAACAGCAAATTTTACAACTAGATACGGTGTTCCAGGCAATAGAAACAACAGCAATTCTTCCCGTATGGGTGCATACGTTTTCACCAGTTACGATGAAGGGTATCCGGCTATTGATGGAACTATGCGAAAAATATCCGCATATTCCTGTGATTTTTGGACACTTAGGGGGGACAAATTGGATAGAAGTAATAAAATTTGCAAAAGCACATCATAATGTATACTTAGATCTATCTGCGGCTTTTGCATCAATAGCCACAAAAATGGCATTGATTGAATTGCCGGAGAAATGCTTGTTTAGCTCGGATGCACCTTATGGTGAGCCATATTTATATCGGGAGCTAATAGAATTTGTCAGCCCTTCAAAAGAAATCGCTGAATTGGCATTAGGCAACAATATTAAAGAGCTTTTGCACATTTAATCAAATACACTAAGTATCACGGAATAAAAAGACAATGATTTAGGCCGCCCAACGGGATAATAAAAAAACCGTTGTTTCGGCGGCTGGATTATCACGCGTCAAAACAAAATACAGTAGCCTTACGGCGGTTTTGAAATAACAAATTTCAAGCCGCCGTTTTCTTTTCAAAAAATGAGAATACGGAGGGTGTGTTAAAGTCGCCCTTTTTTAAGGATACGGCGGTGTCCGGGAGGTATCGCTGTGTCCTTTATCTTTTTCTATCCCCCTAACCTGTCAAAAAAAGCCCACCCGCCCAGCAGGATCAGTCCGGCGGTGGATGCGAAATTTGGCAGTATATAAATGAATTTGTCATTTCATGCGCTTGCGTGACCTTATGTCGCGCAGGCGCTTTTTGCTATCTCCACTTCGAGACAAAGTGTCCCGAGGTACGGGGCGGCTCCCCAGGGTGCCGCTCCCCGCCGGGCCCCGTTTCGGTCACTCGTCCACCCAACACCGAAACGGAGGTTTACTTATGACTACGATCAATCTGAAAGATTTTTATTATTGGTACACCCAGGATCAGCTCATCGAGGTTTCTGACGAAGTGGCGGAGGTCTTTCTTGCGGATGCCCGTTATGAAATGGCCTATCAGCGGCGGCTCTCCCGGCACAAGGCGCAGTATTCCCTGGACTGTGAGGACGGGATCGAATACTCGGTCTGCCTGCATGAGCCCACGCCCCAGGAACTTTTGGAGCGGATGGAGCTCTTTATCCGTCTGTGGAACGCGCTCAACTCTCTGCCGGAAATCCAGGGCCGGAGGATTGACGCGCACATCATTCTTGGTAAAAGCATAAAAGCGATTGCCGAGGCCGAAGGCGTACATGAGGAGTCTGTCCGCCAGTCTATCAAAAGAGGGCTGGAACGCATGAAAAAAATCTTTTGATTTTTTTGTTTTACCCACTTGGAAATGATGAAAAAATGTCTCGGTTTATGAGAGAAGGTTTTCTTTTCTCCGCAGACGAACAAGGGCGGCCCCGAGCATGATCCGGGGAGCCGGGCGGCGGGTGCGCGGTGACTTCCCCTAAACGGGAATGAGCGAACAATACCAGCGCCGCAAGTGGGACGGGCCATCTCACGGCCACGATCCGGCAGTGGACAGGCTGGCCGCCTGCCCCTCCGGGCCGCCCTCTCGCCTGCGTGGGGACGCCGCGCCGAGTATCGTTGTCTTTGGACAGGTCAAGAAAATGGGCGCGGCGTTCCCTAAATTTTATCAAAGGGGGAATGAAAAAATGAAGTACGATCCTGCGTTGGCCGCTATGCTGGCCGAGCCGTGGAGTAATAACGCCTGCCGGGGATATGTGATGTATGCGATGGAAAACTGCGGTTTTTCCCCCGAGGACATCCGGCGCGTTGTTCGGGAGCTCCATTATGTGTTTGACTTAAAGTCTTTAGACGAGGCCCGGCGTCATTACGAAAACGGGCCGTATTAACTTCGAGACAATGTGTCCCGATGTGAGGACAGGCCAAAGGGCGGCACTCTTACGGTGCCGCTTTTTTGCGTTTCCCCACAGGACAGCGGGAGGCGTTTAGCAATTTGAAAGAAGGAGGTTTTACCGTGAGATTATCCGCACAGGAACTGGAACAAATGAAAAGCGTTGACATTGGCGCAGTTGCCCCCGAGTCTCTGCCCGATGTGAGCGGTATGACCTTTGACAACGCCCTTTCCCGTAAAGAGCGCATAACAAGGTTTTTACAGATTGTCAAAAATCCGTACTGCTTTTGCATCGGTGGTGTCGGCGTTCAAATCGAATTTTCGGATAACGGGCCGTCCCTCCAGGACACTTTAACGGACTATTTGATCCGACAGAAAAGCGGGCTGTAACTTAGGCTGCGGCCCGCCCCACTTCGAGACAAAGTGTCCCGAGGCGGAGCCATCCTTGTTGTCTCTATGGGACAGAGTTATAATATAAGTGTAATGTGATAGGGAAGGAGGAACAATGTCACGAACAAAAAACAGAGGGTTTCAGCAGAGTTTCTCTCCCTCTTATACCATCCGGCGCTGGCGGCTGGGGAAATATATCCGGCTATCCAAAGAGGACTTGAAAAAGGGCAAGGACGATAGCAACAGCGTCAAAAACCAGCGCGATCTGCTCAATGATTTTTACCACAAGCACATAGACGAATTTGAAAGCACTTCCGAATATGTGGACGATGGACACACGGGAACGGACGCCAACCGCGAGAATTTCCAGCGGCTCCTGGCCGATGTAATGAGCGGAAAAATCAACTGCGTTGTGGTAAAAGACCTTTCCCGTTTCGCCCGGAATTACAGCGATGCGGGAAGTCTGATTGATAACCTGTTTGTGCAGATGGGCGTCCGCTTTATCAGCCTTGCGGAAAATGTGGACAGCTTTACAAACCCGGACAGCGTTTCCAGCATCATCGTCCCCATTACGAATGTAATGAACGATCAATACTGCTATCAGACTTCAAAGAAAATCCGCCAGGTATTTGATTACAAGCGGCGCAACGGGCAGTACATCGGCTCCTTTGCCCCCTATGGCTATATAAAAGATCCGAAAGACAAGCATCAGTTGATTGTCGATCCCGAGGCCGCCGAGATTGTAAAGCTCATTTATAACATGACTTTGCAAGGGGAAACAAGACGGGCCATCGTCTACCACTTGAATGACCACGGCATACCCAGTCCGACAACCTACCGGAAAAACAAAGGTCTGCCGTATTCCTGCGCTGTGTCTGACAATCCCATGTGGGGAGATCGGGTGCTGAAAAACATTCTCACAAATCCCATTTATACCGGGGATTTAGTCCAGGGCCGCCGCCGTGTAAAAAGCTACAAGGTACATGAGATTGAGGCGGTGCCGGAGGAAGAATGGGTGCGGGTGGCTGATACCCACGAGGCAATCATAGACCGGGAAACCTTTGATAAAGTGCAGGCCCTTTTGAAACGGGACACCCGGACGGCTCCACGGAAAACGGAGCTCCATCTGTTCAGCGGCTTTCTCCGCTGTGCGGACTGCGGCAAATCCATAACACGGAGCCAGAGCGGGAAAAATGTATATTATGCCTGCTCTACTTACAAATACCGCTCCCGGGCCGCCTGCTCCATGCACTCAATCAAGCATGAGCGGCTGGAAACCGCCGTCCTGTTTGGTATTCAGTACCAGGTGCATTTGGCTGTTTCCTATTCCGAGGCGATTGCCCGTATCAATTCGGCCCCTATCAAAAAAAGCCAGTCTTTCCGACTGGACGATCTGATTACCGCAAAGGAGCGGGAACTGGCGAAAATTACCCGTTACAAACAGTCCTTATATCAAGACTGGAAAGACGGGGAAATTACCCAGCAGGACTACCGAAACATGAAAGCCGACTATGAACGGCAGGCCGCCGTCCTTTCCGATGTGCTGGAACGGCTGACAACGGAACGGGCAGAACTGGCAAACGGTGTTGACAATGAACATCCCGCGCTGGTGGCATTTATGAAATATCAGAACATCGAAACGCTCAACCGTGAAATCCTCATTGAGCTTGTGGATCATATAAAGGTCTACGAAAACGGCAATATCAAGATTAAATTCAAGTTTGCTGACGAGCTCCGCAAGATTGCCGAGTACATTGAAATTAACACTTCTGAAATTCCCGCCGTGGCGGGCTGATGCTCGCCACATCCTTTCTGGCAGTGTGTTTTCCTAATATGAAACATTCATAGGAAGTGTGTACCCACTTCCGTATTTTGCTCTGCAAAACAGCTTGTTGGAAAGTGTCCCAAACCCTCAAAACGGAAAGGAGAGTAAAACGAATGGAAGGCAGAAAACGAACCGTGCAGGTCAAATTTTATGTGACGGAAGAAGAACGGAGGTTGATTCGAGAAAAAATGAAATTGATACCAACCCGGAATATGGCCGCCTATCTGCGAAAGATGGCGATAGATGGTTATGTTGTCCACATCGACACCACCGACATCCAGGCGCAAACCGCCGAACTGCAAAAGATTGGTGTCAACGTCAATCAGATCGCGCGGCGGCTGA
>OBLC01000192.1_pt1 | contig 34138 bp, 28 predicted proteins | sample 1503181 | NCBI WGS metagenome assembly OBLC01 (sample SAMN00265069, study PRJEB22529) | human gut metagenome
ACTTTTTTGATTTATTTTGTTGACCCGTTCTTCATAAGAACCGCAGCAACTTTTAAATCATATCATGTTCTCTCTTATTTGTCAAGCCTTTTTTCAAAAAGTTTTCTTGGATAAAATATCCAACGGAGAAGGAGGGATTTGAACCCTCGCGCCGCTATTAACGACCTACTCACTTTCCAGGCGAGCCCCTTCAGCCACTTGGGTACTTCTCCAAGTGTTGACATCATGGATTCATGATGAACGGAGAGGGTGGGATTCGAACCCACGCGCCCTTGCGGACAAACGGTTTTCAAGACCGCCTCGTTATGACCACTTCGATACCTCTCCATAACGTATTCTGTTGTTGTCGTTTTGTGTGTCTCACGCGACGACTTGTTTATAATACCAAACCAGAATACATATGTCAACACTTTTTTTTAAGTTTTTTTATTTTTTTTGTTTTTTCTCTCTAAATCGCTTTTTATAGGCCTTCATCTGTAGATATATCAACTTATCATGTAACACATGAAGCTTGTGAAAAACTTTCCTTACACGTACAAGATTCGTTGCAAGTCTAACATCCTCTGGTGTCGTGACCTTAATGTTATCATAACCACCTTCAAACAGTTTTACCGGCACATTCCCATATGTTTCTACTACCATTGCATCATCGGTTACTTTTCCATCATCATTTTCCATCATCTTTTCATATGCCTTTTTTACAAGGTCAAATTCAAAACATTGTGGTGTCTGAACCTGCCACAATGTTTTTCTCTCAGGTGTACGGATCGCGTAATTCTCCTCATCAACAACTTTAATCGTATCTTTCGATGGCATTCCCACGACACATGCACGATATTTTTTTACATAGTATATGCATTTTTGTATTAATTCTGCACTGATCATCGGACGTGCTCCATCATGGATCAGTACATAATCTGCATCCTCAATTGCTTCAAGCCCAAAATAAACGGATGCATAACGTTCCCATCCGCCTGGCACGATCTTTTTCACCTTATTAAAATGATAACGGTCTACAATATACTCTTTACAGTAATCTATCTCGTCTTCTCCTGTAACAAGAATAACCTCATCTACAGCGCTCTCCTCAAAAGCCTTCAGCGCATAGTACACCAAAGGCCTTGATTTGATCAGCATATATTGTTTTGGGATTCCGCTTCCCATTCTTTTTCCTTCTCCTGCTGCCAAAACGATTGCCGCAATTTTTTCTCCCATGTATTTACCCCTGTCTGGTACCAATCTTTAATCCAGGTACCGCATTCAGATCTAAACCGCTTCTTACACCATTGATATAGTCATAGTATCCACAAACTCCGATCATTGCTGCATTATCTGTACAGAAAATAGGAGATGGATGATAAAATTCAATTCCTGCTTCCTTACATCTCTCGATCATTTTTGCACGAAATGCTCCATTGGATGCAACTCCACCTGCGATTGCAAGTTTCTTGTATCCTAATTCTTTCGCCGCTTCTACTCCGTGAGAACTCAAAACATCTACAACCGCTTCCTGGAAAGAAGCCGCGACATCCGCACGGTTTACTTCTTCCCCTTTCATCTCACATTTATTTAAATAATTTAATACAGAGGATTTTAACCCGCTAAAGCTAAAGTCCATCTTGGAATCATTTACTTTGGCTCTAGGGAATGAAATTGCATTCTTATCTCCCTCTTTTGCTAAGGCTTCAATCTTTGGACCTCCTGGATATCCCAGTCCAATCGCACGTGCTACTTTATCGAAGGCTTCTCCTGCTGCATCATCTCTTGTACACCCAATGATCTCGTATTTTCCATAATCCTTGACATCAACAAGGTGTGTATGCCCCCCTGATACGACCAGACATAAAAATGGAGGTTCTAAATCTGGATGTTCAATATAATTAGCGCAGATATGTCCTTCAATATGATGCACTCCTACCAATGGTTTCTTCTTTGCAAACGCGAGTGCTTTCGCTTCTGCCACACCAACTAATAGTGCACCGACTAATCCTGGTCCATAAGTAACCGCGATCGCATCAATACTGTCTAATGTTTCTCCTGCTTCTTTTAATGCTTCTCTTACTACAAAGTTCACTTTCTCTACATGTTTTCTTGAGGCAATCTCAGGGACAACACCGCCATATAGCTTATGCAGTTCGATCTGAGATGAAATGATATTGGATTTTACACATCTTCCATCCTCTACAACTGCTGCCGCTGTCTCATCGCAGGAAGATTCGATTGCCAGAATCTTAATCTTATCGCTCATCGTATTCTCCTATTCTTCCTGAAAATCTAAAGTTATCGTCTTACCGTCTTTTCCAGCTTTTGCTCTAGGGAAAATCGACTTCACTTTCCCCATAAATTCTTCTGCCCAGACTAATGACGGACTATAATGAGTTAACCACATCTGTTTTACATCTGCTTCTTTTGCAAGATGCGCAGCTTCGTAAAATGTCATGTGTTTATATTCTCTTGCTTTCTTTTCTTTTCCTTCTTCTCCATACATTCCTTCACAAATAAATAAATCTGCATTCTTTGCGTGTTCAGAAATTGTCTGGACTGGTCTTGTATCCGTACAATATGTCAATTTAATTCCAGATCTAGGACTTCCTAAGATCATATCACTTGTAAGTACACGACCATCTTCACTTGTCACAGTTTCTCCCTTTTGAAGCCTGTTCCAGTATTTCATCGGGATGTCATTTTCCTTTGCCTTTACAGGATCAAACTTCCCAGCTCTTGGGATGATCATATTATAGCCATAACAAGGCACATTATGTTTTACATAGAAAGCTTCAATTTTATAGCCATCCATCTCAATAACGTGCTCTTTCTCATTTAATTCATAAAATTCGATTGGAAATGGAAGTTCTGGTGCGATCACGCGCAGTGAATTCACAACCCTTTCTACGCCTTTTGGTCCTATGATCAAAAGAGGTTCTGTTCGTTCTGCATTTCCAAGTGTTAAAAGAAGTCCTGGAAGTCCACTGATATGATCTGCATGAAAATGTGTAAAACAGATCGCATCTAATGGTTTAACACTCCAGCCCCTCTCTTTAATTCCTACCTGTGTTCCCTCCCCGCAGTCGATCAACAGACTATGCCCGTTGAATCTTGTCATACATGCGGTCAACTTTCTATATGGAAGCGGCATCATTCCACCGGTTCCAAGTAAACATACATCTAACATAAATCACCTTTTATGATAATATCTCACTCTTCTCTGTTACCTTTGGAGAAATCTCAAATTGTTTTACGATACGATCGTAACATCTCTCACAAATCTTAAATTCATGAATCTGCGTATCTTTGTTTGAGAAATACCCCCATTCTTTTTTAACTTCTATATAATCTGTTTTATTGTTTAATAACTGTCCACATACATTACATTTCATCTCATTCTCCTCCTTACGCTCATCATTATAAACGGGCGTTTCTGAAGAATCCAGTGGAAATGATTGGTCATCTATTGAAATTTCACAAAACATTAAGATCGCATCCTCGATCGGATCCTTATAATACTTTGCTCTGCGTCCATATTCTTCAAATCCATTCTTTAAATAAAACTGATACGCTGCTTCGTTTGATTCTCTGACCTCCAAATAGATCGTGTCTACCCCTATCTCCTGATACCTTCGTCTGAACTCATGAAACAACAATGTGCCAATTCCCATTTTCCTTATAAATGGAATCATTGCGATCCTATGTAATTCTGCCTGATCTAACACATGCTCAGCGATTATATATCCACTAATACGATTTCTGTCTCTCCATACATAAATATCACTAGTTTTACGATAATAGAAAGACTCAATACTATCGAAACTCCATGGTCTGTGAAAAGAAAGTTTTTCTATCTCTGCGATCATCGGAAGATCTTCTGGAAGTGCTTTCCTCACATGCCATTCTCTGGCTGTTATACTACTTTTGTCCATGAAGCCTCTCTTCTCTCTCTCGTTCAGCCTGAGATTTTCTTAAATATTCTGGCACAAATTCGTCTGCACTTTCATAAATTCCCTGTGCAAAATATACTTGTGCTAACGTTCCGACTGCTGCTGCTCTCTGGCGGTTTGCATGTGCTGGAGCAAAAATTGCCAGATCACCCATCTTCTCTAAGATTTCTTCTTTATATACTGGTACGCCATCCCCAAGGAATACAACTGGTTCATTGTATTCCCTCAACTGTATCAAAGTATCTTCTACACTCTGGGCACATTGTTCCTTTAAGACTTTCATTTCACTGCCTTCAAATCGGTAAAATCCTGTATACACTTGTTTTCTTCTGGCATCCATCATTGGACAAATGATCATGGACGTTCCAAATAACTGATATGCAAGCCCATCTACAGTTGGCACAGGAATGATCGGTTTATCCAGTGCCAGCCCTAATCCTTTGGCTGTTGCTGCACCAATGCGAAGTCCCGTAAAAGAACCTGGTCCTTTTGCTACCGCAACCGCATCAATATCTTCTATCTCAAAGGATGTTCTCTTGGTTACTTCATCTAACATCGGAAGTAACGTCTGAGAATGTGTTAATTTATTTCCAGTCGTATACTCTGCGATCAACTGATCATCTTCGATCAATGCCACAGAAGCTACCAGACCAGAGCTGTCCAGTACTAATAATTTCATCTATTGTTCCTCCATTTCAATCTCTCGATAGTCAAATCCTTTTTCTAAATCTTTACGGATCGTAATCTTTTGATAATGATCTGGCAGAATCTCCTCGATCAGATTTGCCCATTCGATCAGACAGACTCCTTCTCCATAAACATAATCCTCATATCCGATCTCGTCCATCTCTTCAATATCACCAATACGATAAACATCAAAATGATATAGTGGAAGCCTTCCCTCTTCATATTCTCTTACGATCGTAAAAGTCGGACTCTGAATTGGTTCTGTGATACCAAGTCCATCTGCCAACCCTTTTGTAAATACAGTCTTACCAACCCCAAGATCTCCATATAAACAGATCACCTGTCCAGGCTGTGCCTCCTGTCCGATCTTCTTTCCGATCTCATACGTATCTTCTGCACAAAAACTTTGTACGATCATTTTCTATTCTTCTCCTTCTGAATTCTCTTGAACTTCTGATTCCGATACTTCAATCTGAGTTTCCTTTTCTACTTCTGTCTCTTTCTGCTCAGTTTCTGTAGATGCCTTGGAATATTTTGAAATATCTCCTCCATCTGTCTGTGTCTGAACAGCCTTCTTTCTTGCTTCTTTGATGTGTTCTTTCATATAATCTAACATCTTTTCTCTGTCATCACCAAGTTCATAATCTGGAAACACAAATGCCTGCTGTTTTCCTGTATACAATAATGTCAGCCCCATAAAATGTGTGATCTTATAAACTCTGTTCCACTCGATCGTCGCACTTTCTTCTCCTAACTCTACAAAAATACCATCATCTCGTAAAGTGTAGTACGTTGGATTCTTGTATACTGGATTCTCAATTGCCTGTTTCTTTGCTTTTACATATATCATCAGTGGATTAATGACAACAAATAATGCAATAACAACTACACCAAAAATAATATTCGTCTGTCCTTCTGGCTGACCGATTCCGTGGACGATCATATATGCTCCGACTCCCAGCATAAAAATCGTCAAAATCGCCTGTACTCCGGAATACGTGTATGCTAATGAAAATTTAAAAATATCTTTCGCTTTTAATTGTGTATGAAATTTCATCTTAATTCTCCTTACCTTTTCTCTGTTAATGAAATATTATACCATAATCCGGGTATAAAACCAATGATTTTACAAATACTACAAGCATACACGAAAACCAATGAATATGGAGGATCTTAAGAATGAAAGCTACAGGTATTATACGAAGGATTGATGACCTTGGCCGGATCGTTATACCAAAAGAAATACGAAAAACCATGCATATCAGAGAAAGCGATCCTTTGGAGATATTTACAGAGAGGGACGGCGATATCATTTTAAAGAAATATTCCCCGATTGGTGAACTAGGAAACAGTGCGAAGCTATATGCAGAATCGATCGCTGCTCAGATTCCACATACAATCTGTATTTGTGATCAAGACTGTGTGATCGCTGCTGCCGGACCAAATGCCAAAAAACTAATCGGAAAATTATTAGATGAAAAGGCTGAAGAAGCTTTGATAGATCGAAAACATATATTGATGGACCGTGAAAAAGAAGATTTCTTTCCTCTGATCTTGGACTTCCCAGAGGTATTTCGCTATGTGTGTCTTTCTACGATCATTGCAGAAAGTGAAGCCGTTGGATTTGTATGTATTCTTTCTATTGAAGATGAATTAGATGATCAGGAGTTTAAAATTGCCAAAATTGCTTCTGATTTTCTAGGAAAACAGCTCGAAGCATAACGTAAAAAAGTGAAATACAGTCGCACAAAACGACTGTACATTTCACTTTTTTCTTCATGATACATATTTATTATGATTCAATAATAATATTTTCTAATCCACCTTCGACTGCCCAGCTTTTAAATTCCTGCATCTGTTCTTTTGTGTACAGTTTAGGATTTTCTTCAAAACAATATTCTCTATCTACCAAGTGATATTTTGCTTCTGCCAGTGGATTGTAGTTTAAGATTTCATAGGAAACATACTGATAGATCCCATTTAAATATTTTGCAATTCCCTTGATGTTATCTTTCGTTGCGGTCATTCCTGGAATCATCGGTGTTCTTATGATGACCTTCTCTCTGTTTGATGTCTCTAATAAGTATCTGATATTATCTTTGATCTTTTGATTTGAAACCCCAGTGTAATACATATGGTCTTTTTCTGTTGCTAATTTAAAGTCTGCAAAAATCCGGTTTAAATATGGAAGGAGCTCTTTGATCACTTCCTGATCTGCATACAAGGATGTCTCGATCGCGGTGTGGATTCCTTCTTTTTTACATGCTTTTAACAGCTCTTTTGTAAACTTCCACTGTAATAACGGTTCCCCTCCTGAGATCGTAACTCCTCCATTTCCATAACGATAGAATGATTTATCTTTGCGGATTTCTTCCATAACCATTTCTACGCTCATCTCTCTGGAATCCATGGCGATTGCTCCCGTTGGACACCAGTCAATGATGGTATTCCAGTTTTCATTTCTGTTTGGATGAATGTGTATCTTGTCATTTTCCATCGTAACGCCCTGATTTTTTGATTTCGCAATACACGTCTTACAATGCATGCAGCGGTTTTCAAAATAAATTGGTCTTTTGCGGATCGAAATTCCTTCTGGATTCTGACACCAGACACATTTTAACGGACATCCTTTTAAAAATACTGTGGTACGGATTCCGTCTCCATCGTGCGTTGAAAATCTGCGAATATCAAATACTTTTCCTGTCATCTTAAATATCTCCATAACTTGTTCTTGCGATGATCTCATTTTGCAGTTCATCGGCAAGTTCTGTAAAGTAGGCTGTATAACCCGCAACTCTGACGGTCAATCCGCGGTATTGCTCTGGATTCTTCTTTGCTGCGAGCAAGTCTTCTTTTCTTACTACGTTAAACTGGATATGTGGAATCTCAAGATCTACAAATGTTCTTAAGAAATTTGCAAACTTATCAATTCCTGTCTCTGTCTTGAAAAATTCAGGAAGGAATTTCATATTTAATAATCCGCCATTGGTTGTAAGTGTCTTATCTAGTTTGGATACGGATTTTAATACGGCTGTTGGTCCTTTGATATCTCTTCCGTAAACAGGTGACATTCCTCCATCTGCTAATGGTTCCTTCGCATATCTTCCATCTGGAGTTGCGCCTACATTTTCACCCATTGGCACATGGGCTGATACGGTATACATTCCTGTATGATATGGACCTTTTCGATAGTTTTTAAATGTTCTTAATCGATTCTTGAAGTAATCTGCCCATTTTGTTCCCTGTTTGTCAACTTCATCGATGTCATTTCCGTACTTCGGAACCTTATTAACGCACATTGCTCTTAAGATTTCATATCCTTCAAAATTGTTCTTTAATGCATCAAGCATTTCTTTTTGTGTGCACTTTTTTTCATCATACACCAGCTGCTTGATTGCGACAAGACTGTCTGCAAGATTTGCAACCTGAATCATCTGAATTCCGGATAAATTGTATTTTGCACCGCCTGCTGTGACATCCATTCCATTTTCCATACAGTTTTCAATGGATGCTGATAAGAATGGAGATGGCAAAAGATCAATATGAGCTTTCTCTACTTCTTCGCATGCAAGAAGCATCTTATCCATGAAATAATCAATTTGTTTCTTGAATGCTGCTTCCAACTCTTCAAATGTCTCGTACGTTTCAAGGTTTCCATAATCTGGTGCGATCTTTTCTCCGGTTAAGAGACAGATTCCTCCTGTCAATGCCACTTCTAATGCTTTATTTAAGTTAAACATTGCAGAATCACTCCATCCAAGGTTATTTCCCTGCGTTGTTAATTCCACGCATCCAACGATCGCATAATCTCTTGCATCTTTTTCTTCAATTCCTAATTCCTGAATGGATGGAATGACTGCCTTGTCATTGAAGAACTGTGGCATTCCGCTTCCTTTGGCTACGACTCTGACTGCTTCTTTTAATAATTCGTCCGACGTTCCTTCGTGAAGTCTTACGGAAAGGTTTGGTTGTGGAAGTCCTAAATGTTTCTGAGCTTCTAAGAACAAGAATGATAAATCATTATATGTATCATTTCCATTCTCATCCTGACCGCCGATCGCGATATTAAATCCAATCGGGAATCCTGCAAAATATTTTGCTCCGTGAGAGTTTCTCATATATACGATCTCATTAAATTTCAGCCATAAACATTCTATGATCTCTAACGCCTGCTGTTTATCTAAGTTTCCTTCTTTGATATCTTTTTCATAATAAGCTTCTAAATGTCTGTCTAATCTTCCTGGTGAAAATGAAGATGCATTGGATTCCATCTGTAAAATTACAAACAAGAACCATGTAGACTGTACTGCTTCATGAAATGTCTGTACTGGACGTTCGGAAATATTCTTACAGTTTTGGGCTACTTTGATCATGGTTTGTTTTCTTGTTTCATCTGATTCATTTTCTGCCATGTTCATGATCAAGTCATGATGACGGACCATAAAGTGTTTTGCTCCTTCCATGACGATCTTAACACTTTCATAGAAGTCTTTCTGTTCTTCTTTACATATCTTTAGTTTTTCTTCTGCCTGATCAAGCAGTCCCTGCGGTCCCATCTTTAACCATTTGACACAATCTGGGCAGATATGTCCTTGTGCGTGGTCTTTCTGGTTGATCTTTACAACTTTGGCAATCTTGTTGATCTCTTTTCCATATCTCTGGTTCAGGACATCTTCTAAGGATTTTCCTTCCCAGTATGGTTTGATGACCTTACGGAATGTCTCAATATCTTCTTGATGTACATTGAAGCGGTCCTGTGGTCTTGTTGGGAGTGTTTCAAATTCTTTATCTACCCATGTGCTACCACTCTCTGGAAATACAACTCCATAACGAACTCCAGCTGTACGATTTCCAACGATCAGTTCTTCAGGTTCTACACGGATCTCCATCTTCTCTAAAGCTGCTTTTAATGATTTTGCTCTCTGTATGATCTTTGGATCATCTTCATTCTCCTGATATGTTTTTGTAATGATCAGTGCCTGTTCAATTGATGCGTATCTTGGCTCTGATAACATTTTATCTTTTAAATCTTTGATTCGCTGTGTCTGATATAATCCTTCCATAGAATTTGTCCTTTCTATTGTTTTTCGCTTTTATTATCATTTTTTATTATTATATATTGTTTTTTATTGTTATTCAAGCTATTTTTCTGTTTTTTCTTAAAATTAACCAAAAAAAGAACAAAGAATAAAAAATAATTCTTCGCTCCCATAGTTCTTTATATGATTTTCGTCTGATATGTTTCTAATTTATCCTGAATCTCTTTGGATAATCCATCCTCACAGATCACTCCATCTACATCATCAAATGTTGCATATACATAATTTGCTTTAAAATCAAATTTATGACTTTCCATCATAAGATAACACTTGCTACTCTTCTTGACAGCATTATGCTTCATAATTCCATCTTCAGGAACATAGGTCATGATCGCATTATCATAAAGATCTGCTCCTACAACTCCCATAAAAGAAATATCAAATCGGAAATTCTCCATCATCTGCAACACAAGTTCCCCTAAAAATCCGTTCTGAGAACGATTAAATTCTCCTCCAAGAAGAATAAATTTTACATTCTTTGTTGCTGTAAATACTTCTGCAATATCAAGCATACAGCTTACAACTGTAACTTCTAATCTACGTTCTATGATTTCTCGTGCCAATTCGATATTTGTTGTGGATGTGTCAAGAAAGATCATATCTCCATCGTGAATTAATTCCACTGCTTTCTTTGCGATCATTCTTTTTTCTTTTATATTTTTATCTTTTCTTATTGATACAATATTAGTATGCCCCGGATGCAAAGTATCTGGAAGAACCGCTCCTCCATATGTTCGTTTTAAAAGATTCTTTGCTTCCATACTCGCTAAATCTTTTCGAATACAGTCTTCTGTAACCTCAAATCGTTTGCTTAACTCTTTGACTTTTACTTTTTCATTTTCATTTAACAGACGTAAGATTTCCTGATGTCGTTCTTCTACAAACATTTGTATCTATCCTCCTATCATAATATGGTTATTATACCATTTTTTATGTAAAATATCTATTCTTCTGTTTCATTCATGCTGTTCATGATCACATCCATGATTTCTTCTTCTGTTTCTGCTTTTCTGATCAGAAATGTTGTATTTTTCTCCATTGTCATTTCATAGAATGATGAGAAAAATGCTCTTGTTGACTGAATATCTTGAAAATTAAGTGCTAGCAAAAAGACGATATCCACACAACCATCCTGCCATTCAGTTCTTTGTGCACATTTCATGATAACAACTGCTGGTTTTATTACCAGATTCGCCATTCCGTGTGGCAGTGCAACCCCGCCTCCGAGAACGGAGGCACTGATTTCTTCTCTTTTTAATACATCTTCATAAAATCCTTGTTTGACATATCCATTTTTATATAATAGATCACATCCTTTTTTCAGAATCTCCTCTTTACTCATAACTTCTTTTTCTACTAGAATAAATTCTTTTTTGATCAGACTACTGATCGTATATTCTTGGTTATGATTTTTCTTTGTCTCTTTCATCTGATGGCATTTTTTCTGAATCCGGTAGACATCCTGCTGGCTGACGATCGGCGTTGTATACGCAACATATGGATGTGAAATCTTTAATTTTGAAATTGTTGTTATCACAAGATCATATTGATCTTCATCGATCAGATGTGCCGAATTTGCCGGAAGTACAGATGTTACATTAATTTCTGGAATCTTATCTTCTACTTTTCTTGCCAAAATCTGACCCATTCCCATTCCACCACTTCCTACAATGGCTGTATTAATATTTCTTTTCTTCTCCTCCATCGCGCCTTCAAATAAAACTGCCATATATGCAATCTCATCTTCTGATGGGAACTGTCCGATCAGTTTCTCATATACCTGGCTGGAAGTAAAGCATGCAGAAAAAATTGCTGGATATCGCTGTTTGATTTCCTCAAGAAACGGGTTATGGATCTGAAATCCAAATCTCACTCTTACAAGAGAACTGTTTAAAAATAATGCTACACTTGTCTTTAGCAGCATATCTTCTTTAAAGTTTTTACCAACAATGGATGAGATATAATCAATCACATCCTCTGTTACATCCTGAATATAGATTTCTTTATCTAATAAAAATTTCTTATTTACAATACGACTGCTGTTTTGGACTTCCACTGCTAACAATAAAATATACAGATATAATCCTTCTCTTGGATCAATGTTCATCTTAAATTCATGATTTAAATAATTAATCAGATAATCTGCCCACTCTGTGATTTCATCTACAAGCCCTAGACGGTTGATCATATTTTCTTCTAAATAGCATTCCTTCTTTAATCGTTTAATCTGATTGCTGATATATTCAACCGCCATACAAAACGTATAATCATTCATTTGCGAAGCAATTTTTCTTTCCAGTCTCTGTACACAATAAATCACCTTATCAACATTTTTTTTACGATACTGTATCACCAGTCTTCTATAAAACTCTGGTTCGATCCGATAATCCGCAAATGTTTCATCCGTAATCCTGTCTTCCTTTTCCATGACTATTTTTCTATTTTCTCTTACAAGAACTCTTCTTAGATCAAACTCTTTTCCTTTAATCTCAATTCCTTTCCCTGTTGTCTGATAAATTTTGATATGATCTGCTTCCAGACTCTGGTTTGCCTTTTCAATATCTGTCCGGATCGTTGCTTTTGAAACGAAGAGTTCATCTGCGAATAATGCTGCTGTATATGGTTCTTTACTTTCGATCAATGTTCGGATAATATAACTGATCCTGTATTCTCTCGTCTCAATACATAGATTTTTCTCTGGGAATTCCTGTTCAAGTTCTTCTTTATGCACTCCTAACCTCAAACAGATTCCTTTTCCTCGTTTTCGGATCAAATGATAATTTCTTTCTTCACAATACTGAGCTACTTCATTCATATATGAACTTACGCTTCTTTCTGAAATGTTTAGCATTTTTGCAATCTGTGCATTGGTAATAAATTTGTCGTCTTGATGAACTAAAATCTTTATAATTTCTGAAGCATACTTTGACAGCATATGTAACTCTCCGTTTCTGTTTTTTGTTTATCATCTATTGTTTATTATTGTTATTTATTATTTTATATTATCTTCACCAATTGTCAAGTCAAATAAGAAAAGACAAAAAATAGAACATATAGTTTATTTCCATACGCTCTATCTCACATTTCATATTAAATTTTTGAATTCAACAAACTTGGATCTGGCTATTTCGTTGCAACAATACTTATCCAATGATTTTTTGCATTTGAATACGTTTTGATCTCTGTAAAACCCACTTCTTTCAAAGCGGCAACAAGTTGTTTAGATGTGTAAATCTTCATACCATTGATCATCTTTGTCCATTTTTCATCTGCGGCATTCGTTCCGTCACTCTCGTTACAAATCAGGAATATGCCTTCGCTTTTCAGCACACGGTTGACCTCGGAAAAGCATTTTACTAATCCTGGCCAAAAGTAAACTGTTTCGAAGGCAGAAACATAATCAAAAGACTCGTCAGAAAAGGGTATAGCAGATACATCTCCTTGAACTACATTACATTTCCCTTGTTTAATGGCGAGGGCGTTCAATTTTTGAGATTCTGCCACACTAACCTCAGAATAATCCATTCCTGTCACGTGGCCATTTCTACATCTATCAAGCCAGACCGCAATATTTGCTCCGCCGCCACAGCCGACGTCCAGAACTTCAGCATCAGACTTCGCGGAGATATTTGAGAATCCCCATTGCGATAATTTGGCGTGACCGCTGTTCATCATCTTCGTCATCAATTTTCCGCCGAAGCCTTGTGGCTTACGGGTATTTTCAAAAAATTTCATTACAGAATTCCTCCTCCACAAATTCCGGTTTGTTACTCTCATGATATCATTTTTTATCGATTAAGTATCCCTTTCAAATACTGCCCAGTATAAGATTTCTCAACCTCGCAGATCTCTTCTGGTGTCCCTGCTGCAACAACTGTTCCACCGCCTGATCCACCTTCTGGTCCCATATCAATAATATAATCCGCAGTCTTGATCACTTCCAGATTATGCTCGATCACGATCACAGTATTGCCACCTTCTGTCAGTCTTGCAAGGATATCCACCAATTTGTGAACATCTGCAAAATGAAGTCCTGTCGTTGGCTCGTCCAAGATATAGATGGTCTTTCCTGTACTTCGTTTGCTTAATTCTGCTGCCAGTTTGATCCTCTGTGCTTCTCCCCCTGATAATTCTGTGGATGGCTGTCCTAATCGAATGTATCCTAATCCAACATCTCTTAATGTCTCCATCTTACGGCTGATCGATGGAATATTAGAGAAGAAATCACATGCTTCTTCCACTGTCATATTCAGAACATCATAAATACTCTTTCCCTTGTACTTAACTTCAAGTGTTTCTCTATTGTATCGTTTTCCATGACATACTTCACAAGGGACATACACATCTGGTAAAAAGTGCATCTCAATCTTGATGATCCCATCTCCTGCACAGGCTTCGCATCGCCCGCCTTTCTTGTTGAAACTGAATCTTCCTTTATTGTATCCTTTTGCTTTTGCATCTTTTGTCATCGCAAACAGATCTCTGATCTGATCAAAGACTCCTGTGTAAGTTGCAGGATTGGATCTTGGTGTTCTTCCGATCGGTGACTGGTCGATCGCTATGATCTTATCTAACTGTTCAAATCCTTCGATGTCTTTGTGTAGTCCTGGTTTCGTCTTAGCCCTGTTTAGTTCTTTTGCCAGACGTTTGTATAAAATCTGATTGACTAAAGAACTCTTTCCTGATCCAGAAACTCCTGTTACACAAGTGAAAATTCCAAGTGGGATTTCTACATCAATATTCTTCAAATTATTCTCCTGTGCCCCGACTACTTTTAGGAATCCAGATGGTTTTCTTCTGACTTGTGGTACTGGAATCCTGATCTTTCCGCTTAAATAAGCTCCTGTGATGGATTTCTTATTCTTCATGATCTGTTTTGCAGTTCCCGTTGCAACAACTTCTCCACCATATTCTCCTGCTTTCGGTCCAATATCTACAATATAATCTGCTGCCAGCATCGTATCTTCATCATGCTCTACAACAATCAGTGTATTTCCTAAATCCCTTAGATTCTTAAGTGTACGAATCAGTTTGTCATTATCTCTCTGGTGAAGTCCGATACTTGGCTCATCTAAGATATAAGATACTCCAACTAATCCAGAACCGATCTGTGTTGCCAGACGGATTCGCTGCGCTTCTCCACCAGATAATGTTCCAGTAGCCCTTGATAACGTCAGATAATCCAGTCCTACATCATTTAAGAATCCGATTCTTGCCTTAATCTCTTTTAAAACCTGTTCTCCGATCAGTTTCTGGCGTTCACTCAATTCCATCGTCTCTAAAAATGAAACCATTTCCCCGACTGACATATTACACATCTCGGCAATATTCTTATCTGCAACCGTTACCGCCAGTGATTCCTGCTTTAATCGCTGTCCATGACATTCATCGCAAGGTGTGATCGTCATAAATGTCTCGTATTCTGCTTTCATATTCTGAGATGCCTCTCGATATCTTCTTCCAACATTCTTGATGATCCCTTCAAATGCCACATCATAGACACCTTCGCCTCTCTGCCCTTTATAATAGACTTTGACTTCTCTGCCACCAGTTCCATACAATAAAACATCTTTGATTTCCTGTGGATAATCTTTAAATGGTGTTTCCAGATCAAAATGATATTCCCTTGCGAGCGCATCTAAGATTGCTCTTGTATAACTCTTCTTATCCGTTGATGACTGCCATCCAAAGACCTGGATCGCCCCTTCTGCAATACTTAACTTCTGGTCAGGGATCATTAAATCCACATCAAATTCCATCTTATATCCAAGTCCATGGCATACCGGACAAGCTCCAAATGGATTATTGAAGGAAAAACTTCTTGGTTCTACTTCATCAATACTGATACCACAGTCAGGGCAGGAAAAACTCTGGCTAAAATTCAAAGTTTCTCCACCGATCACATCAACCATCATCAATCCATCGGCTAGATTTAAGATTGTCTCGATAGAATCTGTTAATCGTTTTTCAATCCCAGGTTTGACCACTAAACGATCCACCACGATTTCAATGTTATGTTTCTTATTTTTCTCCATTGGAATGTCCTCTGACAGATCATAAACATTGCCATCGACTCTGACACGAACATATCCACTTTTCTTCGCATTCTGGAAAACCTTAGCATGTTCTCCTTTTCTTCCACGAACGATCGGTGCCAGAAGCTGAATCCTTGTACGTTCTTCTAACTGCATCAGACGATCTACCATCTGATCTACGGTCTGCTTACTGATCGGTTTCCCACACTTTGGACAATGTGGGATTCCGACTCTTGCGTACAGTAATCGAAAATAATCATAAATCTCTGTCACAGTTCCTACTGTAGATCTTGGGTTTCTGTTTGTTGACTTCTGATCAATAGAAATCGCTGGAGATAATCCCTCAATGCTGTCTACATCCGGTTTCTCCATCTGCCCCAAGAACTGTCTTGCATAAGAAGATAACGATTCCATATATCTTCTCTGACCTTCTGCATAAATCGTATCAAATGCCAGAGAAGATTTTCCAGAACCACTCAGCCCTGTAAATACAACAAACTGGTTTCTCGGCACTTCCAGATCTATATTCTTTAAGTTATTTTCTCTCGCACCTTTGATGCGGATCATCTCTTTCTTCATTGATAAGCTCCTAATTCTAATCTATCATCAGTTTTAGTATTTCTTCTTTTAATCGTCATATTCCTGATATGCGATCTTGAATTCTTTCAATTCATCTCTAAGCTGTGCAGCCAATTCGAAGTTTAATTCTGCTGCTGCCTGATTCATCTTCTTACTTAATCGCTCGATCACTTCTTTTAATTCTTTCTTAGACATGGATTCCATATCTTTTTCATATCCACCTGTTTCCTCTTCATGTTCATCTGATATCTTGATCAGATCTCTGATATCTTTCTTGATCGTCTGTGGCGTAATCCCATGTTCTTTGTTATATTCATCCTGAATCTCACGTCTTCGTTCTGTCTCCGTGATCGCTGCATGCATGGAATCTGTCATATTATCTGCATACATAATAACATGTCCTTCACTGTTACGTGCTGCACGCCCGATCGTCTGCACAAGAGATGTCTCAGAACGCAAGAATCCCTCTTTATCTGCATCAAGAATTGCAACCAATGTAATCTCTGGAATATCCAGGCCTTCTCTTAACAGGTTGATTCCAACTAATACATCAAAAACTCCCATTCTCAAATCTCTCACGATCTCAATTCGCTCTAATGTATCAATATCTGAATGTAAATATTTTACCCGGATACCAACTTCACGCATATAATCGGTCAATTCTTCCGCCATTCGCTTAGTCAGTGTTGTGACAAGTACTTTATTGCCTTTATCTGTCTCTTTATGAATCTCTCCTAACAGATCATCAATCTGTCCTTCCACCGGACGTACATTGATCGCTGGGTCTAGTAAACCTGTTGGTCTGATGATCTGTTCTGCCCTTAATAATTCATGCTCTTCTTCGTATTTACCAGGTGTTGCAGATACAAATAACATCTGATCGATCTTCTGTTCAAATTCACCAAATTCCAAAGGACGGTTATCTTTCGCAGAAGGCAAACGAAATCCAAAATCTACTAACGTTGACTTTCTGGACTGATCTCCTGCATACATTCCACCGATCTGTGGTACAGTGATATGCGACTCATCAATGATCATCAAAAAGTCATCCCCAAAGAAATCAATTAACGTACTTGGCGGCTGTCCTGGTTCTAATCCTGCTAAATGTCTGGAGTAGTTCTCAATCCCAGAACAAAATCCTGTTTCTCTTAACATTTCAATATCAAAATTCGTTCGCTCTGCAATTCTCTGTGCTTCGATCAGCTGATCATGTTCTTTAAAATATGTCACCTGCTCAGCAAGTTCTGCCTTGATTCCTTTGATCGCACGTTCAATCTGTTCCTGTGGTACAACATAATGTGATGCCGGGAATATTGCCACGAAATTCAAACTTCTCTTTACTTCACCTGTTAAAACATCAAATTCCACAATACGATCGATCTCATCTCCAAAAAATTCAACTCTGACTGCATCTTCAAATGTAGAAACCGGAAGGATCTCCAACACATCCCCCTTAACTCTGAAAGTACCTCTCTTAAAGTCAAGTTCGCTTCTTACATACTGAATATTGATCAGGTCATCGATCACCTCGTCTCTGTCCTTTATCATCCCTGGTCTCAAAGAGATCATCATCTCTGAATAGCTTTCTTTGCTACCAATTCCATAAATGCAGGAAACACTAGATACAACGATCACATCTTTTCTCTCGATCAATGCTGCTGTCGCGCTATGTCGTAATTTATCAATCTCATCATTGACCGATGAATCCTTCTCTATATAAGTATCGGTAGATGGAACATAGGCCTCTGGCTGATAATAATCATAATAGGAGACAAAATATTCCACGGCGTTATGTGGAAAAAACGCCTTAAACTCACTATATAACTGTGCTGCTAACGTCTTATTATGTGCCAAGATCAATGTCGGTTTATTCAAATTCTGTATAATATTCGCCATTGTAAATGTCTTACCTGAACCAGTCACTCCAAGAAGCGTCTCAAACTGATTCCCATCTTGAAATCCTTTGGTCAGCTTCTCGATCGCCTGTGGCTGATCCCCAGTTGGCTCATATTCTGATACTAATTCAAAATGATCCATATAACTTCTCCCTTATGAAATATCTCTTATCTTTTCATCTATGCATGATTCTGACTGCTCCCACGGGCAAGCCCGTGGGGTTCTGATTGCCAAGTGTAGCTTGTAATCGTACACCATTTTCAGGCTTTGGAGTTACAAGTGTAAATCTGTTTGAATCAGGACTTTTATTACCAAGCAGTCCTACGACCACATTAGCGGTAAATTTCTGTCTTACGACAAGGAAGTACAGTCAATCTCCCTAACATTTAGTTGTTAAGCTACTTTAATTCCACTGTTTAGTATTTTGATATGATTAGCCTTAATCCATGCAATTAGGGCTTTTTCTTTGTCATAGCACCTGCCGAAATCTGTAATACATTTATCTTTGTCTATATCCTGCGTTCTGTAGTCGTAACAATAGAGCAAAAATGATGAATACCAATCTCTTTGTACCAATGTTCCGTCTCGAAGTCTGTAGAGCCTATCAGACAGCTTTTTCTTAATGTAGTCATCTGCCGTGTGGTCGTATTGGCTTGCCCTATAATTATTCGGAACTTCTATATATGCGCCGCCTGTGACTTTGAATTTCTTTTCAATAGTAGTTTGAAATCCAGACGGACAACGATTCTTTATAGATTTGCCAAAGCGCTTTTTCTTATTAAATTTGCCTTTGCTATTAACAGTAGTCTTCTTAGCCCGTTTCATCAGCTTGCTTGCATTTTTAGGTTCTGTGACGAATGTATCTCCAAGACTTCGCAGATAGTTAGCATCTTCGTTTATTGCAAGCTGTCTATTTACTGCATTTATACGGCATAATTCAGTGTGTTTGGCTTTCAGCTTCTTGTAGCGATCAGAATATTTCCAAGTCTTTTTACCTTTCTTGATAGTGCCGTCAGGATTGTAATTCTGTGGATTGGTTGCCCGTCTACTCCTGTCCATAGCACGATAATATAAGCGTTCCTTGCGTTCAGAAGTCTGTATGCTGTTGCCACGCTCTGAAAGGTTCTTCAGTCCGACTTCAGTATCAGAAGTATAGGCAACTGTCTGCGTTCCTATATCAGCACCTATCATGCCTTTACCGTATTTATGTCTTGGATTGCCGAATCTATCATATTTAGACTTAGCTTTGCCTTCTATTGTCAGATGCAGATATACTCTGTACTTACCTCTTATCAACCTTGGAACAAGAGTAGCATAGCAAGGTCTATAAGTATCTATACAACAGGCTTCTTCTATAAGCGTATTGACAGCATCAGCATCCATCTTGTCAGGATTCTCAAGATAAGACAAAACGGCGTTAACTTCATCAGACTGAAACCTGTCGTTGACTTGAATCCCGAATTGCATCTTTCTAAGTTTGAATCGAAGTTTCCCATCCTCAACAAACATCGGAATACCACGATTTATCTGTTTTGCTCTGATGCATGGTAATTCTCCGTATTTTGAGAAATGTGTGGTCTTACCGTTATCATAAAGGCATTTTTCCATACCTCGCCATATATCTTCGGCTTTTGTGAGAGCAAACACCGCATCTATACTGTATTTCTTGCCTATAGGAATCATAGATGTCCTGCAAAAATCCCATGTAACATCATAAGATTTCTGCATATCATTGAGCTGATTAGCGAGAGCTTTACGTTTGTCCTTATCCTCAGTATTGCCGTACAGTTTTAGTAGTTTACGATATTTCTTGGTACGCATGAGTTGGTCGTAATTCTTTCTCATAAGACGAACAAGCTCGTTGCCAGCTTTGCGGATTTTATCAGAAAGAGCCACGACTTTCAGGACATCAGGATAAGGCATATCAGTTTCTACAACTAAGATATGCCTGTCAGAAAGTTTATGATATTGTTTCAGAAGTTTCTTGTATTCTTCGTCACTCATGATCTTTCTGTTCCTCGATGTATTTCTTTACTGCAGCTTCACTTATATGACCTACGGTAGATACAAAATATCCTCTTGACCATAATACTCCACAACGAGAGTAGAACTGTTTTAATTGTGGATATGCCTTGAACATTTCAATTGCACTGATACTTTTCAATGTTCTTCTGCATTATTACAGATCTTGTCAAATATATTGATACAGACCTGTTTTTCTTCTGTTAATCCACTTAAAACATTTTTTGCAAACTGTTTTTGTGCGTTATGTCCTGCTTCTATGATCAGTTCTGCCTTATCTAACAAAATAATTTCAATATGCTTTTTATTGTCTTTACTTTGTATTTTTTCAACAAGTCCTTTGTTTTCCAATTTCTTTAACGAAGTTGAAACATGGGATATTGTTGATTTTCTGATCTTTACTATTTCTGCTTTGTCAACCATTTATGACATTATACCCAGTGAAGTGAACTACATCGGTAATTGAATTACCGAGCATCAGATATATATGGCTTCGCCATACAGATTCTGGGTGCGTCCATGACACCTTTACTGCTACCTTTTTGAGGTTACACAGCTACTTTTATGATCAGGAATGAATTAAATTTTCCTTCATACACATAGTGTACCACATCTCCAAGAAAAGAACAAGTGTTCTATTTAAAAATTCAAAAAAGAGGAGACGTTAAAGTCTCCAATGTAACCTGTGGTTACGCGCTTTCATCTGCGGCAATTGAATTACCGAGGATTCCCGCTTTTTATCCTAAAAAATTTAGAAACATTCCCCACCGGGTGCACATTAAATAAAGAAACGCTAGTTTTAACAACTGTCTAAACTAGCGTTTCTTTATTTAAAACTTGTCTTATCGAAACTATTTAATCTTCTGACAAATTTCAATCACTTCTCCACAAGCACTTTCAATCTTGAAGCAGCGAGATCCTTTTTCCCAGAAGTTAAGGCTTGTCTCAATTCCGTCTGATACGATCTTATATCCGTTTACTTTGCAATATTCATAATCTTTTTCAAGATCAGATGAGCGATATGCGATATGGTCGATTCTTGTTGTTGCACCTCCTGGAAGCTGGTCTCTCTGAGAGATTTCATACATTTTTCCATCCTGAGGATTTTCAAGGAAATATACATTTCTTCCGCCCATTCCAGGGAATTTTCCTGCAACTTTAAATCCTAATTCTTCCTGATACCATTTTGCGTTTAATTCTACATCAGAACAATGAAGTCCGATATGATCCATAGGTAAATTTAACATTTGTTTGACTCCTTTTTTAGGTGATTTTATTGTTTTATAATACAGTTCTTTCTCCTGTCACGATCTCTTTTAAGCTGTCAACGATCTTGTCTGCGTCTTCCATCGTTGTTCCTGCTTTCAATGAGAATGAAACGGATTCTGCACTTTCAGCTTTACTTCTTCCGATTGCTGCAAGAATGTTAGAATTTGTTCCGATTCCTGCTTCAATTCCTTCTTCTTTCAAAGCTTTCTGTACAACTGCTGCAGATACATTTTTGATTCTGATATTTAAATGATTGGTGAGATGATGATCTTTGTGTCCATTCAATTCTACATCTTCAATCTCAGCAAAAATACGTTCACACATATGATTTCTGACTGGACGGATTTCTTCCATAAATGTTGTTGCCTTTGCTGCTAAACTTTCTGCCATATCTGACATCACTGTTAATGTTTCTTCGCTTAATGCAGTTTCTGACACATATTCTCCAGCTCCTGTGCTCTTTCTTACATATAAAAATCCTGCATTTTCAGGACCTCCAAAATAAGATGCATCTGCTGTCAGCATATCAATATGACTTCTTTCTACATTGATCGGCATTTTTCCAAATGCAAACGCTGCATCTGTGTGGAAGATCACACCTTTCTCTGATGTCATTGTTCCGATTCCTGTAAATGGCTCAGAAGTTCCTGTCTGGCAGTTTGCTGCTGTCACTGAAATCAGTTCTGTGTTTTCTTTCAGTTCATTTTCGATCATTGCTACTTCCACACGACCGGTTGTGATCGGATCTAAATATGTCACAACAGCGTCTTTTCGTTCTAGTCTAGAACACTCATCCAATACTTCTGGATCTTCCATCGTCGTGATGATCACATGAGGACGTGCTTTTTTTGATGCTTTCACTACAGCTTTTAAAGCTTTTAAGTGTCCATCTGCTCTTCCTGATGTAAAATAAATCTCTTCCGGTGTTGCTCCGATGGATGCAGCAATCTTTTTACGTGCTTCGCTCTCACAATTTTCCTTGCTCATCTTTGTTTTCCTCCTTTTATTTCTGTTTTAGATATAAAAATCTTTAACAAACAGATTTTATCTTTATTATAGATATTATTTTCTGTTATTTCAAGATTTAATGCATAATCCGTAAATTTGCACAAAAAAAGCATAGAACTTTTGGTAATATGTTCTATACTTTCTTTTTTATATCTATCTTTACAATTCTTATTTCTTCTGTAAAATAGAAAGCGCTTTATTTAATTGTTCGTCAGCTTTTGTCTTCGTGTTATCTTTTACTTCGACATCTGGCTTGATTCCTTTTTTATGAATGTTATGTCCTGCGGGTGTGTAATAAGATGAATAAGTCAGTTTCACATAAGATCCATCACCAACTTCAAAGAATCCCTGTACGATCCCTTTTCCAAATGTTGTCTCTCCAACCAGCGTTCCTGCTTTATCGTCTTTGATCGCACCAGAAAGGATCTCTGCTGCACTCGCGCTGTTACCATTAACTAACACGCATAACGGCATATCAAGCTGTTCATTCTTTGTGTCTTTGTAATATTTCTTATTGCCATTCTTATCTTCGGTATAAACAATCGTTCCTTTTGGAAGAATCTGTCCTGCAATATCTACTACACTTGTCAGCAAACCACCAGGATTATCCCTAAGATCTATGATCAATTTCTTTGCACCTTGTTTCTTAAGACTTTTCAGTCCACTTCGAAACTGGCTGACTGTTACTTCATCAAATTCGGTGATCTGAAGATATCCAACTTTATCTTGTAACATCTTTGTTTCAACTGTTGGATTCTCAATCGATTGTCTTGTAAATGTATAAGTCTTTGATGTCTGATTTCTTGTAAATGTTAATTTAACTTTCGTTCCTTCTGCACCTTTGATCTTCTTAACAATATCATCTAGTGCATCCGATGTTTTTAATTTATAGTTTCCTACTTTTGTTAAAATATCCCCTTTTTTCAGTCCACTTCCGTCTGCCGGGCTTCCTTTCACTGGTTTCACAACTGTTATGATCCCTGTCTTTATATCCTGTGTAAGATATATTCCAACTCCATAATAAACACCACTTGTAGATTGTTCTAATTCCTTAAAATCATCCTCTGAATAATACGTGGAATAGACATCTCCCAGTCCTGCAACTAAACCTTTGTAGGTACAATCTTCCAACTCACTCTTCTTAACAGAACCTTTATAATATTTATCAATGATCTGTTCTATCCGATTAATCTTTCTTGCTGTCTGTAAGGTCGTACTTGGGATCGCATAGGCACGATAAAGGAAAAATCCTTCCACAATACATACAACAACAAGTAGTCCTACGAGTATTTTTGAAAACTTCTTCATGAAATTAGTTCCTTTCTATTTATGTAATGACGTTATAAGTAATTTTGAGGATTTACATAATTTCCATTCTTTTTCACAACAAAATGCAGATGTGCACCAGATACCATACCAGTTGCTCCGGATTTTGCGATCGTCTGTCCTCCTGACACCCTTGCCCCTGAGGATACTAGAAGTTTGGAGCAATGCAGATACATCGTTTCCAGTCCATTTCCATGGCTGATCTTTAAGTAATTGCCATTGTATGCATTATATCCAGCATCCACTACTGTACCAGAAGCTGCTGCTACGATCGTTGTTCCAGTTGAACATGGAATATCAATTCCAGCATGCAGTTTTCTGACTCCTGTAACTGGATGAATTCGGTAGCCGTACCCTGATGAAATACTATGACAAGACGGTACCGGCCAACTCAGATTTCCTGACGAAACTGTTGTTGCTGGCGATGTTGTCGTTGTAGTTTCTTTCTTGCTTTCAGTCGTAGCCTTTGATGTTGTATTCTTTGATGCCGTACTTCCTGTCATATTCTTTTCTGACTGTGCTTTCGATGTCGTATTGTCTGCATTACCGTCTTTCGCCGATGCAAGATCCATCTCTTCTTGTCGTTTTTCCTCTGCCTCAAACCATGCCAGTAACTCTTTATCAGATGCTAACTGTTTCTGGTAAGAAGCTAACTTAGATTTCTTCTTCGCAGCTGCCTGATCCAGTTTTTCTTTTTCTGTCTTTGCCTTAGCAGTCAAAGTCTTTGTATTTTGATAATCCTGTTTCAGACTCTTCGTTGCCATTCGGATCTTATCTTCCGTTGTCTGTAATTGCAGAAACATGTTACTGTCATATTTGGAGATCTTTGAAACATAATCAGCTCTTTTTAAGAACTCCTGAAAATTATTTGCTTCAAAAATGACTTCCATATATGCCATATTTCCATTTTCATATAGAAACTTAATACGCTTACTCATGATCCTTGACTGATCTTCTTTGGATGCCTTTGCCTCTTTTAATTCCTGTTGTGTCTTCTTTAACTGTTTCTGTACAGAAATAAGCTTCTCTTGACATGCCTCATACGCATCATTGCTCTTTATCATTTTCTCATCAAGATCTTTGATCTCCTGCTGCATCTTGCGGCTTTGTTCTTCTAATTTCTTTGTTTCCTGCTTTACCTGTTGTTTTTTGGCTGCAGCAAACACTGTCGTCATAGGCAGATTCGAAGCGATCATGGCTGATATTAACATCATAATGATCCCCGCCTGATATCTTCTTTTCATGAGTTCCCCTTCCTAGACTTTTAAATACTTGCGGATCGTAATAGAACTTCCAAGCAATCCGATCACGATTCCTACCAACAATGCTAACGGAAGTAAGTATAACATAATCTGCTGGATTGGTACAAATTTCATAAAGACTGTAACAACATGAAACTTATCATTCATCCAGTTGATGATCCCTTCATATCCTGCAAAAATAATCGCTGTTGGAATCAATGATCCCAAAATTCCTATGATCATTCCTTCTGCCCGAAATGGTGCTTTAATAAATCCATTCGCAGCACCGATCAGCTTCATAATTGAAATTTCCTCTTCTCTGACTGCAACTCCAATAGACACTGTGTTGCTCACGAGGAAAATAGAAACTGCCATTAAGATCAGAATGATCCCACCTGCAAGATACGTTCCCATTGTATTGATCTTCGTCATTCCTTCCGCCGCTCCTTCAGAATAACGGACTTTCCTAACACCATCAATCGTCTCTAAATGTGATACTACCTGTTTGTATGATTTTACTTCTTTTAATGTGATCTCATAGGAATCTGATTCTTTTAGCGGATTGTTCCCTTCGAATCCTTCAAGAAGCTCTTCATTTCCTTGAAATACATCCTTCTTATAGCTTTCCCATGCTTCTTCAGCAGATACATACCGCATCGTGGCAATATCTTCTTTTTTCTTTATTTCTTCCCCAATCTGATCTTTTCTTTCTGTAGAAATACCCGGTTCAAAAAAAACAGAAATTCCTACAGACTGCTCCATCTGCTGCATTGTTGACCTTACATTCAATGCTACAGATAAAAATGTTCCTAACAAAAAGACACAAGCAATGATCGTTCCCAGTGATGCTAATGAAAACATCTTATTCCTGAAAATATTCCTTGTGCCCTCTTTGATTCCATACAAAAATCTTCTAAATATCATAGGACCCCCTTATCTCATCCTGTTCTATATGTCCATCTTCGATCAAGATCACTCGTTTTCCCATCTCATTGACCAACTCTTTGTTGTGCGTAACAACTAAAACTGTTGTCCCACTCTTATTGATCTCTGAGAGAAGCTCCATGATCCCTTTGGCTGTCACAGGGTCCAGATTCCCAGTTGGCTCATCAGCCAGTAATAATACTGGGTGGTTTACCAAAGCTCTTGCGATGGCCACTCTCTGCTGTTCTCCTCCTGACAATTCATTCGGAAAAGCATTCATTCGGTCTTTCAGCCCCACCATCTCAAGCATATTCTCAACCTGATGCTTAATATATCGGTGTGGTACTTCCACAACTTGCTGTGCAAATGCTACATTCTCAAAGATCGTCCGGTCTTTCAGCAGACGGAAATCCTGAAATACCATTCCCATCTGCCTGCGGAACTTCGGCAGATTCCTCTGTGTCAGTTTCTTATAATCCTGACCGTTTACTATGATCTGTCCACTTGTCACATCAAGTTCTTTCTGTAAAAGCTTCATCAGGGTTGTCTTCCCTGATCCGCTCTTACCTACGATGAAAACAAATTCGCCTTTCGCAATGTCTAATGAGACATCCTCAAGTCCTATATTCCCTTTATTATATTCTTTCGTTACATTTTTTAATGTGATCATCATATTCTAGTCCATTGTATCCATATGTTTCATATATTTTACTACCATCAGTGCAATTTTAAATGCGATTGCATCTTCAAAATTCCTCAGATCCAGATTCGTATTCTTCTGAATCTTATCCAGACGGTATACGAGTGTATTTCTATGAATAAACAACTGTCTGGATGTTTCTGACACATTCAGATTATTCTCAAAGAATTTATCAATCGTTGCCAGTGTTTCTTCATCAATGGAGTCTGGAGAATAATCTCCAAACACTTCACGGATAAACATCTTACATAATGGAAGTGGAAGTTGATAGATCAGTCGTCCAATTCCTAACTGATTATATGCGATCACACTCGCATCCTCATAGAAGATCTTGCTGACTTCCAATGCGATCTGTGCCTCTTTATAAGATCTTGATACATCTTTGATCGTCTCTGCAACATTACCGATCGCAATCTTGGCATCTTTGATCCCATATTCATTCAGCCCTTCTTTAATCTCTTTTGCATGCTGAATAAACTGTGCCTGTCCTTCATTCCCATTCACTGGTGTTACATAAACGATACTCTTCTCGTCCACTGCCGTAATAAAATCTGAATCTGCTCCGCTTTCAACCTCTTTCGTAGCTTCTAACAGATTCTGATCCTTCTCGTATTCTGCCTGAATCAAAAATGCAACTCTTCTCTGTTCCACTTCAATATGCAGCTTCTTTGAGCGGTTATAAATGTCAACCAATAATAAGTTATCTCTCAACAGGTTCTTTACAAAGTTCTCTTTATCCAGTCTCTCCTTATATGCAGTCAAAAGATTCTGTATCTGCATCACTGCAAGCTTTCCGACCGTATATGCATTCTCGCTCATTCCAGTAGCCAGAAGTATATATTCCAGTCTCTGATCATCAAAAATCTTAAAATATTGAAAACCATCGATCACCTGGCTCTCTGCCATAGAATCTGCAAATTCTTCCGCATGTTGTGCTAATGCATCGGTTATCTCCATTGTTGTTACAACTATACGTCCTGACAGATCTAAAATACACAGATCGATCCCGGTTACTTCCTTCATTCCATTAATTGTCTCTTGTAATATCTGATTTGAAATCATCCTTTATCAACCTTTCATATTTGCCGTTCAACCTTTTCTTTTACTATACAGCATTTTAAACAAAAAAAAAAGAAAAATTTAGTAATTTTTTTATATCATTGTCTATTTTATACAAATATCTAGCAGAAAATCTTTATTTCATTGACCATAAATATCTCTTTTTAGCCGTAACCCCTTCATATAACAAAGAAAAACATCTCAATCGTTCCTGAGATGTTTTTCGTGATATTTTATAATAATATTTATGAATGTATTTTAAATCTCGTCTTCTGATCCAACAATTATACAAATTCTTGCACCGCTGTCAACACTTCCAACTTCATATTCTGGATTCTTAAAATAACTTTTCAGATCCTGTCCTAAATCTTTACTTTCTACTATGATCTTTGTATGTGTTAAAACACCCTGTCTGTTTGTTCTTACAGATCCTACACTGTATCCGTCACTTGCCAGTTTATCTTTCCATCTTCCTGCAAGTCCTGAAATTCTTGTTGAATTCTGAATCTCGATCGTTATATTCTTTGAAGAAGATGCTGAACTATCAGATTTGGTTGTTGTTGACTTTGCTTCTGTTGTGCTCAATGCCGAACTTAAGTCTCCTTCTTCTGATAACATCTCATCAAAGACTCTCTTGGCTTCTTCTGTATCTAATTCAAACTTTCCATTGGATTCTGTTCCATCTAACACTTTGAAATTTAAGTTCTTATCCTTAATTCCATGCATTCTCTCAAGACTTGTCGCTGCTTCTTCATAAGAAGCATCTGTCTTCACCGCATCAAAATAATTCTGTGCATATTCACGATATTCGGATAATGTCTTATCATTCAATGCAGATGCAACTGCCACGCAGATCTCTCCAGTAATTTCTGCCTGCTTGTTCTTATCTGTAAAAATATCACTCTCACTTAATAATGAATAGATTGCTGTTCCATTCAGGCTGTTCTCCCCAGCACTTAATGTTACATATTTATCTGTAGAATCTGTATAAGCCATTGCTTCATCAAATTCTATTTTGACATCTCCTGCCTGATTCATCAGTTTCACAAACTTCTTATGTGATATCAGTTCATAGGAATTAATAGAAATTCCCAGTGTCTTCTCAACCTGCTGTCTTAACAACTTTCCATTCTTTCTTGTTGCTTTGATCACATCTGCAACCGTCGCTTTGCTAACGCTAGTTCCCAGTGTCTGTTCGACTGCCTGTTTTCCCTTCTTCGTCAATGTAAGATTCATATCTTGTCTAAGTGGTACAAAAATCATCTCCTGATTCTTGTTATGATATATTCGAATCACAATGGAATTTCCTGTCTGGATCATTCCAACGTCTACTCTTTCTTTGCTTTCTTCTTTTAACTGCTTTGCGATTTCTGCTTTCTTGTCTTTCTTTAATTTATTTAAAAAATATGTCTTAAATCCAAAAAAGCTTGCAACTCCACCGATGGCTGTCACCAGTATCACTGCAAGAATCCTGGCAAATATGGCTTTGGCACCTAATTTACTTTTCTTCTTCTCTGCCATGTTCCTGCTCCTTCCGTTTATAAACTTTGTTTAGTATAACAAATTATTCGATTTATTTCAACAATCCTCTATGTTATAATTCTGTATAATCGCCTTAATATTTTCTTAATCTGCAACATTTCTCATCGTTGATCAGATTGATCATATCAAGTGCTAAGAAATTTTATAAGATTTACGAGGTATTTTCTATGAAAACAGTACTCATAACTGGCAGTTCCAGAGGAATCGGACGTGAAACTGCCATATATTTTGCACAACAAGGATGGAACGTGATCATCCATGGCTTCCGCCATCCTGAAAAACTAGAATCCCTAAAAAATGAAATTCTTGAAAAGAACGTGTCTTGCTTATCTTTTTGCGGAGATATCAGTGATCCTTCTTTTGTAGACGAAATGATCAAACAGTCCCTCCTTACTTTTTCTAAGATCGACTGTCTTGTAAATAATGCCGGAATCTCTCTGGTGGGATTATTTACAGATGCAACGGTAGATGATTGGAATCTGATGATCAACACAAATTTAACTTCTGTTTTTACAACCTGTAAGAATATCGTTCCCCATATGCTTCATCACCATGAGGGAAAGATCATCAATATTTCTTCCATCTGGGGAGATGCCGGCGCTTCCTGTGAGGTTTTATATTCTACAACAAAAGGTGGTATCAATGCTTTTACAAAGGCTCTGGCAAAAGAGGTTGCTGCAAGCAATATTCAGGTAAATGCAATCGCTTTTGGGATGATTGATACGGAGATGAATGCGGAGTTTGATGAAGAAGATCTTGCCTTGATCAAAGAAGAAATCCCTGCGGACTATATTGCCAGTCCAAAAGAAGCGGCACAGATGGTTTATCATGTGGCAACGTCCCCTGCTTATATGACAGGACAGGTTATTACATTCTCTGGGGGATGGTATTAAATTTTAATTTGCTGGTTTGATGACGGAAATTATTGGTGGAATATTATAAAAAGGGTTATCTGTCTGCGACGTGCTCTCGCTCGACTCACACGCAGCTGTACTAAGCTCCTGAATGGTCTAACGACCATCCACTCACTAAGTGCAGGCGTGTTCCTACGGTCTCAGACAGATAACCCTTTTTATAATATTCAAATAATTTACGTAATCGAAACCACTACCGAATGTGTATGGAGAATGATCTTGGATGTAAATTAGTTTTTTCAAGACAGAAGATAAGTGTTTATTATACTCCTAAACATCCCAACAAATCGGTGCTTGTTTAAGCCCTTTCATCTTCTGTTAACGAATACAAAAATTATTAACCAATACCGTATAACATACACACTGTGTGGTGATTTGAATAGCGTTTCGTTGTATGAGTCAGAAAGAAGATAAGAAGAAATATTTATAAGAAAAAAGGGTGACAACATGAGCACTTTTTGAATGCATTTTTTACAAATTCGCAGCGCCCTGTGGTCGATTGTCTGAACGTAGCTGCGGGCATTTTGGCTCGCAGCAAGTGAGTTATCGAAGGAACAGGCGCGAATCAGCGATTTGTAAAAAAAGCTTTCAAAAATGCGGAGTGTCATCCCTTTTTTCTTATAAATATTTCTTCTTATCTTCTTTCTGACTCATACATGCAACACTACCTACAAATCACAATTTCATGCTTAACTGTATCCGTTTTTTATCTATATCCACACTGACAACTACAACGTCCACAACATCTCCAACACTAACTACTTCTAATGGATGTTTGATAAATCGATCTGCCATCTGTGAAATGTGTACTAGTCCATCCTGATGTACTCCAATATCTACAAATGCTCCAAAATCGATGACATTACGAACTGTTCCTTTTAATTTCATTCCTGGTTTCAGATCTTTCATTTCTAATACATCTGTTCTCAAGATTGGTTTTGGAAGATCTTCTCGTGGATCTCGTCCTGGCTTTTCCAGTTCTTTTACGATATCTTTCAACGTGATCTCTCCGATTCCAAGTTCTTCGGATAATTTCTTGTAATCTGTGATCTTACTGCTGATTCCTTTGAATCCTTCTTTGGACAGTTCTTTTGTTGAATATCCTAGGTTCTTTAGTAACATTCCTGTTTCTTTGTATGTCTCTGGATGTACTCCTGTTGCATCGAGTGGCTCATCACCTCCAGATACTCTTAGGAATCCTGCGCATTGTTCAAAGGCTTTGGGTCCTAGTTTAGCTACTTTTAATAGCTGTTTTCTGTTCCTGAACGTTCCATTTTCTTCACGGTAGGCTACGATATTTTTTGCTACAGTCTTGGACACACCGGATACATATTCCAAAAGAGATGCTGAAGCTGTATTTAGGTCAACTCCGACTTTATTTACTGTTGCTTCAACGACTCCACCTAAAGCTTCGGTAAGCTGTTTTTGGTTCATATCGTGCTGATACTGTCCGACTCCAATGGCTTTTGGTTCGATCTTTACTAATTCTGCCAGTGGATCTTGTACTCGTCTTGCGATGGATGTCGCACTTCTTTGTCCTACATCGAAATTTGGAAATTCCTCGGTCGCAAGTTTACTTGCTGAGTATACAGACGCCCCTGCTTCATTTGTAATCACATACTGTACTGGTTCTTTGATCTCTTTTAACATATCAACAACGATCTGTTCAGATTCTCTGGATGCTGTTCCATTTCCAATTGAGATCAGTGTGATTCCATATTTCTTGATGAGTGCCTTGACAACTTTTTTGGCCTCTTCCACTTTATTCTGTGGTGCTGTCGGATAAATGACGACTGTATCTAATACTTTTCCTGTTGCATCGACCACTGCTAATTTGCATCCAGTACGAAATGCAGGGTCCCATCCAAGGACGACCTGTCCTGCGATCGGTGGCTGCATAAGAAGTTGTGCTAAGTTCTTTCCAAAGACTTTGATCGCTTCTGTACTTGCATTTTCAGTCAGTTCATTTCTGATATCACGTTCGATCGATGGTGCGATCAGACGTTTATAGCTGTCTTCAATCGCTGCAAATAAGGCTTTTGTTGTATTGGGATTCTTCCTTGTTATGATCTTCCTTGCAAGATATGATGCGATCTTTTGCATATCTGGCTCAATCTTTACCTGAAGAATTCCCTCTTTTTCTCCGCGATTGATCGCAAGAATACGGTATCCTGCAATCTTTTCAATCGGTTCTTCAAAATCATAATACATCTCAAATACAGAAGATTCTTCTGGTTTCTTCGCTGAGGATGTGATTTTTCCGTGATCCCATGTTGCCTTACGGATCCATGTACGGTATTCTGCATCATCTGCAATGTGCTCTGCGATAATATCATTTGCACCTTTTAATGCATCTTCTACTGTCTTTACATCTTTTTCTTCATTGATAAATGCTTCGGCTTCTTTCTCTAATGTCTCTTTTGTCATTTGTAAAAGAATCAAATTAGCTAACGGCTCTAACCCCTTTTCCTTTGCGATCATAGCTCTGGTACGTTTTTTCTGCTTATATGGACGGTACAAATCTTCCACTGCTACCAGTGTCTTCGCTTCTTCAATCTGCTTTGCCAGTTCCTTTGTAAGTTTACCTTGTTCTTCGATATTTTTCTTGATCGCTTCTTTGCGCTCTTCTAAATTTCTTAAATATAATAATCTCTCATGGAAATTACGAAGTGTCTCGTCATCTAATGATCCTGTCATTTCTTTTCGGTATCTGGCAATGAATGGAATCGTGTTACCTTCATCGATCAGTTTGATCGTTGTCTCTACCTGTCCTCGTCTGATTCCTAATTCTTCTTGTAAAATCTTAATAATATCCATATCTTCACCTTATAAATCTACTTCGATCGTCTGTCCTTTTGGTACGAACTGGCGATATTTAACTCCTGCCATATCAAACATCTTCTTTGATGCCTTTGTCGTATCACTGCCTGCATATTTATCCTGCATATAGATAACTTCTTTCATACCGCTTTGAATGATAGCTTTTGCACATTCATTGCACGGAAATAATGTTACATAAACACGCGCTCCGTCAAGTGAGCCTCCACCATAGTTCAAAATGGCATTTAATTCTGCGTGACATACATAAAAATATTTGGTATGAAGAGGATCTCCTTCTCTCTCCCAAGGCATATCATCATCGTTGCATCCTATTGGCATTCCGTTATAACCAACTGACAAAATCTTATTATGATCATTTACAAGGCAAGCCCCTACCTGTGTATGATCATCTTTACTTCTCTGGGCAGATAAAATGGCAATCCCCATAAAATACTGATCCCAGGAGATATAATCTTTACGTTTCATTGTACATATTCCTTTCTGAATCTTTGTAGATATATTTTGTCATGTTTCTACGATATCGTCAACTTTTGATTTGTAGGTAGTGTTGCATGTATGAGTCAGAAAGAAGATAAGAAGAAATATTTATAAGAAAAAAGGGATGACACTCCGCATTTTTGAAAGCTTTTTTTACAAATCGCTGATTCGCGCCTGTTCCTTCGATAACTCACTTGCTGCGAGCCAAAATGCCCGCAGCTACGTTCAAACAATCGACCACAGGGCGCTGCGAATTTGTAAAAAACGCATTCAAAAAGTGCTTATGTTGTCACCCTTTTTCTTATAAATATTTCTTCTTATCTTCTTTCTGACTCATACAACGGAACACTATTCAAATCACTACACAGTGTGTATGTTATACGATACTGGTTAATAATTTTTGTGTTTATTAACAGAAGGTAAAAGAGCTTCTACAACACCGATTTAGCGAGCTGTTTTAGAATATAATAAACATCTGTCTGCCACTACATAAATTGAAAACCAATAACATTTAACATACACACCCTTCCGTTTGAAAATTCTTAATTTTATACGAGAATGTCTTCAGGTATTCATAAAAACAT
>OBLC01000246.1_pt1 | contig 26673 bp, 20 predicted proteins | sample 1503181 | NCBI WGS metagenome assembly OBLC01 (sample SAMN00265069, study PRJEB22529) | human gut metagenome
CATCAAAAACACTATCGGTGTACCAACCTGATACATACAAAAGGCACTCACAAGAGTGATGATCGAAATACATAAATAGAAAATTCTTTTTTGATTTTCTGATTCCATTGCTTTTAAATATGTAATAAAAGAGATTGCAGAGATTAATAAAGAAGCATTTATAGGATAAACACTTGCATATGCAATGCAATCAACTGCCGCACAACCAGCAACTGACAACACTGCAAAAAACCAGGCTCTTTTCACATTTTTTGTTTCATCTACCATAAAACGAAACATAACGCAGCCAAATAAAAATAACGTAAGTCCACAAAAAATTCTAACATTATTTATAGATTTAAACGATGTATCAACCAAAAATCCATTTAAGAAACTAACAAAAGGTCTGCTATAATAAATACCACCACTTAATGATCCATCAAAATCCCTACTATATCCCCATAAATCATCACCATACATAAATGTTTGTGTATACAATGGCAGGAAAGCAACTGTCTGTACTACCAGTAAACCTAAATATCCTGTTTGAAGTGTTTTGTGTGAACTGATTTTGCTTTCTTTAATCAATAAATAATAACTTATCAAACTTAATGTTATAAATGAAAATACTGTAAATGTTAATTCAAGGAATTTATACCCAAAGCCTTTATTAACAATAAAGATTTCACGTTGTCCCCATATTAAAAAAATAAAAATTCCCAAAGATGCAATTAATATTTTCTTTTTTATTTTATCCTTCACTTACTCAACCTTCCTACGTTTTTGTTCACAAAATTTGTACTTAATACTTTCTTTTAAAACTATCTCTTCAATTGTTTATCAAATAAACATACAATGCAAACTGCACCTTAGAATTCATAAAAATGGACATCATGAATTTTCTTTAATATCATCAAACACTACTGCTATTTCCATTTTAATAAAAACTTGTAGCATATATACAAATCAATTATTGTATTTTATAATTCAAACATCTTTTTATAGTATTTTTCAACCCATTATCCCTAAAATATTTTATTCCTTTTTCAAATAAATTAGCTTTAGATGGATTCAACATCTTTTTCATTTTCTTATTACTTAACGCAAATGGATCGTCAATTGAAAACATGACATCATTATTCTTTCTATATTCCACTCGCAGATTGTCATCAATTTTTTCTCCAGAATAATATTGGCTATAGCTCCATGGTGTTTTAGAAACTCCATCTTCATTATTTTTTTCATGTAATTTTGAATATTCACGATATAACTTTCGGAAAGGATGATCACCTTCTGGTAACCAATCATTCATACATTTTTCAATTGTTGCTCCATATCCAGAAAAATGAATAAACCGCAACGGATCGCCTTTTACAAAGAACCTTCCATTCTCCTCTGTCATCCCACAATCTAACAATGACCAAGTTGCAAAATCATATCCTCTATGTTTTAAAATTTCTACATCAAAAAAACAAGGTGCTAAATCTATCCATTTTTGATCTGTAAATATGCCTCTCTCAATATCATCATAACAAAACAGATATAAACGATCTGCCCACCAATTAATAAATTTCTTGGCCTCTTCACTACGATTTACAGCCAAAAATCCTAAATTATATACACCATGTGCTGTTGACGAAAGCTCCATATCAATATTTCCAGGCTGTAACAAATGCGGACACACAACGATAGGACGTTTATCTAACAGATCCCGTAATTCCACAAAATCAGAATATACATAACAATCAGGATCAAGATAGACAAATTTATCTTCATCTGCGTATTTTTCAATAATATATTTAAAAAAGTGTCCTTTAACAGAAGTAGATGCCTCTACAATGGCATGCTTAAAAATGTATCTGTTAAAATTGCCCTCCCACATATCTTTTGACAAAATAACATCATCAAAATAGCTGCAATCCATTGACTTTGGAACTTCTCTTTCGGTCAGGCATACCAAAAATTTCGCATCTGGAATATTCTTCTTCACAGATTCCGCAAGTGTTCTGGCTTTATGTGCATAATTAGTACATATTGATGTAAAAACAACCATTAAATTTCCTCCATAAAATTCTAAATTAATTTTTTTAATACTTTTCTAACAATCGGTATTCTATAATATCTTTCAATTTTTTCAAATTGTTTCTCATACTTAGAACGAATCGCTATCTGTTCTATTAAAGCATCCCTTAAAATTTTGTCATAATCTTCCTGATGTATTTTATAAAAGTGTTTGTGATTATCATAAATCTGACGATATACTTTTTGGATTTGAATATAATCTGACTGAAATCCTGTTGTTCTAGATACAGGCTTTATTCGATAATGAAACAGTATTTCCGGAATCTGATAAATTTCCTTTCCCAGTTCTAATATACCAAGCCAGAAATCATAGTCTTCCATTCCTGCTTCCATATTGGTGTTAAAACCACCGACAGATTCCCAGTCTTTCTTATAAAACAAAGCTGTTACGAATACAATATTATCTAATAACATTTTATCAAAGGAGTATTGCGGAAGTTGCCATTTTCCTGTTTTTTCTCCAAACAAATCTGCCTCGCAATACACAACTCCTATTTTGTCATTGGATTCTATTTTTTTTACAGCCTTTTCCATATATGTTTTTTCAATTTTATCATCCGAATCTACAGGTAAAATATATATTCCATTTGCTCGTTCTATCCCATAGTTTCTGGCTCCTGCCGGGTGCAAATGATTTGTATGATATATTTTTATATTTTCATCCTGTATTGAATCTATAATTCTAATTGTCTCTTCATCATCCGATCCATCATCAACAATAATAAGTTCCCAGTCCTTATACGTCTGTTGTCTTACCGAATCAATTGCCTCCATAATGTATTGTCCATCATTATAGCAAGGCATAATCACGCTCACCTTATTCACAACTAAATCCCCTTCCTATGTAATCCTTTATATATTTTCATATAAATTCGATATAGTATATTAGACTTAATAGTCGTCAGTTCTTTTTCTAATTCATTGTTTTTTTGTTCTTTATCAAATAACTCCTCCAGTTTATCTTGCAATTGTTGATTAATGTCTTGTATTTCATCTGCCATTCTGCCTTTTTCCATCTGTAATTGATGATTTTCATATTGCAATTCATTAACCTTTATGCAGATTCTTTCTTCATTTTCCTTTTTATTCTGTATTTCTTCCTCCAACCTTGTTTTTTCTAAATTTTTCTCATTAATAATATCCAATAATTCGTTTTTTATTTTATTTAACTTTAATGCTTTTTGAACTAAAAGCTCTGATTGCAGCATACATTTAAACAAAACTTTAATTTTTTTCGTGCTTGTACTGATAAGATAATTGATTTCCCTACCTTCATCCGTTAAGATCACACAAGAGTTGTCAATTTGAATCCCAGTTGTCCAATTATAGTTTAATTCTATTTCTTTTTCATTTTCATCTATTTCATACACCTGCAAATCGTATATCAGCGCTTTTTTTTCTATTGGTACCAATCTTATGCTATTGGCATTCTTGTATGCAGCCATATCTATCTCTATAGAAACATTTTCATAATGATTTCTGAACACTAATTCATTTGTTATCATGCCATCCACTAATATTTTGGTTTCACACATATCTTCTTGGATTATTCCATCGTTCAAATAATCCATTATTTCAGACTGCTCTTTTCCTAATATAAATAAATACTGATATGCATCTGCATACTTTCTCATTTTTAAATACTGTTCAACTTCAGGTGGCACATTTTCAAAATCAACTTGTATTTCAGTGTCCGTTACACCTTTTTTTATAGCATTTATATAGCTAATATATAATTCCGCATTTTTAATCATTTTAATTATTGACTTATATGCAAAAAAATGAACATGTGTCTGATCCAGTAATCCCAAATCATGATAGCGGAAATCATTGTTTAATAACTCCAAAATCACTGCATTATGGGCTAAATTTGGAATTGAAAGCAATATTTTTCCATCTTTTTGTAACAGCTTTTTTAAAAGTATCAAAACATGCTCTGGATTTTCTAAATGTTCTAAAACATCTAATGCAATTATATAATCATATTTTTCATTCTGTAGATTGTCATACCATACATCAGAATTTAAATTACCATTTATTGGTCCAATCTGGGCATTTTTTGCAAATTCTGCAGTTCTTTTTCCGTCCTCTTCGTTAATCTCTACAATATCTACCTGACACATTTTTTCATTTGTCAGATGAAACGTCAAATTACCGATTGCAGGGCCCAATTCCAATACCCTACAACATTTTTTTTCAACCATCTCAAATGCCCATTTATTAGTACTGCCTTGTTCTAGTTCATATCCAAAATCATATTTACTCATTTTCCATTCCTTTACTATAAATTTTCACTTCCGTATCAAGTTTTAAAATTCCGTCATTATTTCCAACGTTTGTAATTTGTAAATATAATACATTATATAACCAGGTTAGAACACTAAAATCCATTATACTGCCTTCTGAAATGGCAACTCCTATTACATAATCACCATTCATCAATTTAGGCATTACAAATTCAAAATCTATTTTATTTATAGAATCATGTACTATAGAAAATGTCTCTTCCAATCCAGATGTTAAACTATTACAGTTTATCACCCAAAGACCCTTTACGGTTTCTATTACAAATCCTGCTATACACTGTGAAATATCTCGCTTAGATGAGAATACTATGGATAATGTATAACGTTCCCCTGCCAAGCACGAAGAAACTCTTTTTCCATTATGATCTGATATAAAACTAGAAATAATCTTTACTTCTTCGTTTAAAATACTTTCATTTGTATATGTTATCGCAGGGAATTCCTCTAATTTCAATTTTTTAGATATCAAAGTTGTTTTTTTATTTTGTACGGCACCATTTTTTTCGTATTCTACTCCCCGCTTTTTCAAAATACTATTTGAATATTCATTACAAACCTCAACACTATCCCCTAACATTTGCTGCTCGCCATGTTCTATCCATAAAACACGTGAGCATAACTGTTTTACTGTCCCAATATCATGTGATACAAATATTACCGTAATATTCTTTTCTCTTAATTCTTCAAATTTTTTATAACATTTATTCTGAAAGAATACATCACCAACCGATAAAGCTTCATCCACAATTAAAATTTCAGGTTCAATATTAATTGCTACCGCAAAAGCCAAACGTGCAAACATTCCACTTGAGTAAGTTTTTACCGGCTGATAAATAAAATCTCCAATATCTGCAAACTCTACAATTGATTCTACTCTCTGCTTCATTTCCTCCCTAGAGTATCCCATCATTGTTCCATTTAAATAGATATTTTCAATTCCTGTATAATTTTTATTAAACCCAGCTCCTAATTCCAACAACGCAGAAATCTTTCCATTTACTTCTACCGAACCACTCGTGGGTGTCGCTACGCCTGTAATCATTTTTAACAAAGTAGATTTTCCTGCACCATTTGTACCAATTATTCCAAAAGTTTCTCCTTTTTTTACTGAAAAATCAATACCATTCAAAGCATAATATTCACCATGATATTTTTTTCCACTAATACTAAGAATCTCTTTTAATCTGTCCGATGAGTTGTTATATAAGTTATATACTTTAACCAAATTTTTAACTTCTATTGATAAATTACTATCCATCTTTTCTCCAATTTACTTTTACAGCACATCATCAAAATGAGCTTTTGCTTTTTTATATAATCTAGTTCCGATCAACCAAATCACAATAGTTACTATCCAGAAATATGTCATCAATACAGGATGTTCATAAAAAGGGACATCATATACAAAACAGTCCCTATATCCCATGCAAATATAATACATAGGATTCATCTTCATAAAAAAAGCAGCTGTATCTGTCAATGCCGATGGATCCCAAAATATAGGTGTAATCCAGAATCCCAACTGGATAATAATAGAAATAATATTAGAAATATCTGCTGCGAATGGTGCAATTGCAGAACAAAGCCATCCAATTGCCAGAGAAAATACCGCCGTGCAGAATAAATAATATATTACTTGCAAATAATATATTGTAGGCATCTTTCCATAACACAAATTCACAAATATAATAAAGAAAATAAAGAAAAAGTGAATTAGTGCATTAGAAACCACCTTAATGGGCGGTATAACTTCTACATCAAAATTTACCTTTTTTACCAGGTAGCTGTACTCTAGCAGACTATTTGTTGCCTGACTTGTTGCTTCCTGAAAATAATTCCATATAAGAAATGCCGGCATATACCAAATAATAAAAGGAATATCACCACTCAGATTAGATGATTTAAATCCAACCTGAAACACCAACCATATAACAAGCATATTTATAAGTGGTTGAAGTATTGTCCATACAACTCCCAATATTGACGATGAAAATCTGGCTTTACAATCGTTTTTCGCCAATTCCCATATAAGTTTTCTATCTTTAATTAATATTTTAATCATTTTTCCTCCCGTTCACCTTATCTTTCACCAAAGAAAAGTGCTCTAAAAAACATTCGTATATATCGAATAATTCCATTATTTTTATATTCTCTAATTACATATGTCATTTCTTTATTAATATCTCTTATATTCAAGCTGATTTCATAATTAGAAAAATTTTCATAAATTGCATCTCTATATTCACTCAAATTCTCAGCACGTCTTTTTTTTAATTTCTTTTCATAAGGAACATGATAGCATGATGTTGTTTTTTCTACAAAACAAAAGTCGGTTTTTGTCGAATATCTTACCCATAAATCCCAGTCTTCCAAGGCATCTAAGTGTTCATCAAATCCACCTAGTTGTTCATATAAGCTCCGATGAAACATAATAGACTGAATTGGAATATAATTAAATGTATATAAAAGCATTCGATTGTACGGCTGCTTAAATCGAATACTTTTTCCTTTAATTTTATAATCATTAGGTGTCGTATTAGATATTTTTAGCCTACGTTCCTCAGCTATACTATATGCCGCACGATTTTTTACTTTTTTTAATGTTTCAACCAAGGTCTGTACATGATTTTCAAACAACATGTCATCATCATCAAGGAAATTCAAGAAAACACCTTCTGATAATTCCAGCCCTATATTTCCAGCTTTTGCTCTTCCCACTTTCTTTCCAGTGGCAACATAACATATATTAAGCATTGAAAAATTTTCTTTTATAAATTTTTCTGACTCATTATTGCCATCTTCAACAATAACAACTTGTATTTCAGGATATGACTGTATCACAATACTTTCCAACGCTCTTTTTAAAATGTATGGTCTCTGGCAAGTGCGAATAATAATTGATACTAAAACTCTATTCATCTTTTTCTCCATTTTAACTCGAGTTTATTATATCTTTTTAAAGTATAGACGTCAACACTATTAATTTCAAGCATCTTCCAATTCTTCTCGTGTCATCTCCCGAAACCATTTCCAGTTTTTTCTGAAATCTCTGTACTTTAAACAGCGAATCAGGTATAGGCATACTCTATACCAGTATAGAGGATATATTGCAGCGTCCGAGGCCTTTAAGTATTCTCTGCAGTAATATATCTCACTTTTCACGTTATGTGCAAACGCAAAAGCCTTTACATGCTTTGTACTTGCGCCATGCAAATGCTCTATCACTGCATCCGGATGATATACCGTACGATATCCAGCCTGTTCCATCTGAATTCCAAGTATCAGTTCTTCTTCATACAAAAACGGATGCTCATCTAAAGGCGTTACTGCCTGTGCACATTCTCTCGTCATCAAAAAACAGCAGCCTAGCACAGCATATACCTCAAATGTTGTATTGTAGTCACGATCTAATCCAAAATAAGTAGCATGCTCCTTGCGAAAGATGGCGTTCAGTCGGGTTCTTACCAGATATTTTTCTTTCATTCCTGTCCGTCTGCATAAATTACTCTTCTGGATTCTTCCATTTTTGTCCAGAATCTTTGGACCAACAATTCCAACATTCGGATGTGTTTTAGCATATTCCCATAATTTCTGAATACAATCTTCTGAAAAACACACATCATTATTACTGATTAAAATTGCATCACATCCCAATTCCAGAGCTCTGGCTATTCCTACATTATTTCCTGCATTATATCCCTTATTTTTTTCATTTTGTATGTATACAATATCATATTTTTCTATGATATCCCGCAAATCAAATTCCGGAGCATTTGGAGATGCATTATCCACCAAAATAATTTGATATTTCTCCTGAGGTGGATTATCTGCAATGCTTTGTATACATCGCAACGTATCTTGCCAATTCCGGTAATTTAAAATTACAATTCCTATCATCCCTCTTTTTCTCCAAATTGTCTCTTATGCAGCTTCTGCAGCACAAATCCAGGTAACACTCCTACCACCAGTGGCTTTATTATATATTTCATACTTCCTTTTCGTATTCCGAGTTGTCCAAATCCAATATAACGTACTTTGGCTTCATTTATTCTATAACGATATTTTCTTTTCGCAAATGCATTTCTGTCTTCGCGGTACAAAAATAATTTTTCCTGTAAATTGTACCCTTTTTCTCCTGCTGCATATAAACGCATAAACAAATCGTAATCTTCTGTTCTTTCTGCATAATCCGCTGTCGTATATCCATTCATATTCTGCAGGACACTTGTTTTCATCATAATCGACGGATGTATAAATGGGGATGTCCACAAAAAATCTGTTTTCTGTGGTCTTTCTGATGGCTTACGTTCTCCCCAAATCCCCCCCTCATCAATCAGGCTGACTGCGCTTCCTGTAAATGCGTATTCCGGATGTGTTTTTAAAAACATAACTTGTTTTTCAAAACGCTCCGGCAACGAGATATCATCCGCATCCATTCGTGCAATATATTCTCCCTTTGCATATTTCAGGCACCTGTTCAATGCCTTTGACAACCCTTCATTTTTTTCATTTCGAAGGAGATGAATCCGTTCGTCTGTCTTACAGTACTCCTGCAGCCACAAGAAGAATTCTTCTGACGAACCATCATCGCAGATAATAAATTCAAAGTTACTGTACGATTGATTTAAGATAGATGAAATTGCCATCTCTACCTGTTCTTTTTTCTTTTCATTATATATTCCCATTAATACAGATATATCAGGCACCATTCTCATTCCTTCCAACATATTACTTTACAATACTTCCAACTGTATTTCCGATATCACATTTCCATGCATCATCTCAAAACAAACTTTATAACAATATACATTGCAATAGTATTACCTATTTTCCAATATTCTTATATATCTCCCACATAATCTTATCCACATTTTCCTTGCTAAACTCTTTCATTTTACACTGATTCGCCTGTCCCATATTTTCAAATCTATGTGGTTCTTTTTGTTTCATCTCATATAATTTTGTAAACGCTTTTCTGTACTCACTTTCTTCTCCCGGTGCTACCAGATAGCCTCCAACACCATTTTCGACCAGGTCAACATTGCCTCTGATTTTTCCACAAACAACAGGAAGTCCCTCTGTCATTGCTTCCATCAATGCCACAGACAGTCCCTCTTGATAAGAAGACAAAACAAAGCAATCGGCACAATCTAAAATATCATCTATATCTGTTCGAAATCCCAAAAAAAGAATCTGGGACTCCATTCCTCCCTTTCTCACCTGTTCTTCCAGCTCTTCTTTTTTTTCTCCAATTCCACACATCACATAGTAGATGTTAGGCTCATTTAATTTTTCCACTGCCGTAATCACTGTTCTCTGATTCTTTCTTGCAGTTAACTCCGCCACCTGTGCTATCAGGAAAGCATCTTCTGGTATGCCAAGTTCTTTTCGTTTTTTTATTCTTTTTTCCTCGCCGGAATACTCTATATTATTCTTTGCATCCCCAAGATTAACCCCAACTCCTGGCACATAAAGAATTCTTTTAGCATGCATATGCTTCTTTGCTCTATCATAATCCTCTCTATTGATTGTCACAAGTGTATCTGTCCAGAAACTAAGCAACCATTCTACCGGATAAAACAGCAGCCAGTTTTTCTTTGGTGCTCCCTGAAAAAAATGAAATCCATGTGCTGTATAAATTACCGGTATATGGTATTTATGTGCAGCTAACCGTCCTAACACACCACCTATAGGACTATGGCAATGTATAAATTGATATTTTTTTTCTGACAAAAGTGTCTTTAACTGTTGATACGCTTTAGCATTTTTGCCAAAATGAAATACATTTCTCTCAAAATCAATCTGAAACCATTTTATATTTTTTTGTTCAAGTTCCTTTTTAAATTCCTCGATACGCTGTGCGGAACTGACATTTCCGACTTTAAAATTAGCTGCAACATGTACTTCATACCCCATTTTCTGAAGCATTTCAATATTTCGCATGTTAAACAAGTCTATCATCGAAGATACATGTGCCAACATTAATACGCGTTTTTTATGTTCTGGCCGAATACCATCTTCCATACCATATTTTTGATAGTCAAATATATCATTTTTACTTATTTCACTGTCATAAACTAATGTTCCAAATGCTTTCCGCACCATTCGCCCAACTTTTCCAGGCGCATATTTTCCAATATCCACAAACGGATTAAATATTTTACATTTTCTTATTTTTTTCCCATTAGCACTTGCTATTGCTGCCACCATATCTGCTGTATTGACATATTTTCGATCCTGAGGAAAAAAAACACCTTCCATCTGATTTTTTATTACCTGAGCCATAAATTCACTCAGATTATCCACAAATAACATGCTTCTTCCATTCGGATAATCAGGAAAAACCGGACATATTTTTGCCAATTTAACCAATGTCTGAAAATTCCCTTTGCAGCCCTCACCGTATACCATAGGTGGTCGTATGATCACCAGTTTTGTTTTTTGTTTATTTCCATTGTTTTGAAATATTTTATTTAATCCAACTTCTGCTTTCCACTTACTTTTTCCATAAGGATTTTGCGGATTCGGTTTTGTACTCTCATCAACAACAACCGGCTTCTTAGAGTCACCTATTCCGTAAATACTCATAGTGCTTAGGAATATATACTGTCCAACACCTTCATTTATTGCTTTTACAGCCGCTTCACATGCCAGAGTACGATTAATATCATTATATTCTTTGATTTCTGCTTCCGTAAATCGTTCATTTGTAATATGTACTTTTGCAGTAACATTGATCACACTTTCATACTCCGACCAGTCATCCTCTTTCCACGCCTCACCACGCAGACTGACTTTATGAACCTCATACTGGTCATTATAATTTTCTCCAATATATTTTTGAAATGAGTTGCCAATATAACTGTTGGCGCCTAAAATCAATACCTTTTTCATTTCCCCTTCATGCTCCCTGTTCCACCTTCAACCACTCCATCCTGTCTCAAAACGCTTAAGAATGTACCAAAGAAACACCGTACATCCATTGTAAACCCATATTTTTTCACATACTCGCCATCTAATTTTGCCTTGACCGGAATTTCAAGTTCGTCACGTCCGTTGATCTGCGCCCAACCGGTTAATCCCGGTGTCACATCATTTGCACCGTATTTGTCACGCTCTGCGACAAGGTCATCCTGATTCCAGAGTGCCGGGCGAGGACCTACGATACTCATATCCCCCTTAAAAATATTAAAGATCTGTGGCAGCTCATCGAGGCTGGTCTTACGAAGAAATCTGCCGGTTTTTGTAATGTACTGTTCCGGATTTGCCAGCATATGTGTCGGCATATCTTTCGGTGTATCGGTGCGCATGGTCCGGAATTTATAAATCTGGAAATATGTCTTGTGGATGCCGACTCTCTTTTGTGTAAAGAAGATTGGTCCCGGTGAATCTAATTTGATCGCAATGCATAAGATCAAAAGCAGCGGGGACAATATAATAATCGCAAGTCCGCTGAGTAAGATATCTATGATTCGTTTTATATAACGGTATCCTGTCATTTTCTGTCTGTCCCTTCTAATTTTTCAAACTTTTTTACAAACAATTGTTCAAATTGCTCTTTGGTATATGTATTGGTTTCATCAAGAATATATCCCTGAAGCTTTTCAAGTTCAAAAAGGCAGAATAATTTTTCCTGCTTTTGCTCTATATGCCGATGGATCTGATTTTTCGCACTATTTACCTTAATCTGTTTCTCCTGCATGATTTTTTCTTTATTATACACAAGAATATAGCTTATATTTTCTCTGGAAAATTGATAATCAGGGATCATTCCTGCTTCTATCAGCATAATAAGACTGTCATATATTTTCCGGTAAATTTCATCCTTTTTTATGCTGCCATTTTTAAACTCCACAAAATACCACTTTCCATCTTCTGTACAATACAATGCATCATTGGTTTTCGGTTGTTGTGCTATTTTAACCACCTGGCAATAATACTTTGAAAAACGATCAAAATTGACAGCAAGTAATCTGCTTTCCGTCATATAATCAGAACTTGCATTGTCCTTAGAACAGCGTTTTAATGTTGCAGTCATCGACTGCATAACTTCCGGAAGTTTTTCTATTGCCTCTTTTGTCATTATATCCCCATTTCTTCAAAATCAAATTCTTGCCTGCTTTCTGCTATTTAGACATCTGAATACTTTCTAATTTTTCAAACGGTTTTGCTAACAACTGATACACAGACTGCAGATTTTCTGTAACATCTTTCATAACCGTTTCTTTTCCATCTGCCTGTGCAAGGTAATAATTCGTAATATGATCCACATTATGTTTTTTCGTATATGTTTCAATCGCCTCTAGAAAATAAGGACTGTGTGTAGTGATTAGTATCGTAAGATGAAGATATTTTTCCAGTAATACGATCAATTCTGCATATATAAGCTGCCATTCCGGATGTAGGTGTATTTCCGGCTCATCTAGCACCATCACATCTTTCTCATGGATTTCGCCTTTTTCTAACAAAGTGCGAATAATTGTAAATGCCTTGATTCCCATGGATAAATTTCCAATTTCAAAATAATGCATTTCTTCATCTGCCAGAAAAAAATCCCCATCCTCATTTTTTATTACTTTTCCGATCGTTACCTCAGATAACATTTTCAGTATATCACTGATTTTTTCTTCTGCCATCAGTTTTCCAATCGCATTGTCCGGTATATTCGCACTTAATTTCTGAAGCAAGTGCAAATCCTGTTCACTCAGCCCATCACTGTACTCCCACGAATTCATATAATCCATAATTGCCGGCGAATCAATTGAGATTGCTTCATGCATGACAGATATTTCTCTTTCTATCATATATTCACTATTCTGTTTTATCCCAACCTGTATTTTTTTCCCTTGAATAAGCAATATTGCTTTCGCCTCGCTTTCTGGCTCATACAGATCATTCATCTGACCATAAAAATATCTGCCGAAAGTGTCTGCTATCAAGGTCTGCTCCACAGCCTCATTTTTTAAATTTAATATACTATTTACTTTCTCTAAAACTTCATGGCACAATGCATCTCTGCTTTCATCATCAATCACATTTCTGAGATTATCATATAATTCAGAAATAATTTCTATTTTTCTCTCCTCATCTGCTGCCATAATCAATTCTGCTGCATTTGCATATCTTTTTCTGCTGGTTCGGGAAGGTACATTCACAGTTACTCTCTGATCATCATTTTTCAAATTATGATACCAGTTATTCTGCCAGTTATAACGGAGCAGTGACTCTATCTGTTCTTTCTTCTTCTGTGAAGCTTTTTCATCCACTTTATACATGGAATTAAACATACATGACAAAATCTTTCCTACCGTACTCTTTCCCGTATTATTTTCACCGGCAATCACAGTAATTCCGTCAAGTTTGATAGATGCCTGTTTAATTTTGGAAAAATGCTGAATTTCCAATCTCATACTTTCCCCTTTCTACTCCTCCTTCGGCTGATACGTCGGCACAATTTTTTTCACCCACTCACGAATATCAGATGGCTCTGTCACTACATACTCTTTTAATTCTTCTAACTGCTCTAAAAACTTTCCTTCATCCAGTTCGATTGGTTTTCCGATGTGGATCAGGTTATTCTCGGTATCCTGCAGTCCTTCTTCATCCATCAGCATCTCTTCGTATAATTTTTCCCCAGGACGTAGTCCGGTAAACACGATCTGGATATCTTCATCCGGTTTATGACCGGATAACAGAATCAGGTTTTTGGCTAGATCAAGGATTTTGACCGGTTCTCCCATATCCAGAACAAAAATCTCTCCGCCTTTTGCATAGGCTCCCGCCTGTAATACTAAGGATACAGCCTCTGGTATTGTCATAAAATAGCGCACGATATTCGGATCTGTGACAGTCACCGGGCCTCCACGTTCGATCTGTTTTTTAAATAAAGGGATCACGCTTCCGTTACTGCCAAGTACATTTCCAAAACGCACTGCCACATATTCCGTCTCAGAGCGCTTATTGTAAGTCTGAATGATCATTTCACAGATTCTTTTACTTGCGCCCATGATATTGGTCGGATTGACCGCCTTATCGGTAGAGATCATCACAAACCGTTTTACATGATAACGGTCTGCAGCCTGCACGATTTTCCATGTGCCAAGGACATTGTTCTTGATTGCTTCATTCGGGCTCTCCTCCATCAACGGCACATGTTTATGAGCTGCCGCATGGTAAATGATCTCCGGATGATAGGTCTCAAAAATCCAGTTCATTCGATTGGTATTCCGCACAGAACCGATCAGCACAACCAGATCAAGATCCGGGAATTTTACCTTTAATTCATTCTGTATATCATATGTGGTATTCTCATAAATATCTAAAATAATCAGCTGCTTTGGTTTGTGTCCCGCGATCTGTCTGCACAACTCACTTCCGATAGAACCACCCCCACCGGTTACCATGATAACTTTCCCGGACACATAACCCATGATAGACTCAAGATTCACCATGACCGGTTCTCTTCCAAGCAGATCATTTACATCAACATCTTTTAATTTGCTGATACCAACTTCACCATTGACAAGCTGATAGATTCCAGGCAGACGTTTTAATTCGCAGCCGGTCTCTTTACAAATATCAAGAATCCCCTTCATCTGTTTCGGGGAGGCTGATGGCATCGCTATAATGATCTCATGCACATGCAGTTCCAATACCTTATCCCGGATGCAGCTTCTGTCACCGATCACCTTTGCTCCATGGATATAATTACCAATCTTCGTCTTATCATCATCAATTACACCGACAACTTTTTTCTTTACATAACGGCTATTGTTAATCTCTTTAATCAGCTGATTACCAGCCTCACCTGCACCGATTACCAGTACATTCCTACGATATGTGCCGTCTCTTCGCATATTCCGGATTGCCCTAAGTCCACGATAGGAATATCTGCATCCCATGATCAGCACAAGTAAAAATAACCCATATAAAATATAAAAGCTTCGTGGAACCGGGAACATATCTCCCCAGTTACGTACCAGGATCAATGCAGCTACCACAATCGCATCCAGTATACATGCCGAAACAACATACATCATTTCAAGTGCCCCTGCGTAACTCCACAGACTTGAATATAATCGGAGTGCCCAGAAGATGATCAATGTGATCACCATCATATACGGAAGTGTTCTCCATACTTCATTCAGATATTCTGTCGGTACATTGTAAAAGTTCAGATCAAACCGTATTATCAGCGCAAACATACTCGCAACAAATACAGCAAGCATGTCATAACACATCAAAAAAATACGGCGCATAAATAACTGTCTATCTTGAATTAACTGTTTCATCTATTGTTATTGTCCTTTATATTCAAAATGCTGTTATACCCAAGGGTATAACAGCATTATTATAGCATATCTATTCTGTTTGTGTAAACCGATTCCACCGGTTCAGCCTGTTTTATTCCATTTAAATCTTTGCTACTTTGACTTTAGCAGATGCTCCCTTGCTCTTAAAAATCTTCTTATAGGCAGAAACCTTGTTTTTCGGTACCTTAATAGTACATTTTGCATTGATCTTAGCAAATGCCTTTGCTCCAACATTACTGCTTGTAAGTTTGGTAGTCTTTAATGTTATTTTCTTCAGTGACTTGCAATTATAAAATGCATTTTTGCCAATTTTCTTTAATTTTGATCCAGCTGTTACTTCCGTGATCTTGCTGTTTCCTTTGAATGCTCCGTCTTTAATTGATGTTACATTAAAAGATACATTTCCCACGGTAACTTTCTCAGGAATTTTAATAGATTTGGCTTTTTTGTCAGCTGCACCTTCTACTGTCAGATTTTTGCCGGATAACAGCATCTTTGCATTTCCGTCAACAAAATATACTTTTCCACCAGCAGCCTTAAATCCTTTGTCTTTTGTTCCTGATACCTTATTTTCTTTTAAGGTTACAGTTCCTTTTAAGACATAGATTCCCTGGCTTTTTATGTTCTTTATGGTATTACCCGTCAAACTGATCTTTCCATCACATACACGAATACCGTTTCCACGGGTAACCTTATCTACCGTATTTTTCGTAACACTTCCATTTGTTTTAGAACCTTCGATATAAATACCGTAAGTTCCTGATTTTTTCACCGTATTACTGTTAATCTTGATTTTTCCGCCATTTACGCTGATTCCCTGTTTTGACGCAGAAGTCAGGGTATTCTGACTGATTGTCACTGCATCTGTTACAGACTCAACACGGATATTCGCTGACTTTGAACCGGTTATCTCATTACCGGATACAGTCGTCACAACTGCAGATTTTACAGCGATTCCATTTACGCCAGCCGTTGTGATGGTATTTTTTTCATTCTTTGTGCCACCAATTGTCGTAACTTTTGATTTTTCAACGACATAAATACCATCCTGTTTCGGTTTTGTGATCGTATTCTTGCTTACCGTTGTTGCTTTTCCAGCGCTGAAACTAATACCTCTGGTTCCTGGACTGGTAATTGCGTTTTCCGAAACAGTTTTTGCCGTTGAATCTTTAACATAAATACCATTTTCTTTGGAATTTGTGATCGTATTTCCGTTGATTTCTGTGACTGAAGCATTTTCTACAAGATAAATGCCCGATCCGCCTTTGTTTCCTGTAATATTATTACCTGTAACTTTTAAGCCAGACCCACCTTTGATATAAATGCCGGTAAGCGCCGATGCGTCAATTACATTACCAGTAATATCAGCGATCGCAGATGTTGCATACACACCATACTGCTTGGATGCTGTCAGTTTATTATCCGCCACTTTTACAGAGGATGTAATATTATTCAGGCGAACTGCTGCTGCACCACTTGTCTTTGCTGCATCACTGATTTCATTTGATGAAATCTCTGTTATAACAGATCCACTTGCATAGATACCAGAAGCTCCAGGTGTATTAATCGTATTTTTATTTTCTGTACTTCCACCAACCGTCGTAACCGTTGCATTTAAAATACTGATTGCATCCGTTCCACTGTTTTTAACTGTATTCTTCGTAATACTGTCAACCTTAGAATTCTCAGATACATAGATTCCCTGTTCTTTGCCTTTTGTAATTACATTGCCACTGATAGCTGTTACCTGACTCTTATTCTGAACACCAATTCCACGCAAAGCAGCTTCGGTAATCGTATTATTATTAGCGTTTCCTTTTCCCTTGCTATAATAAATACCAATATTTCCTGCATTTGCAATCGTATTATTACTAATCACTGCTGTTGATTCATTTACCGTAATCGCATTATGCGTCGTTTTACTGATCTTGTTTCCTGTAATATTGGCATTTGAACTACCATCCAGTTTAATTCCTGCAAGACCAGCACCATTTATGGTATTATTTGAGATTGTCAGAACTGCTTTATCACTGACACGGAACATATTAAACTTACTCTTTGCCGTGTCTGTATATGTCGAAATCGTATTGTTATCGATGGTACAGCCGCTTCCGCCATACACACGTGCAAAACTTCTGACATTTGTTGCCGTATTCCCTGATACCTCGGTCGTGGTAAAGCTATATAAATTCACACATGTATTCTCAACATTTTTAAATGTATTATTTAAAATCTTTATGTTGGATGTATTTCCTTTTTCATGATGATTTCCGACACCGCTTAATACTCCGTCGAATGTACAGCCGGACACCGTCACATTTTTACAGCCTTTCCCCTCAAACATATCAAACTGAACTGCCTCTGAGGTAATAGAAGAAAGTGTATCAGAATTCAGCTCATTCTGGTTTTCATCACCTTTTTCCAAACTACTGTAATCTACCGTAGACAATTTGACAAACCCGCTAAACTTCACATTGCTGACATTGATCTTATCTACAGACGCAAAATCAAGATGATGGTCTCCACATACACCCTTTATGGTACAGTCAGATATCCTGACATTTGTTGCACAGTAAACACGCATAATATCTTCTTTGGTTGCAAAACTCGTACCTGACACATTACCGTTCCATGTGCCTCCGGTAATAATAATATTTTTTGCATAACCATACCCCTGACCACTCAAAACCTCTGACTGGCTGCCGGAATAATCTCTGATCATCGGCACATCATAAACTGTTCTGATAATTTCTGCACCATTGCTTAAAGAAAGTGTTGTATCAGAATAGATCACAAGTGACTTGTCAATATAATATTTTCCGTTTGGAACTGTAACGGTACCGCCTCCTGCATCTCTTACTGCATTTAACGCATTCTGGAATGCGGTTGTATCTGTTTTCTTATCCGTTCCATCCGCACCATAATCACTTACAACATTGACACTCAGTCCGCCTGCACCATATGTCACGATCTCTGTGTCCTCTGTTTCGTCTATCTCTGTCTCAGTTGCCACTTCTGTGGTTTCTGTCTCAGTATCTTTCTGAACTTCTGTCTCTGTCCCAGATGTTTCTATTTCATCTACTTCTAATTCCTCTGTTCCAGATGTTTCTGTTTCATCTGTTTCTGATTCTTCTGTCTCAGATGTTTCTGTTTCCACCTCTTCCGTTTCGGTCCCTGCGGTCTCTGTCTCAGATGTCTCCGTTTCTGCCGCGGTTACTGCCTCCGGTGTCTCCGACACTTCTGTTACTTCCTCCAATGTTTCTGCAAAAGCAGTCTGCGGTGCCGCCGAAGCAGTAACCATCAATGCACTAAGACCTATTGCAACCAACTTTTTTATTTTCATGTATTGATCTCCCCTTTCTTTAATTTATAACTGTCTACTTATACAGAAAAAATACCATTTTTGCCATCTTTTGTCAATGTTTCTACCGGCATCACATATATAAAACATTGCACAGAAAAAATGACAGGCTGATTGATATCATTACTATTTTTTTATTTTTGACACCTACCTTCTGCATCAATATATCTATTATAAATATTCCCAGCATAATAATTATCAAACACTTATAACCATAATTTTGCTGCAATCTGACATTCTGATAAACCAATGAACTGATAACAGAAAATATTAATCCGGATACAACCGTACGTACCCATCTTTTTATTCTGCAAAATACCGGTAGCTCATCAAATATCTCATAAACATGTTCTACAATCCCAAAAATACCGCATGATGAAAAAATTGCACAGAAAAAACCGGCTATTGCAACTACACATCCTGCCAGAATATTTTGAGAAGTGTGATAACCGATCATATACCCAATTCCACTTAATACTTTACACAAAATAGATCCGGGAAGTACATTTACAATTGGTACAAGATATCCGTAAAATAAATCTTCAGATATCAATGTTCCATCTATAAACAGTCCGTCTGCTACAGTCAGATATGCATCCCCTCCACCAAATGACATCAATGATGACAAAATTCCTTTTCCCACAAATGGAATACTCTCGCTTGTCACAAAAACAGCCGGCATAGTAACAATGATGAAAAACAGAAATCCCTTTACAACTGATTTCCATTTTATATTTTTCAGCATGGCTATTACATCTTCCATTTTTACTTTTGTTTTTTTCTTTCCTGTACACATCATAAAAAGGAAAAACAATGCAAATATCTGGCTTGTAGAAAGGGACACAGGAGGTTTTCCCTGTATCCCCAGCATTCTATAGACATTTTTCATACCGGACATCAAAAAAATAATGCACATAACCAGAATATGTATATACCGGTTTCTTCCATGTATTTTTTGTATCGTTTCTTTTATGTAACCGGATAACAGACATAAAATATAACCCGTAATCCCTACAAATAAAAATTCAATCTGATGTATCACACTCTGACTTGCCAGCAATGTAAACATCAACATGATAAGCATAACAACGGTTCCCGGAAAAGCGATTGCAGATGCACCAATAAGCATTCCTTTCACACCGCTTAACTGTTTACCAATTCCGCCTGCTAATTCTATCGGAAGTGCTCCCGGCGTTATACTCGCAATAACAACCTTTCTTTCAAACTCTTCTTCTGTCAGAAATTTTTCTTTTTTTACTGCCTCCTGTTCGATCAACGGTATCAGCGCATTTCCTCCACCAAATCCAATAATACCCGTTTTTAACATAGAAATAGCAAATCGTCCTGTATCTCTCATAATTAATCTTTTATGACCAGTCTGCGCAATCTTCTATATCCACGGAAAAACAGACTATTTTTCAATTTTCTGACTTCTTCTTTTAATACCTGCATTTCCTCCCGCAGTTCCGTAATCTTTTTTTCCTGTTCGCAAAATTCTTCACACACCAGAACAAGTAAATCCCGATACATTTTTTCCGGTTCTAATTTCCACTGTTTTTGCTCAACTACCGGATCATAAAAAAGAATTCCATCTGCTCTGTTTAAAAATTCTTTCGCGACTTTCTCATTACTCTCTTGAAACTGTTTTAGATACTCTAACTGCTGTGTATAAGAAAACATACTCATTTTTTCTAATTTATCTGCATCTTTGCAAAAAACACTGGCCTCACACATTGGATTTCTCATAAAATCATTTGTCAGCTTATAATCCGGTATCTGATTCATAATCCGCTTTAATTCAATGAAATTTCCATCCATGCTGTCATTTGGTTTCACATTCTCCTTTGTAAATTCATCTGTCATTTTGATATCCATGCTATTCAGAAAATCCGAGTATATCGTATGTCCTTCGCCTTCAAACTGTTTCTTTTCATATACCCGTACAATGATATTTTCTTTTTCTACAGCCTCTGCGATCTTACAAAGATTTTCATAAAAATCCAGTGGATAATATTTAAACTTGTTTTTCCGGATACATTCTTCAAAAGATTGTTCTATGCGCGGCATTGCTTTTACACTCTGATTCCATAACGACTGTATGAATAAGTCCTGCCTTCTTAAATAAACAATCACTTTTACGTCACATTGAATCTTTTTAAAGTCTTTAACCGTCTCTTTCCAGAAATCTTTTACATTTAAAGCTCTGTGCCATATCAGCTCATCCGATAATATGATCTTCGGATAGATTTTTGCAAGATCCTCCAATTTGGCAAATGCCTGCGTTCTGACTCTGTACTCCTCATTATTTCTCTCTTGTCTGTCTTCTATCTCAGAAGCCCGATAAACAAGAAAATGTGCATTTCTATCATTATATTTTGATGCTATTCCAAGTTTCAGTAACGGATAGCAGCATCCCTGATCTTCAAGTGCATTCTCATTTTCCCGCATAAAACTCTGCAGTGCAGTTGTTCCTGTCTTTTGCATTCCAATGCCAATATATACAATACTCATTTTATCTTTCCTTCCGTGACTACAGATAAGGTTCCATTGCCTCTAATATCATTTCAACACACTCATCTACACTATATTGACCGGTATCTACTATGACATCTGCGTATTCAGGCTTTTCATAAGGACTGGAAACGCCTGTAAAATTAGCAATTTCCCCTTTTCTTGCTTTCTGATACAGCCCTTTTACATCTCTTCTTTCACATTCTTCTAATGGTGTACTCACATATACTTCAATATAGCGATTTCCTATAATTTCTCTGGCATTTCTACGATCCTGTCTATATGGCGCAATAAAAGCTGTCATAACGATCAGACCTGCATCATTCATCAGTTTCGCCACTTCTGCAACACGACGGATATTTTCAATTCTGTCTTTTTCTTCAAAACCAAGATTTTTATTAAGTCCCATCCGGACATTATCCCCATCTAAAAGCATTGTATGTCTGCCCATTGCAAAAAGACGTTTTTCCAATGCATTCGCCAATGTAGATTTGCCGGAACCAGACAACCCTGTAAACCAGACTGTAACTGCCTGTTGTCCTAACTGGTTTTCCCTCAGTTCTTTTGTAATATCCATATTATGCCAGGTCAGATTTGCCTCTCTCTTTAACGCATGTACCACAACCCCACATGCCGAGGTCATATTACTGATCCTGTCAATTAATATAAGTGAGCCCAGTTCACGGCTATTTTCAAATTTATCAAATACAATTTTACTTCCTGTCGATATCTCACAAAATGCAATCTCATTTTTATAAATAGTATCCGCAAATACCTCCTCTCCCGTATTTACATCAACTTTATATTTGATGTTCATAACGGTTGCCGGAACCATCTGCGTCCCCAGTTTAAGAATAAAATTACGGCCAGCTACCAGAGCATTATCATCCATCCACAGAATCTTTGCTGCAAACATAGAACCAATTTCAAGCTCTGCATCTTTTTCCAAAACACATCCGCGCGATATATCTATCTCCGTATCCAATTGGATCGTAACCGCCTGACCTTTTATAATTTTTTCTGTTTTCCTGTCACCACAGAACAATTGAATGATTCTGGCTTTTTCTCCACTCGGCCGTACAGATATGATATCCCCTATTGTAGCTTCTCCCGATTCAACCTGTCCCTGAAACCCCCGAAAATCAGAATCAGGGCGGCATACCCTTTGAACCGGCATAAGAAAGGCCTGCTTTTCCTGGGGTTCTGATACATCAACCTCTTCCAGATAAGCAAGCAGCGTTGGACCGGTATACCACAACATCTGCTCCGATTTTTTTGTGATGTTGTCACCCTCTGTTGCAGATACCGGAATAATTTTCATTGTTTTATATTGAAATTCTGCCATCAAAACCTGTATTGCTTTTTCTATTTTAGCAAGGCGCATCTGATCATAGTTCACCAGATCCATTTTGTTCACTGCAAATACAAAATGACGTATTCCCATAAGAGCGCATATCCTGGCATGACGTTTTGTCTGTAAAAGCACACCCTGACTGGCATCAACCAGAATAATTGCCAGTGATGCAAATGATGCCCCTACTGCCATATTACGGGTATATTCTTCATGACCGGGTGTATCTGCCACAATAAAACTTCTGTTTTCCGTCGTAAAATAACGATATGCTACATCAATCGTTATTCCCTGTTCACGTTCTGCCATCAGTCCGTCCAGCAAAAGTGAATAATCTATTTTTCCTCCCCTGGATCCTACTTTCGAATCCAGCTCCAGTGCCTTTTCCTGATCTGTAAAGATCAACTTTGCATCATACAGCATATGACCTATCAAAGTTGACTTTCCATCATCTACGCTTCCGCATGTTATAAATTTCAGCAAATCATTTTTCATCTTAAAAATATCCCTCTCGTTTTCGCTTTTCCATGCTGGCTGCTCCGCCATCGGAATCAATGATCCTGCTTGTACGTTCTGATTCAACAGATGCAAGTGTCTCTTCAATAATTGCATCCAGTGTCCCAGCCGATGATTCCATTGCTCCCGTTAACGGATAGCATCCCAATGTTCGAAATCTCACCATTTTCTGCTCTATTTTTTCTCCCGGCAACAGTTTCATACGATCATCATCCACCATGATAAGCTGTCCGTTACGCCTGACTACAGGTCGTTCCTTCGCAAAATAAAGTGATACAATCGGAATATTTTCCTGCTTTATATATTGCCAGATATCCTTTTCCGTCCAGTTAGACAGCGGAAAAACACGGATACTTTCTCCCTTATTGATACGGGTATTAAAAAGTTTCCACATTTCCGGTCTCTGGTTTTTCGGATCCCAGGCATGCTGTTCATTTCGAAATGAAAAAATCCTTTCCTTTGCCCTTGATTTTTCTTCATCCCGTCTGCCTCCTCCAAAGGCAGCCGTAAATCCATACTTGTCCAACGCCTGCTTCAGCGCCTGCGTTTTCATAATATCCGTATATGCTGATCCATGATCAAACGGATTGATTCCCTGTCGTACTCCATCTTCATTGATGTACTCTAACATCTCAATTCCAAGTTCTCTGGCCGTTTTATCCCGAAACTCTATCATTTCCCTGAATTTCCATGTTGTATTGACATGAAGAAACGGAAACGGCGGCTTTTCCGGATAAAATGCTTTCATTGCAAGATGCAGCATAACAGATGAATCTTTTCCTATAGAATATAGCATTACCGGCTTTTCACATTCTGCTGCTACCTCACGCATAATATAAATCGCCTCTGCTTCTAACGCGTCTAAATGTGTCATATCTGTCGTATACCTCTATGATAATTTTTTTAATCACGCGTCTTATTCTATTATAGAAACATTAAAATTCCATTAAACTTCCTTTTTTACAGGTAATATCAGTGTAAATGTACTTCCTTTCCCCAACTCGCTCTCTACCTGTATTTTCCCGCCATGCAATTCTGCGATCCTTTGCACCAGGGAAAGACCAAGTCCGATTCCCTTTGAATTTCTAGCTTTTTCTGAACGATAAAACGGCTGGAAGATATTTTTTTGTTCTTCTTTACTGATACCGCAGCCGTGATCCATAACCCATAGCCGGATTTCATTTTCCGTCCGTTTTGTTCCAATCTCTATTTTTGTATTCTTATCACTATACTTTATGGCATTATCAAGCAGATTCTGTACTAAAATTCTCACCAACTGAATATCTACGTATGCTTCTACGTCTTCACATGCAAAGTGAATATTTAAGTTTTCTGACATCTTTTCCTGCTCATCTTCACAGATTACCTGTAAAAGATCCGGCAGACGAACCATTTCAAGCTGTACTTTGATCCTTCCCTGCTCCATCCGGCTTAAATTGAGCAATTTTTTTATAATCTCACTCGTTTTTTTTGTCTGTCTTTCAACAACCTCTGCAAACTCCTGATAATCCACCAGATCCGGCTTTTTCTCATTTATGTACTCACATTGTGCAAGAATAACAGAAACCGGCGTACGCAATTCATGTGCAACATCGGAATTAAACTGATGCTGTACCTGAAACATATGCTCAAGGCGATCCAGCATCCTGTCATTTGCCTCTGACAGCACTTGGATTTCCTGAAATCTCCCATCATAATCAACTCTAGCAGACAAATTGTCATCCTTTCCGATATTCTCCGCAACATGACACATCTTTTCAAGAGGTTCTGTGATTTTCCGTGACATATACAGCGAATACAGCAATACAAGTAGCAGCATAATCATCGCCATCAGATATCCCTCATATTTTATTTTCAAATATTCACTTCTGACATTCTGTTTATTCACGACAATCCTCGTAAATATTTTATCCCCATATTCTTTTGACAATCGGCGATTCACTCTGTCATACATATAGTATGTCTTCTGTCTGCCTTTTACTGTGACAAGGTGTCCCTTGTCAATCTTCACATATGGATTTAAATTTTCAGGATATTTTCCGTAAAGCACTTCCCCTTCTTTATTCAAAACTAACAGGTACTCATCATCATCCACATTTTCTTCGTATTTTTCTCCTTTTTCAAATCTTCCATCCACAAAAGAAATATTTCTAGTTCCATCAACCATCGCATTTATCAGATACACCTGCACATCTTCCTCAATCGCTCCCTCTGCAAGTCTGTTGACAAACATGAGCATCAAAACCATGATAAGAAGCATAATAAACATGATTCCCAAAATAATATATTTTCTGATTGATATTTGATTTAATTTTCGCATTTTAACAGATACCCTGCCCCTCTCACAGTCTGTATCATTTTATATTCGAAATCATCATCGATCTTCCTGCGTAAATACCGGATATATACATCGATCACATTTGAGTTTCCTCCTTCATCAATATCCCATATATTTTCAGCGATCTGTTCTCTTGTGACTACAATATTTTTATTTCTAACCAGAAATAACAATACTTGAAATTCTTTCGGTGATAAATTGATTACGCTGTTTCCTCTTTTTACTTCATGTGTATTATAATTAACCATCAGATCCATACAACGGTATACGTTCTCCTGAATTTCCGGTTTTCTCCGTGTCATCACCCTTACTCTTGCTAACAATTCTTTAAATGAAAATGGTTTCACTATGTAATCATCTGCCCCGATATCTAACCCGGTAACAATATCATCTGTATCATCTTTGGCAGTTAAAAAAAGAGCTGGTGTCTCGATTCCGACTCTTCTAACTTTTTCCAGCACACGAAAACCATCGATCTCAGGTATCATGACATCTAACAAAACACCATCATAAACCTCATCCGACAGCAAATAATCCAACGCTGTTTTCCCATCATAGCAGGTTTCTACCACATACCCGGCATCCCGTAATGTTTTCGCTATAATATGATTTAAATCCTTTTCATCTTCCACTACCAAAAGGCGCATTTTTATTTTCCTCCAATCTGTTAGAAAAAAAAATATCCCATACACAAATAAAACAAAATCCAGTACCAGTTTCCGAATACAAGTTCAAAATCTGTCACACAGGAAACTGCCAGTAAAACCACACCGCATAAAGCAATATACCACTTCTTCGATATACTCTGAACCAGTTTCACAAAGTAGCATACGATCATTACCATATATGGAATAAACGCAAACACCCCATAACGGTACAACACTCCAAGTGCTCCACTGTATATCGCCTGCTTTTCA
>OBLC01000260.1_pt1 | contig 25279 bp, 20 predicted proteins | sample 1503181 | NCBI WGS metagenome assembly OBLC01 (sample SAMN00265069, study PRJEB22529) | human gut metagenome
GAGAACCGCCAGAACCCAGACCGGCAACATTGTTCATTTTTGTAAAAACTTCCAAGTTTTTGAACAGGTGGGCTTCGTCTACAAATAAGGCATCTACGCCTGTTTCTTCAAAGTACATCACATCATCTTTGATTTCCTCATTGTTCAGTTCTTCGATTTTCTCTAGCAGCTTTTTCTTTCTGCCTTCCATCTGCTTTATGGACCAGTTTTTCCCCTCTTCTTCCCTTGCCTGGTTAATGGCTTCTACCAGTTGCTCTGCCTGTTCTTCTATCATGGCTCTTTGCCGGTCAGGGGAAATAGCAATTCTCTGGAACTGGGTATGACCGATAATAATACAGTCATAATCCCCGGTTGCCATTCTGGCAATCATGCGCCTGCGGTTTTCCTTCTGAAAATCTTCTTTTCTGGTAATCAGGATCTTTGCATCTGGATAAGCCCGCAAAAATTCTGCTCCCATCTGGAAGGTCAGGTGGTTTGGAACCGTAAGAAGGGGTTTCGTTGCCAGCCCCAGCCGCCTCATCTCCATACAGATACAGATCATTTCCAGAGATTTACCAGCGCCTACCGTATGGGCAAGCAGGGTATTTCCTCCACACAGCAATGCCCTTGCCACAGCATTTTTCTGATAAGGACGCAGCTTTAACAGAGGGTTCAGTCCCGGCAGTTTTAAATAAGAGCCATCATAGCTTCGTTGTCTGTCGCAGTTAAAAGTTTCATTGTAAAAATCCACATATTTTTTCCTGCGCTCCGGTTCCTTAAAAATCCAGTCCCGGAAGGCTTCTTTGATCTGCTCCGCCTTATCCCTGGCAAGCATGGTTTCCTTCCGATTAATCACATAACGTACTTTTTCCCCTTCCTGCACCCGATCCCTGATAGTCACAATCCGGCTGTTTAACAGTTCCTCAATAATGCTGATCGCATCCATAAATCTTGTGCCATAGGTTTGTCTAGTACGAATGGTTCCTCCAAAAAAGTTTCCCCTGTCAATATGGTAAGACATATCTGCATCTAAACGCTCAATCTTGAGGGCATGGCCACTATGCGCGCAATAGTTTCTCTGGTTGTTCTCCGGGATTTCCAAAAGCTCATAGATAAACTGTTCGTAATCCTCATTTTCAATCCAGGTCGTTCCCAGTTTTACACTGATCTCAGGCGCTGTCAGGTCTTTTGGCTGTACCTTTTCCAGTGCTTCCACGTTATCTACAAACAAGGGATTGTTCTGCGCATAAAGCCTGGCAGTACGGAGCTTCTGACGCACATTGCCGCTTAAATACTCATCTGCGGTTTCCCACCCTGCATTTGGGTCTTCTTCCTTTGTCAGTACCGGGTTCTGGTAAATCAACCCTTTTAATTCCCGGAATAGTTCCTTCCTGCTCCCCGGATAAAGAGAAAGCATATAGGGAATATCCACCCGGTTATATTCTGACAGACTGATGTGCAGCGCTTCCTGGGCATTTTCCACTTTCTCTATCACATCTCTGGGGCGTATGGTCCTTTTATAAAAAATATCGGCTTTGGTTACATGTTTATCTTCATCAATCACTTCCAGGGAAGAAAGCAGGGGATAATCATTGTCCTGCCGAAACGCCACTTTGTTTGCCCGGTCACAGAAATATCCATGTGTTTTCACAAAAGCATCATACAAACCATTCAACTGTTCCTGTGCCTTTTTCAATTCCTGGTCCGAACAGTTTGCCTGCTGCATCTGCAAAATTTCACGCACCTGAAGGCGGATTTTATGCATGGCACGTATCCGGCGCTTCACACTTTCCTTTGCCTGGCTCCGGTATAAAGACTCCCCTTCCCGGTAATATACTTCGTCCTGGATTACCGTAAATGTATAATTGGGTATCTTTGGGGAAGCGGCTAAGACCTCCTGCTCTTCCTCCCTTTTTTCTGCTATGCCTTCTTCATAACAGTTTTTTGGAAGCTCCCCAACTGCGTCCAAAATTCTTTTTTCCAGGTCAAAATCTTCCGCTTCATTGACCAGTGCTGTATATTTGGAATCTTTCCCAAAAAACTGTTCAAACCAGACCATTTTCCCAAGCATCATTTCCGGGTGTTCCAGATAATACTCATTTACCGGTACCATATCTTCTGTAAGCCCCGTATAAGTCCAGATTGGCTCCCCTATCGAAGGCTCTGCTTTTTTCTGAAAAAACAAAAGATCGCTGGTAACTGCTGTATTGGCGCTCTTTCCAAAAGAATCTGCCGGAAGCCGGACTGCCCCTAAAAGGTCTGCCTGTTCTGCCAGATTTTTCCTCACAGTGCTGTCGTTTTTATCCAATGTCCCTTTGGAAGTTACCACTGCCAAAATGCCTCCTGGCCGAAGAAGGTCCAGGCTTTTCCGGATAAAATAATCATGAACTTTTAATTTCATCTTTTTATATCTGGGATCGTACAAGCGAAAATCTCCAAAAGGCACGTTTCCCACAATTACATCAAAGCTGTTATCCTCAAATTCCGTTTTTTCAAAGCCTTTGATCTGGATACTGGCTGAAGGGTGGAGCTTTTGTGCAATCCTTCCGCTTATGGCATCAATTTCTACGCCATAAAGCCGGGATTTTCGCATACTTTCCGGAAGACCATGAAAAAAGTTTCCAATTCCCATAGCCGGTTCCAGAATTTTTCCCTTCTGGAACCCAAACTGCTCCAGGGCTTTATAAACACCCCGCACGACTTCCGGCGGCGTATAAAAAGAACTGTTGACACTGGCCCTTGCCTGGGCGTATTCTTCTGCGGTCAACAGTTCCTTCAATTCCTGATATTCTTTTTTCCACTCCGGGCGTTTACTGTTAAAAGCATTTGGCAACCCGCCCCACCCTACATACCCCGCAAGAATTTCCTGTTCTTCTTTTGTGGCATTTCTCTCTTCCTGCTCCAGTGTTTTTAAGATACGGATCGCCCGGATATTTTTCTGATACCGGCTTTTATCCCCTCCGGTAAACTGCAGCCACCCTTCGGGGTAATAATAATCCCCGGCTTCCTCCCTGCCCTCTGTCTGGACAGCGGTTCTTTCTTCCTGCCAACTCTCTTCTTTTTGGAGAATTTCCGTATATGCTTCCCATAATGCCGGAAACCAGGAAAGCAGGCGGTACATATTCTCCTGCTGTTCTAAAGTTTCTGCATCTTCGGTATAAGCAATCTGGTCTTCCTCTGCCAGATGTGCAGTCAGCCCGCCAAACTTCTCCCAGGAAAGTTCCTGTACAAAATCCTGGCTTTCCGGCAGGGTAATCCTGATCCCGCTTTCCTGGATACAAAGCTCATAATTTCCATGTTCCGTCCGAACCAGATAATAAGGCTGGCCTTCCGGTACTTCCCGAAGCAAAAGCGTCTTCAAAAAATGGTCTTTTTCTTCCGGTAGCTGATTGGTCGTATAGACCAGACAGAGCATTTTCTTTAAAATATCCGCCTGGATATTCTGTTTATAAAAGGCTATGCCAATCTCTTCTAATGGAATTGCTTCCTGTTCCTCAGGCACTTCCTGCGCTTTCTCCGTCTGTATGGTTTCTTCTATCTCTTCCCCGTTTTCTAAGGCTTTCTCTGATACGGATAACAGAGGAAGATAGGTTCCTTTTTCAATCCGTTTCCCGATTTCCAAAGAAACCTCGTCCCAGTACCAGAAGGCCTCTTTCCTGGAAGTTCCCTCACTCCAAAGGATATAAAAACCGCTGGAACCACTTTCTACCGTCAGAAGTCCCTCTTTTGTATGTGCTTCCCTTTTTACATCTCCATACAGCTCATAAAGATAGGCTTCCCGTTCTGTTTCCTCTGGATTATTCCGGTAAAACTCATAAATTTTATATGGTATCTCCTGCTCTGTCATTTCCAGAAGGATTTGTTCTTTCTGCCAGTTTTCCGGCTGTGCAAGCTCTATCTCTTCAGACGGAAAAGGAACCGCCGAAGCAGTTCCTTTCTCTGTATCCTCTTCTGTTTTTTCCTGTTTTATCCGATCCTGGGGTGAATAATCTCCTCCATGACCTGTTTCTGGGCTTCCATATCCGCCTGTATCCGAAGGTTGGTCATTTCCAGCGTGTTGTAAGGGTCGGTCCTGTCCTCTCTGGTCCAGGTCTTCAGAAGGCTTTCTGCCAGTTTCTCGTGATACTCCTCCGCTTCTGTCTGGATTTTCATAAGTTTTTCCATCAATTTCCCGGACAGGAGCATCATTTCGTATTGCGCCTGGTCTACTCTCTTCATTTCCTGTGCTGCGATCCTGCCATAACGGTTCAGGGACGCCAGCATCTTGCCCTCGCTCATCATGCCCTCTAAGACTGGTATCTGTACGCCATTCATTTCCCTGTACTGAATTCCTGCGATCCCTTCCATAATACTGCCTCCTTTCAAGGTCTATGCTCTTCATGGTCCTTGCAATCTGTAGCACAATCTTCCCAGATAAATGGGACACCAACCGTCCAATCCGGTACAGAATCTCCTCATTCTCTGAAAAGCCACAAATAAAAGAAAGATCCAGGGTATCATCTCGGATACCACAGCGGCTTTCCACCGCGTAACAGACACTGTTTACAAGAAACTCTGTGCTCTGGTTTTCTTTTATCTCCTGCCCCTCTCCGGTAAGGACAGCCAGCTTCTGCAAGGATTTTAAAACTTCATCTTCCTCTTCTATCATAAACCAAACATTTGTTCTTGTAAAGGCGTCTAAAGAATTTTTAAACTTTTTTTCCTGTTCATAGATTTCCGGGAACAGCTCCCTTGCCAGCAGCCTGCGGTTTGTCCCATTCACCTGCCAGTTCCAGGGCCGGATACCCTGTCCCTTTACGTCTTGAATATCATAAACATGGGTCACGCCTTCCCCGAAAATTTTAGAAGGAAATACTGCAATTCCTTTACTGCCTCTGGCAACCGGCAAATCCATTTCCAGCCAGGCATCATATCCAGCAAGAACGGAAGCATCTGGACGTTGGGCATATACCATACAGGTGTTTAAGAAGTCCAACTGATACAGACGCCCCATACAGGAAAGGAAATTTTTCCAGGAATCCTCTGACTCTGAAATCCAGTGTATGGTTTCCTCATACAGTTCCCGTACTTTTGTGATATGCTTCATCTGCTGTTCCTTCTTTCTTTTACAGGTACCAGTTCTTTTGCAGAAATATCACAATAGGAAAAATCATCTGCTCCCAGTACGATTTTTTCTGCATAATAATCTGCTTCTGCTTTTGCAGTTGCCTCCAGTTCATTCCTGCCCCGGTATCTTACTTTTTTCTCCAGGACTTCTCTTATGGTCACTTCATATTCTTTTTCGTCCATGCTTCTCCTTTCTTACTGCAAGCGGCTGGGTCTTCCATACAGCCCAATGTTTGACGGATTGAATGGGTCATTGACCACTCCACGTCTACTGTTGGCTGCATGTACCATTCTGCCATTACCAACATAAATTGCCACATGGGAAATATTGCGAAACTGTCCATTCTGCTCATAAGAATAAAAAATCAGATCTCCCGGCTCCAGTTCGCCTTCTGTAACTTCCAGCCCATGTGTTACCATAAATTCTCCCTGGGTAGAAGCAATCGCCGGAAGGGAAATACCTACCTCCTGATACAACCGCTGTACCAGGGAACTACAGTCATAATATCCTTCCTCATACCGGTGTTCCTGACTGTATTTGCAGCCCACCTTTGTCAGTGCCAGATTTGCAACGTCACTTCCTGCGCCAAAGGAAGGAATTTCATTTCGGAATTCCTCACTCATGACTTCCCTTAAAAGTTCTTCTTCTTTTTCTGTCAGCTTTCCAAGGGCAATGTAATCCTCATAATTCAGGTTCTTGACATAACTGCCCTTCTTTGTTACGGTAATCTCATTTTCGTCCCCATCTGCCAGAAACGCTTCAAAAGTCTGGTGTCCCCAGGCTGATGCGGTTGCGTGATCTGCACAAAACACGTCAAATTGTACCCCGTACCGGTCAAATGCCCCCGTATCTTCTACGGTATATTCAATCCCATTCATAATGATCCTGGTTCCCATAGGGACAAAGGGGTTCTGCGCATCTACTGCAAGGGTATGGTCCGGTTTTGGCATAACACCGGAGGCTGTAGGCCCTCCTGCCCACTGCCCACAACAGATACTGCACTGGCAATAGCCGCTGGTGACAACATTTCCCAGACTTTCTCCTGCTTTTATGGTGGTTGTTATGGTTGTATTCTCAAAGCTGTTCATTTCATCAAAGATTTCTTTTAGCTTGTCCTTATGCCGCTGATCCATATCCACCCCCATATCCCCGGTTCCATACTTCACCATATAAACCATTAAAGTATCATAGTAATTACTCACATAATTCCCATTTTTCTCATGGAGATAGGTGACTGCCCCATCTTCCCCATTCTCTCCCAGTTTTGTATTAAACTCCATATAGTAACCGCTTAAAACTTCCCGGACAGTAGGGTTCTCCTCAGACGGATTGGGCATGAACGCACCAAGGGGCGAACAGTATAACAGGAAAAAAATAATCACCACAGGGATTGCCACCACAAGCAGGATACTGAACAGCGGAGCCAAAAGCGCCCCTGCAAACTGAACCACCTTCAGCATAAATACAGAGGCTTTCATCTTTACAATGTCTTTTGCCACCTGTGCCAGACTGTCCTGCTGCCCATTTCCGGTGAGTTTATTGATCATATACTGGATTTTCCTCTGCCGGACTGCCTGTTTTTTCTGTTTCTCCATCTGTTTCTTTTTCACGGCTTTCGTTTCTTTTACAAACTGCCTGCTGGTAATCTTTCCATCTGCCTGTTTAACCTTTAATTCCTGTTCTGCTTTTCTATAGTTCCGATCTTTCCACAGCTTTTCTGCCGGTTTTGCTGCTGTCCCCATGACATAAAGGGAATCATTGACTTCTTCCCCGCCCTCTAACTGGGTCAGTATAGCAGCCTCTCCCCGGCGCACGCCCTTTATGGCAGTCTGCTTCGCCAGGGAAGATTTTTTTGTTTCCGCCAGCTTTGCAGCCTGTTCCCTCCGGTACTGTTCCTTTGCCCGGAAACCGGCAGAGGGCTGTCCGTTTGGCGCTGCCCCCTGTTTCATCTGCTCTGGCTGTAGGGTTTCCGGTACCGATACGGTGCTTTGGGACTTTCCATTTTGTTTCCTGTCTTCTGCTGCTCTCTGGACTGCTGCCTCTTTCCCGGCTTGTTTTTTCTTTTCCTTTTGTTTTTCAAACAGCACTTCTCTGCCCGGCTCCGGCTGTTTCCCTTTTTCTCCCCTTTCTTTTTTCTTTCTCTGTCCTAAAAGATCAGCCACCGGCTTAGAAGTAAAGGCCGCTTTCTTTTCCTTTGCGGATATAATAGGATTTTTCTTATGCACTGCCACCTGGGCTTCCTTTTTTAATTTCAGCTCCGGCTCCTTTTCTTTTTTTACCTTAATCTCCAAAACAGTCCCCCTCTCCGGGGTTCCATTCTTCTACCTGATACCAGAGTGCCTGAAACAGATACCCACATTCCTTTTCCCTGGGCGGTGGTCCGTATTCCCTTTTCATTTCCTGAAAGGCTTCCATAAGGTTTCCGGGAAATTCCTGGTAATCATCTTCTGTCAGGATATATTTTTCACTGAACAGTACCTGCTCCAGCTCTCCCACTTCTACTAAATGGTCTATGTCTTCCGGGGAAAGTGGCGGTCCCAGTCTGTCATAAGTCTTTTCTTTCAGGTAGGAAAACTGGTAAAGTTCTGTCTGCTGGGGTAAGATCTTCTCCTTACTGCCATCAAAAAGCAAAAAAATAGCTTCCGCTTTTAAGAAAACGGAAACCTCAGCCTGCTCACCATATTTTAGTGCCTGTTCCTTAGAAGAAAACTCCAGCCAGTCCGGAATACGGATTTCCAGCATCCAGGCTTCATACTGTAACCCAAAAGATAATTGATATTTTGCGATAATTCCTCCTCCCTTCCACTATAAATAATCATAATAAATCTCATTGGTGTCTTCCCGAAAGGACAATTCATACTGTCCTGGGATACCAGGGTCTTCCATCCACCAACGGAAAAGAGTATCTGAATTTCCCCAAATCCTGGTATCACACTGCCTTCCTGCTTTTTTCCTAAGCTCCAGCATTTTTTCAAAAGCGTGCCGGTATGCCCGCTCATAAGTAGGAAATATCCGAAATTCCCGGTACCGCTGTTTTCCAGCCATAGGGCACCCAATACAGCCCACCCGGTAAAATCCCATTTCATAAAGAGGGTTCACAGAGATTTTTTCAGACCGGATATATTCCCATACTTCCTGATCACTCCAGTCAATAATGGGATTGCATACATGTTTGCTCCTTAACCTGCAGACTTCAAAAAGCCGCCTGGTATCATCATTGTCATTATTCAAAATGACTGCCCTTTCTTTTCCATTTGGAACAAAATTTTCATAAATCCCTCTGCTGTTTCTCCGCCTCCGGCTTTCTGCCCAACGGACGCCTGTGAGAATAAAGCGCCCTGCCCCGCCATTTTCTTTTAAAATCTCACAACAATAACGTACTGTCCTGGTTGGCGGTATCATTTTCATGGGAATCAAGCTCCACATGCTGATCCGCTGTCCCTTATAATAAGGCTTGTTTATACTGCAAGTAATCCCTGCCTGCTCTGCTTTTTGAAACTGCTCCCTTACATAATAAACTGTCTGTGGGGCATCTGCGGTAGTCAGGTTGTGCATCAGTTCAAATGGCACACCGGACCGCCGCACCAGTTCCCTGCATACGGCGCTGTCTTTTCCTCCACTGTCCGTAACCACCAATGGAAGCCCATAGTGCTGCAGGGCCATCTGGCTGGCAGTACGGATACGTTCTATCGCTGTTTTTTCTAAATCCATTCTTTTCAGGAGGGAAGATATCTTTTACATGGCCAAAACTCCGCCTCCTTTCCTGATGTTATCTGCCGCCTCTTTTTGGCGGCTCATACCCGTTTGCTGCATACGCTTCTACGGTCATACCATAAGACGCTGCTTCCTGTCGTATTTCTTCCATAACCTGTTCCCTGTAGGATTTGTCCGGACAGGCAGTTGCAAAGTCCCGGATATCCGGCATACAGGGCAGCTCCTTCCCTGTATTCAGTGCAATCCTGCTCTCCCGGACATAAGCAAGCATGGCTTCCTGATATGCCTTTCGTGATGCGTCCCCCTGTGTCAGCAAAGGGACTTTCTTTTCTATTTCCTGTTCTTCCAAAACCGCTGTTTCCAACTTTTCCAGGTTACAGTAATACTGAAGGACTGGAAGCATTTCTTCCAGAATCCATTTCATTTCCTGCTGTTCGTGTTCCCACTCTGCGGTTGTTTTCGCAGTCTGTTTCATAAGCTGCTGTCCTTCTTCTGTATGGAGATAATAATCCGCAAACGCTTTTACATGATCCAGGAGATTTCCTTCCCCGTCACCAAAATCCTGGCGCCCGGTATAAGACATGACTTCCCCCTCTGAGAGAAAACAGATTTCAAAATTTGTTTTATAATAACCCACCATCTCTTTCTCTTCCACTGCCTGCCGATCCAGCTTTCCGAACAATTCTACCGCCTGATTTAATGGCATGGCTTCTTCTAACGGAATGTCCGGGTGTTCGCTGATCCGCACATACACAAAAGGTTTCAAGTCCACCGGCGGAATGAGCTTTACCTGTTCCAAAGTTGTCTTTAACCTGTCTGCCTGTTCTTTCAGCTCTGGTTTCTGCTCAAAGGTCTTACTTCCCAGCCATCTGATATATTCCTCTTTTCCGTCTTTGCACAAGACTTTCCATACAATGGCTTCCTTATGTTCTGCTTCTTTCGGATAAAACGTATGGTAAAAATCAGGGTCAAGATTTTGTTCCAATTTTATCATTTCATCTGCAAAGTCAGCAGCCTCCATGTGCTTCTCTGCTAAAATCCCTTTGGTATCTATGACTTTTGTTTCTGGAAGGTAAGCGCTCAGTTCCCTGGCAGCTATAAAAACCTCTGGGTATTGGTTTGGATCATAGATATCTCTCAAAAGATCCACATCCAACTCTCCGTTATAAACCAGGGAAAATTCCAATGGAATACCATCTTCTTCCTCCACATGAAGCCCAATTCCTTTTCCTGCATTCAACCTTTCAGAAGGAATACTCTGATAGATCTTTACTGCCTCTTCTGCACTGTGGATATCCTCCCTGTATTCTCCATAGCGGTTAAATTCCATACATTCTGCCACATAATACGTTGCCAAACGTCCGGTGGCATTCTCGCCCATCTCACCTTTTTCCACGTAGCAATACCTCCTTTTTATGCACAAAAAAAGCACTACCGTTTTTAGCGATAATGCTCTTCGTGTTACTTCCTATTTTCTTTTTTAATTGTTGTTTATCTGTAAGAAAGATACTCTGAAATGCAATAGTTTCCCATAATATCCCGTTCTATCACACCCATCTGCTCCAAGCAGTCAATGTATTTCTTTATTTCATCCTCAGTAAAACGGGTTGCTTTGTCATCTGACCACTGTTTAAATTCAGATACGATCTGGCTGGCATCTATTCTTGAAAAAGTCTGGACTAAATAAGTTACTGTTGCAAGTCCTTCCAGTTCATGGTCGCTCTCTATCCCATTTACATAAGCAACAGCCTTTTCAATTGCAGGAGAAAGGCGGTTCAATAGCTTTGTTGTTTTTTCACTGCATATCACCTGATAAGCTAACTGATACGTCGATTCTGTATCATTTAATCCATAAAAACTCTGATACTCTCCGATATTTCTGCCAACAATATCAATGGAATGGGCATATGGACCATATTTATACTTTTGAAAGGAAAAATAAGGTTCTTCCAGATATAAATTCATAAAATACGCCGCTTTTTGAAGACGAAGTTTTGTACAACGTTTCAGTCCCATTTTGAGTTTCATCAAGACTAAACTGGCTGCTGTAAGTTTAGGTGCAGTAGCTGCTTTCTGCACATAATTTCTCTGTGGCTCATAAATCAAAACCGTAAAATCATCAGCAATTGGTTTTAATTTCTTTTGTATCAGTTCTTTTACTGTCTGCCAATCCAAACCACCATTACCACATCCCAGCGGGGGAATCGCTACGGACTTTACATTCAGTTTCGGAAGCCTTTCTACCAGAACATCCAGTGCTGTTTCTATATAACTTATTTTAGAGTTTTCACGCCACTTATCTTTCGTCGGAAAGTTTACAATTGTAATGCCATTCTCTACAAAAGTATGGATTGTTCCGACATGAAGTGTTTTGTCTTTACATGCTTTTATATAGGCTTTATTGTTTTCCGGAAATTTCAGTTTAAATTGATACGCAATTCCCTTTCCCATATAGCCTTCACAGTTGACTGTATTAACTAAACACTCTGCACCAGACTGAAACATATCTCCAGTTGTGTATTTAATCAACACAACCACCTCCTCTCGTTATTCAAACCATTGGGACATCACCGTAATAAATGGCGGTGGAAAGATAACGCCTTTCTGTTTCAGTAAATTTGTTACTCTGTTTTTAGTTTCTTCAGATGAAACATAGATGCACTGGAATGCATCAACAGGAATAACCAATGGGCTCAGGCATTCCGCCATCTTTATATTTCTGGCTTCCACGTCATTTTGCCCCACACTGGTAAGAATATCCCAGTTGATCATTTCAAAACCTTCATCATAATCATATAACTGGCATCCTTCCAATGCCAATGGGTGCTTAGGTAAAATGCTGAAATTATTGCGCCTTGCCAAATTTCTGGTAATACAGATATAGATCATTTCCTCTCCCGCATGAGTTTTCTTTACAGCCACATCAAAAGCTGAATATGGATGAAAATGAAATGGAATGTATCCGTCCAATCCCAGACTTTCCCTCTTGCGTATAATTTCTGGATCTGCTACATCTCCAAATGTTACCGTATTCTCCCTTAGAATCTTTCTCGGCACAAGGCCAAAATCAATAATAGATTCCAGATTCTTTAATTCTGTTAAATGATATAGAAGTTTTCCTTCTTTCGCATCTTTTAATCCCATCGTTCTCCTCCTAGTATAACACACTTTAAACGCTAATCACAGAATTTTTACATTCTCCATCAACGTGTTTGTTTCTATAAACAAATTTTCCATTGTACTCATTATATGGTTCCCGTATTAATCCGTCAATCCCATTAACGTACCTTCTCTCTTTCACTCTTTGCATACGGAAAGGATTGCTCCGCAGCTATCCCATCCATCTGGAAATATTCCGGCAATAGCTTTTCCTCCCGGAAGCTAAAATACCGGTCATCTGATACAATCACATGATCCAGCACTTCAATCCCCAGAAGCCGCCCAGCTTCTGCCAATCTTTTTGTCATGTCCATGTCCTGCCTGCTAGGTTCCGGATTTCCCGAAGGATGGTTATGTGCCAGGATGATATTGCTGGCATTAGACAGGATTGCAGATTTAAACACTTCCCTCGGGTGTATCAATACACTGTTCAGAGTCCCGACACCCACTACATTGAGATTGATTACCTGTCCTTTTGTCCGAAGGTTTAAAATACAGAACATTTCCCGGTCACAATCTTTTAAAAAATCCTGAAAGAGTTCTGCCACATCACAGGGATTTTTTAATTCTTTGCTACTGTATAGAGGAGGTTCTTCCACCAGGCGTATACTTACCACATCTATTTTATGTGTCTTCTCCATGTTCTTCCTTTCCAAAGCAAATCTCCAGCATAATTCCCTCCGGCAGATTTTTTAAAAGTCTTTCCAACTGCTCTAAATTCATTTCTATTTGATATGTTTCAGCCATTCTGCCACCTTTCCCATGATATACAAAAAGAGTGCCTGATAAAAGAACTGCACTCTTTTTGTCCTATCCTTTTTCTACTTTACCGACTTATAATTTTTGCTGTTGCCTAATTTTTTTCTCGTCTGTCATACCTTTTCCTTTACAGATAAAAGAAAAAGTTCCTTTCAGATTACATTACTCCTGCTTTGTCTGCAACGCCTTTTCGTGAAGGTTGGTATTGAAAAGCGCATACAGCGGATTGGCTTCTTTTTCCATACGGTTATCAAATGGAATACAGGTATTTCCATACTTAATGATCCCCGTACCGGAAGGAGAATTATCTACATATTTTAATTGTGCTTCTGGAATTCCTGCTGCAGTGGATAATTCCTGACTGTCTACATTGGACTGCTTTAACAGGGCAATAAACTCACTGTTTCCAAGCATGGTCATGGCTGTATAGTTTTGCAGCATATCAACCAAATTTTGGGTGATTCCTGTGCATAGTCCCCCTTGCTTCCTCACTTTTTTCCAGAGGCTGAACAAAAATTTCGCACTATACTCCCGGTCAAGAACAGTATGGAACTCATCTATATAAAGCCAGGTTGCCCTTCCTTTCTTTGCGTTTTCTGCAATCCTGGCACTGATATTTTCCAGCATGACCAGAGTGGAAATGGCTCCCAGCTCTTTCCCCAGGTCCCTGGTACCATAGACAATGAACCTTGCCTGTACATTCACATTGGTATGGTTATTGAAAATATTTAAAGAGCCATTTACAAACAGCTCCAACGATAAAGCAATGTCCTTTGCCTCTTCTTCTGGCTGCTCCAACAATAACTCATAAAATTCTGACATGGTAGGGATATGCTTTTCCCTTGCCTTTGCAATGTCGATATACAACTTTCGTACACAACGGTCTATAATGGATTTATGGCGACTGTTTAGATTATCCCCGTAACACTGTTCACACAGCCCCAGCATAAATTCCCCTTTATCCCGGATATATCCCTGAGAATCGTTTAAATCCAGCGCCCAAACGTCCATCTCCAAAGGATTGATGTAATTCTTTGTATAGGTAGACAGGTTAATGATTGCTGCCTGGTTTCCCAGGGCTTCTGCAATATCAAAATATTCCAGTGTCGGGTCGATACAGATAATATCATCATCTGTTCCTAAGAACACCTGCAGCATTTCCGACTTACTGAAATAGGATTTTCCGGAGCCGGGAACACCGAATACCATTCCATTTCCATTTGCCAGTTTTTTCCGGTTTCCAATGCAAAGGTTATGAGAAACCTGGTTAATGCCATAGCAGACGCCGGACTTTTCGTTTAATTCCTGTACATTAAAGGGAAGAAGGGCTGCAATATCCCTGGTGAGCATGGTCCGCATTGTGCTGATCTGCCGGTTTCCCACTGGAAGTATGGTATTCATAGCTTCCCTCTGCTGATAATAGTGGGTTTCAATCTGGCACATGCGTCCATTGCCGATATTTTTAATAGTTTCGGTTACACTGTCTAACTCCTTCTTGTCCTCTGCCATGATCAGGAAATTCACCCCTGTATAAAACAGGTTCTGGTCATTTTCCCGCACGTCGTCCATAAGATTTACAATCTTCTCCTTCTGGACTTTCTTGATATGAGAAATGTCACTGGAAAAGTCGTTATTTTTATTACGGACTCTCTGCTGCTTTAAAATATCATTTTCAATGCCCAGATATTTCTTCTGAAGAACCTTATTTGCCAGTTCTTTTGGTACTGGTACAATACAGATTGTAGTAATACTATGAACCGGAAGGCTGGTAATCTCATTTAAAAAGGTATCCGATAAAGAAGAAGGATATTTTTTAATGAATAATGCCCTGCATTTTTTCCGTTCCGTTTCAAAATAACCTGGGTAAAACTGCATATACCCTGGTGAAATATCATTTTTAGGATCACCGCCCTTTTTTAATGCCTGTCTGAAATCAAAGGAAAATTGTTCCTCTTCCCCTATACGGTAAAAATTGAAAAGTACCCGCAGCCGTTCTTCTGCATTTAATTCTTCAATGCAGGAGCCAAGTTCTCCAAAGTTCTGTTTTAAGGTCGCTTCAAAAGTGGCAAAAAATGCTTTTGCCTGTTCGTAGGATTTCCGTTCTACACATACAGTCAGCAGTTTTTCCTGTTCAATCCCCTGCCTTCCATCTACAATGCGCTTTTCAATAATCTGGTTATAACTTCCACGCAGCCAGTTAAAACCATCTCCTTTTTCCTGGAAAAGTACATGCTCCCGGAAATCCTGCATGTTTTTGTTCCGATTAAAAATGGTAATAAGAAAATATACATCAATGGCATTTACCGTCTTACAATACTGCTTTAAGATTCGCATCTGTTCTTCTGCACCTGCGGTTACATAATTAATGTCCAAAAAACGGTATGTCCTGGAATATACCCCCTTCCCTACTTCAAAAATGCCATTTTCTGCAATTCTCCCAATCCCCATGACTTCCTGAAGATATTTCGGGGATTTTACTGCTTTATCTGCTTTTTTTAACTGGTCAAACTTATCTGAAAAAATTGACAATCTCTAATTTCCTCCTTTCAGGCAGATGGGGCCACAAACACAGCAGCTTCCATCTGCCGCTACATGTCTGTGTATCCCTCTCCTGAAATGGAGAGCAGGCGCTATTTCACGCCTTGATTGAATATTCTGTTCAACGGTACATCTTATACCACACCGCTGCTGCCGCACCAAGTACAATCATCACTACCGTTACGATCCCCATACGGATTGCCTTCTTTTTCACCACGTTTACATCACCACCTTTCTTCTCTTTTTTCTGTTCCTTTTTCCTTTGCTGTACTTCCCGTTCTTCTTCCTGACAGGTTTCCATATAAATCTGTTTCAATTCCTGCACCGATTCCGTAGAGCCATACACCAAAGGGCGGTTAAAAAAGGAAAAATAAATCATCTTCCCTGCAAATTGCCAGAATGTCAGCCCATGATAGTTATAAAACCCAGTCAGTGCCAGAGGTACAACAAAAGGGGTTGCCACATAACAGCTCAAAGTAATCCCGATTTTTTCATACAAAAGCAGGACAATCCCAGTTCCTACGCCCAATGCCAACGCCGAAAACAAAAACTGTTTTGCTGTAAGCCCTAGAACCAGGGATTCTTTATAATGCTGCAGGTCCTCACTTAATTCAATCTCCATACATAACCTCCTGTCTCTGTTTTTTATCTACTCTGTCTTCGCTCTTCCTGCATGGTTTTCTGTAATCCATGCTGATTGCAAAAGGCGGCAACCCCAGCCTGGTCAAACTTACGCAGTTCCTCCAGATGAAATTTCACCACCGCATACTGCCCCATACCGGATTGTGCTTTCCAGGGAAGCAGTGTTCCCAATCCATGCTCCTGAATAAACTGGATATTTTCCTTACTAAAATCACCGCTGATACAGGCAGTTCCAGGCTCCAGGCAATATCCGGGAAGGTTTACGGTCAAATCTGAAAACGGTTCCCACATCCCATCTTCCCGGCTATACAGCTCCACATAAAGGTTTTGGTTCATTGCATAATAATCTACCCGCAATGCCAGTTCTTCGGTTCCATACGCCCATTGAAAATCCGCTGTTTTGATTTCCTTTTGAAATTCTGGATTCTTTACTTCTCCCCGTTCCTGGTATGCCTGCTCATAGGCTGCATATCCCTCCGGGTCCAATTTCTTTAAAGTTTCTTCCTGAAATTCAAACAGTGGATATTCCATACAGCCAGAACAGCAGATTTCTTCTTTTAACTGTCCAATCGCGTTTTTTTTGATAAATTCTACTATCTGCTCCAGATCATAGCCTGGGAGCAAAAAGGTCTGGTTCTTTTCCAGCGGAATTCCCATATCTGTGGTCAATTCAAAAAGTTTCCATATCTCTTCCTCTTTTTCCGTAAACACACAAACTTTGATGTTTTTATCAGCCGGATAAGTTGCAACTTCCAGCCAGACCTCATAGATCTCCCCATTGCCAAAATCCAGGCTGAGTTTTTCTTCCTGTTCCATTTACATATCCTCCTTTCCTACCGACTCCTGCTCTTTGCAGACAGAAGCCTTTCTTTTCCCTTTTCAAAATATTCTTCATTAATTTCAATGCAGATTGCATTCCGTTCACTGGAAAGTGCTGCTTCCCCCAGGGAAAACGAACCTGCAAACTGATCCAGTACCCACTCCTTTTCTTCTGTTACAAATCCAAGGATCTGCTGCAAAAGTTGCACTGGTTTTTCTGCCTGATGAATACGGGAGTTTTTCCCTGGCGGTTCAATGTCAAAGACCGTTGGAAGCATTCCCCTGGCGCCTGACATATAGTGGGATATTCCTGGCTCCGCCTTATCCTTTTTCGCATCTGGGCGTAAATTCCTGGCTTTTCCTTTCGTAAAAAATGCAATCTCTTCCGTATTTTTAGATTTTCTTCCCGTATTGGCAACGAAATCTCCTTTTTTCCAGGCGACTTTTGCATAATATTCAAGTCCTGCTTCTTTCGCCATTTTTTTCATCTGATAGAGGTATTCATAATTTTCCCCATTTTCTTCCGGCATGAACTCTACCAGAAAACACCCTTTTTTCAACACCCGGTATTTTTCATCAAAGTCTTCCTGCGTATATTGAAAACATTCATAGGCCGCAAAATCCCGGTTTCCCCCTTTCAGGCTTTTTTTCAGGTCATAAGCATGATCTGTAATAATGGCATCTATACTGTTATCTTTTAAAAAGCTCAAATCCCTGCCATTTCCCTGAACCAGCATACAAGTTACCTCTTCTCCGTCCTGTTCTTTGGTAACCGTATAGACTCCTTTGGCTATCCTGGAAAAAAGCCCCTTTTCTATTCCCTCATAAATTCTTGCCCGGATACTGGGTTCTTTTACCTCTTTTACCTGTTCTACACAAGCCACTGCTTCTTTAAGGCTAAAGCATTCTGCGTCCTGAAAATATTCAAATAGTGTCATCTGTATCCCTTTTTCCTGCACAATCCTTTCCTCCTACAATCCCAGTGCCCTGGAAGTCAGGTTCTGCGCCCCTTTTACAGTGCCTACCGTCAGCGCAACCGTAAAGGTCATTTCCCCCAAATAAATCAGGGTTTTGGCCCAGTCCTCATAATCTCCGGTAAAGGTCGGAAGTCCGGAGGAAATAAACTGGTTACACAAAAGGATTGCCAGTGCCATTGTGACTGCCTCAAAAACGACACTGATAAAATATTTCATATAGGCTACAAAGGTATTACTAAGCCCCCGGTTTCCAGCCAGGGTACTGCTGGCAATCGCCCCAAAAGGTACAATTACCATGATTTTCAAAAAGCGGAAATAAACATTATACAGCAGGAAGAACCCACAGATAATAACGATTAAAGATAGGAAAACAGCAAGTATCAGGAACACGATACTGGTTCCAAATCCTAAATCTTTGATCACTTCTGCCTGCGCCGGGTCAATGGATAACTCCACACTCTGGTTTTGCCCCAAATGCCCCACCAGGTTTCCACAGGAAGTAAACAGGGCTTTCATAATGGTAATGTTATAAGATACCAGCCACTGTGCAATGGCAACCCGGATAAACATACGAAGGATTGCTTCAAACCGGATTTCTTCCCGGATATCTACCGACTCTGCACAAAACCCAATGACGAAAAAAAGGACTACCAGGGCAGAGCCTATCCCAACAAAAAGGGGTTCAATCCCTTCAATGATCCCCCAGGGTCCGCCCCCTTTGAACCCGGTAGGGGACTGTCCTAAAAGTTCAAATACGAGGTTGACCTGATTATTCCAAAATCCAAACACGATTTCCAAAAGTGCAAGGATCGCCTCTCCTAAATTAAACATCACTTCACCTCTCTTCTTATCTGTTTATCTCAAAAAGAAGAACGGTTTTAGCTAATTCCCAGAAAAGTAAGAACGGAGGAAATAGCTGCCATAATAAGCCCTGCAACAATTCCTTTAATGGCACTGTTCATAGAAGAACTGTCCTGCTGTTGGTAAGCCTGTGCAAATTCCATCACGTTTTTTGCCAGGATAATCACACCCACCGCACCAATAATACTGATCACCAGTGTCTTTAAATTCATAAGCGGCTGTGTTACGTCACTTACCCCGGAAGCCATGACAGTCTGGGGGAACAGGGAAACAGTGGCAGTGCTTACTGCCAGGACTCCCAGTAGAGATTTTTTCAAGCGGTTCTGTTTCTTTCTGATAACCTCTTTGATCTTCATATCTTTTTACTCCTTTTCATGTGATTGATACCGCATTACGCAAAAAGACAGATTTTTGAAAACCTGCCCTGCGTAATGCAAAAACTACAGGTTTCCAAAAATCTGCCTTCTTTAATCCGAGGCTGTTTCTCTTGTAAATTTTTTACGGATTTCCTTCATCTTTTCAGCACTGTTTTTTGTATCTGCGATTTGAAGGATTTTATCATACGAAATTCCAGCACCAATGGCAAGCATGATTTCTCCCAACTGTTCCTCATTATAAACATGGCTTTCCAATAATTCAGAAAGTTTTTCTTCCTCTGTCTGTACCGGTTTTTCCTTTTTCTTCGGCGGCCTCACCTCCTCTACCATTCTCTTCTTCTGGTTCTCTTTCAGCTCTTCCTCCGAAAAAATCTTCTTAGGAATAGGCTCATAAGAAAAAATTTCATCAAAAGACAGTTCCACAATCTGAACATCTTCTCCCTGTTCCTTTTTCTTCTTATAATAATCCAGGGATTCTTCACTTAAAATCTGTACCGCCTGTTTTTGGGCAGCCATTCTGTCATGAATATAAGGCGCTGCCCCACCATCTTCTGTTTCCGAAAATCTGGAGTGTGCAAAAGTATTGTATTTCTTATCAATAATGGGATCACAGCCCCTGATTAACAGAATACACTCTGAGTTATCCAGCTTTCTGGTTTCGTCCGGTGTCAAAAGTTCACGCCCCAGCACATCATAATTCCGGGAACTGCTCCCCTGCCGGCCTTTGGTTTCCCCACTGCTTTTTTTATCAATGGTTCCTTTTCCCAGGGACTCACTGATATACTTATGCGTGGACTGTTCATTCCCACCAAGATATACCAAGGAATCACAATTACCCGGTATGGTTTCCCAGGTTTTCTCAAACAAAGCCTTGATCTGGGCAAGGTTTTGGATAAAAATGGTACAGGAAATATTTCTGGAACGCATGGTACTAAGTAGGCTGCAGTAGTCATCTGGCAATGGCACGTTGGCAAATTCGTCCAGCATAAAATTCACGTTAATGGGAAGTTTTCCATTGTAATGGAAGTCTGCCTGGTAATACAATTCCTGGAAAATCTGGGAATAAAGCATACCAATTAAAAAGGCATAACTCTTATCCGAATCCGGCGTCACACAAAAAAGTGCAGTCTTCCGATTTCTGTCCCCATCAACACCAATCCCAATCTCCTCAATCTCCATTTCATCATGATCCAGAATCCGCAAAATTTGTGGGTTCTGTAACAATCCCAGCCTTGCATTTGCAGAAATGATGATACTCCTTACCGTATCTCCTGCACCCCGTACCACTTTATTATACTGGATTAAAGCAGGATGGTTGCTTCCCTTTTTTCTCTCCAGTCTGCGGAAACGCCGGTCTAAATCAGAAGGGGAACCGTCTGCATGGACTTCCGCCTCATTCAAAAGCTGCAAAACCATACGGAAATTCCTTTTCTCCATTTCACACTCCTGCCACACATAAAGAAAAATGGCCTGCAAGTACAAAGACTCGGCTTTCTCCCAGAATGGATCACTGGACTGTGCGTTTTTCGGTGTGGTATTATTGATCAGGTTGGTAACCAATTTTACAATATCTGTTTCAGAGCGGATATAGCGGAATGGATTATATCCGTTGGACTGCTCCATTTCCACCAGGTTCAGCACCCGTATCCGGTATCCATGTGCTTTCAGCATACTTCCGCAGCATCTTAAGATTTCCCCTTTGGGGTCTGTAATGATCTGGGAAGCCCTGCTTAACTGAAGGAGATTGGGTTTCACCATGAACAGAGTTTTTCCAGCGCCGCTTCCTCCGATTACCAGGACATTTAGGTTTCTCCTGGTCTTTCTGGTATTCATGGACAGCCTGACATTCTGGGATAAGATCAGATTATTGTGTTCATCTTTATCCGCAAACTGCTTTGCCACCTTTTTCGGATCTGCAAAAACAGCGGTACCAAATTCCTGACCTGGCATATAGTTTTTCCGGCTGGTTACATACATGACCATACCGATCACATATACAAAAATCCCCAGAATGATTGCTTTTAAGGAAGTTTCGTTCCAATAATTGGCAAACGGGGCTGCCATCACATGATCCAGACGGTTAAAAAAATAGTTGATATCCTTTCCGGGCTGATAGCACACATTTAAGAGATAACCTCCATAGCCGGAAGCTGCACCGCCAATGAGATACATGCCCCAGGACTGTTTCTTCTTTTTCTGAATTGCTCCGGTTCTCTACCTCCTTTGCCCCTGTATGGTTCTTCTCCCTGCTTCCAGGTTCTGTTGTGCCTTCCTGTAATTCTGCTCCCTTCTTCTGCGTATCTTTTCCTGCTCCTGTCTGGCACGTTCCCTGTGTACCGGATCATAGCTTTCCCTATATAAATCTTCCCCCGAAGTTTTTCTAAGAAAACGGTCCTCCAGGTCTAAAATTGCATACTCCTTTTTCTTTTCCAAACCTGCAAAAATCGTCTTATGGTCATTAATCCAGCTAATTTCCGATTTGTCCAGCCAGATAAATTCATTCTTACGGTACGGAATCCTGGTTTTGATATGATGCTCTGTTTCTTCATATACCAGCTTCTGGTCTATGGTAATGGCATTCACACCTGGATTGTTCCGTTTCTCCTTTTGGATACGCCGAATGACCTGCATCTTTTCTTCTGTTTCCTGGCTGCTTCCAGTGCTGCGTCTTTTGGCTTCCTCTTCCCCAAACAACTGTTTCCACTGCTGGGAATCTACCAATTCTTCAACCTGTTCCGGTGTCCTGGTCAGTGTCACCGTACCTTCCTTCCCTTTCTCCAAAATCCCCTGTTCTTCCATGTAGCAGATAATCGGCCAGATCTGAAGCCAGGTCATATTCAGGCGGGAACGGACATCACTGATCTTCTCCACCTGGTTTTTCGCCAGCTCCCGCGCAACCAGTTCACACTCCTTCGGCTCCGGCAGGGCAGGCTTTTTTACTTCTTCTACCAACTGCTCTACCTTATCCGGCTCTGCATTTTCATAGTATTCATCTAACGTCCCAATATTGGAATGTTCAATTTTTGCCATCATGGACTGAATACGGGGCGCTGCCTGGGAATGGAACAAAATTTCACTCATACCGTCCTTCTCATTCAAATCCGGCAAAATGGAATATAAAATCCCATACTTATTTGCCAGGGCTTTTACCCGCTCCAGGTCTTTTGTTTCAAAACGGAAAACCTGTAAATCGCCTCCCATTTTCAGGAGCTTTTGTACAGAAGTTTTCCCTGACAGTTTTTCCTGGTCCAGAACTTTTTTAAATACCGCACAAATATCTTTTACAAACTGCCAGCCTGTATTTCCCATTTTCAGAATGATTTCTGCGCCTTCAAAGGAAACTTTAATGATCTGCGCCGCATCTTGTATTTCACTCATGCTCTCCCTCCTATCCCATTGCCCTGTCCTTTTTTACTGGAACAGCCGCCTTTATTTTTCCTTCTGTAAGCATGGCTTCCAGGTCATACTGGATATTTTCCTGTTTTAAGAGAGCCTCCAGCATGTGGTTTGCTTTTTCCTTTTCATAGGTCATATATTGAAGCTGAAAAATATAATTCTCAATCTGCAAAATATTTTCCGGAACCTGAAAAAACGGTTCAAGGTAATGAGAAAGGATACGCTCTTTTTCTTCCTTTCCTGCATGAGGCGCCTGTAACTGCAAAATAATTTTTTCTACCTCTTCCATAGACTCCTTATGAAAAGCAATACGGTACAAATCCTGTTTCTGCTCCCTGGTAAGAAAGGGCTGTTCCTTTTCGGCAGCTTCCAAAAGGGAAAATGTTTTTACCACATGTTCAAGTTCTGCCATTTACACACCCGCCTTCCGTTTCCGCATCAAAAGGATAATTTCCCTCATTTTTTTCATTCTCTCTGGTGAAGGGCTGTTCTCCATCACCTGAAGGATTTCTGCATCTGCCAGCCCACTTTCTACGCACTGGCGGATTTCTTCCAACTGTTCTGCGGACAGGTTATATTCCAGAATTTTCTCCACAACACTTTTGGGTACTTTTTTCCCAAACATGGCAATCCCAAGCAGCCGGTGCTTACTTTTTTGTAGCCCTTCCGCTGTTTGTATGCTTTTTTCTTCCAATACCACTTTTGTTTCCCTGGAAGCAGCTTCTGTTTTTTCCCTGTATTTTTCTGCTTCTTTTTTCAGATCCTGAATTTCCTGCTCTTTCTTTGCCAGCTTTTCTTTTAATTCCTGTATGTTTTTATCTTTATATTGCAGGTTCTCATACAGGTCTTTAATCTCCTGGTTTTTCTCTTCAACAACATGCTCCTTTACCAGAGAGGACAAGGCTGTAAAACGGTCATTGCTTTCCCGAAACTGCTGAATGGATTGTTCCATGATCCCCATAAGATTTTTCATATAAGAACGCATTTCTTCATCTTTCGGAACTTCTTTTTTTGCCTTTGACTCTTCCAGTTGTATCCGCATGGTCCGCATACGGCTGGCCGGCAGTTCATTTCCGGCATAGGTTTTCACCTCTTCCAGATCCAGCCCGTTTTTTAAGCCCTCTACGATTTCCCGTACCTGGAACTGGTTATAATTTCCTTCACATAAAAAGTCGATTTCCCCAATCCCTTCCATAAGCCCTATGATGATTGCTTTCATCACCGGGGCTTCCTGGTTGCTCTTAACTACTTTCTGAATATCCGAAACAGGAAGACCAAAATCCAGCCCCATAGAAACTGCGTCCATCTGTTCTTCTTTTAAAACTTTCCGGCATTCTTCCAGATACCGTTGTCCTTCTACTGTCATTTACCCTCCTTTTCCTCTGCCCCTCGCAGACGGTTTCCTATTCTTTTCCTTCTGCTGTGCTTCCAACTTTTCTTTTTCTTCTGCTTTTTCACGCAGACGCTCTGCAATCCTTTTTTCTTTTAAGATTTTTTTCCGTTCGATCCGCAAACGCTCCTCTTTCTCAAAGAAATAAGCGTCTGTCTGTTCTGCCTCAGACAAGGAATATCCCATTTCTTTTAACTGCCCAAGAAGGTTTTGGTATGTCTGGTGGTCTTGAAAAAATTCCTGATACCCTTCCTGATAAAGTTCTGCTTCCATCTGTTTTTCCTGCAGCTTATTGAGAAGCAGAAGTATTTCCTCATAAGGAACCATTTCTTTTCGTAGCTGCTTTCTTGCCCTGCTGTTTTCCCAAAGCTGTTCCTTTGTTGCATCAGAAATGGCTTTCAACTGCGCCTTATCCTGTATGCGATAAGCTGCCAGAAAATCAAATTCCTCCTGCAATTTTTTCAATTCATGGATTGCTGCCCTGTATTTCCAGGTTTTAGAGTCTGCCATTGGTTTCCCCTGCCGGTACCTGCGAAGAAAACGTTCCTTCTGGTATCTGGTCAAATGCCGCTCCCGGTATGGGATAAACACATACGTCCATTCTACCGGTATCTCCTCTCCGGTCATTTCCGGGATTGGAAGGCGTCCAAAACGCTGCCGAAGCCTTTCCTCTGTATATTCTTCCCCTAGCTGGTCAAGCCGCCTTGCCCTTCCTGCTCCGGGTTCCCGAACAGAAAGGCGCTTTCTCCCCCGCAACTCATATCCCATGCTGGAAAGATTTTCAAGAAATTCCTCATAAGAACCTGCGTCCTGTAATGCCTGGTCCACATCTCTTCTGATCCGCCTGTCCCGTTCAGAAAGAGATTTTTCTTCCTGTCCTTTTTGTTTGCGTTTTTCCTTTGCTTCTTCCAGATCCAGCACAGATAAACCATGCTCCCTGCATATCCGGTTGGTCAGAGGCTGAATGATGTTTTCCCAATCCCCGTTTTTATAATCGTATTTATATCCCGTAGTACAGCGTACTGAATTAAAAATAATGTGCCCATGAATATGGTCCGTATCATTATGGACTGCATAAACCGCTTCAAAATCCTTCCCAAGAAATTCTGTCACAAACTCTCCTACCACTTGGAAGGCTTCTTCTTCCGAAACCTCATCTTCCTCAAACGAAAGAATGAAATGGTAGCCCTGCCTTTTATCCAGCTTTCCAAAATGACGTTTGGTATCTACCATCTGGGATAATGCCTGTTCAGGAATACAGTTATGTCCACAGACATAGCGGCCATGTTCTGTTTTCTCCGGGTTCATAATATAGCGAAGACCGTTTGCCAGATGTTTTGCTGGATAACCCGTTTTTGCCTGTTTCATGTGCAGGCACTTTGTAATTGCCATAACCTACAGCCTTTCCTGCACCTGGCTTACCAGTGTTTTTATCTGCTTCAAAAACACATACAGACGGTGTTTATCTTCCCTGGAATAAAGGGCGCTGTTATTGTTATGGGTAATCTGGTTGATGTTTACGCCAATCCGGTTGATTTCCTGGTTCATGCGTTCCAGTTCC
>OBLC01000268.1_pt1 | contig 23944 bp, 16 predicted proteins | sample 1503181 | NCBI WGS metagenome assembly OBLC01 (sample SAMN00265069, study PRJEB22529) | human gut metagenome
ATACCCCATAGTAAAAATACCTTCTCCTAAAAAAGACAGCAGTGGCTGTCTTTTTTGTTGTACAAATATTGACAACCGTCACAGATTAGGCTAGACTGAACAAGTCGATAAAACTTAATAGAAAACAACGCAGAGGGACTGCATGTCCGGGAGAATGCCCGGAGGGATTGCGGTTGAGAAGGTTAAAACCTGACTCTTTGAACCTGTCAGTTAATACTGTCGTAGGGAGCGTATTGGGAAGATGCTATCTCCTGTCGCGCTTGCGGCAGGAGATTTTTGACGTGGAGAATTCGTTTGCCAGACAGTGGTTCAAGCAGTCCCCCATGCGAAAAAGGAGAAAAACGTATGGAACAGTATACCACACAGATGGATGCCGCACGCAGAGGCATCGTGACCAAAGAATTAGAAATTGTAGCGAAAAAAGAGCGCATGACCGTAGAAGAGCTGATGCCGCTTGTAGCAGAGGGAAAAGTAGCAATCTGCGCCAACAAGCATCACACCTGCATTGATCCGGAAGGTGTAGGATCAATGTTACGCACGAAGATCAATGTCAATCTCGGTGTGTCGAGAGACTGCAAGGATTATGATGTGGAGATGGAGAAAGTGATGGCGGCTGTCAACATGGGTGCACATGCCATCATGGATTTATCTTCCCACGGCAATACGATTCCGTTCCGCAGAAAACTGACTGCAGAATGTCCGGCAATGATCGGTACCGTGCCGATCTATGATTCTGTGATCCATTACCAGAGAGATCTTGCGACACTGACCGCAAAAGATTTTATTGATGTGGTGCGTCTGCATGCGGAAGATGGTGTGGATTTTGTGACACTGCACTGCGGAATTACAAGAAAGACAATCGAGCAGATCCGGAAACATAAACGTAAAATGAACATCGTTTCCCGCGGCGGTTCCCTTGTATTTGCATGGATGTGCATGACGGGGGAGGAAAATCCGTTTTATGAATATTATGATGAGATCCTTGAAATCTGCCGTGAGCATGATGTTACCATTTCACTTGGAGATGCCTGCCGTCCGGGGTGTCTCGCAGATGCATCCGATGTCTGTCAGATCGAAGAGTTAGTAAGACTTGGAGAGCTGACAAAACGCGCATGGGAGAAAGATGTACAGGTCATGGTAGAAGGACCGGGACATATGCCGATGGATCAGATCGCAGCAAATATGAAGATCCAGCAAAGCATCTGCATGGGAGCACCATTTTATGTGTTAGGACCACTTGTCACTGATATCGCACCGGGATATGACCATATCACATCCGCAATCGGCGGGGCGATTGCAGCACAAAACGGAGCAGCATTTTTATGCTATGTCACACCGGCAGAACACTTGGCACTTCCAAATGTGGAGGATGTAAAACAGGGAATCATTGCATCAAAGATCGCGGCACACGCTGCAGACATCGCAAAAGGCGTCCGTGGTGCGAGAGAGATCGATGATAAGATGGCAGACGCAAGACGCGTCTTAGACTGGGATGCGCAGTGGGAATGTGCGATTGATCCGGAAACCGCAAAAGCAATCTGGAACAGTAGAAAACCGGAGCATGAGGACACCTGTTCCATGTGTGGAAAATTCTGTGCAGTGCGCAGTATGAACAAAGCGCTTGCAGGAGAATATATTGATATTTTGTAAAAAAGAGTGGAGGCTTCATTCCGTCTTATGTTATAATAAAACTGTTTCAATCAGCCGGTGATCAGATGAAAAGAATATATTTGGTTGACAGTGAGAATGTAGGCGATATATGGGTGCCGTTACTGGTAGCATCACAGCCCGATGAGGAAGTGATCGTATTTTATACGCAGAAAAGTCCGCATATGAATTACGAAAATGTGAGGTTACTGAAGGAGACGGAGAAAGAAGCAGAGTTTATAAAATGTTTTGAGGGAAGCAATGCACTGGATTTCCAGCTTGTTACACAGCTTGGATACTTGTTGTGTGAGAATCAGGCAAACAGCTATGTGATCGTTTCAAATGATACCGGATTTGATGCAGCCGTACGCTACTGGAAACAGCGTAACATGCCGGTGCAGCGTTTGAGCGGAAAGGAATTAAACCGCAGACTGCAGCAAAAAGCAAAGACGAATGGAGAAAGAGAAATTTTCTTTGAAGCGGAGGAGAAGAACGCCGGGGACGTGGCTGGAAGTCTGACAGATGAAGCTGAGATTGTGACAGCAAAGATGAATGAGATGACAGAAACGGATAAAAGCGAAGAGCCGGGTGAGGCCGAAAAGCTGAATGGAGTTTCAGAGTTAAATGAAGTCTCAAAACTGAATGAAGCCTCAGAAATGATGGAGACTGCAGAACTGACCGGAGTGTTGGAGCAGGGAAAAGCCGGAAAACCGGATGAGACAGCAGAACCGGGTGAAGCCGGAAAACCGGATAAAATGGCAGAACCGGAGGAAACTCTAGAGCAGATGGAAACAGCAAAAATAAAAGAAACGGCACAGACGGAAAAAACTGCAGGAACAGATGAACAGTCAGAACCGGGAGAAATCCAGATGGAGATACCGGATGAAATCATGAGGCCGGATGAAACTGTAAATGCGGATCAGAAACTGCCATTTACAGATCCGCGTAAGGAAGCAGTTGAAAAGACAGAGATCTCACAGGAACAGGACGATGTCATTCGCAGTCTGCTTACCTGCATCAGTAAGGATCGGCTTGCAGATTTTCACAATGCGCTGGTATTGTTCTTTGGTGAAGATATTGGAAAAGAACTTTATCAGGAGGCAAAAAACAGTTCTTCGTATGCAATCTGTCGTGTAAATCAGACTGCGATCAGTGAGGAAGAGAAGTTTGATGTTTACTGTCAGACGGTATTTGCTTACAGTGATCCGAAAATGGACTGTCCGGAAGATTTTTCTTCGTTTTTGTATAAAGCAAATACAAAGAGAAAGAACCTTAATTCATTAAGAGCAGCATTGCAGGGACATTATGGCAAGGATAAGGGAATGAAATATTATTCTCTTTTTAAGTCACACATCAAGATTATGAATCGGATGTAAAGAAGGAGAGGCTGGTTGAAGCGAAAACGGGAAGAACATAACGGATGTGGTGGCGGAACACCAGGTAGCCAGAAGACCCGAAGAACAGCACCCCTGGATGCGTATTTTGTACGCATCCGGGGGTGTTGTCAGGTGGTTAAAGTTATTCAAACCGCCGGAAATGTTGAATAAGTATAAATATTTTGAAAAATTACAAAAATTTCTTGGATTTTATGCTTGACAATCGGACGATCCTATTGTATAGTAATACAGGTGTTGAGAAAACATGATGCTGCTGTGGCTCAGTCGGTAGAGCGTCGCATTGGTAGTGCGGAGGTCACGGGTCCGATTCCCGTCAGCAGCTCTTTTTTATGCCAGAAAAGTTTAAGTGATAACTTAATTCTTTTCTGGCTCTTTTTCTTTCTGACCGGAAATAAAATGATCAATGAGAAGATTGATCGTATGTTGCTGTGTCTCGATGATTTTTTGGAATGTTTCATTTTCTTTTGCCAGACGGGTGATTTCAGCTTCGCTATTCATATTCATCTTCCTTTTTACACCATTCAAATCGATACATCATATATGTTTTATGTTAAAAAATATTCCCTGAAATGTCAAGACAATAAAGACGTCTGTGGAGAAACATTGTTACTTTATTAACATAAAGCGTCAAAATAACTGCCGGATTCGACATAACATGCAAAAATCCAGACATACAAATTTAGATTCAGGGAAAATACGCAGTAATATTTAGGAATTTATGAATTTTTTACGAACGGATGTTATTTGTATGAGGAATGTGCTAAAATATCATTCGGCTAAAGATCCGGGGAAAGTAGATTCTCCCTTTGAAGTGAGGTTTGATATGAATGCGAGCAGAAAAAGAAAAAATACAAAACCGAAAGGTTTTTTTGAAAAATTAAAGGAGCAGAGAAATCAGAGAAAGGCGGACAGGGCAAAACAGACGGACAGGAAAACAGATATCTTAAAAAAGACAGGGAGTGGGATTGTTACATTACTGCTTGTCATTTTACCGCCGGCAGTTTGTTTTTATCTGATGGAGTGTTATTCGCACAATCCATTTGCAGTGGTACGTCCGTGGGCACAGTTTTTTAATATCGTGCTGTTTGAACTGGTAACAGTTTTCCTGTTTGTGCTGACGGGAAAATTAAAGGCTGCGCACCGGATCGTATACATTGCAGCAATGATTTATGGAATTGCGAACAGTTATGTGGTGCGTTTCCGGACGAATCCAATTGTGCCGTGGGATATTTTTTCCTGGAAAACGGCTGCGAGCGTTGCAGATAATTATGATTTTATGCCGGATACGCGCATGGTCGTTGTGACACTGGTATTTTTTGCAGCAATCGTATTATTTCGCTTTATAAAAGTAAAAGTGACACGTTTGGTATTCTGGAAACGGCTGATTCCGGCAGCGCTGGTGGCTGTGGTTCTTTCATTGTTTGCGGGAACACTGCAGCAGGAGAACTTTCAGAACAGCCACAGACTTTACAATAAACTGTTCACGCCGGTCTACATGACGGATGTGGATGGTATGGCAGTCACATTTGTCATGAATCTTGCCTATATGTCGATCGACAAACCGGAGCATTACAGCGCCGCTGAGGCACAGGCGGTGCTTGATTCCTACGGGGAGGGCGGTGCAATGTCGGAGAAATCAGGCTCTGAGGCAGAAGAAGACGATACACAAAAGGAGGAAGATCTTCCGAATATCATTGTAATGATGAATGAGTCATTTTCGGATCTGTCCGTGTTAGGTGAATTTGAAACCAACGAGGATTACATGCCGTTTATCCACAGCTTAGAGCAGGGGGAGAAAAATACGGTTACGGGAATGTTAAACGTATCTGTCTGCGGTGGAAATACCGCGAATACAGAGTTTGAATTTCTGACCGGCAATACAATGGCATTCCTCCCGCAGGGGAGCATCCCGTATCAGCAGTACATCAATGGAGATTTGAAGGCACTTCCGGATTATCTGAAGACTTTAGGATATCAGACCATTGCGACACATCCTTACAATGCCGGCGGATGGGAACGCGATACGGTCTATCCGATGCTGGGATTTAATGAGAGCGTGTTTAAAGATGATTATGTGAATCCGCAGTATGTCAGACAGTATATCAGCGATGAGAGCTGCGTGGATAAGATTATTGAATTTTATGAAAATAAGGAAAAGGATGCGCCGCTGTTTGTGTTTAATGTGACCATGCAAAATCACGGTGGATATCAGGATCAGTACGGCAATTTTACACCGGATATCTCGGTGAAAGATTCTACAAATTTTTCACTGCAGCAGTATTTATCCCTGGTAAAACTTTCCGATTCCGCGTTAGAACATCTGATTTCCTATTTTGAAGAGGCAGATGAAAAAACAGTGATCGTTTTTTTCGGAGATCATCAGCCGAGTGATGCCGTTGCATCTACGGTTCTTGCAAAGAACGGGATGTCCTGGAATCACTTGACAGAGGAACAGCAGAAACTGCGTTATCAGGTTCCTTATGTGGTGTGGGCAAACTATGATATTGGAGAGGAAACGGGTGCAGACACGAGCGTGAACTATCTGGCAGCGGAAGTCTTAGAGCGCGCCGGTGTTCCATTGGATGAATATCGTTCGTATCTGTTACATTTAAAATCAGAATACCCGGTTATTTCCGCGGTGCGTACAGTAAAAGCGGATGGCAGTGAAGTCCGCGCCTCGGATGAAAAAGATGAGATGGATATTTACCGGAAATTGCAGTATTATGAACTGTTTGATCATGGAACTGTTAATTAGGAAATGATAAAAAGAGAGGTTTTGTTTTGAAAAGAGAAAAGAAACTCCAAAATCAGTTGTGGAAAGAAAGAATGCCGCTTATTGCGTCGTTCTTTCTGCCGTTTTTTATTCTGACTGTGATCTGCATTTTTCATGACGTCTATCCGTTTGGAGAGCAGTGTATTTTACATATCGATATGTATCATCAGTACTGCCCGTTTTTCACGGAGCTGATGGATAAGATCAAACATGGCGGCAGCATGTTTTACTCCTGGAATATCGGACTTGGAGCAGATTTTATTTCACTGTACGCCTATTATCTGGCAAGTCCCTTAAACTGGCTGCTGCTACTCTGTCCGCAGAATCATGTGATCGAATTTATGACCTTGCTTGTGATTTTAAAAATTTCATTGGCGGGACTGTTTTTCGGATATTATTTAAAGGAACATTTTGAAAAAAATCATGCTGCAATCAGCATTTTTGCAACAGCCTATGCGTTGTGCGGATTCTCAGCAGCCTATGCATGGGATATCATGTGGTTAGACTGCATGATGCTGGCGCCACTTGTCGTTCTTGGACTCGAACAGCTGATCAAAGAGAAAAAAGTACTGCTTTATTATATTTCACTGTCTTTATGCATTATCAGTAATTATTACATTGCGATCATGGTCTGCATTTTTCAGGTGATCTGGTTTGTGATCACATGGCTGGAAAATAAAGAGACCGGGATCGGTGCGTGGATCCGTTTCGCACTTTATTCCCTTCTGGCGGGCGGGACGGGAGCGATACTGATCATTCCTGAGGCGATCACCCTTGGAGCGAGCGGCTCACAGAATATTTCATTTCCGGATACAATGGAATGGTATTTTAACATCATTGCAGAGCTGGGGAGACACTCGGTGATGACAGAACCTTATACGGGCAAAGACCACTGGCCGAATATTTACTGTGGCGTATTTGTGCTTCTTTTGTTTGTACTGTATCTTTTCAACCGTGAGATCTCCTGGAAAAAGAAGCTTTCACGCGGACTTCTGGCAGCATTTTTTGTCATCAGTTTTTCGAATAATATACTTGATTTCATCTGGCATGGCATGCACTTCCCGGATTCCCTGCCGGGCAGACAGACCTTTTTATATGCATTTCTGATGCTTGCGGTATCCTACGAGGCATTTTTGCATTTCAAAGGAACGAGATTTTTAGATGTGATCGCAGCGGGAGTGGCATCGGTTGGTCTGATGGCAGTTTCCTATCATTTTTCCGATGGGACGATCTTAGGAGAGAGCGCGGCAACGGCAACTTATGTATTTCTGGGCAGCTATATTGTGGTGCTGCTGATCTATTTTTATGCGGAGGAATGTATCCGGGAAGATGTGGTAAAAAAGATTGGAAAGATCAAAAAGGCGACCAGGGAAGAACTGAAAAAAATCATGCTCTCGTTTGGCTGCGCAGCGATGCTTTTAGAATTATTTTTTAACTACAATGTGACCGGATTTGATACGACGAGCAGGACTGCCTATGTGAAATCCATGGATGACTATTATGCAGTGCTTGCAGAGGCGGAAAATCAGGCACAGGATAAGGGCATATTATTTTACCGCACGGAAGAATTAGAGCGCAAAACGAAAAATGATGCGGCGCTGTATGGATATCGTTCCGCAACGCAGTTTTCATCGCTGATGAATCTGGATGTCAGTCATTTTTACCAGGCAGTCGGAATGGAAGGCGGCAAGAATTTCTACTGTGTAAACGGGGCAACACCGCTGTTATCAGCAATGATGTCCCTGCGCTATGTGATCGCTGATAACGCAATGGAAGCAAACCCGATCCGCACTCTTGTGGCAGAGAGCGGAAATACGTATCTTTACGAAAATAAATATGTGCTCCCACTTGGTTTTATGATGGATGAGGATGTGATTGATGCGTGGGATTATTCTGATTTAGATGAAATTGAGGCACAGAACAGACTTGCAGAGCTTCTTGGTGCAGATGAGCCGATGCTGACGGAGATCCCGTCCGAATCTGTGGTCGGGGAATCAACGATTGACGTGCAGGAGGATGCATACATTTTTGCAACCTATGAATCGACGACTGTGGACAGCATGACGGAAGAGATCAGTGACGGCAGGACAAAGTCTTTCACAAAAGTTTCGCATGGCTATACACTTGATCTTGGATACTGTACGGCAGGCACACAAGTGAGGATTAAAAACAGTAATGAAGAAAGAGTGAATATTACGGCATATGCCCTGAATCTCGATGCTGCAGATACGGCTTATCAGACGTTAAATGAGCAGACGATGGAGATGACTTCCTTTTCCGATACGAAAATCACTGGAACCATTGATGTGAAAAAAGAAGGACGACTGATTTTTGCGGTGGCGGATGATGCCGGATGGAAATTATATGTTGATGGAGAACAGACGGATCCGGAAGTGTTTGGTGAGGCGTTTATCAGCACATATCTTACCGAAGGAACACATACGGTCGAGCTGCGCTACCAGACACCGGGATTTATGGTGGGAGCCGGGGTTTCCCTTGCCTGTATTCTGATCGTGATACTGATCGCATGGATAAAAAGGCACCATTGAAATTAAAACGTTTCTGTGAGATACTATACGTTGGAGGAGTTTGAGAAAGGTAGTGATTTATATGTCAGACAAAGAGATAGAAATTTATAATGAAAATGCCGATGAAATCAAAATCCGCCCATATGAGCATCATGCAAAATATTATGAGACGGACCAGATGGGAATCATCCATCATTCAAATTATATCAAATGGATGGAAGAAGCGAGGATGGATCTGATGGATCAGATCGGACTCAGCTATAAACAGATGGAGGAGATGGAGATTATCAGTCCGGTGCTCTCTGTATCCTGCGAGTATCACAGTATGGTACATTTTGATGATACGGTCGTGATCGAGACGAAGATCACACGCTATAATGGTATCAAGATGGATGTGGAATACCGGATGACAGACAAGGAGACCGGAGAACTCCGCACGACCGGAAAGAGTTCCCATTGCTTTTTGAACCGTTCCGGAAGACCGATCTCATTGAAACGTTCTTACCCGGAGATCGATACGAAGTTCTTTGAGTATACGGATGCCTGACAAACGGGTGTGATATTAGAAATATATAAGAAAGAGGAAATAAAAGAATGATACAGGAAAGATTAAAGGCACTGCGTGCGGAGATGGAAAAGAGAGGCATCACGGTATACGTTGTGCCGACTGCTGATTTTCACGAATCAGAATATGTAGGAGATCATTTTAAGGCGAGAAAGTTTATTACCGGATTTACCGGTTCTGCGGGAACTGCCGTTATCACTTTGGATGAGGCAGGGCTCTGGACGGACGGACGCTATTTTGTACAGGCAGAGAATCAGCTGAAAGACAGCACAGTCACACTCTACCGCATGGGCGAAGAGGGCGTGCCGACAGTCGATGAATTTGTAAAGGATCGATTAAAAGAGGGCGGATGTCTCGGATTTGACGGACGTGTTGTAAACGGTACCTGGGGCGGCAGACTGGAAAAGATTGCAGCAGAAAAAAATGTGTCCATGCATGTGACAGAAGACCTGATCGATCTGATCTGGGAGGATCGTCCGGCATTGTCCAAACAGCCTTTATTTATTTTGGAGGAAAAATATTCCGGAAAGAGTACTGCGGATAAGATCGGAGATCTTAGGAAAGCTATGAAGGAGAACGGTGCAGATGTTCATATTCTGACATCTCTTTACGATATCGCATGGCTTTTAAATATCCGCGGCAACGATATTGATTATGTGCCGGTCGTATTATCCTATCTTGTGCTGAACGAGACAGAGTGTATCTGGTTTTTACAGGAGGAAGTAGTGGATGATAAGATCCGTGCTTACCTGGAGGAAAACCATATCACGACAAAGCCGTATGATGCGATCTACGATTATGTACCGGAGATTCCGGCAGACGCAGTCGTGCTGATGAACCGCGGGACGGTCAACTACCGTATCGTGAACAGTCTTGATAAAGCAATCAAAGTTGTGGATAAACCAAACCCGACGGAACTTATGAAAGCTGTAAAAAATAAGACAGAGGTAGACAACACCAGAGCTGCACATGTAAAAGACGGTGTTGCCTTTACCAAATTTATGTACTGGCTCAAGACCAATATCGGAAAGATCCCGATGACGGAGATCTCTGCTTCTGACTATCTTGAGGCGAGAAGAAGAGAGCAGGATAACTTTATTGAGTTAAGTTTCAACACGATCTGTGCTTACGGAGCCAATGCGGCGATGATGCATTATGCTGCAACACCGGAGTCAGACGCTGAGTTAAAACCGGAGGGATTTTTACTTGTGGATTCCGGCGGACATTACTTTGAGGGAACCACAGACATCACAAGAACCATGGCACTTGGCCAGATCACAGATGAGATGCGTCTGCACTTTACGACCGTCTGCCGTTCGAATATGAACCTTGCGCATGCGAAGTTTTTATATGGATGTACCGGTTTGAACCTGGATATTTTATCCCGCGGTCCACTCTGGGAGATGGGCATTGACTATAAATGCGGCACCGGACACGGCGTTGGTTATGTGTTAAATGTACATGAGGGACCGAACGGCTTCCGTTGGAGAGTCGTACCGGAGCGCCATGACAACGGTGTCTTAGAAGAGGGCATGATCACGACCGACGAGCCGGGCGTTTATTTAGAGGGTAAATACGGTATCCGTACCGAAAATGAGCTGGTATGCCATAAAGCTGAGAAAAATGAGTATGGACAGTTCATGGAGTTTGAGAATATCACCTATGCACCGATCGATCTCGATGCGATTGCCCCGGATCTGTTAAGTGCACGTGAGAAAAAGATGTTAAACGATTATCACAAGATGGTATATGATACCATTTCCCCGTATATGACAGCGGAGGAAAATGAGTGGCTGAAACGCTACACAAGAGCGATCTAAAGGACAAGAATGGAGAGAACAATGGGCGAAAAGCTGGTATTGATAGATGGACACAGTATTTTGAACAGGGCATTTTTCGGGATCCCGGATCTGACGAATTCGGAAGGACTGCACACGAATGCAGTCTATGGATTTTTGAATATTATGTTCAAGATTTTAGAGGAGGAGCAGCCGGATTATCTGACGGTTGCATTTGATGTGTCAGAACCGACTTTCCGCCATAAAATGTTCGCAGAATACAAAGGCACGAGAAAACCGATGGCACAGGAACTGCGGGAACAGGTTCCGCTCATGAAAGAGATGTTAAAAGCGATGGGAGTTACCACGATCGAAAAAGGCGGTTATGAGGCGGATGATCTGCTTGGAACCATTGCAAAACAGAGTGAACAAAAAGGGCTGACAGTTTCAGTGGTATCCGGTGACCGTGACCTCTTACAGCTTGCAACGGATCATATTAAGATCCGTATCCCGAAAACAAAGCGCACAGGCACGGAGATCGAGGATTACAATGCCGCTGAGGTAAAGGAAAAATATCAGGTGACGCCAATCGAGTTTATCGATGTCAAGGCGCTGATGGGCGATACGGCAGACAATATTCCGGGAGTACCGGGAATCGGTGAAAAGACGGCAACAGCAATCATTGCACAGTATGGAAGTGTTGAAAATGCCTATGCACATGTGGACGAATTAAAGCCACCCCGTGCAAGCAAAAATTTAAAAGAGTATTATGACCTGGCACAGATGAGTAAGACGCTTGCGACGATCGAGATCCATGCGGACATTGATTATGATCTTTCCGGTGCAAAACTTAATGGTATTTCCAGCCTGTACACGGAGGAGGCATACCTGCTCTGCAAACGGTTAGAGTTTAAAAATCTTTTGAATCGTTTTGCGGTGGAAACTCCAAAAAATCAGGCGGCAGAACATTTTAAACTTGTGGAAGACCGTAAGGAGGCAGAGAAAGTATTTGCAAAGCTGCGCGGAAAAGACTGTGGTTTTTATATTGTTTTCGGAGATAAAAAGAGGGATAGCCACGAGGAAGCAGACGGGCAGATGAATCTGTTTGCGGCAGGAGATATGCCGGGGGCAGACAGTGAGCCGTCCGGCATCGTAGAAAGTGCAGAAAATGATGCAGTGGAGTGCTGCCTTGGAGCTGCCATTTCAACTGGAGAGGAAGAAACCTTTTTCATAAAAGCAGGGGAAAATCTTCCGGCAAAGCAGATTCTTTCCATGTTTACCGCAAGTGAGGCTGCGTCCTATGCGACACTGGATTTAAAACCGCAGCTTGCGGCGCTTGGCTTACTGGAGCGACAGGTAAACGGCAATATTGGCCTGTCGAATCTTTTTGACGGTGTGCTTGCAGCATATCTTCTGAATCCGCTGAAAAATGAGTATCCATATGAGGATATTGCAAAAGACTATATGGGACAGATGATACCGTCAAAGGCAGATCTTCTTGGAAAACTGACCATAGAGCAGGCAATGAAAGATGCACCGGAAGCATTTTTAAATTATGTATGCTATATGGCATATGTGGCACAGGCATCGAAAAAGACGCTGGAGACAGACTTAAAGGAAGAGGGCATGGATCATCTGTTTACGGAAATCGAGATGCCGCTCGTATTTACTCTTGCCGATATGGAAAATGAGGGTATCATTGCGTGCAGGGAGGCGCTCACGGAGTATGGGGACAAACTTGCAGTGCGTATCGCTGAACTGGAAAAGCAGATCTATGAGGAAGCGGGAGAAGAGTTTAATATCAATTCTCCAAAACAGCTCGGAGTGATCTTATTTGAAAAATTGTCCATGCCGTATGGAAAGAAAACAAAGACCGGTTATTCCACGGCGGCGGATGTGTTAGACCGCCTTGCACCGGAATATCCGATCGTTTCTGATATTTTAGAGTATCGTCAGCTTACCAAGTTAAAGTCCACTTATGCGGACGGATTGGTAAACTATATCGCTAAAGATGGCAGGATCCACACCAGTTTTAATCAGACGATCACAGCTACCGGAAGATTGAGCAGCACGGAACCGAATTTGCAGAATATTCCGATGCGTATTGAACTTGGAAGACTGATCCGCAAGGCATTTGTTCCAAAAGAGGGATTTGAGTTTATGGACGCTGATTATTCCCAGATTGAACTTCGTGTCTTAGCACATATGTCCGGGGATGAAAAGCTTATTGAAGCATACCGGGAGGCACAGGATATCCACAGGATCACGGCGTCCCAGGTATTTCACATCCCGTTTGACGAGGTGACGGATCTGCAGCGGCGCAATGCAAAAGCGGTTAATTTCGGAATCGTATATGGAATCAGTTCATTTGGACTGAGCCAGGATCTAAGCATCAGCAAAAAAGAGGCTGCAGAGTATATTGAGCGTTATTTTGAGACTTACCCGAAGATCAAGACATTTTTAGACGGACTCGTGACAGAGGCGAAAGAAAAAGGTTATGTGACGACCATGTTTGGAAGAAGACGTCCGGTACCGGAACTTTCAAGCAGCAATTTTATGCAGCGTTCCTTTGGAGAGCGCGTTGCCATGAACTCCCCGATTCAGGGAACTGCGGCAGATATCATCAAGATCGCAATGATACGCGTGCATGACAGACTGTTAAAAGAAAATCTAAAGTCACGCCTGATCTTAACCGTGCATGATGAGCTTTTAGTGGAGACGGCGATCGAAGAAGAGGATGCGGTTCGAAAGATTCTCGAGGAAGAGATGCATGGAGCGGCAGATCTTGCGGTCACACTTGAAATTGATGCACATGTCGGCAAAAACTGGTATGAGGCAAAATAAAGATCTGTCATCATTTATGAGGGATGATGCGTTGGACTGCATATGTCCGGATGGTACGAGAGAAAAAATGGATGCGGGGAGCATGGAACGGATGAAATTTATCGGAATTACCGGCGGCGTCGGTGCGGGAAAATCAGAAATACTTCATTATCTTGAAACAAAAGATGGTGTAAAAGTCATGTTGGCGGATGAAATCGCGCATGAGCTGATGCTGCCCGGGACAGAATGTTATCAGAAATTAAAAGACATGTTTTCGGATGAGGATATCTGGAATGAAGATGGTTCGTTTGACCGGAAAAAGTTAGCAACAGTCATCTTTTCAGATGAAAAAAAACGGGATGCATTAAACGGAATCGTACATCCGGCAGTCAAAAAATATATCAGAACTGTTGCGGATACAGAGCGGGAAAATGGAGTGCTGAAAATCCTGGTTTTAGAGGCAGCATTGCTGATTGAAGAACATTATGATGAAATTTGTGACGAACTTTGGTATATTTATACCAGAGAGGATATAAGAAAAGAACGCCTTATGAGATCGCGCGGATATTCCCCGGAGAAAGTACAGCAGATTTTTGACAGTCAGCTACAGGAAGCGGTTTACCGGAAACACTGTAAAGTGGTGATCGATAATAATGGAACGGTGGAAGATGCCATAAGGCAGATTGATTTGGCAATCACAAATATGGAAAATGAGTAGGAGATACTGCAGATGAGCGACGGAAAAGACATGGAACAGCCATTGGTGTTCGGACTTGATATTGGAACGAGAAATGTGGTAGGAACGGTAGGTTACCGTACCGAAGATCAGTTTATCGTTACTGCTCAGTATATCATGCAGCATGATACGAGAGCAATGTTAGATGGACAGATCCACGATATCGGGCGTGTATCAGGGACGATAAGAAAAGTAAAAGAACAGCTGGAAAAACAGATCGGAAAAACGCTGACGGAGGTATGTATCGCTGCCGCAGGCCGTGTGCTTAAGACAGTTACAACGAGTATCAGTTACGATTATCCGGAGGAGAGCGTAGTTACCGGGGAAGACATTCATACACTGGATCTGCTTGGAATTGAGAAAGCGCAGAAAATTTTACAGGAAATGAATGATACCAACTACAAGTTCTACTGTGTTGGATATTCCGTGGTCAAATACTTCTTAAATGATGAACCGTTTTCAAACATTGAATCCCACAAAGCGGACCGTATCGGCGAAGACATCATTGTAACGTTTCTGCCGGAGGATGTAGTGGATGGACTTTATGCAGCCGTAAATCAGGCTGGGCTTGAAGTGGCGAATCTGACATTGGAGCCTATTGCGGCGATCAACGTCGCAATTCCGGAAAGTTATCGTCTGCTGAATATCGCTTTAGTCGATATCGGAGCGGGAACATCCGATATTTCCATCACCAAAGACGGAAGCATCATTGCCTATGGTATGATCCCTCTTGCCGGAGATGAATTAACGGAACTGATCGTGCAGAATTATCTGGTTGATTTTAAAACGGCTGAATATATCAAGCTGCAGAGTACAACAGAAGAGGAGATCACTTATAAAGATATCATGCTGATCGAGCATAAGATTCCGGCAAAAGAAGTGTGGGAACTGACTGCGCCGGTAGTGGATGAGATGACGACTGCGGTAGCTGCGAAAATCAAAGAATTGAATGGCGACCAGACTGTCAGCGCAGCATTTATCGTTGGCGGTGGCGGTAAGATCCATGGTTATACGAAAATGCTTGCAGAGAAATTAGATCTTCCGGACGTACGAGTGGCACTGCGTGGTGAAGAAGTACTGCAGGAAGTGGTATTTGAACAGCAGGATATCAAGAAGGATCCATTGCTTGTTACGCCGATTGGAATCTGTCTGAATTATTATGAACAGAGAAACGGATTTATTATGGTGCGTTTCAATGGAGAGCGCCTCAAATTATATGATAATGATGGATTAACGATCGTGGATGCCGCATTGCAGGCAGGTTTTCCGAATGAGGATCTTTTCCCGAAACGTGGACCGGAACTTACATTTTTTGTAAATGGAGCAAAACGTATCATTCGTGGAGAGCAGGGAGAGTCAGCAGCAGTTTATATGAATGACAGACCAACAAATCTCAATGCGGCATTAGAGCCGAATTGTGAGATTATCATTGAGCCATCTACGGCTGGCAAGCCGGCAACCTGCACATTAGATCAGTTAGAGGAATATACGACAGATTCCGTAGCCTTTGTGGTTAATGGAAATATTATAAGATGCCCGAAATTCTTAGAGGTCAACGGTAAATTAGAGTTTCCTTCCTACCAGATCCAGGAGGGAGATCAGGTGGAAACCAGAAGTTTTTACACAGTAGGACAGCTGGCAGAATTTATGGATGTGGAAGTGAATGTTGAACATGTGATCCTGGTAAATAACCGTCGAGCAACTCTTGATTCATTGATCTATGAAAACTTTACGATTGAATGGACGGTGCGTTCTTATGGCAAACCGTCCTTTCAGCCGGTAGAGCAGGAAGAAGTTCAAACACCGACTGTCGGGGAATATAAGGAAGAAGAGATACCGGATATTGTGGACACGGAAATGAGCGCAGAGGCAGATGGCGCAGAAGTTCAGAATCCTGAAGTACACAATGCTGTGACTGCGGAGGATACAGACGATGCCGGCAATGCGGGCGCAAAAGAAAAGGATTCTGCAGTTACAGATGATGCCGCTACGGTAGAGGAGAGCAAAACGATTACAGACAGTACAGCAGGCGTTAATGGATCTGTTGCAGGAGAGAATGCAGCAGGCATGGATGAAACAGATGTAACAGAGGAGAATGCTGACGGCATGGCTGAAGCAGTGAAAAAAGTTACAGCAGAAGAAAACAGTGCGCCAGCTGCAGAGGAAGACGGCAGCATGGTTCTGGTATACATCAACGGCCAGCCGGTAAAACTTACCGGAAAACCACAGTATATATTTGTAGATATTTTTGATTTCTACGAATTTGATCTTACTGCCTCAAATGGCAGAGCAATCATTACCAATTTAAATGGTGAGAATGCATCGTATTCTGCAGTCTTAAAGACCGGAGATACAATCGAACTTAGATGGAAAGAGAATTAAAAAAATGGAATTATGCAGCATAGCAAGCGGCAGCAGTGGAAACTGTATCTGTGTGGGATCAGATGAAAATCATGTACTCATCGATGCGGGGATCAGTGGAAAACGAATTGAAAACGGACTCAATTCGATCGATTTGAAAACAGAAGAGATGCAGGGGGTTCTTGTAACTCATGAACACATCGATCATATTTCTGGACTTGGCGTGATCGCCAGGCGTTACGGACTTCCGATTTATGCCACGCAGGGTACGATAGATGCTATTTTAAATACAAAGTCAGTCGGCAAAATAGAGGAATCTTTATTTCATGCGATCACGCCGGATCAGCCTTTTGAAATCGGGGATCTTTTGATTGAACCGATTTCAATCTCACATGATGCGGCAGATCCGGTGGCCTATAAGATAAAAAATGAGGAGAAAACGGCGGCGGTAGTGACGGATCTTGGCACATATGATGAAAACATGATTGATAAAATAAAAAATCTGGATGTGCTTTTACTGGAAGCAAATCATGATGTACATATGCTGCAGGTTGGAAGTTATCCGTATCCGTTAAAACAGAGAATTCTTGGGAAAAAAGGACATCTCTCTAACGAACTGTCCGGTCAGCTTTTGGGAGAAGTGCTCCATGACCATTTCAATACGGTTATTTTAGGGCATCTCAGTAAGGAAAATAATTATGCAGAACTTGCATATGAGACTGTCCGGTTAGAGGTGACGATGGGAGAAAATCCATATAAAGGCGATGATTTCCCAATGTATGTGGCAAAGCGGGACGCGCCGTCGGAGAGAATCATTTTTTAGTTTATGATAATAGAATGTTCGCGAAACACGTATTCTATTATATATGACAATATTTTTTTACAGAGTGTGGCCGCTTATGAAGCTTAGTAGAAAAAGTTATAAATGCGCATCTATTTAACAGTGGAAATTATAAAACATGTATGATATGATGATTGATAATAGATTTGCGCTGATTTAGTAAAGCAGAAAAGTGAGGAGAGCAGAGATGGAGAACACAGCAGACAAGACAATTATTACAGTAGTGGGTAAAGATACGGTTGGTATCATTGCAAAAGTATGTACTTATCTTTCCGAAAATGGCGTCAATGTACTTGATATTTCACAGACAATCGTTTCCGGATATTTCAATATGATGATGATCGTTGACATGAATAAATCAACCAGATCATTTGTGGATTGTCAGAAAGATCTCGATGAGATCGGTGCACAGATTGGTGTATCCATCAAGTGCCAGAAAGCTGAGATTTTTGAAAAAATGCATCGTATTTAGAGAGGAAAGCGGCAATGATTAATATATTTGAAGTAAAAGAGACCAACAACATGGTGGAACATGAAAACCTTGATGTCCGCACCATTACGATCGGTATCAGCCTGCTTTCATGCATTGATTCCGATTTGAAAAAATTAAATGAGAACATTTATAACCGTATCACATCAGTTGCCAAAGATCTTGCAAAAGTTGCAGGGGAGATCGAAGCTGAATACGGTATCCCAATTGTCAACAAACGTATTTCCGTTACTCCGATTGCACTGATCGGTGGTGCAGCCTGCAAGACACCGGAAGATTTTGCAACGATCGCAGATACAATGGACCGTGCTGCAGAAGCAATCGGTGCAGATCTGATCGGCGGTTATTCCGCACTGGTATCAAAAGGCATGACAAAAGCAGATGAGATGCTGATCCGTTCTATCCCGATAGCACTTTGCCGGACGAACCGTGTCTGCAGTTCCGTAAACCTTGCGTCCACAAAGACCGGTATCAATATGGATGCGGTGCGTCTGATGGGAGAGATTTTGTTGGAGGTTGCAGAGCGCTCAAAAGACCGTGATTCTGTGGATTGTATGAAGCTGGTTGTATTCTGCAACGCACCGGATGACAACCCGTTTATGGCAGGAGCTTTCCACGGTGTGACAGAGGCTGATGCAGTGATCAACGTCGGAGTCAGCGGACCGGGTGTTGTAAAGACAGCACTTGAGAAAGTGCGTGGCGAGAATTTTGAGGTACTCTGCGAGACCATCAAAAAGACCGCATTTAAGGTAACAAGAGTCGGACAGTTAGTCGCACAGGAGGCATCCAGACGTCTTTCAATTCCGTTTGGTATCATTGACCTTTCCCTTGCTCCGACTCCGGCCATCGGTGATTCCGTCGCAGATATCCTCTGCGAGATCGGTCTGGAATATGCAGGTGCACCGGGAACAACTGCAGCACTTGCCATGTTAAATGATCAGGTCAAAAAGGGCGGCGTTATGGCATCTTCCTATGTCGGCGGCTTAAGCGGCGCTTTCATTCCGGTCAGTGAGGATCAGGGAATGATCGATTCCGTACAGGCTGGTGCTATCACATTGGAAAAATTAGAGGCAATGACCTGTGTCTGCTCTGTAGGACTTGATATGATCGCAATTCCGGGAGATACCAAGGCAACCACGATCTCCGGTATGATCGCAGACGAGATGGCACTTGGTATGGTAAACCAGAAGACAACAGCTGCACGTCTGATCCCGGTAATTGGAAAAGGCGTTGGCGATACCGTAGAGTTTGGTGGTCTGTTCGGTTATGCGCCGATCATGCCGGTCAACAAATATTCCTGTGATGATTTTATTAACCGTACCGGAAGAATCCCGGCACCGATCCACAGCTTTAAAAACTAACTGCGCGGATCACTGGCAAACATGAAAGTGATTTTAATAAAAAATGCAGTGGAAACACTAGGATATTTTTCAGAACAGTTAGCAGAAACGTTTCAGGAGATGGGGCATGACACCTATTTTGTGGATTACGATGATCTGGTAAATACGGTAGATGGCATCAGCCGGTTTGCCGTGCCAGAGAAAACGGTACTGTGTACGTTTAATTTTATCGGACTTTCCGGGGAAGAGGTCTTTATCGAAGAGAACGGGCGTTATATCTGGGAAAACCAAGGTATCGCGTGCATCAATATCCTGGTGGATCATCCACTGTATTATCATTCAAAACTGGCAAAGCCTCCGGTGCCGGAAATGCGTGTTTTTTGTATTGACAGAGAACATGTGGCATACATGAAGCGCTTTTACCCGGCATTGCCGGTGGAGTTTCTGCCGCTGGCGGGAAACTGTATCTTAGAGCGGGAAGTACCTTCCCCAATAGAAGGCTGCCATGGGCAAAAACAGAAACATAAAAATATACCGTATCAGAAACGGAAATACGACATTGTATTTACCGGAAACTATACACCGGTGGAACACCTTTACCGGGAAATCGACAGGCAGGGTGCGGAATATCGGACATTTTATTATGAGATTCTGGAGGATATGAAAGCACATCCGGCGGTGTCCATCGACCGGATGTTAGAGGCACATATCAAAAAAGAACTGGGTGCAGTGCCGGATGAGGAGCTTCGCGCGGCGATCGCAGGAATGGTGTTCATCGATATCTGTATGCGGAGTTATTTCCGCGGGGAGATCATAAAATGTCTTGCGGAGCATAAAATCCCGGTACATGTGTTTGGCGCCAACTGGGAGAAATTAGACTGTAGCAGCCATGACTACATTATAAAAAACGGCAGGGAAGTGGATTCTGTGACCTGCGCGGAGGCAATCGCAGATGCAAGGATTTCTTTGAATGTCATGCCATGGTTTAAAGATGGAACGCACGACCGCGTATTTACGGCGATGCTGCAGCATACACTTTCGCTGACCGATGACAGCAGATATCTTCGGGAGAACTTTACGGATAAAAAAGAACTGGTTTTCTATTCGCTGGAGAAGCGTGAAGAACTGCCTGAACTGGTGAAAAAGCTTTTGGAAAAACCGGAGAAATGTATGGAAATCGCAGAGCGGGGATATGAGAGTGCTGTGCAGGAACATACATGGAAACAGAGGGCAGAAGCAATTTTGATGGATTTGGTAAAATGACCGCTTAACTTGTAATATGTACTCCTTTCACTGGAAGTCCAGTACAAGGTGGATATATTAGGTTTGGGCGGTTATTTTTATAAATAAATATATTAACAAAACTTATAAAATTAAGTAAATAAATTCATGACGCTAATAATTGTAAAAACAGGATCAAAATGATAAGATAAAGAAAAACAGCAAACCGCACACATGAAGGAGGAAATCATGGAGAAAATGTCATTAAAAAATGAACTTTCAGGCAATTCCTATCCTGGAAGAGGAATCATTATCGGAAAATCTGCAGACGGAAAACATGCCATCACTGCTTATTTTATTATGGGCAGAAGTGAGAACAGCAGAAACCGTGTTTTTGTTGAGGATGGAGAGGGAATCCGCACGCAGGCTTTTGATCCTTCCAAACTGACAGATCCGAGCCTGATTATCTATGCACCTGTCCGTGTGCTTGGCAATAAAACGATCGTGACAAACGGAGACCAGACTGACACAATTTACGAACTGATGGATAAACAGCAGACTTTTGAGCAGGCGCTGCGCACAAGAGAATTTGAGCCGGATGCTCCAAACTATACACCGAGAATCTCAGGTATTATGCACATTGAAAACGGAAAATTCAACTACGCAATGTCTATTTTAAAGAGTAACAACGGGGATCCGTCCTCCTGTAACCGTTATACATTTGCCTATGAGAATCCGAAAGCAGGTGAGGCTCATTTTATCCATACTTATATGGGAGATGGCAATCCGCTGCCAAGTTTCGAGGGAGAGCCGGCACCGGTTGCAATCGAGGGCGACATTGATGCGTTCACCTCATTTGTATGGGAAAACTTAAATGAGGAAAACAAAGTTTCTTTATTTGTCCGTTATATTGATATTGCGACCGGAGCTTACGAGAGCAGAATCGTCAATAAAAATAAATAATCGGCATCAGGCTTGCAAGATGCGGCAAAGAAGCATGAATTTCACAGATCAATGAGAAATTTAAAGGAGAAATTATGAAAGAATTAGAATTAAAATATGGCTGTAACCCAAATCAGAAACCATCCAGAATCTATATGGAAAACGGTGAACTGCCGATTCAGGTATTGAACGGAAAACCGGGTTATATCAATTTCCTGGACGCATTTAATGGCTGGCAGTTAGTCAGCGAGTTAAAAAAGGCAACCGGACTTCCGGCAGCTACATCTTTTAAGCATGTATCACCGGCCGGTGCAGCAGTAGGACTTCCACTCAGCGATGTGGAGCGTAAGATTTACTGGGTTGACGATATGGATATGGAGTTTACACCGCTTGCAAATGCATATGCGAGAGCAAGAGGCGCAGACCGTATGTCATCTTTTGGCGATTTTATTTCTTTGTCTGATGTCTGCGATAAGGCAACCGCAATGATCATCAAAAGAGAAGTATCTGATGGTGTTATTGCACCGGGCTATACAGATGAAGCATTAGAGATTTTGAAAGCAAAGAAAAAAGGCAATTATAATGTAATCCAGATCGATCCAAATTATGTGCCGGCACCAATTGAACACAAAGAAGTATTTGGTATCACTTTTGAGCAGGGAAGAAATGAATTAGTGATCGATGATCATTTCTTTGACAATGTGGTAACTGAGAATAAAGAAATTCCGGATGCTGCAAAAAGAGATCTTGCAATCGCAATGATCACTTTAAAATATACACAGTCTAATTCTGTATGTTATGTGAAAGACGGACAGGCGATCGGTATCGGTGCAGGACAGCAGTCCCGTATCCACTGTACCAGACTTGCAGGACAAAAGGCAGATAACTGGTGGCTGCGTCAGTCTCCACAGGTATTAGGACTGCAGTTCCTCGACAAGATCGGACGTGCTGACAGGGACAATGCGATCGACCTCTATATTGGTGAGGATTACATGGATGTCTTAGCTGACGGTGCATGGGAAAACATCTTTAAGGTAAAACCGGAGGTCTTTACCGCAGAGGAAAAACGTGCATGGTTAGATAAAAACACAAATGTGGCGCTTGGATCTGATGCATTCTTCCCATTTGGGGATAATATCGAGCGTGCACATAGAAGTGGTGTGGCATATGTGGCACAGCCGGGTGGTTCCATCCGTGATGACAATGTTATCGAAACCTGTAACAAATACAATATGGCAATGGCATTTACCGGAATCCGTCTGTTCCATCATTGATCAGACACGGATGATTTCTTTGCTGCATTCAGGACAGGAAAAACGATTTTTCGTTTTTCCTGTTTTTTGCTGTTCGTAGAGCTCAGAAGAAAAAATATCCTGTTTCAGCATCTGGTTTGCAGTTCCGTCAAGTGTGCGAAGGGCAAAGGAAAGTTTGGAAATGACGGGTACTTTTGCAGATTTTTTTAAGGCGGAGAGCAGGGCGGAAGCATCTTTGCGGAAACCGAGGATTCGCAGGTAAGGGATGTAATCAGTCTCCTTATATTGCTTCACATCCGTCTGGGTCATCTGAAGGATCAGATGCAGAAGGATCCGGTTCATGCGTGTGTAGGTGATATCGCGGCTCTTGTTTTGTGCACAAAACTGTGTGAAAGAGGAAAAATGATATCTGTTCTTTATTATGCGGTTTGCAATCTCCGGTGTCATATCATAGATATTTTCTAATTCCTTTTTGCTGCACGATAAGACCCGGTAGCCAAGAATGGAGGAAAAGTCATCAGCATCCATAAGTCTGCCGGATGTGATCTCCTTTTGAAACAGTGCAAAAGCCGGTTCCGGCATCGAAGATGCAATTTCCGAAAGATGTGGCCGGCTGGAATGAATACTCTGTGAACCGTAATCTGCAGATGAAAAATGGAAAGTATGATCATCCGATGGTGTAACATTAGAAACTGCCGCGCGGATGGCAGAGGCAGAAGCTGTCGGTGTGTTGATCGTGGTATCATGATATCCGCTCCCCGCCCGCGGGATCAGGATTGGAGTCATGGCAGAATTACGCCGTTTCAGTGCCTTTAAATATTCGACCGCGAGGATGTTATTCGGAGTATCTAATATGGAAATGAGGAAATTCATTCCGGTGCTCTTAAAATAATCAGAAAGCGCAGCAGCTCTTGCAGCCGGAAATGCCAGTCCCTTTTTTAAATAAGAAGAAAGCGCAGATCTGTAAATGTCCGGTTCTTCTGCAAGAACACCGGCAATGCTCTTAAGCTGGGGGAGCTGGTCGGATTCTGCTCCAAAGCATATCCCGTCGATACAGCCCATTTTATCAAACAGGGTAACACCTGCCATGGCAAAATCCTCCGCGGAGGAGACTGCCCAGACAGCCGGGAGTTCGATGACAAGATCCGCACCACATAAAAGCGCCATTTCTGCCCTGCAATATTTATCGATGATGGCAGGGGCTCCTCTCTGGACAAAGTCACCGCTCATGGCGATGACGACAAAATCA
>OBLC01000323.1_pt1 | contig 19482 bp, 17 predicted proteins | sample 1503181 | NCBI WGS metagenome assembly OBLC01 (sample SAMN00265069, study PRJEB22529) | human gut metagenome
TCCGATCTCTAAACAGTGAAGGATCGCATCCCTCACACTGTCGTGCACACATTCATTTGCAAATGCATTATAGTTATTTGTTGCCGCCTTCTCAGCCGTGAGTGCATCGGCTAAGATCTCTTTGTCTGTATAAATCTGCTCAGTCATGATCTTCCTCCCTCTCTTATTCCTTAGCTTAACTGTGCATACAGGGAGTTAAAATGTCCCTGATGTTTCTGGGAAATCTCCGTAAATTTTGCACTGATTTCCTGATCCTCTGTGTGTTCTGCAAGCATCTGGAATTTTTTGATCAGAAGATCCTCCTCGGTCAGCAGATCATTTAACACGGATAACTCTTTTTCTGATAACTGGCTCATGTTCCACCTCCATATTTTAAATCTATCATCGGCATATCGTCTTGACATTGACTCGCCTAAACAATAGTGTGGTCAGAACCTGTCAGATTATGCATCTCATTTAAAGTAATCCATCACCAGTTATCAGCTCATCTAAAACAGCATACATCTGTTTAATATCTACCGGCTTACTTAAGTGGGCATTCATTCCTGCATCAAATGATTTTTTTACATCCTCCTCAAATACATTTGCGGTCATCGCAACAATCGGTACCGTTTTACTGTCCGAATGATCCGATTCACGGATACAGCGTGTGGCAGCAAGTCCATCCATGACCGGCATCCGGATATCCATCAGGATCACATCATAATATCCCGGTTCATGCTTCAAAAACTGTTCCACGCCCGCTTTTCCGTTCTCAGCGATATCCACCATAAAATTCTTATGTATCAGAATGTTTCTTGTAATTTCAATATTGATTTCATTATCTTCGACAAGCAATACCCTTTTCCCGGAAAAATCATATTCCTGATAAGTCGTCCGCTCTGTCCTCCGTCTGTCCTCTTTTGCAGTCTTTAATGGAACCGTCACGACAAACGCGGAGCCTTTTCCTTTCTCACTGTACACATCAATCTTACCGCCCATAAAATCAATAATATTTTTGGAAATGGTAAGTCCTAATCCGGTTCCACCGCTTAACGTCGTATTTCTGTCATCTTCCTGTGCAAATGCATCAAAAATGTGCGGCAGAAAATTCTGTTCCATACCGATTCCATTATCCCGGATCTCGAAACGGAAGATCGTTTCCTGTTCTCCTCTGGTAAAAAGCTCTATAATAAAAAATACGCTTCCCTCCGGCTGTGTATATTTTACAGCGTTTTCTAAAATCGCTGACAGCGCCTCATTTAATTTTTCACGGTCAAACAGATATTGATCCGCAAATGAACCACGTCTCTGTACAGAAAAAGAAATCTTCTTCTCCTGCGCCTTATCTGAAAACTCTTTCTCGATATGTGTGAGGAATGCTTCAAAATCCGTACTTTCCTCATGGAATGCAACACGGCCGCTCTCTAAGAGCGAAAGGTTTAAAATATCATCCATACAGGAACGCAGAAACTGTGCCGACATCTCAATCTTGTCAAAATTTTCCAGAACCTTTTTTTCATCGCCAAGATTTGCCCTGCTCAGATAGGAAAGTCCGATAATTGAATTAAGGGGCGTACGGATTTCATGGCTCATGCGCTCTAAAAATTCACTCTTGGAACGATCCGCACGCTTTGCCGCCAGCATTGCATCATAAATCTCTCTCTGGCGATTCTGTTCTTCTTCATAATTATCCGTAACATCTCTGCGCACAAAAACAAGGGTCATTTTTGTCTTGTCATAATAGTGGATATTCATTGATTTCCGACAGTATTCCCCGCCGCACAACAAACGGTAATTAATGACGAAACGTTCTTTTTTCTGTAAATTTTCCTGCAGACGTTCCAGCCTAAACTCCCTCTCGCACATTTCTCTGTCTTCCGGATGTACATACTTTGGAATTGTCACATCATTGACCTTCTGGTAATCCCCATCAATCGGCGGCATAACATCCGCATCCTCATTGGTAACAATGGTATGTACCATCCCATCTTCCAGATCTACATATGAAATAAAATCAATTTCTTCTTTTATAACGCTCTCCAAAATTGCCCGCTGTTTTTCCATAGTAATCCCCATTCTGTGCTACTCTGATTTTATGAAACCTGTTTTTTATTATAACAGTTTTATTTCCTGTTTTAAATAGAAAACCAAAATAAACTGTATCTAAAGTCCTATTTTTGTTACTATTCGTAATCTTCCAGAAAACTGTGAAGTCCCATACCTGTATGATATGCAATCACAGTATTTAAATTTACATTTTCCACACTTTTAAAGATATTTGCCGCAATTCCGGGATTTATGTTTTCAAATTCCTCCAGCAGACGTTTTACTTCTTCCTGCTGGTCTGAAAAGTCCTCTTTCGTTCCTGTTACCATTCCAAACTCCATATTCCATTCTTTCAGATCCTGCTTATGCACCAGATAAAACGGGCGGATAACCTCTATGCCGCCAAAGTCATGCTCCTTTTCTTTTGGCATCAGAGTACTGATTTCTCCCCTATACAGTACGCCCGTAAGTATCATTTCTATCACATCCTCATAGCAGTCTGCCACCGCTAACTTATTACAGCCGGAGTTTTTTACGTCATCCACAGAATGGAGTTTTTGCACCGGAATACCAGTCTCTTCTGCAATCCGGATAAATTTCCCGTTATTCTCCTCTTCGAATGAAAAAAAATCCACCTCGAAATCAATCTTTCTGTGGCGTTTTATCTCCTGAAAACATTTTGCAAGGATCAGTCCATTCCCGCCCTGTGCAATACAGACTGCAACATGATCGCCGTCTTCCACTAACCGGTAGGTGTTGATTGCTCTTGCAAAACGTGAAAATATTGTCTTATGATATTTTTTGCGAATACTAAGCTCCGCTTCTTCTTTTCTTGTATCTCCCATGGAAACTCCATTCTTGTTTTTTTTGCTGAAAATTCACTCTATAATAAATTGTACACGTTCAAACACACTGTCATCAGGAACAATAAACAATCGAATGCGCGTTCCCCAGACATTCCGGTGCCAAGAATCAGTATAATTTCTCCGCAGAGGGAAGTCAATTTCTAATATCAAAAAAAGAACTTCCCGGTCTGAAAAATTTTCATGACCGTTCCGTTCTTTTTCCGTTGTGCTAATAGCAAAAATAATGCCCACCAATTTTGACCTCCACATGTTCCGTCAGCGGAAATGTGGAAAAATACATTGTATCATCTCTTAATATTCTGGTTTTTCCGTCCAGCACCTGCTGGATGGAGTCATATTCCTTCTGTGTCGGTTTTGCCCTGTCCCTGTTTTTAAAAGAACAGAACTGTACCGGATTTTTCTGGCTTAAAACCTCATAAAGTGTATCCGGATACACATCACTTCTCATACGGTTAAACACAACCTCCACAACCGCCTGCTGTCCTTTCACCGGTTCTCCCTGTGATTCTAACCAGACGATCCTGGCAAGCAGCTCTGTTTCATCCGGCGATAAAGTGATATGCCAGCGGTTTTCCGGTGAGGCCGGTGCCGCCTGAGTCTCCTGCACGATTTGTGCATCCTGCTCTGCCGGAGCTTCCTGCACTGTTTGTGCATTCTGCTCTGCCGGAGTTTCCTGCACCGCCTGTGCAGTTTCCTCCATCTGTGTTTCTTTTGTGGTTCTTATTTTTTCCTGCATCAGATCATCATCATATGCAGATGTTACTATCATACTTTCTTTTTTTTCGATTCCTGTTTTTTCATCTGATTCTGGCGTAAATGAATGTGCAAAACGTATTGATCCTGCTGCAAGTCCCTCCATTGCCGGAACTTCTTTGATCTTTACGTCTTCTTTCATGTTGGATGCTGCAGTCAGACTGACGATAAAACTAAACAGCACTGCCGCGCCCAATATTCTCTTTCTCATTTTGCTCCTTTCCTCAAGAATGATACATATATGTCAACATGACGAATGCCGTCATTTGATACAGGCACATATCATACTTAGGTTATATCCAAAAGTCAAATTTTTTATACATGTTTTCCCGAAAAAAAATTTGCTTATTTTTACTCAATTTTTTGATATGTGTCCTGTTTTTTATCAGCCATTCATCCATCCGAAATTATGTTCGAATAAGGTAGAACTGACCAGGTAAACAAAAAAACACCCGTTTTTTCGGATGTTTTTTGAAATAATTGCCAAATTTATTACTACGTTTTTCGGATGTTTTTTATAAAAAACAATCTTTTTATCTTCGATAAGCACATTCTTTATTGCTGCAGGATGCACAGATTCCGGTACTTTTGTCACCACATTTTTCTGTTTCAGCAGCATTCCATTTTACTCCTGCACCGGAACTTTCCCCGGATTTTTCCCAGAAATTCCGCTTAGATTCCACTTTCAGACTTCCACCGGAAAGTTCCGCTAAAAACATCACGCTTTTTTTGGGTTCCATGCAGTATGCCTGATTGCAGGTAATCCGATTCTGTCCCATCTCTGCTAAAAGCTGTGCCATTTTTTCAAAAGGAAGCCCCTCCTCCGAGCCAAAAAAATGATAAGATTCAAGGCGCTGTTTCAAATGTGCCTCTGCCCACCTCTGAAACATGTCATATCCTTTCCGCAAAAGCTCCCAGCAGATCGTCTCAACTGCATATGCTTCTCTTAAACGCTCTGTGCTGCTATAACGGTTCTCGAGCTCATCTACCCTGCTCCCCAGCGTAAATATTCCGATTGCATAATTTTCTTCTCTGCACAGATTCAGGATCTGTTCACACTGACGCCTCGTCATGCAGTAAAATCCTTCCTCCCCGGCAAGGCATTCGCGCAGTTCCCCTGCAACTTCCTTTAGCATTTCCATATCTTTTTGCTCATAATGGTAATGCTTTAAAATTTCCACAAGGAAATCGTGTGTCAGTTCGTTTTTTAAATTAGTATGAATAAATTTCTCTTCTGTCACTTATTTTTCCGTCTCTGCTTTCTTTTTTAAAAACTGCATGATAATATCATAATTTTCCGCTTCGTGGGGAAATGTGCAGTGCATGCAGGATTTGATGACTCTGCCCTTACTGTTAATATATTCCGGATTGCCCGGACAGTGTTCTCTCTCATACAGCGGACAAAAACAGAACAGGCAGTTCATCTCATCATTTTCCACCTCATGACACGGATAATATTTACATGCCCTGTTTTCAAAATAACGATAGGAATTTTCCAAGGTCAATGCTCCTTTACGATCACAATGGTAAGATAACCGGAGGTATCATCTAACTTTTCCACCTCTGTGGCTATTTTTTCATTCATCATACCACAGTTTTCTACCGAATACACTTCCAGTCTGCTATCTTTTTGCTGTTTTTGCAGCATCTGCTTTAATTCTCCTAATTTCTTCCCGGACTTCATATAAATTCTGGTTCCGGAAAATTCTGCTGTTTTTCCGATCTCATAGGATGCCGGTATCACATGGATCTCTTCTTTATTGTCCGCTAACGATATGCCAAGTGCCCCCGCCGCCGCACAAAAAGACGGGACTCCGTTTACGATATGTGCCTCATAGCCGCCTTTTACCACACGTTTATGGATATACTGGTAAGTGGAGTAAACCGTCGGATCTCCGATCGTCAAAAAAGCCACCTGTCTTCCGTTATCTAACAATTTTTTTATCTCAAGACAGATCTGCTCATGCGCCGCGGTAAGTCTGCTCTCATCCTTTGTCATCGGAAAGGGCATACATATCAATTCTTTTTCTGCAATTTTCCCACATGCCTCTTTCATGATTCCGTAGGCGATGCAGTCCTCTTTGCTTTTTGCCGGGAGTATCACGGTATCGCACTCTCCAACGATCCGTACCGCTTTTAATGTGACAAGCTCCGGGTCACCAGGTCCGACGCCGATTCCGTAGAGGATCCCTGTTTTTTCTGTATTTTTCACGGTTGTATTCCCCTTTTTTTACTTAAATTCTGTTCCTGTGTTTTCACTTCATATTTTTTGTATTTCACAACAATTTATTTATCCTGCTGCATTAAAATGCTTCCTTAGCTATTTACTTCTGACCTGTCCGCATAATTTTTTGCTTTTTTTACAAAATTTTCCACAAATTGCGGCGCAGATGGATAATAAAGATGCGGAAATCCCACAAAGCATGAATTTTTATCAAAAACACAGTCATATTTTTTCCCACTTACCGGTTTTAATGCCACACAGTCATCACCGTTTGCGGTACTGTCGAAATAATGAAATTCATGCCCTTTTATGCTGCCATTTTCCGGCAGAAAGTTTGATTCTTTTTCCGTAAGTTCGATGTACCCGAAACGAACCAGTTTCCCTGTGTAAAAGCAGTCTCCCGGCACAACGCCTGCCATCTCATAAACATGATGCTCTGTATCTTCCATCGTCTGATGCAGATACATAAATCCGCCACACTCAGCAACGATCGGCATCGCGAGTTCCGCCTTTTCCCTGATATCCGCAAGCATCGTCTTATTTTCAGATAATTCTTTCGCATAGAGTTCAGGGTACCCTCCCGGAAGCAATAGACCGTCCGCTTCTTTTGGCACACTTCCATCATGAAGCGGTGAAAAAAATACAATCTCTGCGCCGGCTTTTTCAAGTGCCTTTAAGTTGTCCTCATAATAAAAACAGAACGCTTCATCGCGTGCCACGGCAATCACGGGTCTTTTTCCGCTTTTTTGCAAATGTACTTTCTGCTTACCGTAACTGTCTTTTTCTAATGTGCTGCCTTCTGGCAGTTCTGATGCCCTATCCGTGGTTGTAAGAATGTCACTATCCGGCAGTTCTGATGCCCCCTCCGCGATTGCGAAAAGCCTGTCTATATCGACGGTCTTTTCTAACATATCCGCCGTTTTTGCCAGCAGTTCTGCCATCTTTTCTACTTCTTCCGGGCGTTTAAGTCCCAAATGTCTGCTCTCTAAAAGAATCTCCTTCTGGTTTGGAAAATATCCAAGAACTTCTACCGGAAAACTCTTCTCGATCTCCGGCCGTATCGTCTCAAAAAATGCGCCGGAGGTGCGGTTTAAAATAATTCCACGGATCAGATGAATCGTATCATAGGAAAGAAAACCGGCGATCAGCGGAAGAATGCTCCTCCCCATTCCGTGCGCATCGATGACTAAAATGACCGGCGTGTCTGTCACCGTCGCAAGGTCATAGGCAGATCCTTCTTTCCGGATCCCGCCTAACCCGTCATACAGTCCCATTACGCCTTCCATCACAGAGATATCTACATTTACTGCAGACTCCATAAACAGTTCTGCCGTCATTTTCTCCCCGGTAAAAAACGTATCCAGATTTTTCGATGGTATTCCAAGTACCGTGCGGTGAAACATCGGATCGATATAATCCGGTCCACACTTAAATGCCTGTACTTTTTTCCCCTGTCTTTTTAATATTTCAAGCAGTGCACAGGTGATCGTAGTCTTTCCGTTTCCACTTCCTGTCGCGCCAATCAGTATTCTTGGTGTCCTCATGACTCCGTCCCTCCTGCAAAATAAAACGACAGGATAAACACCGGATTTTCCGCCTGCATCAGATGGTAACGTCCCGCCTTTTTCGCACGGCTGACTGACATCTGGATGATTTCTTCCTGTTCCACCGGAAACTCATTTAATATAGAAGAAACAGCCCCAACCGTCTCTAACGTAATTGCCGTCACTACCACACGCATACGCGGATTTTTCCGGTATAAATCCGTTAATATCTCCTTTAAACTGCCATTGCTTCCACCGATAAATGCATGAGTTGGAACCGGAAACCCTGTAAGTGCCCCGGGTGCCTCCCCACAGATCACTTTTACATTGGCAAGTCCATACTTTGTGCAGTTCTTTTCGATCAGTGCGACAGCCTCCTGTTTTCGCTCAATGGCATAGACGGTAAGATTGTCTGACAGCCTTGCCATCTCGACCGCGATTGAGCCTGTCCCGCTTCCGATATCATAAACCACCGCGTCGGGTGTCAGGTGCATTTTACAGATTGCCGCCTCCCGGACTTCCTCCTTTGTCATCGGCACCTTATCCCGGCAAAATGCGTCATCCGGCAGACCATGCGTCAGGAATTTTGGATCAGAATTCTTTTTTTCTCCCGAAATCCCCTGATTCTGGATCAGACAGGTATAAAGTCCCTCGTCGGTAAGCTGCATACATTCTTCCGGGGACAATGTTTTTATCTGTTCCACCGGATAGGACAGCGCATATCCGACCGTCACAGTCGTCTCTTTTAATCCACATTCGATCAGCCGCTTCCCGATTTCGCGGACGTCCGAAACACCGGATGTAATAACAAACACTTTTTCTCTCATCCCTGCCGTTTTTATCAAACGCTCCATCTGGTCTGTCCCATGCAGGCTGACGATTTTAGCATCCTGCCAGCTGTTACCACTGCGCGCAGCCAGATAAGAAACCGAGGAAATCCCAGGACAGACGGACACCTCCGTGTTCTCCCTGCCCTGCAATGCCTGCACCATTTTTTCTGCACCGCTGTAGAATCCGGTATCGCCGGAAAATAAAATGACTGCATGGAAAATGGCTTTCCCACTTTTTTCACCTGCATCATCAAGGCATGGAAGAATGTCTTTTGCCAGATAATACGGCAGTCGTTCCGCAGCTACATTCCATTGCGCCGGCACCGCATCCAGCAGTCTTTTTGCCCCGAATAACAGATCTGCGCCTTTTATACGCTCCGCCGCTTCCTCTGTGATCAGTTTTGTATTTCCCATGCCGATCCCGACAAGAGATACCTGCATCTGTTTTCTTCGAATGTGTTTACCGGTCAAACGTTCTATTTCCTGAAGAATTTCCTCTAGGTTTTCCTTTTGCTCCCCGTTCTCCGCCTCCGGGTTTTCGATCACAAATACCGATACCCCTGCCTTTTTCGCGGCACTGATCTTCTCTGAAAATCCACCGGACGCACCGCTCTCTTTTGTGACCATATAACGGATCTGATACTGATGGAGAAGTGCAAGGTTCATTTCCTCGGAAAACGGGCCCTGCATGGCAATGATCTGTCTCCCTAAAATGCCGTTTTTATGACAGATCTCTATGCTCTCTGTCCCTGGCAGGACACGGACAAACAGCCGCTCCCTCAATGCCTCATTTTCGCAGTAACAGTGCAGTTCCTTACTTCCCGTTGTAAGAAGAATATTGCCACTGGTCTGCTCTAACGCACGGACACATTCCTGCTGTGACTTTACATAAATTACATCGCTGTCATCTCCGGCCGACTGCAGTGTCCGCCGCAGACGATAATACGGAAGTCCTGCCTGTGCGGACGCCTGCCTGATATTAGAAGAAACCACGACCGCATAGGGATGCGTTGCATCAACGATTGCAGCATAGTCTCCCTTTTGCATGAATTCTTTCATTTCTTCTTCCGTAAGTCTTCCGGTGTAAATATTCCGGTACTGCCCCTCGGTCATGACCTCATGCCCATATCCCGTGGCGACACAGACATCCGCGCAGATCCCGGATGCATCTAAGATATCCGCTAACTGTCTGCCCTCTGTGGTGCCGGAAAAAATCAATATCCGTTTCATATATGATATCCTCTTTTAGTGACGAGATGTCCGTCTATGATCTTTGTCTCTGAATTACCGATAAACACGGTCGTAAACATGTTGACCTGACGGTCCCGCAATTCTTTTAACGTGCAAAGTTCCATTTTTGACTCATCTCTTCCGATATTTTCCACATATCCGCACGGGCGTGTCTCCTCAACTGTCTCTAACAGAATATCACAGGCACGCATCAGATAGTCCGCACGTTTTCTGCTGGACGGGTTGTAGATCGCAATCGCAAAATCCCCATCCGCCGCCGCTCTTAAACGTTTTTCTATTTTTTCCCACGGCGTCAGTAAGTCACTTAAGCTGATTACGCAGAAATCATGGTTTAATGGTGCTCCAAGGCACGCTGCTCCGCTAAGTGCAGCGGTGACGCCCGGCACGACACTAAGTTCACAGTCCGGGTAACTTTCCCCGATCTCATACATCAAAGATGCCATTCCATAGACCCCAGCATCCCCACTGCAGATCAGGGAAACTTTTTTCCCTTCCCTCGCCTTCTCAAAACAGAGGATGCAGCGCTCCCGCTCCTGCTTCATCGGTGTAGAAAGCTGCTCTTTTTCCGCAAATGCTTCGCCTAACAGTTTTAAATAAACCTGATAGCCGATGATCGTATCGCATGCCAGCAGTGTATCATACGCCTGCATCGTCATCATTGCTTCTTCTCCCGGTCCCATTCCCACAATATATATTTTATGTTTCATCAAATCTTACACTCCATTCCCGCTCAGCTATCGCAAGCGTCATTCCGTCTTTTGCCTTCTTTTTGAGCAGTAACCTGCCCTGTACTAACATTTTTTTCTGATTTTCCCTGCTGTCACAATTTTGCTGCATATACGATTTTTCTTTTCCCTCACTGCCACATCCAGGCTGCTTTATTTTCTCTTTATCTTCTTTCCTGCATGCTGCAAGCGCTGCGCGTTCACACACATTGTCCACGCCGACTGTCTGTGACACAAATGCCGAACCGCTGAAGGTTCCCGGCACTTCTTTTAAGACTTCTTTCGGATACGTCAGAAAGTCCAGCCCATATTTTTTTACAAATTCTAAAAATCCCGGTTCTTCTTTTTTCAGATCGATCGTGGCAAGCGCTGTAACTGCCTGTATGGATATCTGTTCCTGTTCTAATGTCTCTAAGACAAACTGCCCGATCTCCTCACAGGATTTTCCCTTTTTACAGCCCATGCCAAGGATGATGGTGCGGGGGATCAGCCAGAGCGGATCTGTATGCGTTTTAACATCCACCTGTTCATCTATGACCTGACTCTTTGGAATATTTTTTACCGGATACCTTGCAGAAATCACAACATCCGGCATAGATATATGGTCCTGTTCTTTTTTCACCGACCACTTTTGTGGCGGATTTTCTTCACATGTTGTTATGTCAGATATCAGTACCGATTTTGGTATCTCTCCTTCCACCCGCCCGCCTGTCATTATCATAATCTTCTTTCCATCGAGAATTTTCGACGAAATTCCTGCAATTTCCTCTTTATTCTGTATGAAAAGTCCATTTTCTTTCGCAAAAACATCCACGGCAAACGCATGATTGACATCGGTTGCCGTTGTTATGACAGGCACTGCACCGATCCGTTTTGCAAGCAGTCCTGCAAGTTCATTTGCTCCGCCATAATGTCCGGACAAAACCGGGATAACAAACTGTCCCGCCTCGTCCACCACCAGAACCGGGATGTCTGTCAGTTTATCACGCAGAGAAGGTGCCATGGCGCGCACCGCGATTCCGCATGCGCCGATCCAGATGACTGCTGTCTTTTTCCCATTTCTGTTTTGTTCGAAACGCGCGCGCATCCAGTCGTAGATGCTTTCTTTGACATAAACCGGATTTTTGCCATTGGCACGATTGTGTTCCCGGATCCACTCAGTCTGTATCTCTGCATCTGATATTTCCTGATATCTGCCATACTTTGTATACAGACACACTTCGTACCCTTTCCCACACGAATACAGACATTCCCGTATCTTTGCCGAGAGTTCTATCCCGCGCCTGGTAAAACTCATGATATCGATCTGCATGTGTTACTCCTTCTTTTTACGGAATTCCGTTTCAAAATCCGGCGCATACAGTTTTGAGCGCGCGCAGCGTTTATTTGCAAGAACATTTCCCACCAGAACCAGTGCTGTTTTCGTAATATTATGTTTCTTTGCAACTAACGGCAATGTTTCCACTGTACACAGGTATGCTTCTTCTTCCGGCCAGCTCGCCTTATACACTAACGCTGCCGGGGTGTCTTTCGTATACCCACCTGCCACAAGACGTCTGGAAAGTTCCTCTAACATACCGGTACTTAAGTAGATCGCCATGGATGCCTGATGTGCTGCAAAACTCTCGATACTCTCTTTTTCCGGCACCGATGTTTTTCCTGCCATACGGGTAATAATAAGGCTCTGTGAGACCTCCGGCAGTGTATATTCGATCTGCAGAGATGCAGCTGCACCAAAGCAGGCGGAAACTCCCGGACAGCTCTCATAAGAAATTCCAAGTTCATCGAGACAGTCCATCTGCTCCCTGACTGCGCCGTAAAGACTTGGCTCCCCGGTATGCAGGCGCACTACCATCTTGCTCTCCGACTCTGCCTTTCTCATCACTTCGATCACTTCCTCTAACGTCATCGTGGCACTATTATATATCTCACATGCCTCTTTGGTATAGGAAAGCAGCTCCGGATTTACCAGTGATCCTGCATAGATCACCACATCCGCCTTTTCTAACAGTTTCATTCCACGCACCGTGATCAGATCCGCCGCCCCACAGCCGGCACCTGCAAAATAAATCATCTTTTCTCCTCCTTCAGTCTCGCAAGCAGCTCTGCCGCCCCTGCACTCTCTCCAAGTCCTCCGTGCTCGTTGGAATACAAAATACACGCGACCGCAATTTTCCCTGCGGCTCTTTTATTCAGGTAAAACATTATCTTTTGCATGATCAGTTCCATCGTCTTTTCGCACAATCCGGCTTTTTTCAACACATTAACCGCCTCTTCCGTTGTCACGCAGGAAAGGATCTGACGTGCCGTATCTGCATCGGCACCCGCTGACAGAGCAGATGACGTGATCAGTTCCATCCGGCAGTCTCCTTCCTGCGAGTGTGTGTTCATGATGCCGCCGGCGACTTTTATCAGCTTGCCGATATGACCGGTCAGAAGCATGGCTTCAAATCCATTTTCCACCGCCATATCGATCGTATCTCCGATAAAATTACTGCATTTTACACTCTTATCGAGATCATAACCATAAGTCCGTTTCATATAATCCAGTCCGTAATTTCCCGGTGAGACTGCCACAATGGAATACCCCATGGCACGCTTCTGATTTAACTCTACCCGGATTGTTTCAAGCAGTGCCCTGCTGCTCATCGGCTCCACAATACCGCTCGTCCCAAGGATGGAGATTCCGCCTGTGATGCCAAGTCTCGGATTAAACGTCTGTGCCGCAAGCGTCTCCCCCTCCGGCACGGAAATTTCCACCAGAAGATCTGCCGTTTCATCCGTGAGCGCACAGACTTCCCGCACCTCTTTTTCGATCATCTCACGCGGCACATGATTGATGGCTGCATTTCCGACCGGCTGGTCTAATCCCGGTTTTGTAACACGTCCGACACCATATCCCCCGTCGATCACAATTCTCTGTAAATGCGCGGACTGCCCTTTTTGCTGCATGCTGCCATCCATCGTACTCTTTTGCCGATGCACGGACGGTTCTTTTTGCTGTATGCCGCCGTCAATCCTTGAAACCTCTGCCACGATATGTGCGCCCGTCGTAATGTCAGGATCATCTCCGCCATCTTTGATCACGGCACAGCTCACTGCAGTTTCACTTCGCCGGATATCCGTGATTTCAGCATGATACCGAATCCCTTTTGGCGTCTCGATCTCTATCTCATTTTTTATTTTTCCGGTGATCAGCATATATGCCGCCGCTTTTGCCGCCGCTGCCGCACAGCTTCCGGTCGTAAATCCGTAACGCATAGGTATCTCCATTTCCATTTGTAAATATCAATCCACCTTTTTCGCTGCATCCTCCCGCCGCACTTCATACAAAAGTGCATTACAGATCGCAGCAGCCACATTGCTGCCTCCTTTTCTTCCCCGGTTCACGATACATGGCACATCTGTGTGCAGGATCATTTCCTTTGCCACCTCCACATTGACAAAGCCGACCGGAACTCCGATGATAAATGCAGGACGGTAAATTCCATCACAAATCAGCTCATACAAACGGATCAGTGCCGTTGGTGCGTTGCCGATGGCAAATATGACCGGCTTGTCCAGTTTTGCCGCATGTTCCATGGAAACGACCGCCCTTGTCACCTTGCGTTCTTTTGCCTCTCCTGCAACCTCCTCGTCCGCCATAAAACAATGCGCCATTCCACCATGTGCTTCAAGCACTTTTTTGTTGACACCGGAGAGCGCCATATTTGTGTCTGTCACGATGTCCGCTCCTGTGCGGATCAGGTGTTTTGCAATCTCCACTGCATTCTCCGAAAAAGTAAGTGTATCTGCATATCCGAAATCCGCACTCGTGTGGATCACTCTTTTTGTCACCGGCTCCTGCTCTTTCGGGATCACAATACCGCGTTCTTCCAGTTCTTTTGTAATAATTGCAAAACTGCGCCCCTCGATCTCTTCCGGCAGCACAAATTCTACTGCCTGCGCATTTCCATGGATCTCTCTCAGCACCTCTGCAAATATCCGGTTCTGTTCTTCCGATTTTACCGCGATCCGGTAATAACCGCTCTGGAGTCCCCGGAAATTACTACAGTCACGAATCAAAATACCGCGCTGTAAAAAAAGTTCATACAGCTTTTTTTCACTGTAAAACAACAGATAATCTGCATCTGAATCATACACAATGCATCCTGCCGCCTTTAATTCTTCACGCAAAAACAGCCTTTGCGTCTGTATACAAGCCACAGCGCGTGCAACATATCCCTGCTCTTTGATTGCAGCGGCTCCTGCCCTTTGGGCGAATACCGAAAGATTCCACTCCGGCAGCTGCAATCTGATCTTTTCCGCCAGAGTCTGTTCACAGACCAGATACCCAAGCCGCACCCCCGGAATCGCATATAATTTGGTAAATGCACGCACCACGACCACATTCGGAAATTCTTCTAAATGACTTAAAAAGGAATATTTCTGTTCTTTTCCGGTCAGTTCCATAAAACACTCATCCAGCACCAGTGTAATGTCACATTGTCTGCATTTTTCTGCAATTTCTAAAATCAGTTCCGGCTCGACCAGATTTCCGACCGGATTATTTGGATTTGCCAGAAATACCAGAGAAATGCTCTCGTCTAACGCATCAAGAATCCGTTCGGTCAGGCAGAATTTTTCCTCTTTTTTCATCTCATAAAAAATAACTTCACAGTCCATGGTCTTTGCCGCCTCTTCATATCCTAAAAAGGACGGCACCGGGATTAGTATTTTCGATGGTTTTACTGCGTGTAAAACGGCATGGAACAATTCTGATGCACCATTTCCAAACACAAGCTTTTTCTCTGATATCCGCAGCTGTTCTGCAACTGCGTTTGTAAGTTCCTGTGCATGGATATCCGGGTAATGTTCCGCCTCCTCCACCGCCTGATGAAGTGCTTCCCTTACCGAATCCGGCATTCCAAGCGGATTGGTGTTCACCGAAAAATCCTGTCTTATCTGATTGCGGTATATATCTCCTCCGTGGTACTGCATTCCTTTATTTCTCACTTTCTGTAGTCTGTTCTTTTATTTTCGGACATTGAAACAAAACGAAACCACGCTTTGTGTGATTTGTCGTTCCAAAAATATAGATATATCTTTCGTATTCAGAGTATAACACAAAGTGCCATCTGTACACAATTTTTTGTGTTACAGACGGCACTTTGTAATCTATTCTTTTAATTCTCCTGATTTACAAAACTTTCTAAAAGAATGGGCGAATAAACAGAATACTATAAATAAGTTAAAATATGAAGCTGATCACACGCCAGATGAAAAGGTAAGACTTTATCTATTAAAGCGAATTAATGATCTTGAAACAGAACTTGAAACCTTTACAATATAAAAAGGCTTCACCCTTGAGACCGTTTCAAGTTTTGTGTAAACGTTAAAAACTGATATAAGATTTGTGAATAGTTACAAATGGGCAGAGCCGATTTTCCGGATTCTGCCCATATCTGCATTATACAGGAGTTTTTGGGCATGTCAATAAGACCTGCCCAAAACAAGATGGTTTTACAGATTGCGTCCGATCAGACGCTCTTCAAAATAGATTTCAAGCTGGGAGTGGATCTGCCCCCAGTCCTGTCTGTGTCCGGTCCATTTTTTCGTGATATCCATAGTTGCCAGATACAGCATTTTCAAAAGGCTGTCATCTGACGGAAAAACGGTCTTGCTTTTGGTCACTTTACGGAGCTGACGATTGAATCCTTCAATGGCATTTGTGGTGTAAATTAGACGTCTTACTGCCTCCGGATATTTGAAATATGTGGACAGGGTTGCCCAGTTATCATGCCAGGATTTATAGATTTTCGGGTACTTGGAATTCCATTTATCTTTGAACAATTCTAACTCATTTAAAGCTGTTTCTTCCGTTGGAGCCGCATATACAAGCTTCAGATCAGCCATCAGCTTTTTGATGTCTTTGTAGGAAACAAACTTCGTTGAATTACGGATCTGATGAATAATACACTGCTGGATTTCTGTTTTTGGATAAACAGCTTCAATTGCCTGTGGAAATCCATTTAGTCCATCCACACATGCTATCAGGATATCTTCAACTCCGCGGTTCTTTAGTCCATTCATGATGGAGAGCCAGAACTTGGCGCTTTCGTTTTCTCCAACATACATACCAAGAACGTCCTTTTTTCCGTTCATATCGATGCCAAGAGCAATGTAGACTGCACGTTTTACAATGCGTCCTTCACTTCGGACATGATAGTGGATAGCATCCATAAATACGACAGCGTACACTTCTTCCAACGGACGTTCCTGCCATTCTTTTACAATTGGAAGGATTTTATCCGTAATCCGGCTGATGGTACTGTCAGAAATATCAATATCATACAGTTCCCGCATGTGAGATTCGATATCTCCGGTAGTCATTCCCTTTGCATACATGGAAAGGATTTTTTCTTCCATGTCCTGAGTCACAGTATTCTGATATTTTTTGATTAGCTGAGGCTCATACTCACCGTTACGATCTCTTGGAATAGCTACATCCATATCTCCATAGCTTGTGTGCATAGTTTTGCTGGAATGACCGTTTCTGCTGTTGTCTGTTTCTTTGTTACGATAATCATACTTGGAATATCCTAATTCTTCATCCAGTTCCTCATCCAAAGCACCTTCCAGAAGAACAGACATCATGTCACGCATGATACTGTTTACATCGGTGCCATCTTTGATGCTGATATCATTATTCTTCAGATAATCACGCATCATTTCTCTCATTGCTGCTTTTTGTGGACTGTCTTTTCTTCTTGCCATAAAAATAACCTCCAAACTGAGTAATTTTATCTTACATCAGTTTGGAGGTTTACACAAACTTTGGGATGCTCCCTCACCCTTATATTAAGAGCGAAACCTTTACCAAGTTTATATTTTACAGTTCTCTTCATTTCTATTTTATTATGTATTTCCAACACTACAGATGTTTTAACCTTGCACCAAATACACATATATTTTTTCTTTATCTTTATGTATTTTAATAAATAATAATGGTCTTGACCAATTTTTGTCTCCCATCGAATTATTTATTTCTTCAACCACTTCTTTTGCCGTATTTTTACCACTTATTTCTATAACCTTACTATTGGCTCCCCCCATATATTCTCTTTCTCCATATGGCGAATACGAACACATTGCATTTTCAAATGGCGTATAGCGAAACAAATTTACTCTTTTTCTATCTGATATCTCTCCTTTATACCATTTATCTGCTGTAAAAAGTAAAAATTCTAACTGGTCGTTCGGCATAGAATAAAACGATGAATTTTTGTCTGTATTCCTGGTTTCCTCTGTTTTCAACAATTCAAAGACCTCATTTGTAAGCTTCTCATCATAAGTACCCTTTTTATCAATGTATTTTCCATAACTATTAATTGTTATCACAGCTTTCGTGAAGCCATCCTTGGAAATTCCTGTAACTTCCGTTGTTCCGCTATCCTCCACAATATAATGTGTGTATGATCCATCTGGTGTAGTCTTTTTCTGAACCAAATCAGTTCTATTCCACGTCCAATCCAAAGAAACTCCTAAAAAGTTTTCCGTATTTACGAGTTCATCCATATTTTTCGCTGATTCATCATAATCAAATCCCGTTCCTTCTTCGCGTGAAATATTGGTTTTATACAAGCTATAACTTACTACATTGCAAGAATATGTCTTTCCTTTATAAGTTGCTGTTACAATAGCTTTTCCACCTTTTAAATTATTATATATTACAGCACTATTTCCTTCAGGATATATACGCACTATTTTTTCATCTGACGTATTCCATATAACATCATCACAATCTGCATTATTCAATGTTAAATACGTTCCATCATCCCCATCACCAAATTTCCAAGTAATAGATGTAGTGCTTAATTTTGGTGTTTTTGTCTCAATGCTGTCATTATTATCAGGCTTTTTATCTTCTGTACTCTCAGTATTTTGTGCATCATCTTTATGCGGCTTCTTTGCAGCTGTAACCCTTATGTTACATTTTAATACAGATCCGTTTACTTTTGCAATGACTGTCGTATTTCCCTGTTTCTTTCCAGTAATCTTACCGTTTTTTACTGTAACAACATTTCTATTCGAAGACGTCCAAACCACTTTCCTGCTTGTACCTTTTACTTTCAATATATACGATTTTCCACTCTCGATAGTGACTTTCTTCTTGCTGAGCTCCGGTTTTTCCACTTTAACATTACATTTCAAGATAGTACCATTTATTTTTGCCTGAATAACCGTTTTACCTGTTTTCTTTCCAGTAACTTTACCATTTTTTACAGTCGCTACCTTTTTATTCAAGGAACTCCATTTTACTTTCCCTTTCATGCCTTTTATTTTAAGATTTACAGTTTTTCCAACATTAACTATAATTTCATTTTGGTTTAAGTATGCTTTCGCAACAGTAATTTTATATATATATGTATTTCCTTTGTCCTTTATCGTAATTTTAGCTTTTCCAATCGATTTTCCTATGATTTTTCCATTCTTTATTACAGCAATCTTTTTGTTGCTAGTCTTAAATGTTGCCTTTCCGCTAAAAGTCTGCTCAATGGCATATGTTTTTCCTTTCCCTATTGTAATATCCTTTGTTACAGTTTTTGCTTCTACGCTTACATTTCCGATCATACAAACAAAAAATGTGCATATCACTGTCATAAGAATCCATATAATGCAACTTTTCTTTTTCTCTAATTTAATCATAATCCTTTTCTCCTCATTATAAATATAAAATCTCCTCACGGTGAGTAACCTTTCTGTAGCCTTCATATTCAACTACATCAATTATAACATGCTGGGTACGAAGTTTTGAATAAATATTTCATAACTTTTCTCACTTTTGGAAATTAAATCTAAAAAGCAAACAGCCAGCTACAAACTGCTTGATTCATAACTGTCCTAGCGCGTTGCTTTCTTTCTTATTTGTTTTTTAATATACATACTTGTCATTTCTTTTATCATAAGCCTTAACTTTCCTGCAAATCATTTTTTCAATTTTCTTCTTTCGAGTTGTATATCTATCTATATTAGAATTTTTCGCCCAAAAAATAACAGCCACATATAATCCATAGCAAATTACAGCCCTTAATATTTCAAAACAATCTATTCTTCTAATATTTGATGTAAAAGATGAAATAAATCCATTATCCATTCCATATTGCAAAAAACTATTTATGATTATAAACAAATACATATTACCTACCATAAGGAACAAAAATGCTAGAAAAAATTTAAAATATGTAAAAATTTTAAGAATTATACATGGTAATTGATCCA
>OBLC01000335.1_pt1 | contig 18591 bp, 11 predicted proteins | sample 1503181 | NCBI WGS metagenome assembly OBLC01 (sample SAMN00265069, study PRJEB22529) | human gut metagenome
TGCCCTCTCCGTCATTGCTTCGCAATGCCACCTCTCCCAAGGGGAGAGGCTTTGGCAGGCCGGAAAGCTCTGAGCTGACTGCTGAAAGCATATATGCCGCAAAATACAGTGCGCTGTTGTCAAGAAAAGCGGCTTCTGAACAATAATACCTGTTAAGATGTCGTGAATCTGGACAGCGGAGCACTTCTGTTTCTGGTAAAACAAAACTCCTCTCAGGCTGTGCGGCCTGACCGGCACGCCAGTGGCTCCCCCTTTGGGGGAGCTGTCACCGAAGGTGACTGAGAGGGCTGACAACAAGGGGGATTTTCCAATGGTATATCGTATCTATGTTGAAAAGAAACCCGGCTTCGACGGCGAGGCCCAGAGCCTGCGCAATGAGCTCGTCTCTCTGCTGGGCATCAAGGAGCTGAACGGTCTGCGTCTGCTCAACCGCTACGACGTGGAGGGCATCGACGAGGCTCTGTTTGAGCAGTGCGTCCCCACCGTGTTCAGTGAGCCGCCGGTGGATAACACCTACGCAGAGCTGCCCGTCTCCGACGGCGTGTCTTTCGCCGTGGAGTATCTGCCCGGCCAGTTCGACCAGCGCGCCGACTCTGCCGCCGAGTGCATCCAGCTCATCAGCCAGGGCGACCGCCCGCTGGTGCGCTCTGCCCGCGTCTACCTGCTGGAAGGCACCCTGACCGATGAGCAGGTGGCTGAGATCAAGAAATACGTCATCAACCCGGTGGAGGCCCGCGAGGCTTCGCTGGACACCAGGGCTACCCTGAAGATGGAGTATCCCGTCCCCACCGAAGTGGAGGTGCTGGACGGCTTCAACGAGCTGGATGAGGCAGGCCTGAAGAAGTTCATCGACGAGAAGGGCCTCGCCATGGACCTGGGCGACATCAAGTTCTGCCAGGAGTATTTCCGCTCGGAGAAGCGCGACCCGACCATCACCGAGATCAAGATGATCGACACCTACTGGTCGGACCACTGCCGCCACACCACCTTCGGAACCATTCTGGATGACGTCCAGATCGACGATGCCGTGGTGCAGGAGGCCTTCGACCGCTACATGGCCATGCGCGCCGACCTTGGCCGGGAGAACAAGCCCCGCTGCATGATGGACCTGGCCACCATCGGTGCCAAGGAACTGAAAAAGCAGGGCATCCTGAAGAACCTCGACGAGTCTGAGGAGATCAACGCCTGCACCGTGAAGATCAAGTGCGACGTCAACGGCAAGGACGAGGACTGGCTGTTCCTCTTCAAAAACGAGACCCACAACCACCCGACGGAGATCGAGCCTTTCGGCGGCGCTGCCACCTGCATCGGCGGCGCGATCCGTGACCCGCTGTCCGGCCGCAGCTACGTCTATCAGGCCATGCGCGTCACCGGCGCAGGCGACCCCCTCAAGCCCGTCAGTGAGACCCTGCCCGGCAAGCTGCCCCAGCGCAAGCTGGTGACCACCGCTGCCGCCGGTTATTCCTCCTATGGCAACCAGATCGGCCTCGCCACCGGTCAGGTGGATGAGATCTATCACCCCGGCTATGTGGCAAAGCGGATGGAGATCGGCGCTGTTGTGGGCGCAACGCCCGCTTCCCACGTCCGCCGCGAATGCCCCGCTCCCGGCGACGTCATCGTCCTGCTGGGCGGCCGCACCGGCCGCGACGGCATCGGCGGTGCCACCGGTTCCTCCAAGGCCCACAAGCTGGACAGTCTCGAGCACTGCGGTGCTGAGGTCCAGAAGGGCAACGCCCCCATCGAGCGCAAGCTGCAGCGCCTGTTCCGCCGCGAGGACGCCTGCAAGATGATCAAGCGCTGCAACGACTTCGGCGCCGGCGGCGTCTCTGTCGCCATCGGCGAGCTGGCCGACGGCCTGTATATCGACCTGAACAAGGTCACCAAGAAGTATGACGGCCTCGACGGCACCGAGCTGGCCATCAGCGAGAGCCAGGAGCGTATGGCCGTGGCTCTGGCCCCTGAGGACGTGGACAAGTTCATCGCCATCGCCACCGAGGAGAACCTTGAGGCCACCCCCGTGGCAAAGGTCACCGAGGAAAAGCGCCTGAACATGGTGTGGAACGGCAAGTCCATCGTCAACATCAGCCGCGAGTTCCTGAACTCCAACGGCGCTGAGAAGCACCAGAACGTCCACATCGAGAAGGGGACTGTCTGGCAGCCCCAGTGGGCCGGCGTGACCTTCGAGCAGAAGATGAAGAACATGGTGGGCGATTTGAACGTCTGCAGCAAGAAGGGCCTTTCTGAGCGGTTCGACTCCACCATCGGCGCGGCCACCGTGCTGATGCCCTTCGGCGGCGCATACCAGCTGACCCCCCAGAACGCCATGGTCGCAAAGCTGCCCGTGGACGGCGAGACCAACACCTGCTCCGGCATGGCATGGGGCTACAACCCCTACCTCATGAGCGCCAACCAGTATGTGGGCGCGCGGATGGCCGTCGTCGAGAGTGTGACCAAGCTGGTGGCCTCCGGCTTCCGCTATGAGGACGCCTACCTGACCTTCCAGGAGTACTTCGAGCGCCTTGGCACTTCCCCGGAGCGCTGGGGCAAGCCGCTGGCCGCTCTGCTGGGCGCACTGGACGCACAGATCGGCCTCGGCATCGCCTCCATCGGCGGTAAGGACAGCATGTCCGGCTCCTTCGAGCAGCTGGATGTGCCTCCCACGCTGGTGTCCTTCGCCACCGCCATCGGCAAGGCCGGCCGCGTCGTCTCCACCGAGTTCAAGAAGCCGGAGAGCACCGTCGTCCTCATCCGGCCCATCCTGGACCCCGTCACCGGCTGCCCCAACTTCTTCTCCCTGAAGGCCAACTATAAGAAAGTTGAGCAGATGATGGAAGATGGCATGGTGGCCGCTGCTTCCTCTGTGGGCTATGGCGGTCTGGCCGAGGCTCTCTTCAAGATGGGTCTGGGCAACCACATCGGCTTCAAGATGATGAACAACATGGCCACCCACGATATGTTTAAGCCCATGTACGGCTCCATCGTGCTGGAGATGGTCTCTGACGCCCCGGCCGGTGAGCTGCTGGGCGAGACCACCGCAGACTACACCTTCGAGTGCTGCGGCGACAAGCTGGATATGGCTCAGCTGCAGGAGATCTGGGAGAGCAAGCTCGAGCCCGTCTATCCCTACCGCAAGGCCGGTCCCGCCGTCGAGAAGATCGACGGCAGCCTGACCGCCCCCGCTGCGCCCAAGATCGGCGTGGCAAAGCCGAAGGTCATCATCCCGGTCTTCCCGGGCACCAACTGCGAGTACGACACCGCCCACGCCTTTGCCCGCGCCGGTGCGGACCCCGAGGTTCTGGTCATCCGCAACCTGACCCCCGCTGACGTCACCGCCAGCTGTGAGGCACTGGTCAAGGCCATCAACGAGAGCCAGATCGTCATGCTGCCCGGCGGCTTCTCCGGCGGCGACGAGCCGGACGGCAGCGCAAAGTTCATCGCCTCCTTCTTCCGCAATCCTGCGGTCACTGAGGCAGTCCGCGACCTGCTGCAGCACCGGGATGGTCTGATGCTGGGCATCTGCAACGGCTTCCAGGCCCTCATCAAGCTGGGTCTGGCCGCTTACGGCGACATCCGCCCCATCACGGCCTGCGACCCGACCCTGACCTTCAACACCATCGGCCGCCACCAGAGTATGCTGGTGCGCACCCGCATCGCTTCCACCGGCAGCCCCTGGCTGTCCAAGTGCAGCGTGGGCGACCAGCACACCGTGGCCATCAGCCACGGTGAGGGCCGCTTCGTGGCACCTCAGAGCGTGCTGGACACCCTCATCGCCAACGGCCAGATCGCGACCCAGTATGTCGATCAGGACGGCGACCCCAGCATGGATATGAAGTACAACCCCAACGGCTCCGTCCTCGCCATCGAGGGCATCACCAGCCCGGATGGCCGTGTCTTCGGCAAGATGGGCCATTCGGAGCGCAGCGGCGAGTACCTGTACAAGAACGTCACCGGCGACAAGTATCAGCCTATTTTCGAGGGCGGCGTGGACTATTTCAAGATTTGATGGTAAAATAGGAGAAAACCTCCTTCCGGCATCGCTGACGCGATGCCACCTCCCTCAGAGAGGGAGGCTGAAAGGCCCCCTCACCGAGGGGGCTGTCGCCGGAAGGCGACTGGGGGAGTCATTTTCAGGAGGAAACAACCAATGTCTCAGCATGACCGTTATATCAGCCCTTTTTCCACCCGTTATGCCTCCGATGAGATGCAGTACATCTTCTCGGACGACAACAAGTTCCGCACCTGGCGCCGCCTGTGGGTGGCTCTGGCCCGGGCCGAGATGAAGCAGGGCCTGACCAATATCACCCCCGAGATGGTGGCCGAGCTGGAAGCTCATGTGGACGACATCAACTATGAAGTCGCCATCGAGCGGGAGAAGCTGGTGCGCCACGACGTCATGAGCCATGTCTACGCCTACGGCCAGCAGTGTCCCAAGGCGGCAGGCATCATCCATCTGGGTGCCACCAGCTGCTATGTCGGCGACAACACCGACATCATCGTGATGCGTCAGGGCCTCGAGCTGGTGCGCAAGAAGCTCATCGGCGTGCTGGCAAAGCTGGCAAAGTTCGCCGAGGAGTACAAGGATATGCCCTGCATGGCCTACACCCACTGCCAGCCCGCCCAGCCCACCACCGTGGGCAAGCGCGCCACCCTGTGGGCCAACGAGCTGGTGATGGACCTCAGCGAGATCGACCACCGTCTGGCTACCCTGCAGCTGCGCGGCGTCAAGGGTACCACCGGCACCCAGGCTTCCTTTATGGAGCTGTTCAAGGGCGACGCTGATAAGATCCGCGCCGTGGATGCTTCCATCGCCGAGGAGATGGGCTTCGACAGCGAGGCCGTCATCCCGGTGTCCGGCCAGACCTACAGCCGCAAGGTGGACGCCTTCATCCTCAACGCCCTGGCCGGCATCGGCCAGAGCTGCATGAAGTTCGCCACCGACCTGCGCCTGCTGGCCAACTTCAAGGAGATGGAAGAGCCGTTTGAGAAGAACCAGATCGGTTCCTCCGCCATGCCCTACAAGCGCAACCCCATGCGCTGCGAGCGCATCTGCGCTTTGAGCCGCTACCTGATGGTGGATGTGCTCAACCCCAGCTTCACCACCGGCACGCAGTGGTTCGAGCGCACGCTGGACGACAGCGCCAACAAGCGCGTTGCCATGGCTGAGGGCTTCCTCGCCGCCGACGCCATCCTGAACATCATGCTCAACGTCACCGACGGCATCGTGGTCTACCCGAAGGTCGTGCGCAGCCGCCTGATGGCCGAGCTGCCCTTCATGGCCAGCGAGAACATCATGATGCAGGCCGTGGAGAAGGGCGGCAACCGTCAGGAGCTCCACGAGCGTCTGCGCCAGCACGCCATCGCCGCCGGCAAGCAGGTCAAGGAAGAGGGGCTGCCCAACGACATGGTGGACCGCATCGCCGCCGACCCGGCCTTTGGCCTGACCAAGGAGGAGATCGTGGCGGGCCTTGTGCCGGAGAACTTTGTGGGCCGCGCTCCCCAGCAGGTGGAGGAGTTCATTGCTCACATCCTCAAGCCCATCTTTGACGCCAACCCGGATGCTGTGGAACAGCACGCAAACCTGAGCGTCTAAACGTGATTTTACAGGAAAAGAGGCTGTTGCCGCAGGCAACGGCCTCTTTTCTGCACACAGAAGGAGTTTTCATGCGACTCGATAAATATTTAGCCGAGACGGCCCAATGCACCCGGAGCGAGGCGAAGGCACTGCTGGCGAAAGGCCGCGTCACGGTCAACGGCGCGGTCTGCAAGAAAGGGGACACCCAGCTGAAAGAGGCTGACGCCGTGGCGGTGGACGGCAAGGCGCTGGCCTACCGGCAGTTCGTCTACCTTATGCTCAACAAGCCCGAGGGCGTCGTCAGCGCCTCTACCGACAAGCGGGACACGACAGTCGTGGATCTAGTGGGGGATGCCTATCCCCGGCGGGAGCTGTTCCCGGCCGGGCGGCTGGACAAGACCAGCACCGGTTTCGTCCTGCTGACGGACGACGGCGGCTTTGCCCACGACATCCTCGCGCCGAAACGCCACGTCTCCAAGACCTACACCGTCGTCATCGACACCCCGCTGACGGAAGAGATGAAAGCCGGCTTTGCCGCAGGCGTCACCCTGGCCGACGGCACGGCCCTTTCGCCGGCGGAAGTGTCCGCCCTCACCCCCGACGGTCTGACGGTCCGCGTCCTGCTCAGGCAGGGCGTGTATCATCAGATCAAGCGGATGTTCGGCGTCTACGGTGCGGGCGTCAACGCCCTGCACCGGGACGCCATCGGCGGGCTTGCGCTGGACGAGAGCCTTGCCCCGGGCCAGTGGCGGGAGCTGACAGCCGACGAGGTGGCGAAAATTACCACGGGGTAAAGGACTGCTTTTCACCCGGTTTTCAAAAAAGTATCACATTTTACCGGTAAAATAGCCCTCAGAACCACGCAGAAAGGCCCTTTTTGGCCCGAAAATGACCCCGAAAGATAATTTCAACAAGAAAGAAGAATTTTTTTTGGTGAAATATGTTGCAAAAGTAAATTCTTTTGTGTAAAATATAAAATGTAATGCGGCGAAATTGTTAAAAATCACAATCCCGCCCACCTGCGGTTTGCACAAGAGAGGAAAAGGGGTATCCATTTATGGCCAATAGAGTATTTCAGAGCGTGATCTACCAGATGAAGGACGCGATCGACCGCGTGGTCGGCGTGGTGGATGAGACCGGCGCTGTCATCTCCTGCTCGGAGCTGAATCTGATCGGCGAGGTGCGCGAGGGCTTTATGGCAGAGCGTCTGACGGCCGGTGACCGCTTCGTGCGGGATGGCTACACCTACCAGCAGTTCTCCAGCGCAAAGCATAACGATTATGCCGTTTTTGTGGAAGGTGCGGACGAGACTGCGGGCCAGTTCGCCGCCGTGCTGTCCATCAGCCTGCAGAGCATCAAGCAGTATCACGACGAGAAGTTCGACAAGGCCAACTTTATCAAGAACGTGGTGCTGGACAACATCCTGCCCGGCGACATCTACGCCAAGGCCCGTGAGCTCCACTTTGCCACCGACGTCTCCCGCGTGGTGTTCATCGTCCGCGTCACCAGCGGCGGCGACATCTCCGCTTACGACGTGGTGAGCAGCCTGTTCCCCGAAAAGCAGAAGGACTTCGTCTTCAACATCAGCGAGACGGATACCGTTCTGGTCAAGGAGATCCGCAAGGGCATCGACCGCACCGATATGGAGAAGCTGGCCGCCAGCATCGTGGACACCCTGTCCGGTGAGCATTACATCAAGGCTGTCGTGGGCATCGGCACCCCCATCGCCAACGTGAAGGACCTGGCTACTTCCTTTAAGGAAGCACAGATCGCCATGGAGGTCAGCAAGGTGTTCGACACCGAGAAGCAGATCATCCGCTACGACAATCTGGGCATCGCACGTCTGATCTACCAGCTGCCCACCACGGTCTGCGAGATGTTCCTGCGCGAAGTGTTCAAGCAGGGCAGCATCGAGAGCCTGGACCAGGAGACCCTGTTCACCATCCAGCGCTTCTTCGAGAACAACCTGAACGTCTCCGAGACCAGCCGCGGTCTGTTCGTCCACCGCAACACGCTGGTGTATCGTCTGGAAAAGATCAAAAAGCTGACCGGTCTGGATCTGCGTGAGTTCGACGACGCTATCGTGTTCAAGGTAGCGCTCATGGTCAAGAAGTACCTGTCCAACAACCCGGCCAAATATTGATATTTCGTCTCAGCCGCTCCGGCTGCGGACGCCGAAACCGGCCGCTCGACCCCGATGCTGGCCGGTTTCTTTTGTAATGGTCTGGAACTTCTGTGCCAAATAAATTTTTCAGGAGCAAGATACTCATGATAGATTTTGAACATGTCACCAAGATATACAAACGGAGTGATACTCCTGCTCTGGAGGACATCGACTTCCATGTAGACGACGGCGAGTTCGTCTTTCTGGTGGGCCACTCCGGCGCCGGCAAGTCCACTCTGCTCAAGCTCATCCTCCGCGAAGAGCTGCCCACCGAGGGCCGCGTCATGGTGGACGGCAAGGACGTCGCCCGGCTGCGCCGGGGCAAAGTGCCTTTCCTTCGCCGCCAGATGGGCATTATCTTCCAGGATTTCCGCCTCATCCCCACCATGACGGTCTACGAGAATGTGGCGTTTGCCATGCATGTCACCAACATCGGCAAAAAAGACATCAAAGAGCGCGTCAACTACATGCTGGAGCTGGTGCATCTGGAAGATAAGGCAAAGGTCTACCCCGAGTTCCTCTCCGGCGGTGAGCAGCAGCGCGTGGCCGTGGCCCGCGCTCTGGCCCACAGCCCCCGCCTCGTCATCGCGGACGAGCCCACCGGCAACATCGACCCCGAGATGAGCCTTGAGATGATGGAACTGCTGGAACGTGTCAGCGAGATGGGCATCACGGTGCTTGTCGTCACCCACGAGCATGAACTGGTGCGCCGCTTCAACCGCCGCACCATCACCCTGAAGCAGGGCCGCATCATCTCCGATGTTCCGGCCAGCTTCGGCGAGGAGGTACACGTATGAAGATCTCTACGTTTGGGTTCCTTACCCGGCGCGGCGTGCGCAACCTCGGCAAGCACTGGGCCATGACCATCGCCTGCATCGCCTCCCTCAGCGTCTGCATGACCCTGAACATCTTCGCCAGCCTCATTGAAGTCAATGTGGACAGCATGGTGAGTTATCTGGGCAGCCAGAACGAGATGGTGGTCTACGTGGACCCCGAGGCCGATGACGCCACCATCCAGTCTGTGGGCAATGCCCTCAGCGGCACCGCAGGTGTGAGCCGGGTGCAGTATATGTCCAAAGAAGACGTCCTCAACCAGTACAAGGGCTATATGTCCGACTATGCCGCCCTGCTGAATGAGTTCGAGAACGACAACCCCTTTAAGGCCAATTACCGCGTCTCCCTGTCTGATCTGAGCCAGATGGAGACCATCAGCAAGCAGTTCGAGAACATCAGCGGCGTCTACAGCGTCACGGCTCCCATCGAGATGACCAGGACCTTTGTGGAGGTCCAGCAGGCTGTCACCAAGGTCGGGCGCGGTCTGGTGCTGGTGCTGATGGCTGTCAGCATCATCACGGTGGGTACCACCATCCGGCTGAGCGTCTTTGCCCGCCGCCGTGAAATCGAGATCATGAAGTATGTCGGCGCTACCAACGCCCTCGTCACCCTGCCTTTCGTCATCGAGGGCCTGACGATGGGCCTGCTCTCCGGCATCCTGACGGCAGCTGCCACCATCGGCGGCTATGCCTACATCGTTCAGCTGTCGCCCACGCTGGGCGGCCTGTGGCAGATGCTCATGGGTACGGCTCTGGTGCCGCTGGAAAATGTCTGGCCCACCATCCTGACCTACAGCCTCGCGGGCGGCGCTCTGGTGGGCGGTCTGGGCAGTATGTTCTCCATCCGAAAGCACCTGAACGTGTAAGGAGGGCCTACTGTGTACCACGACAAGCATTCCGCAGGCTTTGTCCTGCACCATCCGCCCCGCCACGCAAAGCCGTCGGGCCATTCGGCCATGATGCGCGCTGCCTGCGCCTTTCTGGCCGCCGCATGCCTCGTGCTGAGCGTGACGGTCTACCCGGCCAGTGCGGCCACCAGCATGAGCTCGCTGCAGAACAAGCTGGACAAGATCTCTGCGTCCATCAAGCAGCATAAGACGGAGCTGAGCGACGCCAAAAAGAAGGAAGCTGCTGCCAAGGCCCTCGAGTCTGAGCTGAAGGAAAAAGTCTCGGTGCTCCAGAGCCAGATCAGCGTCCTCAAGAGCCAGATCTCCGAGGTGCAGAACAGCATCGGCGTCAAAGAGCAGGAGATCACCGCCAAGCAGAACGAGATCGCCCGGAAAGAGCAGGAGATCGCCGACCAGTGGGACGATTTCAAGAGCCACATGGCCGCGATGCAGGAGCTGCGGGACGGCGGCAGCGTCGCCATGCTCCAGTCTGTGAACGATCTGTACGAGCTTCTGACCTTCAATGAGGTCATGCAGGACATTTCGGTGAAGGACACTGAGATACTCGACAACATGAAGGCTGCGAAGGAAGCCCTTGTGGCCGACCGCACCCAGCTCGTGGAGGAGCGCACCCAGCTGCAGAACAAAAAGGCTGAGCTGGACGCCCAGAACAAGCAGATGCAGTCCAAGCAGAGCGAGCTCAACAACAGCGTCAAGGAGGCTCGTCTGAGCGCCGCTGAGGCCCAGCAGGCCCAGAAGAACGCCCAGGCGGCCATCGAGTCGGACGAGATGAACTACGAGGCCGTCAAGAAGGAGATCCAGAAGCTCATCGCAGCGGCAGCGGCCAGCAAGCCCCAGCTGAGCTTCAGCGGCTTTATCTGCCCGCTCAAGAGCTATACCCGCATCTCCAGCGAGTACGGCTGGCGCAAGAACCCGGTCTCCGGCGTCAACAAGCTCCACGCCGGCATCGACTTTGCCGCCCCCGCAGGCACGCCCATCTACGCGGCCGCCAGCGGCTATGTGCAGGTGGCCGGCTGGTCCAGCGGCGGCTATGGCAACTATGTCATCATCTATCACGGCAAAATGACAGACGGCAACGCCTACTCCACCCTCTACGGCCATATGCGCTCGGTGGCAACGTCGGCGGGCAGGTATGTCAACCAGGGCGACCTCATCGGCTATGTGGGCTCCACCGGCAACTCTACCGGCAACCACCTCCATCTCGAGGTGTGGAAGGGCGGCTCCAAGGCCAATGCGGTCAACCCCCGCGGTTATATTCCGATAAGATAATACAACTGTAATTGAAGTCGAGGGGTCAAAGGAGGCCACAAGGCGAAATGAACGAGCAAAAACGCAAGCGTATCCTTCGGGTGGGCTGTCTGATTCTGGCAGGAGTGTTCCTGCTGTCGGTACTGGGCAGTGTCATCCTGATGCTTTTGGTCTGAACTGGGGGAGGATATTGAATGAACCGCAAAATTTCCGTAGGGATGACCGTGACCATCGTCATTCTGGCAATGACGGTCACTTTTTCCATCACGATGCTGATGGCGATGCGGCTGTTTGACCACACCGTCACCAGCGTGAAGGAAAAGGAGAGCATGTACAACAAGGTGGCCGAGGTAGACCGCTATGTGCGCGCCAACGACTACTACGACATCGACGAGACCATGCTGTACGACCGTCTGACTGCCGGTTATCTGCTGGGTACCGGCGACAAGTACGCCCGCTACTACACCGCCTCGGCCTACACCGACCTGCTCAACGCCCAGAGCGGCAAGCTGATGGGCATCGGCGTGGAGCTGGCCATCGACCAGTCCGGCTACGCCAAGGTCATCAAAGTGTATGACGAGTCTCCTGCCAAGGAGGCCGGCCTCCAGCGGGGCGATTACATCACCACCATCGACGGCGCAGACATCAAAAGTCTGGGCAGCGTGGAGGCTGTCCAGAACAAACTCCGGGGCGAGAGCGGCACGAGCGTCAATGTAAGCTGGCTGGACAGCGAGAACGCCCAGCACACCGCCGACCTGACCCACTTCGGCTTTACGGCCAACAGCGTCGATTCCGCGCTGGTGCAGGGCAATGTGGGCTACATCAAGATCTGGCAGTTCGACAACTCCACCCCCAGTGAGCTGGATTTTGCGCTCCGCAGCCTGACCGCCAGCGGCGCCCAGAGCTTCATCTTCGACCTGCGCGACAACGGCGGCGGCATCCTTGACGACGCCATCAGCTGCATCAAGCTCGTCGCGCCGGAAGGCGTGCTGGCCTACGCGGAGGATAAGGCAGGCAACCGCACCCTGCTGGGCAGCAGCACCGGCGACTCGGTCATCAGCCAGCCCACCGTCTGCCTCGTGAACGAGAACACCGCCAGCGCGGCAGAACTCTTTGCGTCCAGCCTGCGCACCCTGTGCGGCACCCGCCTCGTGGGCAGCACCACGATGGGCAAAGGCACCATCCAGAGCAGCCCCCAGCGCCTCTCGGACGGCAGTGCCGTCGTGGTCACGGTGGCAAAGCTCATCTGCGGCGACGGCTCCTGCTTCGACGGCACCGGCCTGACCGTGGACGTGGAGCGCCCGCTGACTGCCGACGAGCAGGCCAGCTACTATGACTACACCCTCGACACGGACCCGCAGATACAGCGCGCCGTCAGCTGCGCACAGCAGCTCACCGGCGTCACCACCGTGGGCGGCGTGAACGACGCTGACATCGCCGCCGACTCCGCCGCAGCCTCTTCGGAGGCCGCAGCCCAGAGCACCGCTTCCTCCGAGGCCGGTGCGGAAGGGGAGCAGGAGGCTTCCAGTACGCAGTGACCCTCTCCGTCTGCTGCGCAGACACCTCTCCCAAAGGGAGAGGCTTTGGCATACCGGGCCACTTTCTACTGGATGCCTGAGGCCCGATATGGCGCAAAAGAGCGGGCCTTGCTTCCGGGGGCAGGCGCTTCTGAACAAGCGCACCTTGTCAAGCTGCCGTGAATCCAGACAGCGGAGCACTACTGTTTCCGATACATCGTACTTTATTCGTCCAGCGTTGGCCCGACCGACACGCCAGTGGCTCCCCCTTTGGGGGAGCTGCCGCGCGAGCGGCTGAGAGGGCTGCAACAGAAAGGAAAACCACTATGCCGGAGCTGACCGACCTCTCCGTTATCCGCAGCCTGTGCGAAAAATACGATTTCGCGCTCTCCAAGGGCTTTGGACAGAACTTCATCATCAATCCCGGCCTGCCGCCCAAGATCGTGGACGCCAGCGGCGTCGATAAGAGCTGGGGCGTGCTGGAGATCGGCCCCGGCATCGGCGTGCTGACCAAAGAGCTGGCCCAGCGCGCCGCCAAGGTGGTGTCCATCGAGGTGGACGAGCGCCTGCCGCCCCTGCTGGCCGAGACCATGGCGGGCGTGGAGAACTTCAAGCTGGTATTGCAGGATGTTCTGAAGGCAGACCTCCGCGCCCTCATCGAGGAGGAGTTCCCCGGGATGCCGGTGGCTGTCTGCGCCAACCTGCCCTACTACATCACCAGCCCCATCGTCATGAAGCTGCTGGGCGACCGCCTGCCCATCCAGAACCTCACCGTCATGGTGCAGAAGGAGGCCGCCGACCGTCTGGCCGCCGCCCCCGGCACCCGGGCGTCCAGCGCCATCAGCTGCGCCGTGAGCTACTACGCCACCTCAAAGCTGATGTTCACCGCCGCGCCGGGCAGCTTCTATCCGGCCCCGAAGGTCACCAGCGCTGTGGTGCGGATGGACATCCGCACCACTCCCGCCGTACAGGTGGAGGACGAGGACGGCTACTTCGCCCTCATCCGTGCCGCTTTCGGCCAGCGCCGCAAGACCGCCGCCAACGCCATCGCCAGCGGCCTCGGACTGCCGAAGGATAAGGTCATCGCGGCCATCGAGGCGGCGGGCTTCGACGCCCGCATCCGCCCCGAGGCCCTGACCCTCGAGGACTTCGCTGCCGTACAGCGGGAGCTGAAGTAAGATTTTATCAGAATAAAACGCCAAGGCCCCCGCAGTCCGGAACAGAACTGCGGGGGCCTTGGTCGTTATGTGGAAGGAATGGAGGATGGAGATCTGCTTACCTCAGCAGTGCGCTGTGGTCTGCGCCGCCCACGGTGAAGCTGGCGGTGGAGCCGCTGTGGCTGAGGGTGAAAGGCGTATCGCCCGCGCCGAGGGCTGCAACATCGGAGAGGGAGAGGGTGGAAGTGCAGCGTTCGGTGGAGAAGACAATGGTCCCGATGCGCTCAGAGCGGAGGCCGGTCAAATCGGAAAGGACGCCCTGCAGGGACGCTGTCTCATGGGAGACATTGATGTAGAGAATATCGCTGATCTGGCTCAGCCGGACCAGCTGGGCGTTCTGGAGGATGTCGGCCTGAGCCGGGTCGAGGACACGCAGGCCGGTGGAGATGGTGCTGTCGCTGATGCCGCTGTTGTGGGAGACATCGCGGTACTCCACCTCATTGCAGACCGCGCAGATGCGGTACTCGCGGCTGCTGTCGCCTTGGACAGGCATCCAGCCGCTCCACTGATGGCCGAGGGCGGGCAACTCCTCCGTCTCAGTGACGACACAGTCTTTGACCTTGCAGCTGTGCTGTCTCTCGCCCGGCTCGGTGCAGGTAGGCTTTTTGGTGATGACCCAATCGCCGAGGGGGTGGGTCTCGCTGCCGGCGGGATAGATGCTCTTCGTGTAGACACTGTTGTGGAAGAGCCGCGTTACGCCGTTCTCTACGAGCTTCACGAGGCCCCGCTTGCCGTTTTCCTCGAGATGGATGATCTCGTCCAGCTTCTTGCCGTCGCGGCCTCGGATGGCATTGTCGGCGTCGGGTGCGGTTGCGGTGAGGTCCAGCGGGGTGTCGGAATTGCCGATGGAGACGATGCCGCTTTCAGTGGACACGCCCGCGCCGCCGCTCTTGCCGCTGCCGCCGGTGGTGTTGATGGTGCCGCCCGCAATATTCACAAAGCTGCCACCGATGCCGCTGCCGCCGGTGCCGCCTTTGCCGGTGGCGTTGCCGCCGGTGGCCTTCGTGATGGTATCGCCGGTGGCCTTCGTGATGGTATCGCCCGAAATCTTCACAACGCTGCCGCTGTGGATGCCGTCGCCGCCGTTGCCATTGGTAGAAGCGCCGCCCTGCGCGGTTCCGATGTTGGCGCTGCCGGAGATGGTGAGGATGCCGCCGCTGGAAATGCCGCTGCCACCGTTGCCATTGGTAGAAGCACCGCCCTGCGCGGTTTCGATTTTGGCGCTGCCGGAGATGGTGAGATTGCCGTAACTGCCGATGCCGTCGCCGCCGGAAGTCTGCTGTATCTCGCCGCCCTTGATGGTGAGTGTACCGTTGCTGCGGATGCCGCTGCCGCCGGTGCCGTCCTCGCCGGTGGCCCTGCCGCCGGTAGCCTGCTCTATCTTGCCGTCGGAGATGGAGACGGTGCCGCTGCTGGCAATGCCCGCGCCGCCGCTCCTGCCGCTGCCGCCGGCGGCGCTGATGGTGCCGCCGGAGATGGAGAGGCTGCCGCTGCGGCTGTCGCTGCCGCTGCGGATGCCACTGCCGCCGTTGCCGTTGCCGGTGGCGTCGCCGCCGGTAGCCTGCACTGTCGTGCCGCCCTTGATGGTGAGGCTTTCGCTGCCGGCAATGCCCGCGCCGCCAGTATGGTAGGATTCCTCGCCGGTGGACCTGCCGCCGATGGCTTTTTTGATGGTGCTGGTAAGGATTTCCATGGTCTTGCCAAGGATGCCGCTGCCGCCCCTCTTGCCGCTGCCGCCGGTGCCGCTCTTGCCGGTGGCTTCGCCGCCGGTAGTCTGCTGTATCTCGCCGCCCTCGATGGTGAGGGTGTCGCCGCAGTAGATGCCGTCGCCGCCGTCGCCGGTGCGGCCGGTGGCCTTGCCGCCGACAGCGTTCGTGATGGTGCCGCCGGACATGATGAACTGGCCGTGATTGCGGATGCCGTAACCGCCGTCCTTGCCGCTGGCAGTTGCATCGCCGCCCTTCACGGTTCCGATTTTGGCGTTGTCCTTGATGGTGAGATCGCCGTCGCTGTGGATGCCGTCGCCGGCGTCGTGGTAGCGGCCATAGCCTTGGCCGCCCTGCGCTTTTTCGATGGTGCCGCCCTCGATCGTGACGGTAATATTCTTGCTATTGAGACCGCCGCCGATGCCGTCGCCGGTGTTGCCACCCACGGCTTCCTTGATGGTGCCGTCATTGATGGTGACTGTGGTCTGGCCGGTGCTGTTCTGACCGCCGCCGATGCCGGCACCACCGGAGCCGCCCTGCGCGTTTTCGATGGTGCCGCCGGAGATGGTGATATTGGTGTTGCCAGTAGCCCCTGAACCGCTGCCGATGCCGGCACCGCCCTGCTTGGTCTGCGCATTGATTTTGGCAGTGCCGCTGATGGTGATATTGGTGTTGCCGGTAGCCCCGTAACCGCTGCCAATGCCGGCGCCATCGGAGGAACCGATGGCTGTGATGTCGCCGCCTGTTATCTCAATGGTGCCGGCACCGCTGCCGAAAGAAAACGTGCCGCTGCCGATGCCAGCAGAGGCACCGCTGCCTGTGGCAGTCAGGCTGCCGGTGTTGCTGCCATTGTCATCTGTTCCGGATGTGATGGTCAGTTTGCCGGTGGTACCCATGCTCTCTTCGTTGTGCTCGAGACCGGCGCATTGGTTGCCGCTGGTGAGGGTATTTTTGCCCTCGAGCGTGATTTTCGTGTCGCCCGCGCCCTCGACGCTGAGGGCGGCGTCGTTGTTGGCTGTGATGTTGACATTGTCCAGCGTCACGTTGAGAGTGTTATCTTTTCCGGTGCTTTCATTGTTCACGAGCTTGTTGATGATGCGGATGACGTAGTTGGTGACGTTTTCGGCTGTGTTCTTGAAGTTTTCCGCAGCACGCTTCAAGACCGTGGTCGATTCGTTCCGGGTCTCTTCGTCGTCATTGGCGCTGGCGACCTTGAGGGATGCACCGGTGTACGTGAACTGGCTTTCGGGCGCAGAGCGGTTGCTCTCTGCGCTTTCCGTGCCTTCGGCAGGGGTGGGAGTGCCGCCGGGCTTGGGGTCGTTTTCCTCGCCGCCGGTGGTGTCGTCAGAGCCGGTGGTGCTCCCCGTGCTTTCCGCGCCTTCGGCAGGAGTCCCGCTGCCGGTGGTGGGAGTGTCGTCCGCTTTGGTGTCGCTGCCCCCAGAGCCGGAGGTGCCGTCGGAGCCGGAGGTGCCGCTCTCAGAGCCGGAGTTGCCGCCCTCAGAGCCTTTACTCTCAGGGTCAGAGCTTCCCGCACCGGTGTTCTTGCCGTCGGTGGTGTCGCCGGTCTGGTTCTTTTCCGTGGACTGGTTCTCGTTTTCCTCGCCGCTGCCGTCAGAAGAGTCGCTGCCCTTGGTGTCGCCGGGGTAGACCATGTCTTTGCCTTCGTTTTCGCTGTCTTCTACTTTGAGCGTGGCCGACGCGGATTTGGCGGCAGAGGTTGCAGGGGTGCCGCCCTCAGACGAGTTGCCGCCCTCAGAGCCGGTGCCGGTGGTATCCTCTGAGCGCTTGCCGCCCTTGATGATGATGTCGCCGTTGTCTACATCACCCTTGCTTTTATCTTTGTTGTCGGCGTGCTTGACATAGACGTCGCCCTTTTCGTCTTTGGTGATGGTGATGTTACCATCGCCTATGTAATAGGTACCCGCATACGCCGGTGCAGCCATGCCGGCCACCATTGCGGCTGTCAGCGCCAGCGCCGTCACCCGGTGGGACGCGGGCCGGGGGGTGTTTGTCGGCACCCGCAGCGGATGCCCCAGAACGCGCATTGCGAGCTTGCGGTAAGAAATCATAGAAACCTCCTCTGAAAAGTGTGAGTTTTGCACAGAAGCTCCCAACGAAGCGGAAGGAGCTTGTGAAAGAAGCATAAATGTTGAGTTTGATTTATTCTACCACATTCCGGCCATAATGTGGCCAAATCTGCGTGAATCGCCGTGTTTTGTGCATGAATCGCCTCGCGGATGTCTCGAAACGCCCTGAAACAGAGCGCTGCATGGGCCGTACAGCGGGGCCGGGGGCAGACAAAGATATTGACAAGCGGGGAGGTTTCTGGTATTCTACTAAAGTACCCTGTGCAAACGATACCCGCTGGTGTGGCGCAATGGCAGCGCAACTGATTTGTAATCAGTGGGTTGCAGGTTCAACTCCTGTCACCAGCTCCAAAAAGTCCTACGATATACCGCTGAAAAGCGGCGTGTGTCGTGGGGCTTTTGCTTTTTGGGAAAAGGTATGCAGGACTGTTCAATAAAGAAAAAAAGTGCTATAATACTTATAAGCCTGAAACTTTACACGAAAGGATGGGTGTGTTATGAGTACAAGAGAATATGCCAAGACTCTGATAGACCAGATTCCGGAGAGCAAGCTGATTTTTGTTGTCCCTTATTTGCAGGGGGCTGCGCTCCCCGATGATGTGGAAGCGCCCAATGCGAAGACTCTGGCCGCGATTGAGGAAGTCGAAAATATGATTGAAACAGGCAAGGGAGAACATTTTGAGGGTTCTACCGCGGATCTCTTCGCTCAACTGGCGGCGGAGGGCTAAGCTATGCTAAAACTGAATACTTCCACGCAGTTCAAAAAGGATTATAAAACCTGCATGAGGCGGCACTATAACATGGATCTGCTGCAGGCGGTCGTTGATGTGCTGCGCGTGCCGGGACATGCTGCCCCCGAAGAACAGAGACCACAGCTTAACAGGCAACTATACCGGCTGCCGTGAATGCCATATACAGCCGGATTGGCTGCTGATTTATCGGCAGACCGACACAGAGCTGTACTTAGTAAGCACCGGCACACACGCCGATTTGTTCGGCCTATAAAGGAAACAGGAAAGAGGCCAAGACCTGACAGAATGGGTCTTGGCCTCTTTTTCTGCAAGGTATGCAGAAAAATCATGCCGCCCGGCGGGGCGCGGGTATTGAAATCGGCTCATCACGACGCCGCTGTGGTGTTTGGTGGTATAATAAAAAGCAAGCGTCCTCGGAAAAAATCCCGGGGGCGCTTTTGTATAATTGGCAGGCTGTCCTTTGTACAACCTCTCAGTCTGCTTCGCAGACAAGGCCGGGTTGCGGCTCCCAGCGTCTGCTGCGCTGCCGCTTGCATCCTGCTGGCCGCGGCCCCAACAGCGACTCCCTGTTTCCGCCGCTGGCGGCG
>OBLC01000363.1_pt1 | contig 17256 bp, 13 predicted proteins | sample 1503181 | NCBI WGS metagenome assembly OBLC01 (sample SAMN00265069, study PRJEB22529) | human gut metagenome
TCTTCCGATCGTTTATTTATTTTTTATCATATACTCAAAATCTACAGTTGGCCAACTACAATTAAAATTTAATACACTCTGATTACTGTAGAAATCTCACGAGTATGTTCCATTCCCTTAATCTCAACCAAAGCATCTGCAAAGTTCTGCTCCAGTACAAGATCCGTGATAACAACTAATTCTGCCATATCATTAACCTTGTTCTTCTGAATCACCTGTGCGATACTTACTTCATTCTTTCCTAATGTATCTGCGATTCGAGCAAGAACTCCTGGTTTGTCATCAACTAACAATCTCATGAAATATTTGCTTTCAATCTCTGTGATCTTCTTGATTGGAAGGTCTTTGTAGCATGTACAATGGATTCTTCCTGTGCAATAGAACTGAATATTACGTGCGACATCAATGATATCTCCCATAACTGCACTTGCTGTTGGGAATTCTCCTGCTCCTCTTCCATAGAACATTGCATCGTCAACTGCATCTCCATGTACAAAAACTGCGTTAAATGAATCATTGACAGTTGCCAATGGATGATCACTTGGAATCAGCATTGGATGAACACGTACTTCAATTCCAGATTCTGTGTTCTTTGCTACCCCTAACAATTTGATCGTACATCCCATTGCTTCTGCATATTTGATATCTTTTGCTGTGATATTTGTGATTCCTTCTGTGTATACATCATCAAATGTGACTCTAGAGTTAAACGCAATGGATGCCATGATCGCCATCTTACGTCCTGCATCATATCCTTCGATATCAGCTGTTGGATCTGCTTCTGCATATCCTAATTCTGTTGCGAGTGCCAAAGCTTCATCAAATTCCATTCCTTCGTGTGTCATCTTTGTCAGAATGAAGTTTGTTGTTCCATTGACAATACCCATTGCTTCTGAAATATAGTTTCCTGCCAGACACTGTTTTAATGGACGGATAATTGGAATTCCACCTGCAACAGATGCTTCAAATAATAAGTCACATCCATTATGGGAAGCGATATCTAATAATTCACCACCATGCACTGCCATTAAGTCTTTGTTCGCTGTGACAACATTCTTACCTGCCTGAAGAGCTTCTGTAATATAAGTACGGGCGGGTTCGATTCCCCCCATAACTTCCACTACGATCTGAATCTCATCATCTGTGATAATATCTTCCCACTGGTCAGTTAATACAGAAGGGTCAATTCCTTCTCTCTTCTTGTTCTTGTCTCTAACTAGAACTTTGCTGACAGTCAGACCTGCACCAACTTTGTGAGGTAATTCTTCTCTCTGGCGTTCGATCAGTTTGTATACTCCTGTTCCGACAGTTCCAGAACCAAGGAGGGCTACTTTGATGTTCTTTAACTCTTCCATGATACACTTCCTTTTCTGTTTTTGTTTATCTTTGCTTTTATCGAAATGTGATTTTTTGATCTAATAAATTCGTATAAGTAGTTTTTAGTATATCATATTTTTTTTGATTATCCTATATTTTTTTAATTTCTAGTTAGGAAAAACTATTATGTATAATTCCAAGATTACACCAAACAATACGTCTATTAACTATTTTTCTCATTTCTGTTGACATCAATATTTAAAAGTATTATATTTAAAACATAAACAATTAAGCAATCATTTAATCTTATAAAAAGGAGATTTCTATGGATAAAACGGAGAAATATAACATTGCTTCCATGGATATCCATGGTCATGGATGTGATGTTACAGAATTAAAACATGTTCTTCCACCAGAAGAATTTGCCATTGAAACTGCCAGTTTATTTGGTCTGTTAAGTGACAGTACCAGACTTCGTATTTTGTATCTTTTATACCACCGTGAAGTCTGTGTTAGAAATATCGCAGAAGCGATTGAAATGAGCCCACCAGCAGTGTCTCATCATCTTCGCTCTTTGAAGCAATTAGGTGTGATCACAAGCAGACGAATTGGGAAAGAAGTTCATTATACGATCGCAGACACTGCTGACGGAGAGCTTGTATCTGATCTGTTAAAGACTGTATTTGAAAGGAGGGGTATTTATGAAGAAGACTTATGAGTTTGAGAATCTTGGCTGTGCTCATTGTGCAGGTAAAATGGAAGAAAAAATCGGGAAACTTCCTGATGTTGAAAGTGTAAATCTTTCATTTCCTATGAAAAAAATGTATGTTGAAACTTCTCGTGAAGATCTGCTTCCTGAGATTCAAAAGATTTGTACGGATATTGAACCGGATGTTATTGTGACGGAAGTTACGAAAAAATCATCTAAACGGAGAAAACATGTGGAAGAAGATGCTCATGGAAGTCATGAACATCATCACCATCACGATGAACACTGTGACTGTGGATGTGATCACAACCATAATGAACATGAGCACCTCGAACATCATCACCATCATGATGACCACTGCGACTGCGGGTGTGAACACGATCATGAAGAACATGAACACCACAAACATCATCACCATCATGATGACCACTGCGATTGTGGCTGCTGTGATGATGACGATGATGAATCAATTGCAGCTGCTGCAAATCGTGAAGGAAATGGTCAGGCAACCGTATTTATTGTCGAGAAATTAGGCTGTGCTCATTGTGCAGGTAAAATGGAAGAACAGATTTCTCATCTTCCCGGTGTTGAAGCCGTCAATCTGACATTTGCAACAAAACAGTTACGTGTATGGTCTGATGATGCCAAAACATTATTGCCTCAGATTCAAGATATTTGTACTTCTATCGAACCAGATGTCAAAGTCGTTGTCCGTGAAAATACTGTCCGTGCACAAAAAGAAGCGAAAAAAGCCAAAGAGAATTCTGAAGATAACAGAGAATTCTGGGAACTTGGTGTTGGTATCGTTTTATTTATTGCCGGAAAAGCATTGGAATCTTCCAAGCCTGTATACAGTATGGTATGTTTTATCCTTGCATATTTAATCTTAGGAATTAAGATCGTATGGACCGCTCTTAAAAATATCTCTAAAGGTCAGTTTTTTGATGAAAACTTCTTAATGAGTATCGCAACGATCGGTGCTTTCGGCGTCGGAGAATTTGCGGAAGCGGTCGGTGTTATGATGTTTTATCGTATTGGTGAATTATTTGAAGAAAAAGCTGTGGAACGAAGCCGTTCCCAGATCATGGATGTCATTGATATGCGACCTGAAGTTGTCAACCTTGTTGATGATCATGGAGATGTCACTGTAATTGATGCCGAAGAAGCTGAAATCGGAGATATCTTATTAGTACGTCCTGGTGACCGTATTCCATTAGATGGTATCATCACAGATGGGGAAACGATGATCGATACTTCTCCTGTTACCGGAGAACCTATTCCTGTTTCTGCCTCTGTCGGAACAGATGTAACTTCTGGATGTTTAAATACTTCTGGTGTTATCAAGATCAAGGTAGAAAAAGTACTGGAAGAATCTATGGTCACAAGAATCATGGATTCCGTAGAAAATGCAGCCGCAAGCAAACCAAAGATGGATCGTTTTATCACACGTTTTTCTCGTGTATATACTCCATTTGTCGTACTTCTTGCCCTTGCAACTGCGATCATTCCTTCTTTAGTGACAGGAAACTGGACACACTGGATATACACAGCTTTAACTTTCCTTGTAATCAGCTGTCCTTGTGCCCTTGTATTAAGTGTACCTCTTGCATTCTTCTCTGGAATCGGGGCTGGATCTAAGATCGGTATCTTATTTAAAGGCGGGGCTGCACTTGAAACATTAAAAGATATTACTTCTGTTGTCATGGATAAGACTGGAACGATCACAAAAGGAAACTTCAAAGTTCAGGATGTGATCCCTCTCGGAAATGCAACCAGACATGAAATATTATCACTTGCTGCTTCCTGCGAAGAATCTTCTACTCATCCAATCGGAAAGAGTATCATGGAAGCTACCAAAGATGAAAATGTAACTTATAAAACACCTGAAAACGCAAAAGAAATCGCTGGACATGGTTCTGTTATCACAATTGATAACTCAGAAATCTTAGCTGGCAATAAAAAATTGATGGCTCAGTATCATGTAACTGGAGACTATCCAGAAACAACTTCTTATGGAACTGAAGTTTTTCTTGCAAAAGATGGTGTGTTAATTGGTGCGATCGTTATTGCAGATACATTAAAAGACGATGCGAAATCCGCCATTGCTTCCTTAAAAGCACAGAATCTTCACACGGTTATGTTAACTGGAGATTCCGAAACAACTGCAAATGCGATTGCAAAAGAAACTGGAATTGACGAAGTTTACTCAAGACTTCTTCCTGATGAAAAACTTGCCAAACTTCAGGAACAGAGAAGCAAACATGGAGCTGTTATGTTTGTTGGTGACGGTATCAACGATGCCCCTGTATTAGCTGGTGCTGATTGCGGTGCTGCCATGGGAAGCGGTGCTGATGCTGCAATCGAAGCAGCAGATGTTGTATTCATGACCTCAAACGTTGAAGCAATTCCACAGGCAATCTCTATCGGCAAAAAAGCTTGCAAGATCGCTTGGCAGAATGTTGTATTTGCATTGGCGATCAAGGCATTAGTAATGATCCTTGGACTGCTTGGATTCGCAAATATGTGGATGGCTGTGTTCGCAGATAGCGGAGTCGCAATGCTATGCGTAATAAACTCTATACGTGCAATGAAATTGTGATTGTAGTTTGAAGACGGAAATTATTGGTGGAATATTATAAAAAAAGATCATGTGTCTGCAACCCACTCGCGTTCGGACTCCCACGTAACTGTACTAAGCTCCTGAATGGTCTAACGACCATCCACTCACTAAGTGCAGACGTGTCCGTACGGTTGCTGACACATGATCTCTTTTTATAATATTCAAATAATTTACGTGATTCAAACCACTACACGGTGTGTATGTTATACGGTATTGGTTGATGATTTTTGTATTTATTAACAGAAGGTAACAGGACTTCTACAACACCAATTTGTTGGAATGTTTATGAAGCATAATAACATTACCTTCTGTCTGAAAATCCACTATTTTACAATCAATGCTGTCCTCCTTACACATCTACTTAAATTTTCCAATCTTGTGAATTGTCCACTCTATAGACTTCAGTTATATGATAAAAAATAAATAAGCAACCGAAAGCGATGCATTGGAATTTTGCCATATTTTGAATAAATTCGCAGCCCAATTGGACGAATGTCTGAGCTTCAAAGACTTTGGTCTTAGACAAAACTCCAGAGCGAGTTTTCGTAGGAAATTGGGCGAATCAGCGATTTGTTCAAAATATGAGCAAAATTCCACCGCATCGCTTTCGGTTTCTTATTTATTTTTTATCATATACTCAAAATCTACAGTTGGCCAACACACAAATTAAAACTTTTTAAAATGATCAAGCAGTATCTTCTCTGCTTCTGGATTCCACAATCCACCATGTCGTTTACAAGATTCATCTAATTCTCCAAAGACTGGATCTTTCTCAGCTAATTTCCCAAAGTCCTCTATTGCTGTCAATGGCAGGTTGATCTGTGGGTATGTAATCTTCTTTGATCCTGGTATCTTCTTTAAATATAATGTGGTATCGACAATCGCATTAATTCCTCCAATGTGTGTGATTCCAACTGCTGGATTGATCTTGCCTGTTGTGATCAGGTCTAAGGCTTCGATCAGGTCTGAACGAAGTCCTCCAGATGAACCGATCAGTTTAGTTTTTAAATAATGGCTTCCGTATATATTCATTCCAGCACGATAATTTTTATCTGCTGTTGATGCATAAATATTCATGCAGCCATCCATTGCCATAATACGATTCCCTATTTCAGCTACACATTTGGGTGGTGCATAGACAAACACATCATCGTATCCTTTTTCATTGGTTATTGCCAGTAACACTGGAACGGAGTCTGCAAACATCGATGGATTGATATAATAAAGCTCTATTCCATGCCTGGTTCCTTCCTGCATCGGTATCATTTTCCTTACTTTTTCCAAACGCTCTTGATTCGTATCTGTGATCACGAGTCTTCTTGGCTTTTTCTTCATTCCAAGGACATAACGGATTGCCATTAGTCCCATGGGACCGGCTCCTCCAAGGATGATGGTATTCCCACCTTCTTTAATTCCAGATATATGATCGTGGGTTCCCTCTTTACTGTGATAGTTTGAATGAAAACTTCCCACTATACTATATAAAGCCTGAGCCTGTGCAAGTTCATAGAATGAATCTGCTTCATATTGCAACAAACATCCTTTCTCAATTACATCTGCTGGTATGATACAGTATGTTGCTGCACCTCCAAAATAAGGGTAAGAATATCCTGGTGATTCGATCTGGTGAGGAATCTCTGGTACTAATACAAATTGTTTTCCTTCCTGATAATCCTCTTTCCATCTTGTTCCGACTTTTGCTATCGTTCCAGAAAATTCATGTCCGATCAGTACAGGATTCTTTTTAATATTCTTTGGTACTCTTAAATGTCTCTGTGCCAATGTGATCTCTTTTAAAGTTGATACTGCAATTCCGTTACATTCTATCTTCAAGAGAATCTCATCTTCAGCTATCTCAGGGATCTCAAATTCTTCCAGACGTATATCTTTGACTCCATAAAGTCTGACTCCTTTAACTTTCATAACCTTCGCCCCCTAAACTTAGTCAAATATTTATGTCTTGTTAAATTTAATTGATCTTTTTTATTATAACATATTCTCAAACTTCTGTCTGCGAATTCATAAAGATCTGAATTCTAATTGTATTGAATTGTAAATAATATGTAAAAAGATTCTGAGATATTAAGCTATCTCAGAATCTTTTTGATGATGTTATATTAACTTTTTGTGTTATTTACCTTGATGTTCTAAGGCTGCTTCTACAAATCCTTTAAATAATGGATGTGCTTTATTAGGTCTTGATTTAAACTCAGGATGTGCCTGTGTTGCCACAAACCATGGATGTTCTGGAATCTCTACCATCTCTACGATTCTTCCGTCTGGTGAGCATCCGGATAACATCATTCCATTCTCCTGAAGGATGTCACGATATTCGTTATTTACTTCATATCTATGACGATGTCTTTCGTGAATCTCTTTCTCTCCATATAATTCATATGCTTTGGATCCTTCTGTTAATACACATGGGTAAGATCCTAAACGTAATGTTCCACCAAGATCTGTGACTCCGTCCTGATCTGGCATGATATGAACCATCGGATGTGTTGTGTCTGGATTAAATTCCTGACTGTGTGCATCAGAGAATCCTAAGACATGTCTTCCGAATTCTACTAATGTAAGCTGCATTCCTAAGCATAGTCCAAGATATGGGATCTTGTTTTCTCTTGCGTATTTGATCGCACAGATCATTCCTTCGATTCCACGATCTCCGAATCCACCTGGAACTAAGATTCCGTGAACTCCACCTAACATCTCATCGACATTGTAAGAGCTGATTCTCTCTGAATCTACCCAGCGGATCTTAACATCTGCTGAATTCGCGACTCCGGCATGCTCTAAGGATTCTACGACACTGATGTAAGCATCGTGTAAAGATACATATTTACCAACTAATGCAATCTCTACTTTATGTTCTGGATGTTTCCATGCATTGATCATCTTCTTCCAGTCATCAAGATCTGGATCTGGGCATGGCATGTTCAGACATTCACATACTTCATGTGCTAGATGTTCTTTCTCCATCATCAAAGGTACTTCGTATAATACTTCTGCATCTAAGTTCTGAATAACTCTTGAACGTTCAACGTTACAGAACTGTGCGATCTTTCTCTTGATTCCATCATCTAATGGATAGTCTGAACGGCATACAAGGATATCTGGCTGGATTCCCATTCCCTGTAAGTCTTTGACACTTGCCTGTGTTGGTTTTGTCTTTAATTCTCCTGAACTCTTTAAGTATGGAATTAATGTTACATGAATTAAAATACAGTTTTCATGTCCTACTTCATGCTGAAACTGTCTTAATGCCTCTAAGAATGGCTGACTTTCGATATCTCCTACAGTTCCTCCGATTTCAATGATTGCTACTTCCTGATCGCTTGGATCTTCACTTCTGTAAAAACGGCTCTTGATCTCGTTTGTTACGTGTGGGATTACCTGTACTGTGTTACCGCCATAATCTCCACGACGTTCTTTGGATAAGATACTCCAATATACTTTACCTGTTGTAACGTTTGATTTCTTATTCAGTCCTTCATCGATAAATCTTTCATAATGTCCAAGGTCTAAGTCAGTCTCTGCTCCGTCATCTGTTACGAAAACTTCTCCGTGCTGGATTGGGTTCATTGTTCCTGGGTCAATGTTGATATACGGATCAAACTTCTGGCTTGTGACATGATAGCCTCTGGCTTTTAGTAATCGTCCCAGAGAAGCTGCTGTGATTCCTTTACCTAATCCAGATACAACTCCTCCTGTAACAAATACATACTTTACTGGCATGTTTCTTCCTCCTATATGTGAATTTCTACTACTTTCTTATATTATCCCATTCAAAATAATATCATATCATATTATTTTTGATTTGTCATTGTGATTTGTTAAAAATAATGAAAAGGATTCTTATGTTTCTATATCATAGAATCATAGGAATCCTTATTTTCATATTTTAAAAATCGAAAGTGCTCACATAACAACTTAGATAGAGGATTGCAGATAAATATAAAATGATTGTTGATGATGATAATCTAAAATACAATTCTTTCGAGATTCTATGGGGTATGGGCGATGAACGATCGCAGGAAAACCGTAGTTCTCGAACTGTTTATTAAGGGGAGTTTGTGCTGTAAGCACTTTCTACCCATAATTTACCATATCATTTTATATTTGTCAATTATTTCCTTTACTTTTTTTGTAAAAGTTTACATAATTATCATTTTCATTATGATTGATCAATGATATCACCTGATTTTTACTATTTCCTTTGCTGTATGTCCAGCTTCCTAACTTACCGCTCTGTGGCGTTTTCTTGATCATAAATGTATTTAACCATTCTTGTGCATCCTTGGATGAGATACCCATTTTTTCGAAACAGCCTTTTAAGAATATCTTTTCTTCTTTTGTGAATCCTTTGAATGCCTCTGTTTCATCCCAGTAGATCAACATCTGTTTGATCTTGTGATCTTGCAAAAAGATCTGAACATTTTTCCTTGCATATAATTCTTCATCATTATAAGAACGAAGAATAACTTCATTCGCAGCTGATCCACTATGATCCGATATAGCTGTCCACATTTCTCTGCCACTTTGTGGAAGGTCAGATAGATTACTCCTAAGCCCAATCACTTTGTTAAAATCAAATCGAATGATAAAACGTTTGTAATTATACAGACATGTTAATCCATTTTTCTTGAATGTATGCCATTTGTCTGTATTATGGAACAAGTATGTTTTATCTCCAGCTTTTACTTTAATCCCTGCTGTATCTTTTTCGCATTGTTCCATCCATTTTTTGATTCCTTTGTATCCTGAATTCTCCATCGTATTGATCAATTTGGAGTTTTTCATATAATACTGGGATGTTCCATTGATACATCTCTTATGATTTTCATTTGTTGCATACAAAAGACCGTCTTTGTAATTCCAATTAAGATTCTGAATCTCTTGTTTTTCTGAATCTGTAAGCTTTTGATAATTTTCTTCAAATGTATTGTCTGGTCTTTGAATGATATCATAAAATCCGTCGGTATCATAACGGTCGAAATCTCCGTCAGAATCAATATCTTCATCCGGTTGCTGTATTGATAATCTATGAAGAACGGTGTCTTCTGCTCTTAAACGCAGCTCATACTCACCTGTTTTATCTTCCAGGATACTCGTTTTCCATACTTCATAACTTCCACTGTCATCTAAAAGAGTCGAACTTTCATCGTCTGATTTCATCATCTTATAAAATTTTTTCAGCCATTGCTCATTTTTTATTTCTCTTCTGTCTTCTGAAATCTGATTGATCTTATCTTCTGTGATAAAATTGTTTTCATTTGCTGACAGACTGATCGTTGATACGAACTGTTTTTTGCTTGTCAAAGGATAGATAAATAGTCCTGCTGCTATACAAAATCCAAGAAAGATCGCTATTTGTTTGACTCTTTTTCTTTTCTTAAATGATATGCTATACCATTTTCTCTGTAATTTTGACGGATGACGATAAAGCACGATTCCGATCGTTGCCAATAAAGCTAGAAGGATCAGTGGTGATAATATGATAATATAACCAGTTGCAGTTGAATAATACATTATACTGCCCTCCTTTTCTTACGCTTTTCTACTATATAATATATGATCGTTGCGATCACTGCTGCCAGAATGCCGCCTGTGTATGACTGAATCTTGAACCCTGTCACTACAATGAATAATGAAACACAGAATGGGAAGATCCATACAAACAGATGCTCCATCCATGGAAAATACATAAAATTATTCCTCTTTGCCATATCCGACTTTTGAAATACATAAAATGCAACTCCAAAAAATACTGCGATCAATACGATCTGAATCAGAAGGATCTGTGCAAAATGATCAAACGAAGCCATCGTCACCAGCTGGTTCACACCTTTATCCCATATAAACTGTTTTGTGATCGGTCCATTTTCAAAAATTGCAGCCATCCACCAGCCATGATATATTGTATCTGGGAATGATAATACTTTTGGCATCATATAATCCATAAAGTTTGGAAATAACATTGCTCCGATTCCGATCGCTCCTGCGATCCATGGTCTTTTGCAGATATTCTGAAAAAATATAGCAATGGCATAGATGAGTGTCAATGATACCCATATAAATAGAAGATACGCACACAAATGTATGATGTTATCATTTCCAAGAAGTACTGCTCCGTTTTTACATACGGATAGATTCATCTCATACCATGACTGTGCTTTTGTTCTCATCATGATCATTCCGAATGAAAGAAAAAGCCATGGAATCGTATATGTCATCATTCCTGTGATCGTCCTTGTCAGAAAAATCTGACCTCTTTTGATCGGAAGCTGCATTAAAAATTCTCCACATTTTGATGTACTGCTTTCCCGATACTGTATTACCGCTACAAAACTAACCGGTATCATAAGAACGATAATGAACATTTCATAGTATTGATCTAATGTTCCTAAAAACAGATTGCCATAATTATTATAAATGCCTCCATAAAAATTATTGATCTGATCTGCAGTTCCTGAAATATCGTTTGCGATCACATATTGTAATATGAAACATATCACTATGGTATACACTAATGTTATGGCTAGCAGATTTCGTTTTTCATGATTAACAAGCCCTCTCATAACATTTCCTCCTTATTGTCTGAATAATCGATACAGCAAAATATGTGATCACTAATATCACTACCAAATATATAAACCAATGTACTGCATTTAATTTCTGTATGATCAGTTTATAACTATCTGATGAACACATAAATTCTTTTCCCCATGCGATCAATCCATAAATTCTGGTTCGAAGTGTCTTGTCATACTTAAATATATAAACATATATCTCATGATTACTTAATGCATTAAAACACAGGATCGTGATCACTATCGTCGTGATGACTTTATTCTGCATCCCTGATAACCTTGTTAACATTCGGTTCTGTGCCTGCTCCTGCTTGATAAACTGTCGTTTTGCAAACCAGATACTAAAGACTCCTGCTGCAAATAAAACGGCAATACAGATGATCGCAGAATTTACATATTGTGCTTTCCAGATCGGATTGCTCTCCAAGCTATTTGTATCAAGCTGAAAATTTAATGGATATAAAAATGTTCTGCCGAATCTTCCATAGATAACCCACTCGAGTATCGCAAATCTAGAAGATCTTACCTTAAACAGCAACTGGAGTAAAAATGCCAGATTCTGAAGGATCATCGGCAATATCACATAAAATGTAACGACTGCTATGACAAGTCCTTGCCAGATATATGCTGTCACGATCAATGAAACCTGTATCAGTGCACAAAATGCAAAACACATTACTGCATTCCATAATGTGCATATGATCACATTCGTGATTGATTCCGCATTCGGAATCGTTGCGATCTTCATTGCAAAGAAAATTCCATAGATGATCTCTGCGAACAAAAGTGATATATGCAGTTTTGTAAGACTCTTTTGGTAAATGTCTTTCTTTGTCCATGGAAGGCTGTAGATATATTGCTGTTTTTTATTTTGCTGCAGTTGATATACAATTCCTGCTGATAATGCTGCAAATAAAATTATGATCAAAAGCCATCCATTGACAAGATCATCCATCATCGTCTGTGGCAGTCCATCCTCCGGATATTTGATATTCCATGCGGAAATCCCATATAACAATGCTGCTGGTGGAAGTACCAGATTATATTTTCTAAAAAATTTCATCTCCAAGTTCCTCCTCTTAGCGGTTGCTGTAGACGAATACTTCTTCTAAACTTAATGGAATTTCCTCTACTACAATCGCTCCTGCTTGTTTTAATGCCTCATGAATTGGCTCTCCATACCCTTCTAATATTACTGTGTATACACTTCCAAGATTGGAATATGTGATCACTCCCGAAAGTTCTTTGAAGATCTCGCTTCTTGATTCTCCAAATACAACCTGTAATTTTGTAAATCGTTCTTTCATCTGATCCATTGTTCCCTGATAAAGGATCTTTCCGTCCTTCATCATACTTGCGGAATCGCAGAAACTTTCTAAATCCTTTAAATCGTGTGATGAGATCAGCACACTCATTCCATTCATATCGACTTCATTGACAATAAAATCTTTGATCTGTTTCTGTGCGATCACATCAAGTCCTGACATTGGTTCATCCATGATCATCACTTTTGGATGAATGGACAGATTCAACATCGAAGCTAATGACATTGCCTGTCCTTTGGATAATTCTTTAATCCTTTTGCTTACATCTAATCCGATACTCTGATTGTAGTCCCTAAATACTTTCTCATCGAATGTTGGGTAGATCTGTTTATAAAATTCTACCATCTCATCGATATGATACCCTTCAAAATACTGGTTGCTGTCTGCAACATATCCTACCTGTGCTTTTACATTTGGATTCTCGAAAATTTCTTCTCCACAGACCAAGATCTGTCCTTGATCCTGTTCATAAATCCCAGTTAAGCATTTGATCAATGTTGTTTTTCCACATCCATTGCGTCCTACCAGCCCATGAATGCTTCCCTCTTCTATATCAAGGCTGATTCCATGAAGAATCTCATTCTTTCCATATGATTTTTTCACGTCCTTTAGTTCGATCACTTTCATATCCTATCCCTCCAGATCCTGATAGATCTCATGTATCAGGCTTGCTATCTTCTTTTCATCATACCCTTCATAACGAAGCTCACTTAATATCTCTTTTAAACTTATCTTGATCTCCTGCATCTTTCCTTTGTCCACCTCTTGTGAAGCATTTTCTGCCAAAAATGCTCCCTTTCCTCGTATTGTTATAATTACTTTCTCTTTCTCCAACAACTGATATGCTTTCGCTACAGTGTTGGGTGTTACATTGAGACTTAATGCTAATTTACGAACGGACGGCAATGCATCTCCAGGTTTTAGATATCCTTTCCACGCTGCTTCTTTTACTTGTTCCATGATCTGTTCATAAATTGCCTTGCCACTGGCAGGGTTGATTCGAAACACATCTGTACCTCCTTATTGTTTTTGTCGTACTGTATGCCATACTGTATTAGCTGTACTAACTGTACCATTTCATATGATACAGTTAGTTTATATACTTTTTTCTTATTTGTCAATAACTTTTTTAAAAATGTCAAGAAAATTTCCTATGAAATGAAAAAACCTCAAAGCTTCTTTCCGAAACTTTGAGGTTCTTCCTAAACAAATTGTATGAATATATAGAGGTTCATTGCTTTCGCAATTTAAATCATTCTTATAACAGGCTCTTTGCTGTGCTTCCAATAGTTGTGATGATAAAATAACAGCTAGTTGCTCCTGCATCAAGAACTCCTCGGGAGCGTTCTCCAAGGCGGCTTGCTCGTCCGATCTTGGCTACAAGATCTTTTGTAGACTGCCATCCTTTTTCTGCTGCGGCATTCATAGCATCCAAACATTCTGCAAAGTCTTTTCCTGCTTCTTTTGCTTCTACAAATGCTTCTTTTGCTGGAATCAATGTATCTAGCAGTGATTTGTCTCCTACCTGTGCAGGGCTGATATCCTGAATTCCTTCTACAGAGGCTGTGATCATTTCTGCGAATACATCTGCTGTGATCTCTTCTTCATCTTCACATGCCTGAGCCATCTCATCAAATAACATTCCATACAGGGGTCCCATTGATCCACCGATATCTTCTAACAGTGTCTCACCTAATGTTGTCAGTCCTTCTGACAAATTATATGTAGTTCCTTCTAATTTCTTCTCGCACATCGTAAAACCTTTGTTCATGTTGATCCCATGATCTCCGTCTCCGATCTTACCATCAATCTCACTTAAGTAATCTCTTTCTTTCTGAATTGTCTTGATCAGCTGGTCTACGATAACTCCTGCATCGGCATTTTTAAAACTTGACATAATTTCCACCTCTTTGAATTAATGTTGTACTTTTCTTATCTATGTTTATTTTAACATACAATCTTTTTTACCTGAAATGATTTTCAGTTCAAATATGGCACTCATTATGGTGCTATGTTTCACTCTGGGTTGTTGTTGGTTTATATAACGTACTCTAAAATCGCTTCAGGTTTCTCTACAATATATGTAGCATTATTTTCTCTTAACTCCTCTGCTCCTCGAAATCCCCATGCTACACCTATCGTATCCATCTTGGCATTCTGTCCTGTTTCCATATCTGTTTTTGAATCACCAATATATAAAACTTCTTCTGCTGGCAAATTCATATGATTAGCAATCTCTAATGCCGCGCTTGGATCCGGTTTCTTAGGAATTCCTTCTCTTTCACGTTCCCCATACACTGCAATCCATGAAAACTGTGAAAAATATTTATTTACCAGCGCATTCGTATAATCTCCACGTTTATTGGAATTTACTGCAATTTTAATTCCTTTTTCTTCTAAAGTTCCCAGTAACTTAAGAATTCCTTCATACGGAATCGTTTTGTTTAAATATCTCTTCTGATATGCTTTTGAAAATTGATCAACTGCCTCATCAAGAAACATTTCGTCTTTCTGTTTCTCTTCTGGCAATGCTCTCTGAATTAATTTACGAAATCCATTTCCAACCATCATCTTACATGCTTCGCTATCATATTCTTTCCATCCATAGATTTTCATTACATCATTGACACTGTCTGTAAGATCATTGATCGTATCTAATAAAGTACCATCTAAATCAAAAATAATTCCTTTGTATGTTTTCATCTTTGTCTTCCTTTCTACCTGCTTCTAGTCAATATTATACAATTGCAACTCATTAATAGCAAAGATTACTTTTACTAATTCATTACAATTCATAGGGGAATTTCCTATAAATCGAAAAAAAGAACCCCTACATAATCTAATCTGATCATGTAAAGGTTCTTCCAATTCTTTATGTAATTATTCCACTACTCGTCTTACACAAACAATTCTACGGTAGTTTGCTCTTGGCGAAATTTTGATTCCTGTTTTTCTGTTACTTGCATGTACGATCTTTCCATTTCCAATATACATCGCTACATGTCCATTATAACAGATGATATCTCCTGGCTGTTTCTCATTATAAGAAACTTTTCTTCCTGCTCTTCTTAATTCAGAAGAAGTTCTTGGAAGATTATATCCAAATGATCTGTAAACTGATCCAATAAATCCTGAACAGTCAGCTCCTCTGTTTAGGTCTGTTCCACCCCATACGTAGGAGTTTCCAACAAAATGCTGTGCAAATTGTGCTACTGTCTGTCCTTTGTCATATGTTGTTCCTTCTAATGTAGGAGCATCTGTGTTAATATAAACATATTTCTTTAAGACATATCCTGTCTTACCGTCTACAGAAACCTTTCTCCACTGTCCACTTGTTGAATAGACTGTGACAGGTGTTCCAATCTCTAATCTCTTTAAAACTTTTGATCTTTTTGATCTGCTGGATCTTAATTTGCACCAGTGTCTGAAGATTTTTCCATTATATCCATCATCAGCCTTAACCTGCTGTTTTGGTGTTGTTGTGATTGCTGTACCAAATATAAATAAAAAGACTAATGAGAAAATTGTTATTTTCTTTAATCGTGATTTCATTGATAACCCTTTCAATTGTTACACTTCTGTTACATACTTGAAGAATTTTACCATATAACGACACAAATGTAAAGGAAATAGTGTATTGTTTTGAATTTTATAATTAACAAATGAAATAATTGTAAAATTTGTATCATTGTGTTCTTTTTTTACATACAAAAAGAGACCTGATAAATCAGATCTCTTCAGCGTGGGCGAGAAGATTCGAACTCCCGGCCTTCTGGTCCGTAGCCAGACGCTCTATCCAGCTGAGCTACGCCCACATATTCAATTGTCATATTTGACAATTCAGATGTTATTCACATCTAAATGCCGCAGACCGGAATCGAACCGGTACTCGATTTAACTCGAACAGGATTTTAAGTCCTGCGCGTCTGCCAGTTCCGCCACTGCGGCATATACATACCTTAATTATCTGGCATATAAGTGGGACCAATAGGACTCGAACCTATGACCCTCTGCTTGTAAGGCAGATGCTCTCCCAGCTGAGCTATGATCCCAAAATTCTAATCTACAAATTATTTACAAATAAAACGACCCGGATGGGGTTCGAACCCACGACCTCCGCCGTGACAGGGCGGCGCTCTAACCAGCTGAGCCACCGGGCCAGAATGTAAATTATTTAGTTTAAATGGACCCTCGGGGACTCGAACCCCGGACCGATCGGTTATGAGCCGATTGCTCTAACCAACTGAGCTAAAGGTCCGTTTAAAGCCGTTGACCGGACTTGAACCGGTAACCTGCTGATTACAAATCAGCTGCTCTGCCAATTGAGCCACAACGGCATATTAGACGATATCACTCATTTATGAATCGTAATGACTCCAACGGGATTTGAACCCGTGTTACCGCCGTGAAAGGGCGGTGTCTTAACCACTTGACCATGGAGCCTTATTCTTATGACCGCTTCACGGTCTATGCAGTATCTTAAATACTACGAAACTCCCCGAGCCGGGCTCGAACCAGCGACAGCACGGTTAACAGCCGTGTGCTCTACCAACTGAGCTATCGAGGATTATTATAAGGTTTATTCTTATTATATCATATACCTTCAAAACAACATACAAGAATCTTTCTACATCTCCTACACTTCAGCCTTCTTTGGTTAAAGCCTCGACCGATTAGTAACAGTCAGCTCCA
>OBLC01000372.1_pt1 | contig 16662 bp, 20 predicted proteins | sample 1503181 | NCBI WGS metagenome assembly OBLC01 (sample SAMN00265069, study PRJEB22529) | human gut metagenome
GCATAAATTCTGCAATTTCCATATTCAGCTCATTATCTTCTGCCAGAAGAATATGCAATCCCTTTATAGATTTTTCTGAAACATTCTCCTGTTCTTTGCGTTGATCTGCTTCCATATCTATTTTGAATGGAATCAGGACCACAAATTTCGTTCCAACACCTTCCTCACTTTCAAAAGTAATGGTTCCACCCATTTTCTCAACCAGTTTTTTGGTAATCGGCATTCCCAGACCTGTTCCGGCAAATTTTGTGCGGCTTCCTGTATGCTCCTGTGCAAATGGTTCAAAAATATGCTTCTGGAACTCATCTGTCATTCCGATTCCTGTATCCCGGCAGACAAATTCTATCGTCGTCATATCCTGCTGCTCTGATATAAGTTCCCTACAGCTGATATAAATGCTTCCATTTTCTTTATTGTATTTCACAGCATTTGACAGAATATTCATCAAAATCCGTTTTACATGCGCCGGGCTTCCGATACAATTACGGTGTATGATTTCGTTTTCTTCCCACATGATGCGGATATTCTGTTCAATAGCCATCTGTTCAACCACAACCAGCACTTCTTCGCAAATGCCGCTCAGATTAAATGGAATTTCTTCCAGCATCACTTCATCCGACTCCAGCTTGCTCATATCCAGTACATCGTTGAGCATTTCCAGCAGCAGATGAGAAGCCGATTTGACTTTTTCCCTATATTCTATCTGTTTCTCCATATCGTCAGCATAATGGTCAGCCATATCGACCATGCCACAGATTCCATTGATCGGCGTCCTGATATCATGACTCATCCTCTGGAGAAATTCCGTCTTAGCCCGATTAGCTGCCTCTGCTTTTTTTGCTGCTATCAGAAGTTCCTTTTTAAATTTTTCTTCTTTTTCCAGCTCCTGTTTTTGGTGCATCAGATTGATCCGGTATCCCCAGAACCAAAATATACTGAAGATCAGGCAATAAAGAAAAATAACACCTGTTACATTTAATGGAAGATTATGGAATACCTCCGTATCCGGAAGATACGCATAAATATAATAATCACGCTGCTTCAGCATGATTCCGTAACATCCGGTTTTCTTTAAATGAAAAATATGCCGGCTGTCGGTGTGCTGTTTCATTGCCTGAATGACCTCGTTGCCGGCAGTATCCTGTCCCACCAGGCTCTCATCATTACTGGCAACAATCGTTCCCTGGTCTGCAACCATGATTGTTCCATCTTTCCTTGTACTATAACCATTTAAAAGACTCTGTATCGTCAAAGTATAGTTTCTGACAAATTCAGGGGTTGTATAATAATAGATTGCCACAATACCCGGTGCATCTTTTCTGGCACAGGCTGCAATGTCGATATGAGACCCATCCTCTCTGGTAAAACGTTCCGAATAAGTTCTTTCTTCATATCCACTAAAATCCATGATAATGTCTTTTTGCAAATACTCCGTAATCTCATTAGTCAGAGATTCATCCATGCTGTATTCACAGTCCGTCTTTCCTTCTGCATCCAGCACAATGATACCATCCACCCAAAGAGTCTTCCGGTTCTCTTTCAGGAACTCACGGCTCAGCTGTCCGCCGTTTTCTATTTTCATTTCAATATTCGTACTCATCTGTCTGGCACTTTCGATTGCACGGAGGATACTTTTGGATTCCGAAGATTCATTATAATGGGTGTAGGTTGAGCACTGTATTTTCACATAATTTACAATCTCCACCATTCTTTTCTCTGCATCCGATTTCTCCGCATGAAAAAAATATAACAGAGAAACTACAGCCACACAGATTCCAATCAGACCGCCAACCAGCTGGATTCGTTTTCCTTTTGTCTTTCTCTTAATATCCAAGATCATCCACCTCCAGATACTTCTGGGGATCATTCAGATATTTTTCAATAATTTTCAAAGTCGTGCCATCCTGATGCATTTCTTCCAGAGTCTGGCTCATCTGCTCACAGATTCCCCTGCCATCATCTTTTGCAAAAGCAACTCCGATTCCCACAACCATCAGAGGTTCTTCCAGGATGCGGAAGCTTATATCATAATCCTTCCTATACTGGACAATAGATTCTTCATGTGCGGCAACTGCATCCACATATCCTTTTCCCAGAAATGTATAAATCAGCTCTCTGTGTCCCAGGCTGATCAGATTTCCCAGTTTTGGGATTCTCTCATCTGTCCGGCTCAGAAAGATGCCTTCCGGTTTGGTTGTAGACTGGACAGCCAGGTTCTTTCCCTCCAGGTCACTCAGCTTATAAATATCACTGTTCTCATTTACAGCAACCACCTGGCGGCTTGCTATGTACGGTCCTGCCCAGCGGTAATCGTCAAGGCGTCCTTCCATGGAAAAACAGCCCATGATACAGTCAATCTCTCCGCTCTCCACCAGTTCTTTTTTCTCCTCCCAGTTGATCTGGACAACCTCCACCTGATATCCCATTCTGTCAAAAGCTTCTGTAGCAAGTTCTACATCGATGCCTGTCGGGATTCCATCCTCATTCAGATAATTGTATGGGGGATAGTTATCACTGCCGAGGATAATAACCGGCTTTTCCGGTTCTTCTTTCATGTTATCTGTGTTTTTACACCCTGTCAGAGTGACCGACATAATTCCTACAAGCAGAATGCCTGCAATCATTCGTTTTCCTTTCATTTTCTTCCATTCCTGTTTCTATCTTCTGACTATAATATTCCTTGCTCATGCCGATACCGGTATCTTTTATCTTGCTGCTTTCAATCCGGGGTCATATCAAGTACATTATTGATGATGGTCAATAACAGTTTCCCCTCTTTTCTCATGTACCGGACCAGCTAATCGGATAAATGATAAATGCTAAGCCATAGGTTTTAATCCCTGGCTTAGCACCATATTTTACTGTTTTTCCTAAAATACAAAGTTATCTTTATTCTTCTACTTTGAACTGATTCATATCCTTTACCAGATTGTCCACATATCCTGTCATGCTGTTACAGGTACTGCTGATATTGGTAAGCAGTGCTGTCAGCTCTTCTGAGCTTGCAGTAATCTCCTGCGTTGCTGCTGCATTGCTCTCTGCAGCCTGTCCGATCACCTTCACCTGACTGTCTATTTCCATGATGTCTTTCATCATCTTCTCATCAGTCTCATGTACTACAGTAAGCTTCTCATTGGTACTTACCACATCATTGTTAATGATACGGAAGGATTCGATAACATCCTTTGTAGACTCTGTACTGCTCTGGTTACTCTTTACGACCAGTTCAATACATTTCTCACACTCTTTGAAATTCTCCACCAGTGTAGAGATAATCTTGCGGATATTTTCAAGCTCGTTGGAGGTATTCTCAGATAATCCCTTGATACTATCTGCAACAACAGCAAAACCTCTGCCGGCATCTCCTGCTCTTGCGGCCTCGATAGAAGCATTCAAGGCAAGCAGATTGGTCTCAGATGCAATCTCTTCTATACTGCCAAGGATTGTTTCCATCTCCTGAATGCCCTTGCTGGTCACATCTATCTTCTCTGAAATCTCCTGTACATTCACATCCATATGTGCGCTTTCCTCTGACATGGATTCCATCTTGGCTTTCATATCGGCAGAATTGCCATCCAGCTGTTTCATATATTGCAATGCTTCTTCTACCGCTGTGGATACTGCCTTGCCTGCATCTGCAAGAGAAGCCACATTCTCAATCATCTGGTCTACTGCTGATGCCTGCTGGGATACTTCGGCAGCAACATTGCCAATTGCCGTAGCCACCTGTTCATTTGCATTTACCGCATTCTCTGTCTTTTCCTTCATATCCGTACTGCCGGACTCAACAGCATCTGTCGTATCCTTAACAGATAACATGCTGCTTCTAAAGGAATCCATTGCAATATTGGTATTGCGCACCATAGCTCCAAGCTCATCATTTCTCTGTGAAATTCTGCCTTCCAGCTTACCGGTAAGATCTCCCTGTGCCACTCTGGTAAGCTGTACCTTTACCTTATCAATTACCAGAATGATCTTTTTAATTAATATGTATGCAACAATTGCAATAATTACTGCAAATAATGCAGCCATTCCTGCCATCAGTCCAAGAGACTGATTAAAAATCTGTCCAATCTGAATCACACCATTGGAATTATCCACGATATTCTGAATATCATCAGAATATACACCTGTTGTAATAACCCAGTTCCACGGTTCAAATTCCTTACTGTATGCTACTTTAGGAGCAACTGTCACACCATCGGATTTGGTAAAGTAGAATTCATTATAACCGCCTTCTTTGGCAACCTTCATGATCTCTTGAATAATCTTGACATCATTCTGGTCTGTCAGTTCATATCGGTTATTCCCTTCCTGATCCGGCAGAATAGGATGCATGAGTAATGTGTAATCCGTACCGTCTATCCACAGATAGCCTGAATTATCATCCCCATATCGAATGCTTCGGATAACTTCCATTGCTTTCTTTTGTGCCTCAGCTTCCGATAACCCCCCTGACTGAGCCAGTTCATAGTAATTTTCCGTAATACTGATTGCACTCTGTACTTCTGAGCTGATTACACTTTTATAACTGTCCAAAGTCACATCATACAATACTTCTTTCATTGTAGCTTTGATATCCGTAAAAACTACTGCTGCTATAATTACAAGTCCTGCACTTAACAGTACAATTGCCCCAACGACTGCCGTTGTCAGCTTTCTTGCCAACCCTTTGTCTTTTATTTTATCTGCTGCATCCATAATGATATAGCTCCTTTCACTTATTGTCAGACTTATTGTATCGTAAGTCTTTATTTATGTTTTATTATATCATTTCTGGTCTATTAATGAAACAAAATTAAGAATTTACTTTCCAATTTTTTGCCACAAAAATCTCCAAATAACAAAAGTGCCCTGCTTCAGACATTACAAAGATAGTGTCTGTCTTGCAAAGTCAAAATCTCCCGGTGTAATAGCAAGTGCCTCAGAAAACCTCATACCAGTCTTTGCTACCAATAGGATGAACCAATCCCAATTAGGTTCTTCTCTTATGTCAAGGTTTGCAATCAAAGTATGTAATTCAAACTGATTCAGATATTTTATTTTCTTAGCTCTTGGAGTTTTTCCTTTAATGATAGCCTTTCTGGTCGGATCTCTTTCTATCAAACCTTCATCCACCGCATCCAATATAGCGCCTTTTAGTTGATGGTGAAAATCAAGTGTAGTCTGCCTTTCATGCTCTTTTGCATAATCAATTTTTGTACTACTATATGCCATCAATTTTTGTAAACGGCTCTGAAAATTCATTGTTTTTGTTCTTCTCTGATACCTTGTCAGCAATCTCATTCAACTTACGCTATTCCCAATCTATTGTGCTTAATCCAATATTTCACCTGCTTCATATGAACATCTTATGTAATCTGGATTACTGTAATATAAACTTGAATTATAATTTTCTATCTCATCACTCATAAAAGACCCATACACTTTCTTTATAGTTCTTATTACATCTTCATTATCTTTATTTACAGAAATAATTAGTCTCTGATACACTCTTCCAATTGACGTTACAGATGGAACCTTATATCTACAAGAAGTGATATTGTCAAAAGTTCCATTATTTATACCGAATTGCTCAATCCACTCATCGCTAACCTGTTCAAACGGAAGACAATGATTGATCTCTGCTACTTTTAACTGATGTTCTAGTTCATCATCCGGTATTTTTGCTACTATATCTTTACATTTATTATGAGTACGTCTTGAAACATACTCTATCATTGTACACACATAAAAGAGATCATCTTTATTTATGTTCATTTACCAGTTCACTTCCTTTATATACCAAACAGTCCAATGCACGAATACTATGAAAGCTGATTTGATGTGTCGAATGTTTAAATTTTATTGCGAACCATCATCAATGCAAATCCAAGCAGATTCTGCCCTTTCCAAAGTTCCGGTTTCAGCCTGTTTGAATCATTCATGGATAATCCTATTCCCCATGTACGATCCTTTACAGCACATTCAGCTAATATCGCATCTTGTGTATCTTTCAATTGCTTTTTCAATAATTCATTCTGCGTAAATTTAGCAAATAACCCTTCATATACTATAATCTGTCTCACGCCATTCCAATATTGATCATTATAACCAGACACACAACGTCCTAATTCTTTAATCTTAGCAACATCCTTTGTTGCAAGAATCTGCTCTGCTATATTTTCATCTTGAAAACATACTGCTTTCTGATACATCATGTATTGTTCCATTGATGTAAAACTTATTCCATTTATCGAAAAATCCGATAAATACCAATTACTTAAAAATCCATTTTCTTCATCTGGATTATGAAAACAAATAATATTCATTGTACTGCTCCTACTTTTTGTACAGCTAACTCAAGTTCCAAATCATGAAGCCCATAATATGCCTTCTTTAGAAACGAAACTGGAATTTTCTGAACCAATTCTGCACTTGAAATATTATAAAACCACTGATAGTATGCATAAAATTCCCCAATCCAGTCAGGCATAAAGCCTTCCATTGCTTTTCCGGGTTTCAACGTATAACTCTCTGTATCAACAAAATATTTCCAAAGCTCTTTGGCATCCATAGTATTCACATAGGCTTGTGATTCATCAATACTTTTTCGAGCCTTACTTTGCATATATGTATTTATAAAATCTTCTGTATCATTATCTGGAAATCTTTGTGCCACTAAGTCAAACAGTTTTCCCTGATTTTCAACAACATCAGACAAATATACATCCGAATATGCTCTCATAATAAAATCACCTTTCAAATAATGTACTAAACACTTTCGTCACCTTATTAGCATCCGAATCCACTAAATCTCGCATTCTCTGTCGCGCATCAGTATCCCGCTGATTATATTTATCATTGAACTCAGAATACTCAACAATAAGCAAGTCCTCTTTTATTTCATGTAACTTTGAATACGCCAATTCTGATTTTATACAATACTGAATTCCTAACCCACCTAAAGAAAGTAATTCCTCAAGAATATCAACATCTATATTATCTCTCACAAACTCTTTTGCAATATAAAAATAAGAAGCATTAGTTCTGCCAACCACGCCAATACATCCAGCTTCTGAAAATCCAGAATTTTAAGTTCATCGCAATCTAACTCATACTTGTGAACCCAGCCATTCGTATCATTTGGTCTGCAAACAGCCCATTCTTTTGCTAATTCCACATTTTCAGTTAAATAAAATCCACGCACATAATCATGTTTGTCATCTCCACCACCAAATACAGGATTTACCAATTGATTAGGGGAACCGTGATATAAAATAATATTATTCATTCTTTTATTCTCCCCAAACAAATATGTTCTGCGACATATTCCTCACAAGTCATGACCTGTGTGTGCATGGGCTGGTAATACCTGGCGAGCTGTTCTACCATATCTTCCTTCTCCTGATCGAGTCCTGTGCAGGCATCGGTCAGATATACCATCTTGTCCCCGGCATCAATACCACTGAGCATTGTGAAAAGGACACAGCACTCTGCGACTACGCCTGCAAGGAGTACCCTTCCTGCCTGCCCTGCAAGTCTGCGCACTTCCTCATTTGTATAAGAAGAGTACTTGTCCTTTGAGAATACCGGATATTGCTCCGCATAAGGCTTCACTTCCTCGATCAATTCACTCATCCATGGATTATCATTGATTTCTCTGTTCTCTTCATTATATGTTTTCCACGTACCTATTGGGTCTTTGGGTGGAAGATACTGCGTAAAGATGACATTATCCACTGCTTTCGTGTCTATCAGCTTCTTTATCCTCTTCCATGCGCCCATCGTGTCCCTGCATCCCCAGGGCTGGTTCTCCAGATACACATTCTGCAGATCAATTACAATCAACAGATCACCTAAAGAACCATCTTCTAAATACTTTAATTTCTCTTTCATGACTTTTTCTTTCATGCATTTTTCTTCCATGAATCTCCCTTTCCGAGTCAGCTTATCGCTTACAGAACTCAATGAAGTCTTCCACTTTCAGGAAAATCTGTGAAAATCCCAGACTTTGGCACAACGCTGATACATAAGGCAGCTCCAGTCTGGCTTTTTCCAGAACATCAGGTCTCGAGAATACTTCCTGTGGCGTACCATCTGCAATGACTTTGCCATGCGCCATGGCAATCACTCTCTGGAAGGACTCTGCAACGAAATCCATATCATGCAGGATTGCTATGACCATCCTGCCATTCTCTGAAAGCTGTCTGATAAGCTGCTTTATCTTCTCTTTACCCGGATAATCCTGTGCAATGGTTGGTTCGTCAAAAATGACTACCTGTGTGTCCATGGCAACGACTGATGCGATTGCCACCATCTTGCGCTCTGATAACTCCAGGTCATAAGGGTTCTCCTGCGCCTTATCCTGTAATCCTACAAGTGCCAGGGCACTTTGAGCCTTCTGCTTTGCTTCTTCCCTGGTCATTCCTATATTCAGAGGTCCAAACATGACTTCATCCAGTACATTACTCTTGAATATCTGGTCATCAGGATTCTGGAAGATATATCCCACTTCACCTGCAAGCATGGCAACTGTCATCTCTGCCACATTTTTATCACCATAATATATGCTTCCATTTACCGGTTTTAACAATCCCTTCAAAAGCTTTACAAGTGTTGTTTTACCTGCTCCATTCTGTCCGATGATTGCAGTTGTCCTGCCATCCAGCTCCAGATTGCAGTCCGTTATGACCGGTGTATCCTTATGATAGGAAAAATCCATATTTTTTATCATAAAAAACATTGGTAATTGTTTCTTTTCACTCTCTTCTATGCTATGTTCAGCAGATACCCTTGGCAGAACATCCTTTAGGGAGACTACTTCCTGTCTGGTAACAGGATAATTGCCATCCGCAAGTCTTACATTCAGCGCCTTGCAGATTCTGGTAAAGCTTGGCGCCTGTACTCCAATTTCTTCCAGATCATCCCTGGAAAAAATCCTCTGTGGTGTATCAAAATCAACGATCCTGCCTTCATGCATCAGTAATATTTTATCACAATATGCAGATATCTTCTCAATCTTCTGCTCTACGATCAGTATCGTCTTGCCTGCTTTTACCAGCTTCTCTACAGCCTTGAATACTTCTTCTGTTCCAGCAGGATCAAGCTGTGAAGTCGGTTCATCCAGTATCATGATCTCCGGCTGCATAACAAGAATACTGGCTATTGCCACACGCTGCATCTGTCCACCGGACAAATCAAAAGGATTACGGTCTTTCAGTCCTGCAATATCCAGCAGCTTCATGGCATCTTCTATCCTTTTTACCATTTCATCCCGCTCAATACCAAAGTTCTGCAGCCCAAAGGCAATCTCCTCATATACGGTGTCTTTTGCCCCGGATAACTGGTTAAAGGGGTTCTGAAATACCAGACCGACCTTTTTACAGATAGATGCAATCGGATCTTTGGATGCCTGCATTCCATCCACCAGAACCTGTCCGCCATATGCTCCTTTATAGAATTGGGGCACCAGACCCACAAGTGCCTGCGTCAGTGTGCTTTTACCAGCTCCATTGGCACCGACAATCCCTATAAATTCGCCTTTTTCTATAGTAAAACTGATATCATCCAGTACAAGCTTGTCTGTATGAGGATATTTATATTTAAGATTCTTTACTTCTATTATTGGATTCATGTCTTACCTCCATACAACTCTGATACCAACTGCTGCGATAAGAAGCAATATGCACAGGCTTGTCAATACTTTATCAATCTTTTGTCTTGGTTTATCACTCAGGAAGGTCTTCTTGCAATTGGCATCGAATCCACGCACTTCCAAGGCGATGGCTCGCTCTCTGGTATTGATCAGTGAGCTTGTAATAACAGGTGATATTAATGGAATAAAGGCTTTTGCACGTACCAGCAGGCTGCCTTCTGTCTCCATTCCCCTGCTCCTCTGGGCATCCATGATCGTACTCATTGTTCCGGTCATCTGTGGGATAATCTGGAATACAGAGTTGATGATATAACCAAATCTTTTGGAGAAGCCAGACTTTTCCAAAGCTTCCACCAGATCAGCAGGCTTCGTGGACAAGACAAATGTAGCAAAAGACAAAAGCATATTTAATATATTCAAACCGATTCTTGTCGCATACAGTACGCCTTCTTTATAGAAGCAGACCGGACCGATTTTCCACAGTACTGTCTCATTACGGTAATTGAACAGACCATGAATGATAAAAATGGTCAGCAGTATCGTAAAGGAAAAGATGATAAGCGGTACTGCCCTTTTTAGCAGCTTCGTACTGAGCAGAATCAGAATATTGCACAGGATAAATGCACAAAATGCCCGTATCTGACCAATCAGCAGCGGTGTGCAGATAGCGGTCAGAATATATACTAATTTGGTATAAGGGTGTAATCTCGTCAGATAAGTTCCATTATCGACATACAATGTAATATTTTTCATAATTTTATTCCTTTTTACCGAAAAGGGCATAGGATATTCCTATGCCCCCTTGTCCTCTGAAATCCCCGTTATTAATCAAGACTCTCAATCTTATTATCTGCTTCGTACAAAGATGTAAGCTTCTTTGGCAGAGCAAGCATTATAAAGTAAACAACAATGACTGTAATCAGCTTATCAGGTACATCTACCACAACTTCATCCAGGAATGAGCCTAACCATACGGGCATGTTATTTGCCTGTGTCACTGCAAATAATGCGTCGCCCCAGACATTACCTGTTGTACCACCCCAGAATATAACATTCAGCGGAGTAGAGATTACTACTGCTGCAAATCCTGCTGCACAGGCTGTCAGCAATGACTTGGGAAAAGACTTCATAAATCCAAGCCTTGCCATAATACCGGCTGCAATACCAATACCCAGACTGGTGAACAGATAAATGATTGTAATATTATCACCAATAATCAGACCATATACCAGGTTATTGATTGCACCACACAGACCGCCAATGATGGGGCCTCCCAATACTGCACCGATGCAGGTTCCGATTGCATCAAGCCATAATGGCAGTTTCAATGCAGATGCAAACATCTTTCCCAGGAAATTGATTCCAATACAGACGGGAATCAAAACAATGGTTGCCGCGTTCCATTTTGTTGCAAATATTTTTTTCATAATAAGTACCTACCTTTCTGTAGTGCTTTTATTTATCCTTACAAACGCTTCAAGCGCTGTCAGAATCTCATTTTTCTCTCCCTGTGATGCCATATTCTCCCCATCTGTATAGTGATTGATCTGTTCCTGCAGATCATCCTCGCTTGCAACCACAACATTTAATATGGAAGCGCATTTCACACCACGTAGTCTGCCTGCAACATACAAGGCTGCTGTCTCCATATCGGATGCAATAATGCCTTTCTTCTTCCAGTATGCATATATCTCATCCTTTTCATCCGTATAGAAGCTGTCGTGCGTTCTGGCAATCCCTATATGATATGGCACCCGGATACTCTCTACTGCATCTTTGCACGCTGCCAGCAGAGAAAAATCAGCAACAGCAGGATAACCATCTTCTATGTAAGTCCTTGAAGTACCGTCATTTCTGACCGTTCCATTGACAAGCACCAGATTCCCTACATGGATTCCCCTTTGAAGAGCACCGCAGCTTCCGATCCGTATCATATGACTGACTCCGAGTTTTGCCAGTTCTTCGACTGCAACTGCCGTACTTGGTCCACCAAGTCCGGTAGACAATGCCATAACACGGACTCCCTTGTAGAATCCTCGCAGAGAACGAAACTCCCTGTTATACGCCAGCTCCTCCACCTGATCCAGATGTGCGGCTATCCTGTCCAGTCTCGCCGGATCTCCCGGTAACAATGCATAGGGCGCTGTCATTTTCTCATCCAGTAATATATGGGGCATCACAGCCATAGTCATTTCCTCCTGTTACTTATGTCTGTTACTTTGTATACTTCTCTTGTCTTAACGAACCTTCTCAGCATCCCACTCCATTACAGATCCGGTCGCTGCATCAATCGTGAATTCATATTCCGTTCCACCGTAGATGATCTTTCCTTCATATTCCGGACGTCCATCATCATAATCAAGCTTCCACTCGTAGATATCTTTGTCCGTTGCACCGCTTACACGGTCAAGGGCTGTTTTCTTTGCAGCTGCTTCACTGACCGTAACGTTATTGCTATCTGCTCCCGCTGTTTTTCCTTCATATCCGGAGCTGATGATTTCTCCGGTATCTACCGCAATCTCATAGTCATACTTTGCACCGCCTGCATACCATTCAATGTCATATACCTGGCGTCCGTCTTCATAGTCAAGCTTTGATTTGGTAATCGTTGCATCCGCTGCTTTCACTCCGGCATGCTCCAGTGCAATCTTCTGTGCTGCTGCTTCATCCACAGTTCCGATACCTGTTACGGTCTGTGCCGTAGCAGGGGCAGACGTCTGTGCCTGGGCAGGGGCAGCTGCTGCAGAGTCTGCCGCCTCCGTCTGCATCCCGGAAGCCTGTACATTCTGTTCCTGGCTGCTCATTTCCATGACAGCTCCTGTCTCGGCATTGACTGTGTAGGCATAAGCATACTCCCCAGAAGTAAACTCCACCTTATAGCATGCCACTCCCGCCGCCTCACTCAAGGTCGTGGCTGAAATGTCTGCATCTGCCGCTTCAATATCAGCTGCTTTTAATGCCGCTTCCTGCGCTTCTTCCATACGGATCATCTGTGGCTGATCCTGCGCCTGTTCCTGACTGCTTTGCTGTGGGATACTTGCTGCTGCATTATCTCCGCATCCGTTCAGAGCCATTGCAAGTGCAAATGCTGCTCCTGTAAAAATCCATTTCTGTTTCATAATCTTTCTTATCCTCCATTCAAATTATTCTTCTGCAAAAAGTTTCTTCTTCCGCTCAATCATCTCATCAATCTTTTCGATATAAAGCCCTACATCCTTGACATTATCGCATCGCTCAATCCTTCCGCCGGGGAAGACTCTCTTGGTAATGCTTCCGGCGCCCAATGCCACGATACTTTGGACTTCTTCCATTATCATACACTCTTCGTGTATTATGCTGTAATATGCTGTATTATGTGTTTCTGCATGTTCTAAACATACAGAAATAGATATATTATTCAGTACAATTCGGTATAAAAAAGTTGTCTTTTCGTTGTCTTCTTCCCTTGTTGTCCTATTTTACGAGGAGCCAAAGGACTCCTCTTATCTAAAACAAATTTAACTTCTCTGATATTTGATTCAAAGATTCTTGCTTTTTCTTCTCTGAGACTTCAGCATAAATGTTCATCGTTGTTTTAATATCAACATGCCCCATAATCGATTGAATCACCTTTATATTCGTTTCATTCTCGCATAGACGAGTACAAAATGTATGTCTCAAATTGTGACATGTAAAGTGAGGTAACATCACGACATCACTATGCTTTTTCTCAATCAGGTCTCTAGCATACTCGTTATACTGCTTAATTATTCTTTCAAGTGCTCTATCCAAGTTATGCTGAATATAGGTAGTTCCAAATCTATCAAGAAATACAAAATTAGAATACCCATCAATCTCTCTTGTCGATACTAACCCATTTTCTTGTTGATACTTCTTTACACTTTCTAAGGCTGTTCTTACTTCCTTTACAATTGGTATTTTCCGAATACCTGCAAATGTTTTAGGATCTGAAACAAATAATTTCTGTTTAGAGGGATTTTTCTTTCCTGCAAAGTAAACTATTTCACGTTCAATCGAAATAAGTCCCTTCTCAAAATCAATGTCTTCCCAACATAATCCACTCAACTCGCTTACTCTTACACCAGTACCTAATAAAAAAATAAAAATTGGTTTCCAATGATCTAGTACAACATGTCCATCCATGAATTCTAAGAATGCACTTTGTTCTTCTGGCGTTAATGCGACTCTCTTTCCTCGTTGAGCACCAGTTTGTCTTTTCAACTGTGCCAGTACGCTTGATGTTGGATTGCTTCTTATTATATTGTCTCTTACAGCCATTTCAAAAGCGGGATGAAGTTCTCTTTGAAGATGTTCAATTGTTCCATAACTCAATTTCTTCTCTTCCATTAAGGTTATATAGAAAAGCAAAATATCGGAATACTTAATATCTTTTACTCTTCTTTTACCAATCGTTTCACGAACATGCGCATCATACTGATAAATATACGAAGCCCTTGTTCTATCTGCTAAATCAGGACGTGTAGAAATATATTTATCAAACAAGTGGTTAAGAGTTTGTCTCTTGGCTTGTTCATTATCTATTCCCTCAACTTTATTCCTCATTAATTCCTCTTCTCGTTTTCTCAGGGTAATAATATCTTTGGAATAAATGTATTTTGTCCTTCCCATTGAGTCAGTATACTTGAACTGATATCTTTTGTCTTTCTCTCTGTAACTTTCACCCTTTAATAATACTCGACCTTTATTATCCTTTCTTGCTCCAGCCATTGGTTCGCTCCTTCCTACAATTAATTATAGAAAGAAGAGTTCCTATGCCTATTTTCTAGTATCGTACATTAGTCCAATACCTTCTTTAATTGTTTCTGTTATAGTCTTCTGATGCTTCTCTGAATATTCCTTAAGTCTGCTATGTTCTTCAGCGGACAGTCTAACTGTAACAGTGTGGTCTCTTATAACATCCAACTTTGGACGTCCAACTTTAGTAGCCATTGTCATATTCCTCCTACATCTAAAAACTATTATAATTTTCGTAGTACATTATGTCAACAGAATCTGCAATTTTCGTACTACGTTTTTTGGCATAGGAATCTTCCTAATGATATTATTCCATCGCTGGAACGGTAAAAGAAAACAGATATTCTTCAAATATATCCTTTCTTATCAAGACTGTTTTCCCCAATTTAATGGTTGCGCCTGCTTCTCTAGCTCTTTTCCTAAATGTACTTTCACAGATGCCATACACCTGTGGTCCATCCTTGTATTTATAACACACAATTTCATTATTATCTTTGTCTACTACTCTTATCATAATAATTTACTCCTCTCGTTGTATCTTGATATTTACTTTAGTGCTTGAAATATTCATTTCTCAATTGATGCACTATATCAATACCAAATTGTCATGCTTTTTCAATATTCAATTGTCAAGGTTCATATCTCACAGAGTCAATCGAGCTAGCTCGATTATGCAAGCAAACATTCCGCACTATTGTGCTCTATGTTCTTACGCCCAGCAAATATCGTTCCATACAAGCATGATGATGTTTGCTGGGCTTTTGCATCGAAAAAGCCGGGGAAACAACAGAATTAAGACCTCATTTGAGGTTTCTATAAATCCGTTGTTTACCCCGGCTACAAATCACAATGAATCAAGCACGATCCTGATAAACTCTGTTGTCATCCCATACACACTCCTGGGTGTAACAGGGTACAGTCTATAACTTTCCTTCCAAAACATTACCATCCTTGTCCAAGACAAGACATGGACCTGGGCTGAACATCTCCATATTTGTATCTTCCCAGGATTTTATGGCAAGTACCTTTTTCTCATTTGTTATAGCAAGAAAAAGTCTGCCATCAATCATTGCCTTTCTAAAAAGCAATTTGTTGCAATCTTTGTCAAGATATTTAACGTAGATTCCATCACTCTTCATTCAAAAATACTCTCCCAAAGTAATCTAGAATCCCACCAAATACATTTTTCCTGAAAATGACTCTTCTCCGTTTCTCTCAATAATAAATCTACTACTCCTCCTCATTCCAACTTACTTAACTACCGGAAAAATATAGCACAAAAAAATGTATTTGTGTCAATGATGTAATAAAAAGCACTCTATTTGTATAGAAAAAGCACTTTATATAAAAAAAAAGTCCAAATATAGGACTGAATACACATTTTATCTTAAAATGAATCTATTACAATAACATGATTATTAGGAGAATACAATGCAAAACTTTTAACCTTTACAATTGTTTGCCCTTTTATATACATATCTGTATCTTGATGAAAAAAAGTTTCAATGTATCTTCTATTACTATTCTTATCAAAAGCAATACCCAGATGATTATATTCTTTATTTATTCTCTCTTCAAATAACAAATAATCACTTTTTATTTTTGAGTTTATCAATGAAGGATTAAAACTAATAACCGCATCAGTATAATTTAATGTAGTCAAATTATCATAAGAAAAATTTTCGTATCTTTCAGAAATATCGTTGTAAAACACACTTGCCCTTACCATTGCATCTGTCAATTTTCCTTTTTTAATACGACTTATAATATATTTTGTCTGGACCATTTTATTAGTTTTATCATTGAACAACTGAATAAGTTGAATATCAATCAATTTATGTAATCCTAGCAAATGAATAAAATTTTCTTCTTTGTAAACAAAATCAATAGTCTGACCATTTGACAGCAAATATTCAGCTCTACAATTGTTTAATCGCATAAAATCGTTATATTTTTGCAATAAATCATCCATAGTAACTCCACTAGCTATAACATGAAAAATGCTCCTGATAAAACATCAAGAGCATTACCATTTCTTTTGTAAGGTTCCTTGTTTTTCAGCTTTGCAGCCTATTCGGGAGAGCGAACCAACTCTCTTTTGGGAACTCCAACCGTGAGCCGAACGACCACGACCTTCTTTGTTCAATTAAATAATATCAGATATATGATTAAAAATCAATAGCTTCAAACACTTAATTCTTCCATTTCTTCTCAACTAGTACAGCATTAAATAAATAACTAGTCAAATATCATGTATGGTGCTATACTTA
>OBLC01000378.1_pt1 | contig 16558 bp, 14 predicted proteins | sample 1503181 | NCBI WGS metagenome assembly OBLC01 (sample SAMN00265069, study PRJEB22529) | human gut metagenome
GTTTTGTGCAATTTGACAGACCCAAAATTGAAAACCACCTTTTGACACCCGAATCTTTATAGGATGACAATAGTACATGCAAGATTTTTGATTGACAAACTGCACTATTTGAGCTCAACATCATAGGATTAAGGTGGCAAAAAATTTTAAAATCATGATTGTTTGAGTGAGGGAAAATAAAAGCTATTCACCCATTATATTAACGGAAAAATAGTACGAAAGTACAAAATGTATAACATAATACTTGCATTTTGTAATGTGATGTGCTAAAGTGTTATCAGCGTAAAGGGGCGCAGAGGAAAAGAGCCATCTTTGCGCATTTTTATTAAGGAGGAAAATCCTCTCCTCGTCAGAGGACTCGGATTTTTGCTTCGCAAAAACAAGGAGGAAAATCCTCTGCTCCTGCAAGAGGCACATGCTATGCAGGCATAGCAGACATTTTGCTCCGCAAAACAAGGAGGAAAATCCTCTGCTCCTGCAAAGGCAGTCGCATTTTGCTCCGCAAAACAAGGAGGATTACTATTATGAAAAAAACCAAAGCAGTTTTGGCTATTTTGATGGCCGGAACAATGATGCTTGGTCTTGCAGGCTGTGGCGGGAACAGTTCTTCTGCAACACAGGGAACAACCGCAGGCACAGAGACAGGCAGTGCAGCAGGTGATGCTGCAGGAACAGATGCCGCAGCAAGCGCATCAGACATGAATGTTATGCTTGAAACTCCGGTCGAGTCACTCGATCCGCAGCAGGCTACCGACGGAACATCCTTTGAGGTAATCGCTGATTACACCGACGGTCTGATGCAGATGGATGCAGACGGACAGGCAGTTCCGGCAATCGCAGAAAGCTATGATTTATCAGACGATGGTTTAACTTATACATTCCATCTTCGTACCGATGCAAAATGGAGCAACGGCACACCGGTTACCGCAGCAGATTTCGTATTCGGATGGCAGAGAGCTGTTGATCCGGATGTCGCATCAGAGTATGCATATATGTTAAGCGATATCGGTCAGATTAAAAATGCAGCAGAGATCATCGCAGGTGAGAAAGACAAGAGTGAACTTGGTGTGACAGCAGTAGACGACAATACACTTCAGGTTGAACTGAATGTACCAGTCAGCTATTTCACTTCTCTGATGTATTTCCCGACTTTCTATCCGGTAAATGAGGAGTTCTTTACTTCCTGTGGAGATACATTTGCAACAAGTCCTGAGACAGTATTATCAAACGGTGCATTTGTGCTGGATTCTTATCAGCCGGCAGCAACTGCATTCCATTTAACAAAAAATGCAGACTACTATGATACCGACAGAGTAAAACTTTCCGGATTAAGTTATCAGGTAATCCAGGATTCACAGCAGGCATTAATGAGCTACCAGACAGGAGCGCTTGATACAACATTAGTAAACGGTGAGCAGGTTGACCAGGTAAAAGATGATCCTGAATTCACAACCGTTGGTGCCGGTTACTTATGGTATGTCAGCCCGAATATGAATTCTGTTCCTGAACTCGCAAACTTAAATATCCGTCTTGCAATGACAATGGCAATCGACCGTGATTCCATCACAGCAGATGTATTAAAAGATGGTTCTGCTTCTACATACACAGCAGTTCCAATGCAGTTCGCAGCAGGTCCGGACGGATCTGACTTCTCCGAAGATCAGACAAAATTCTCTGATGTATGTGCTTATGATACTGCAAAAGCAGCAGATTACTGGGCAAAAGGTTTAGAGGAACTTGGTGAATCTGAGATCACTTTAGACATGGTAGTAGATGCAGATGACGCACCTCAGAAAGTAGCGCAGGTATTAAAAGAGCAGTGGGAGACAGCTCTTCCGGGACTGACCGTAAACCTGGTTGTTGAGCCGAAGAAACAGCGTGTGGAAGACATGCAGAACGGTAACTTCCAGTTAGGTTTAACACGTTGGGGACCGGACTACGCAGATCCAATGACATATCTTGGAATGTGGGTAACAGATAACTCTAACAACTACGGTCTGTGGAGCAACGCAGATTACGATGCAATCATTGATGAGTGTACAACCGGTGATCTTTGCACAGATGCAGAGGGACGCTGGGCAAGACTTTACGATGCTGAGAAGATCGTTATGGATGAGGCAGTTATTTATCCGCTTTACACACAGTGCAACGCAGAGATGCTTTCTTCTAAAGTAACAGGCGTTGAGTATCATCCGGTAGCTATCAACCGTGTATACAAAGATGCTGTAAAGACTGAATAAAGAAATTTAGACAGTAGAAATCCTGTTTTACAGGAAAATGAATATAGCCGCACTAAAGTGCAAAACTTTGGTGCGGCAATTTCATCATATTGTTGACGCTATAGGAAATGAGGCAGGAATTTCCTATGTCGTGAACGGAAAAACAAGGAGGAAAATCCTCTGCTCCTGCAAGAGGCACATGCTATGCAAGCTATTGAGCATAGCATGCATAGCAGGCATTTTCCTTCGGAAAACAAGGAGGATTAGAACGTGAAAAAATATGCACTTAAGAGAATCGTAACGTCTCTGTTTACGCTGCTTGCAATTTTACTCGTTCTGTTTATTTTGATGCAGCTGATGCCGGGTTCTCCATTCAACGATGAGAAGTTAAATGCAGACCAGAGGGCAGCACTGTATACGAAATATGGACTGGATCAGCCGCTGCCGGTACAGTTTGTGAAATATGTAGGCAATATGTTAAAGGGAGATCTCGGCGTAAGTTACAATATCTCAAAGAATACACCAATTTCCCAGTTGATAAAGACAAGGCTTCCGATCTCCATCAGTATCGGAGGATATGCGGTGTTGATCGGTGCCGTGGTCGGGCTTCTGCTCGGACTTCTTGCGGCGTTAAAGCATGATACGATATGGGATTCGTTAGCGACGATCATTTCGGTTATCGGTGTGTCGGTGCCATCGTATGTGTTTGCGCTGGCACTCAGCTATAACTTCGGATTTAAATTAGGATGGTTCCCGATGCTGTTTTCGGAGAGCGATATTTTCGGATCAAGCGTGCTGCCCAGTATCTCACTTTCGATGTTTACGATGGCGTCGATCGCCCGTTTTACGCGAAGTGAAATGCTTGAAGTACTCGGCAGCGATTATATGCTGCTTGCGGAGAGTAAAGGAATTTCGGGTTCGGCGCTGATTTTTAAACATGCGCTGCGAAATGCACTGATCCCGATCATCACTGTGCTTGCACCGCTGATCGTCGATCTGATGACCGGTTCTCTGGTTGTTGAAAAAATATTTGCAATACCGGGTGTCGGAAGTCTTCTGGTAAATGCCATTCAGTCGAACGACTACAACGTGGTTATCGCATTAAGCTTTATTTATTCTGCAATGTACATTGCCATCATGCTTGTGGTAGATATCCTTTACGGAATCATTGACCCGAGAATTCGTCTGGCAAAGAAAGGAGACTGATATGGTGTCACAGGAAAATACCATGAATATGGGAACTGATGCTGCCGGCTACATACCGGTCGAGGCAGATTTTAAATTTAAACATACGGATGGCGAACTTGCGTTAGATGACAACTTTGCTGCACAGAGTTTCTGGAAAGACGTATTGATCCGCTATTTCAAAAAAATCAGTGCAGTGATCGGTCTGATCCTGATCATTATCATTACGGTATTTGCAATTATTGGCCTGGGGATGAATGATTTCAGTTACTCCGAACAGTCACTGACACAGAAGAACTTTGCACCGAGGGTAAAAGGTCTTGAAAAACTTGGTATCTTCGATGGTAGTGAAGGCATGAAAACAACGACCGGAACCAAAAAGATCAATTACTATGAAGAAAAAGGTCTGGATGATCTTTACTACTGGTTCGGAAGTGATAACTTCGGACGTGATATCTGGACACGTACCTGGTCCGGTGCACGCGTTTCCCTGATTATCGCCGTAGCAGCCGCTATCATCGATATGGTGATCGGTATGAGCTATGGACTGATCTCCGGATATTTTGGCGGGAAAGTCGATATGTTCATGCAGCGGTTTCTGGAGGTCGCGAACGGTATTCCGCGTCTTGTAATCGTAACACTTTTGTTACTGGTACTGCAGCCGGGTATGCTTACCATTATTTTTGCATTGATGTTGACGGAGTGGGTCGGCATGAGCCGTATCGCAAGAGCTGAGATGCTGAAATTAAAAGAGCAGGAATTTGTACTTGCATCACGGACACTTGGAGCAGGAAATTTCTTTATTATTTTTAAAGAAGTTCTGCCAAATATCATTGGACCGATCATTACACAGGTAATGTTCTCTATCCCGACGGCGATCTTTACCGAGGCGTTCTTAAGTTTCGTAGGTCTTGGTATTCCGGTGCCGCAGTGTTCACTTGGTTCACTGATCTCCGAAGGATTTAACAGTTTTACCACACATCCGTACCAGATCATTCCGCCGATCGTTGTAATGGCTCTTTTGATGTTAAGCTTTAACCTTGTAGCAGATGGTTTACGTGAAGCATTAGATCCGAAGCTGAAAGAAATGTAAGAAAGGGGATTCGTATATGTCAGAGACAAAAGAACAGATTTTAAAAATACGGGACCTGGATATTACGTTTCAGACGACTGCAGGAAGCGTGCACGCCATCCGTGGAGTCAATATTGACCTGATGAAGGGCGAGACAGTTGCGATCGTTGGTGAGTCCGGCTCCGGTAAATCCGTAACAATGAAAGCTGCCATGGGTATTTTGGCATCCAATGCGAAAGTAACGGGCGGTACTATAGAATTTTCCTATCATCATGCGGATGGAACACCGCAGACGGTAGACATTTTAACAAAAGATAAAAAGTGGATCAGACGACATATCAATGGAAAAAGAATTGCTATGGTATTCCAGGATCCGATGACGAGTCTTGATCCGACCATGACGATCGGAAAACAGATCATGGAAGGTATGATCTGGCATTTTAAGACACCGAAGAAAGAAGCCTGGGATAAGGCAGTAGAACTGTTAAAAGAGGTTGGTATCGAGGATGCGGAAAAACGTATGAAAAACTATCCGCACCAGCTCTCCGGTGGTATGAGACAGCGTGTGGTCATTGCCATCGCGCTTGCCTGCAACCCGGATCTTCTGATCTGTGATGAGCCGACGACTGCACTGGATGTTACGATTCAGGCAAAGATCATCGAGCTGATCCGCAGGGTACAGAAAGAGAGAGGCATTTCCGTTATTTACATCACACATGACCTCGGCGTGGTTGCCAAAGTGGCAGATTACGTCAATGTCATGTATGCCGGAAAAATCGTTGAGAAAGGTATGATCAATGAGATCTTCTATGATCCGAAACATCCGTATACCTGGGGACTGCTCTCTGCAATGCCTGATCTTGACACTGCGGATGAGAGACTCTACACGATCCCTGGTTCGCCGCCAAACCTGTTAAACGAAAAACCGGGCGATGCGTTTGCACCGCGTAACCAGTTTGCGCTTGAGATCGACGACAAGGCAGATCCACCAATGTTTCAGGTGACAGATACACATTATGCGGCTACCTGGCTGTTAGATCCGCGGGCACCGAAGGCAGAGATGCCGCCTGAATTAAAAGAGCGTATTGCGCGAATGAAGAAGGAGGCAAAGATCGATGACGGTGAATGAAAACAGTAAGCCTCTTCTTACCGTGAAAGGCTTGAAACAATATTTTAAGGTAAGTAATAATTATACCGTGCATGCGGTGGAAAACGTAAGTTTTCAGATCTATCCGGGTGAGACATATGGTCTGGTCGGGGAATCCGGTTCCGGAAAATCAACGATCGGAAGAAGTATCATAAGACTTTATGATCCGACCGCCGGGGAGATCAATTTTAATGGAATGGACATCAGCGGCAGGATCAATAAGGCAAACAGCCAGGCACTGCGCACGCAGATGCAGATGATCTTCCAGGACCCGATGGCATCCTTAAATCCAAGAAAAAAGGTGCGCGATATCATCGGCGAGGGGTTAGATATCCATCATATGTACAAGACATGCGCAGAGCGTGAGGAAAAGATCAAAAACATCCTGGCAAAAGTTGGACTTGCGCCGGAACATGCGGGTCGTTATCCGCATCAGTTTTCCGGTGGACAGAGACAGCGTGTCGGAATTGCGAGAGCGCTGATCATGAACCCGAAACTGATCATTGCAGATGAGTGTATCTCTGCGCTGGACGTTTCCATTCAGGCACAGGTCGTTAACCTGATGAAGGATATCCAGCAGGAGACAGGAACCGCGTATCTGTTTATCGCACATGATCTTTCCATGGTCAAATATATTTCGGATCGCATCGGGGTACTTCATCTGGGACATCTCTTAGAGACCGGAACAACGGAGGAAATCTTTGAGAATCCAATCCACCCATATACGAAGAGCCTTCTTTCTGCGATACCTGCACCGAATCCGGTCGTGGAAAAAAATCGTGTGGCACTGAGCTACGATTACAAGACTTCCGGCATTGATTATAATAAGGGAACGGATCATCTGGTGTCCGGGACACATTATGTGAAATGTACGGATGAAGAATTTAAGAAGTGGACAGAATAATATAGCAGGAAACCATCACAAACCGGGAGCCGGGGAGTGGTGGTTTTCTTTTTTGGTAAAAGTGCTGAATTTTTTGGCGTGGGATGTGCTGAATATTATGCGAAAAGTAGAATATGAAAAATTGAACCGAAACCGTATTGACTTTGAAAATGGAATTTGGTATATAAGAGTAAAAATTCAAAAATTCAATAGAGAAAGGAAATAACAATCTATGTTGTCACAAAAGAGTACAATGAAAGACAAATTGGAAAATATGCATCTGCAGGAGAGGATAAACTATGGCTACGGAAAAGTCATTAGTATGATGTTGATTTCGGGTCTGTTTTCTATTGTGGTCATAGGTGTGTTATTTGCTAATATGTTACATTATATAGATGATGTCAATGCTGCGGATCAGGCGGTAAAAATCTGCAGGATCAATGTGAATACGTCAGCGAGAAATATCAGGGAAATGGCATTAAATAATGATACATCTGCTTATGACAGTTATGAGCAGAATGTAAAAAAGCTGCTTACAGAAGTGGATTCGCAGCTGGAAATATTAAAGAAAACCAAAGTCTTACCGGATGAGGAATATAATGAGTATGCATCTGCTCTTTCTGATTGGGGAAACATTGGTTATTCGATTATAGAAGAAATTAAAAATGGCGAAAAAGAGAAAGCGATTGATGAAATTTTTAATAGTTGTACACCTGCATTAAATAAACTTGTGGAAATTGCCATAAGATTAGATGAGATCACAGATGAAGTAAGTGAGCAGTCTGCAAGAACTACAATTATTTTTGCTGTTGCAGGAATGGTGTGTATTATTATCTGTCTGGTTTGTGCATGCACACTGGCTAAGGTAATAAGTAAAAAGGTACTTGAAACAATTCTGGATCCGTTACGTGCAGTGGAAGACGTTGCAAGGGAACTGACAGAAGGAAATTTACACAGTGCGCTGGAATATCATTCGGAAGATGAGATTGGAAGACTGGCGCACAGTATGCGCAAATCAATTCGTATTTTGGGAACTTATGTAGATGATATTGATCGTGCAATGAAACTGTTCTCAGAAGGAAATTTTGATGTTCAGCCGGAAGTAGAGTGGAAGGGAGATTTTGTCGGTATTTTAAATTCTTTCATGTCATTTGAGAAGAGTATGGCAGAAACGATCAAAGGAATTAAAAATGTTTCGAGTGAGGTTTCAAGTGCAGCAGACCAGGTGGCATCAAGTTCCAATGATCTTGCAGATGGAGCTACGAATCAGGCAGCGGTTGTAGAAGAACTGACGGCTACAGTTGCCGGGGTTTCTGAACAGGTAGAAAAAAATTCACAATCTGCAAAAGCAATCAGTGGAAGAGTGGATGAACTTGGAAATGCCATTTCAGACAGCAATGGTAAGATGCATGAAATGGTTGCTTCTATGCATGAGATTAATGAGGCATCAAAAGAGATTGATAAGATTATTGCAACAATTAATGAAATTGCTTCCCAGACAAATCTGTTGGCGTTGAATGCTTCTATTGAAGCGGCAAGGGCCGGAGAGGCAGGAAAAGGATTTGCAGTTGTAGCGAATCAGGTAAATTTATTAGCTGAACAGAGTGCCCAGGCGGCAAAGGAATCAGCATCACTGATCGAAACATCTGTGAATGCGGTAGAAAAAGGTATGATAATCGCGGAAGAGACTGCGGCACAGCTGGAGGAGGTAGCAGAGAACTCCAAGCTGATTACGGAAGACGTTACACATATTGCGGATACATTAGAGACACAGACAACAGAAATCCAGCAGATCAATGAGGGAATTGAGCAGATCAATGATGTTGTGCAGACAAATTCTGCAACATCTGAGGAGTGTGCGGCTGCCAGTCAGGAGATGAGCAGTGAGGCAGAGAGTCTGCAGGGAATGATCCAGAAATTTAAAATTCCGGAAATTGAAAATGTAACAGAATAAAAATACTTCAACTATATTACATGAAATTATCACTTGTTTATTGCATGAAAGAGACAATCTATAGTATGATAGAGAAAGTACAAACTAAGGATGGAAAAGGTATATACTATGATAGTCTCGGTCATTGAAAAGATCTACGCATTTTTATGGGGAGATCTGATTACGATCCCTTTGCCGCAGGAAAGCAGCATAGGGATTTCTTTACTTGTAATTCTTCTGATTCCGACAGGAATCTATTTTACGATCCGCACAAGATTTTTGCCGGTCAGGCTTTTCCCGGATATGATAAAAGCACTTATGGCAAAAAAGGAAACGAAGGACAGTCTTTCCACATTTCAGACGCTGATCGTCTCGACGGCTACCAGAGTCGGCATGGGAAATCTGGTAGGCGTTGTGGCGGCAATCTCGGCAGGCGGTGCCGGTGCTGTGTTCTGGATGTGGGTGACTGCGCTGATCGGTTCCTCGACCGCATTTGTGGAGGGGACGCTCGCACAGTTACACAAGGAAAAAGATCCTTTGTATGGCGGATATCGCGGAGGTCCCGCATATTATATCCATCATTTCTGTGAAGAAAAATTGAAAAAGAAGAAAAAGCATGTGCTGATCGCGGTACTTTTTGCAATTTCAGGACTGATCTGCTGGTGCGGCATCAGCCAGGTCATCAGCAATTCCGTGGCATCTTCCTTTGAAAATGCATTTGGCATCCCGCCACTCTACACAACGATCGTACTGGTTGCGATCGCGGCGGTGATCGTCCTTCGGAAAAATGCGACGGTAAAAGTGCTTGACGTGGTCGTACCGGTTATGGCAGTCTGCTATTTTGCGATCACGATATTTATTATCCTGAAAAATATTGGAAGCATCCCGGCGGTTTTTGATCGGATTTTTGAGGAGGCGTTTGGGCTAAGACAGGCAGTTTCCGGCGGCTTCGGCGCTGTCCTTATGAACGGCATCAAGCGTGGACTGTTTTCAAACGAAGCCGGTTCCGGCTCTGCTCCTTGTGCAGCCGCAGCAGCCGAATGTGAGACACCGGTCAGCGCCGGACTGACACAGGCACTTGGCGTATTTGTCGACACCATTGTGATCTGCAGCTGCACTGCTATGATCATGCTCACTGCACCGGAAAATATCGTAGCAGGAAAAGAAGGCATGGATCTTCTCCAGTCCGCAATGCGCTATCACCTGGGCGAATTTGGCGTCATATTCATCGCAGTGACACTGTTTTTATTCAGTTTCTCCACATTCTTAGGCATCCTCTTCTATGCCAGAAGCAACGTCGCCTATTTATTTGGAGATAAATGGATCTTTCAGACCCTGTACAAAATCCTTGCATTAATTATGCTATTTATCGGCGGAATCGCCGCCTACACTTTCGTATGGGATCTCGGCGACGTCGGAATCGGTCTCATGACGATCTTCAATACAGGAATATTGTATCTGCTTGGTGGTCAGGCACTTACCGCCCTAAAAGAATTTGAATCCACTAAGTAAAAAAAGAAACGGAGCAAAATAAAAATGAAAAGAGAATCCTTCAAATCCCGCCTGGGCTTTCTGCTCGTAAGCGCCGGCTGCGCCATCGGAATCGGAAACGTCTGGCGATTCCCCTATGTGGCTGGACAAAACGGCGGCGGCATCTTCGTCCTGTTCTACCTGATATTTTTAATAGCAATGGGACTTCCGGTGCTGACCATGGAATTTGCCGTGGGGCGAGCCAGCAGAAAAAGCGCCGTGTTAGGTTATAAAGCACTCGAAAAAGAAGGCAGCAAGTGGCATATTCACGGCTGGATCGCAATGTTTGGCTGCTATATGCTGATGATGTATTACACGACCGTATCAGGCTGGATGGTATCGTATTTCTTTAAATTTTTAAAAGGCGAATTCCAGACCGGCATGACTGCGGACAATACTGCGGCAGTATTTTCTAATCTGCTCGCAGATCCGGGACAGATGGCGTTCTGGATGATCCTTACCGTGATACTGGGATTTTTTGTGTGCAGCAGGGGACTGCAGAACGGACTGGAAAAAATAAGCAAGATCATGATGAGCGCGCTGCTGATTCTGATTGTTGTTCTCGCGGTGCACAGTATTACACTGCAGGGTGCAGCAGAAGGCGTGAAGTTTTATCTTGTCCCGAATCTGGACACGGTTGCAGAGACAGGGCTTAAAAATGTGATCACGGAAGCCATGAATCAGGCATTTTTCACACTGAGTCTTGGCGTTGCCGCAATGGAGATCTTCGGAAGTTATATGGGCAAAGATCACTCGCTTGCCGGTGAGGGCGCAAGAATTTGCGGTCTTGACACCTTTGTGGCGATCATGTCTGGACTGATCATTTTCCCGGCATGTTTCAGCTATGGAGTGGAAGTGGATGCCGGACCGAGCCTGATCTTTATCACGCTGCCAAATGTGTTTGTCAATATGGCTGGTGGGCGGATCTGGGGATGTCTGTTTTTCCTTTTCATGACCTTTGCAAGTTTTTCGACGGTCATGGCAGTGTTTGAAAACATTATGTCATTTTGTATGGATATGTTTCACTGGAGCAGAAATAAAGCCGCACTTATCAATGGAGTGATCATCCTGCTCGCAAGCCTTCCGTGTGTACTGGGTTACAATGTGTGGAGCAGCCTGCATCTGATAGGCGGCCGCGATGTGCTCGACAGTGAGGACTTTATCGTCAGCAACCTGCTTCTTCCGGTCGGTTCACTGATTTATCTGCTGTTTAGCGTAACAAAGTGGGGCTGGGGGTTTGACAGATATATCGACGAGGCGAATTCGGGAGAGGGCCTTAAGATTTCGAAAAAGTTAAAGCCATATTTCCAGTTTATACTGCCGCTGCTGATCCTGTTTATCCTGATTCAGGGGCTGGTGTAAAAAAGGAAAGTAATTAAGAAAAAAATAGTGAAAGAATAGTGAAAAATAGTGTAAAAATAGTGTAAATTTAATGGAATAAATTACGGGAATGAAAGGACCAAAATGATAAATCGCGACGACATGTTAGAACTGACCAGGCGCATGACTCCCGCACGGGCATCCATAGACCGGATCGCAGGCGCATATTTTGACGAAGAGGGATATGTGGATGGAACATTCAATACGCATTTCTTAAAACTGTCTGCATCCGAAAGAGCCAAAAACTTAGAACTTGCCAAGACGGTGCTGATCTCAAAAACAAATGAACAGTTAAGAGAATACCGGATCCCGGAAGAAAAAAGAAAGCCGGGCAGTATCTGGCAGCTCTTTGACGGGATCAGGGAGACAGGTCTGAAAGACGATGCATTCCCGGATCTTTTCTATGAGCTGCTTGGAGAGAAATATCAGCCGGGGTGCCCATATGCGTGTTTTTTGTTCCACGGGAGATACGATGTCCCGGTCAAAGGGACCGATAAGGCATGGCAGGAGGGCTCAGAGGAAGTGTACGAATATCTGATCTGTGCGGTCAGTCCGTTAGAGGGCGAATATGAGCCGGGCGTGCCGGAGAGAGGTTTTTTGTACCCGGCATTTAAGGATCGCAGCACGGCGGGAGAGTATATCAATTTGTATGAGAAAGATGCCGGTCACAGTGAGAGTGTGTGGCAGAAGCTGCTAAAGTGATATGTCAAAAATGGATGAATACATGGTCGTGCTGCCGGAGGCACATCCGCTTTGCGTAAAAGAAAAGATTGAAATTGAAAATCTGGAAAATGAGCCGTTCATGCTGTCAGAGCACGGTGGAAAAACGGCGTTCACCCGCAGAAATAATTTTCTGAAATGAAAAGCAATTCTGTGGTATCAAAAGTGATTTTGGTGTGCTAAGATAGAAAAAAATAAAAAAGAGAGTGAATGGGAAATGGAATTAGACATTATTGGTCTGCTTGGTGCATGCTCTTATGCACTCGACTGTGTCGAAGCGGAACTGACCCATGTTGCGACAAAACATGGAAAAAGAGTTGCATATATGAGCGTATGCACAGCACAAAAAATGGGAATTACAGGAGATGCCCTGCAGGATCTCGCGGCGTGTTCGCTGCTGCACGACAATGCGCTGACGCAGTATATTTATGAGGAATTTCACAATGACCTTACAAAAAATAATACGGAAAATATAACGTCAAAGCAGCTTGGCATCCACTGCATTTACGGGGAGGAAAACTTAAAAATGTACCCGTTTCTGACGGATGTGAAAAATGTGATTTTATATCACCATGAAAATGCTGATGGAAGCGGACCATTTGGAAAAACGTGGGAAGAGATCCCTCTTTTTGCAAGGATCATTCATCTGTGTGATATTTTAGATGCGTTCTGCCGGACGCCGGTATTTGATGATGCCGTGTGGCAGCGCGCGAAAGATTATCTTTTGAAAAATAAAGGGACAAAATTTGATACTGCATGCGTAGATACTTTTTTGGAAGTGTTTGGGCAAGAACATTTTTTGAGTCTTGGAGATGCAGATTTAGAAGAACGGCTGTGGAATATTGTTCCGAGAAAAAAGCGGGATTTAAGCGATGAAATGTGCAAAAATTTTGCCAATCTGTTTGCAAAGATCATCGACTATAAATCCGAATTTACAAGCCGCCATTCACTCGGTGTTGCGGAAAATGCAGCCAGATTATCCAGATATCTCGGTGATGACGAGGAGACGGTGCTGAAAATGTACCTGGCAGGCGCACTGCACGATATCGGGAAAGCAGCAATCGGAAATGATATCTTAGAAAAACCGGGACGCCTGACGGACGAGGAGTTTTCTAAAATGAAAAATCATGCGGGATACACATATCTGATCTTATCACAGGCAGAAGGAATGGAAGATATCCGTGACTGGGCGGCGCTCCACCATGAAAAACTCGATGGCACCGGGTATCCGTTCGGTAAAACTGCCGACGAGCTAAACAGGCAGGAACGTATCATGGCGTGCATTGATATCTATCAGGCACTGACGGAGAGCAGACCGTATAAATCCGGAATGACGCACGAAGCAGCATGTGAGATATTGGAAAATATGGTGCAAAAGGGATGGATAGACGGTGAGATCACAGAACAGATCAAAAAATGTTTTGCTTAAGAGGAAGCGGCATTGAGCCTGCTCCACTCGTTTTACTGCTGGGGCTGCACGGGTGCAGTTCTGCTTTTTAGTTATAAAAACCGTGCTGGTTAAAATTACCGCACGGTTTTTTGGATCATATATTAATTTGTATATCGTTCATATGATTTACAGCTTAAACTGTTTCATATCTGCAGAAAGCTTTTCAATATCATCTGCTAAAGCAGATACCAGATCCGAAGATTTACGGACAACGGCATCGAGCTCGGTTGCCATTGCGGAAGTTTCTTCTGTGGAGGATGCATTGTCGGTTGCAAGCTGTGTCAGGGTATCGATACTCTCTGTGACAAGCTCACGCTGAGAATTGACATTCTTGATCTTTCCTGTAATGGTCTGGATGGACGCCATACAGGAATCGAGAGCACCTTTTAAGTCTTCAAACATCTGCTGTGTGCTTTCAAGTGCTGCAACCTGCTCGTCAGATGCCTCGCTCATTTTCTTCATAAGCTCCATAGATTTTTCAGAGTTCTGGCTTAATTCACTGATGATATTGTTGATCTCACTGACCGTCTGCGCAGACTGGGTGGCAAGTCCACCGATTTCTTCTGCAACAACCGCGAATCCACGTCCGGCTTCACCGGCTCTTGCTGCCTCAATGGAAGCATTTAAGGAAAGCAGGTTGGTCTGGGATGCAATTTCGCTGATCAGGGTAGCTGCCTGACTGATCTTGTTGACGGAATCATTTGTCTGGGCAGTCTGGTTATACATAGAATCAATATCAGTCTTGGTTGTAGAATTGACATCAATCAGTCTGTGTAAAGTTTCCATGGACTTATTGGAACGATCCTGCATCAGCTGTGCATTCTGATCAAGAGATTCCATTTCTGAGGAAGTATCTGCGATGCCATCGGCAATCTCAGCAATATTTTCAGAGGCACTTGAAGTTGATGCTGCCTGAGAGTTACTGTTTTGGGCAATTTCATTGATTGCAGTCGAAACGTTCTGGATAGATTCGTTCATGCTGTCAAAATTCTTTTTGAAATCCGAAACGGCGGACTGTAAATGAGAGGAAACTCCATCAATGTTGGAGATAAGTCCGACAACCTCCTGCTGTGCAAGATCAAGTGCACCGGCTGTTTTTCCAAGTTCATTGTTACTTGAAACATTGACTCCGGTAGTCAGGTCTCCGGTCGACATCCTGTTTGCAAAATTCTGAATCTCGATCAAAGGTTTGCAGATCGTATTACCGAAAATACGGGAAGCAATGAATACGATAACTGTAAAAATCAGATCAATTATAATTATGACTGTGATCATAGTATGGTATTTCGCCTGAACTTCGTTTTTGGAACTATTCATTTCCGCTTCCATATCATCTACATAGTTACCGGTGGAAACAACCCAGTTCCATGGGGTAAAGATTTGAGAGTACGCGATCTTTGGTGCTACGGTAACACCGTCGGCTTTCGTAAAATAAAATTCATTGAAGCCGCCGCCGTCAGAACCGGTCGAGATCTTCATGATCTCCTGAATGATCTTGACGCCATTCTGATCAGTCAGATCGTAACGGTTATTGCCTTCCTGATCGGTTAAGATCGGATGCATAATGAGGTTGTAGTCGGTATCATCAATCCAGAAATAGCCGCTTTCATCATCCCTGTAACGCATGTTGCGGACGATCTCTGCTGCTTCTTTTTTTGCTTCGTCTTCAGTCAGATCACCGTTTTGGGATTTGTCGTATTCTGCCTGTAAAATAGCGATGACAGACTGTACCTGACTTTTGATCTCAGTATTGTATCCATCTAACCTGGCATTTTCATAATTCTTGTTTGCCGTGGAAGTCATAGTGCTGATATTTGAAATTGAAATACCGCCAATGACTATGACAGATACAAGAACGGTCATAAGACACATTAGTGTCAGTGAATTTTTTACGCTTTTGCTTTTCATGGATATCAAGCTCCCTTTCCTATAGGTTAATTACACTTATTTTACTATTTTTTGACAAAAAATGGTAGACATAAATTAAAAAAAATATGGTACTTTAGCTATGAAATTGTGGGTAATCACGAAAAAGTGTGAAAAGAAAAAAGGAAACACGAATATAAAGCAAATTGTGTTTCCTTTTGGAAGAGCGGAGACGGAGGGATTCGAACCCTCGTGCCCCAGAGGGCTAACGCATTTCGAGTGCGCCCCGTTATGACCACTTCGATACGTCTCCAGATATGTTTTTGCAAATACTTGATTAGTATACCATATTTTGAATGATTTGCAAGAGAAAAGTGGTTGTTGTAAATAGGGAGTGGATATGCTAGTATATTAAAAGTTTCATAGAGAAGATAATTGGTGCCGGCTGTTTTTATCCGGGAAATGGAGCAGTACATAAAGTACAGTATAGTTTTCATATTAAAAATAGGTTGGTTAAAAGGGAAACAGGTGCGATTCCTGTACGATCTCGTCACTGTGATTAGGGAGTGCAGATTCCAAAGATAAGTCACTGATGTACTTTGCAGTATGTTGGGAAGGCGGAATCTGTGTGATGATCTTTCAGCCAGGAAACCTGCCAGTTGTCTGGTACAGGGAAATATTTCCCGGATCACGAGTAATTGGTCGTACCGTAAATGTAGGCTGTCAGATTGTCAGCTTATTTATGCAGACTTATTACTCCGCCCTCAAATAAGGCGGAGTGTTTCTTTGTGTGGAAAAATTCCACTGTGTACTATGAACGATACATTATATTATAATAAGGAGAGCATTATGAAGAAAAGAACTATCGCGTTACTTACCACATTAGCGCTTGCAACAGGTATGGTCGCTGGATGCGGAAGCAGCAACACAGCAGCAACAGACACAGCAAAAAACTCTGAGACAGTATCTTCAGAGAAAACAGAGGCAACAGAAACCGTAGAGAGCACGGAAGTTGACGATCAGGCGGCAGCCGATCACGTCGCAGAACTGATCGATGCGATCTATGTTCAGACAAGAAATGATGATACGGACGCACAGTGTGCAGAGGCAAAAGAGGCATGGGATGCATTGACAGATGCACAGAAGGAATTAGTTTCCGGCGAGAACGCAGAT
>OBLC01000394.1_pt1 | contig 15888 bp, 17 predicted proteins | sample 1503181 | NCBI WGS metagenome assembly OBLC01 (sample SAMN00265069, study PRJEB22529) | human gut metagenome
TGTAAAAATGGCTTTAAATCATTAAAAAGAACTGGTGGAGGACACTTCCTTTCTTCAATCCATTTGCATGCCAGAAAAATATGATTTTGCAGTGTTATATATTTTTTTCCACATTGAAGTTGTGTAATATACGACAGGAGAGTTTGCCCATTCAAATACCGTTGCATTGGACTTATGGATTTGTTTAAGAACCTTTTTTAAGTCCCATCCATTAATATCTAATACTACAATGTATAAGAATGAATTTAAGACAAAGGCATGGAAACTTCCGGTGTCAGATTTATTGTATGTTGGCCGTGCAAATAATAATAAAATGCAGAAATATGGAATCCACACAATAGGTGATTTGGCAAGAACAGATATAGACTGGATTACTGATGTGTTTGGCAAGATGGGAGCAATTCTATGGAGTTTTGCGAATGGGTACGACGAGTCACCGGTAAAGAAGGAGAATACATCTGCTCCGATAAAATCTATCGGTAATGGCACTATAACACCAAGAGATTTAGAAACGGACGAAGATGTAAAGATTGTATTATATAACCTGGCAGAGAGCGTTGCAGCCAGATTAAGGAAAAATGGATTTAAGTGCAGGGTTGTAGAAATCAGTATAAGAGATAACAAACTGATATCATTTTCAAGGCAGAAAAAACTTGGGAATGCAACTAATATTACAAGGGAGATTGCACAAAGTGCCTATGCTTTATTTAAAGAGAATTATTCATGGAATAATCCTACTAGAAGTTTAGGAGTAAGAGGTTCGAATCTGGTTAATGATAATTACTGGGAACAATTAGATATTTTTAGCAACGCTGAATATCGAGAGAAATTGCAGAAGGCAGATAAGGTAGTTGATGATATTAGAAGGAGATTTGGAAAATTTAATCATAAAGAATAGTAACCCAGTGACTGTTGTACAGAGTAACAGCCACTGGGTTATTTATATGCAAAATCAATTAATTAAGATACGAAAAAAGCATAACCACTATGCCAAGTATAACAAGGATAACACCAGTTGCACGGTTGAGTGTCTTAGGGGTTGCCATATTTGCGAATACGGCAGCTATTCTTGCCCATATGAGTGTAAATATAATGCATAATATCCATACAGTTATATCAGGAATTCCTCCAATAGCAAAATGAGATACAGCTCCGGTTAGTGCTGTAAAAGTCATAATAAACACGCTTGTACCGACCGCGGTTTTAAGTTCATATCCAAGCACTGAGGTAAGTATAAGTAACATCATCATGCCGCCACCAGCACCAATGAAACCACATATAAAACCGATTAATATACCGCATACAATTGACTGGATGGCGCGTTTCTTAGCGGATACACCCTGCATAGCTTCCTTTGTTGTCATAACAGGTTTTACTATAAATTTGATTCCAAGAAGGAAAGTCATAAATACTGAAAAATTCCCCATAGTTGTCGAAGGAACGAGACTTGATACATAGCTTCCAACGACTGTAAATATAAGGACACTTACCATCATAATAATACCATTTTTAATATCAAGGTTTTTGTTTTTTCCATATGTGTATGCGGATATAGCACTAGCAAGCACATCAGAAGAAAGGGCAATACCTACAGCCACGTAAGGATCCATTCCTAAAAATGTGATAAGCATAGGGCTGATTACGGCAGCTGCACTCATACCGGCAAATCCGGTACCGAGTCCGGCTCCCATACCAGCAAAAAATGTTACGGCAATAATTAATAGTAGTGACATAAAATATCCTCTTTTCTGTGTGTAATATTAGTAATAATAAGTTTTGTGTCAGGTACACGCTGGCACAAACATGATTGTAAAATTAATATTTAAAATACGGATGTTGGCAGATTACTTTTTTTCAAGTATCTTATCAAGATTATTTTCAATCTGTTTCATGCCAGTCAAAAATGCCTCTTTTGTTGCTGTATCCATATTATCAAAAAGATGTTCAAGAAATTTTTTTTGTAAAGCACTGCCTTCTTCAATTATTTTTTTCGCTGCAGGTGTGCATATAAGTTGTGTTTTTCTGCGATCTCCCGCTGTTTCTTTTCGTATGATGTAGCCATCAGCTACGAGCTTGTCCACATTGACGGAAACAAGATTTGCCTTGATTTTTCTTATTTCTACTATATCTCTTGCAGTTGTGTATTCAGGATTATTTGCAAGAAACATTAGAATATCGAAGGCTGTCTGTGGAAGATTAAGTTTACGTAAAAGTGGCTTGCATATAGAATTATATGCAAGGTTGATTTTCTGTGCGAATTCAATTCCTGAGTTCATAAAACGAAGAACCTTTCTTAGTTAATATTAAGATGCATGGGATAGTCAGTATTCATTTTATTGTTATTTGACTTTAGTCATAAATCTAAAGCTACAAAAATGAATAGTTCAAATTTGAAATATTATATCATGGATTGATTTATTAGTAAAGAATGTAAAAAAGGTATTATGGATTTGTATAAGCAGAATATGAACTACTCACAGCCGATTAATGTCGGATGGAAGCATTATTGGAATTTCAGGAAGAAGCGGAAGCGGTAAATCAACACTTCTTAAGCTTTTTATGAGATTCTGGAGTACAGATAAGGGGCACTAATGTTGGTGAGCTTGGAGACATGCTATCAGGCGGCGAGATGCAGAGAATCGGACTTGCCAGAGCATTTTTACATGACGCACCATTCGTGCTTCTTGATGAGCAGACAAGTAATCTGGACAGTTTAAATGAAGCTATTATCCTTAAGTCTTTAAAGGAATAAGGCAGGGCAAAGGGATGACTATGAAAACTAAGATTAGAATAATGGTTACGGTTACAATTTTTATGAGCATTGGATTTATTATGATGCATGCTGTGCCGGTTGGAAGAATTATTCTTGGTTTTGTATGGATTTTCCATGTGCTGTATTTTATATTTGGAATCAAGACACTTAAAGTCGAGACAGAATAGACTTGCAAAATGTATCTTAAAAGGGCAAAATATACTCGTATTATTTCATTGAATATTAAAGGTAAGAAAGAAGGATAGATATGGGACACGAACTTACTAAGAATGATATCAAAAAGATGGAAGAAGAGATTGAGTACCGGATACATGAGGTAAGAAAGGCTGCACTTGATGATGTCAAGGAGACAAGGGCTCAGGGAGACTTAAGTGAGAATTTCGAGTATCATGCAGCGAAAAGGTTTAAGAATAAGAACGAGAGCAGAATAAGATACCTGCAGAGAACTATTAAGAATGCGACTGTTATTGATGATTCATCAGCAGATGATGAGGTTGGCGTTAATAATACGGTTGAGGTATTGTATGAGGATGATGAAAGCACTGAGACTATTAAGATTGTTACTACAATCAGGGCTGATTCGTTAAGCGGTATGATCAGTATAGAGTCGCCCCTTGGCAAGGCACTTCTTGGACATAAGAAGGGTGACAGGGTTCTTGTACAGGTTAATCCACAGGTTGAATATTATGTTATTATAAAAGATATATCTAATACTGATGATTCTGATGATAACATAACAAGTTATTAATAAAATATAAAATATATATTATTAGGTTGACGTGATAGTGGCATACTTATATAATCTTAATATACATTTGTTTGTGTAAGATTATTATAAGGGGTGCCGCTTTTGCAGTTTAATAAAGCACAGATTCAGGCTATACAACATAATAAAGGACCGTGTATGGTAATTGCAGGACCAGGTTCTGGAAAGACTACGGTTCTTACACACAGGGTAAGGTATCTTATCGACAGATGCGGGGTCAAGCCGTCTGATATTCTTGTTATTACATTTACTAAGGCTGCAGCAGAGCAGATGAAGTTTAAGTTTAAGGGGCTGTCAGAAGGTAGAAGTTCAGCAGTAACATTTGGCACATTTCATGCAGTATTTTTTACCATACTTAAGGCAGCATATAATTATTCTGCACGCTGCATTATTACGCCACAGGTACAGCATGAATTCGTGAAAGACCAGATACACAGGCTTGAATTGGAGTATGATGATGAGAAGGAAGCTGTAGATGGTGTTTTATCTGAGATAAGCCGTGTTAAGGGTGAGGCTGTTAATATAGATGAATATGAGAGCAGATGCATTCCGCCACAGAGCTTCAGAATAATATACATGGCTTATGATGATATGCTTGTAAGAAAGCATCTGATTGATTTTGATGACATGATTGTACAGTGCCGCGAGCTTCTGATGCAGAGAGAAGATTACAGGAGGGCGTGGCAGAATAAATATAAGTACATTCTGATAGATGAATTTCAGGATATTAATAAGGCACAGTTTGATGTTGTGAGGATTCTTGCTGATGAATACAGAAATCTTTTTGTGGTGGGGGATGATGACCAGAGTATATATGGATTCAGGGGTTCTGCTCCACAGATAATGTTAGATTTCAATAAGTATTATAGTGATGCAGTGAGAATTGACATGTGTATTAATTACAGGTCAACGGGCAATATTGTGTTTGCTTCAAGGGCTGTAGCAGAGGAGAATGAGCATCGTTATTATAAAGATATAACGACGTACAATTCACAAGGAGATACTGTGTCTGTATATGAATTTAACAGTCTGAATGATGAGAAAGCATTTCTTGTATCAGAGATAAGAAGACTGATTGATACTGGAATAGCTGCTGATGACATTGCTGTGTTATCAAGAACTAATGTAATTGGGAATATGTATATGTCAAGGCTTGAAAGTGATGGAATTCCATGCTGCGATTATTCGGTAGTACAGGATATATATGAGCACTGGATAAGTAAGGATATTCTTACATATATAAGGATAGCACTTGGCAGCAGGGAAAGAATAGATTTTCTGCGGATTATTAATAAGCCGCTCCGATATATAAGCCGTTCATATATTACACAGCCGGCAGATATTAATGCATTGAAGAGAGGCTATGAGGGGAATGAACAGATGAGTAAACAGGTAGAAAAGCTTGTGTCTGATATTAGTATGATAAGAAGTATGTCTCCATTTGCAGCTGTTAATTATATAAGAAAGGGTGTTGGTTATGATGAGTATATAAGGAATTATATATATGAACACAAGGCTGATAAGGAAGAATTATATAATGTGCTTGATGAACTGGCACACAGGGCTTCACAGTATATGAGTCTGTCACAATGGCTTGATGGTATTGCAGAATACATCAGGCAGTGCGATAAAGACAGACAGAATAATACAGCAGACGGTGTGCATATGCTTACAATGCACGGCTCTAAAGGTCTTGAATATAAGATTGTACTGGTAATGGATGTCTGTGAGGGGATAATACCGTATAATAAGTCGATTTTAGATGAGCAGATTGAAGAGGAGAGGAGACTCTTTTATGTTGCGATGACGAGGGCAAAAGAAAAGTTGTATCTTCTGTACCCCAAGCAGAGGTACAACAAAGATACAACCCGTTCACGCTTTATAGAAGAGCTTCTTACTGCTCGTTATCCTCTTCTTCGTACAGATCTTCATACTCCATAGCATCTAATTCTTCGTCAAATGCTTCAGATACAAGTTCATATTCTTCATCGGATTCAATATTCTCAAGTACAGGTTCATTGTCGCCTTCAACCTTGTATCTGTAGAGATATACTTCATCGTTGTCTGCAGCCTCTCCCTCAAGTGGAAGAAGTGCGATATAGTCGTTGTCTCCAGCAGGGAATATGCGTATTATTGCACATTCACATTCTGTGTTATCATCAAGCATAAGAGTTACTGTGTTATATTCCTGATTATTATTCTCCATAATGTCTCCGTTCTGCCAGTAATGGCTTTAGTATTTTCTCTACTCTAACAAATATTATGTATAAAAGCAATGAAAATAAAGAAAAAAGACTTGCTATTTTATTATGTAAGGTGTATATTATGCATAAGTTAATAATTTAAGTCAAAGGGGACGATTTTAGCAGCAACGCTAGGATTGTCCCCTTTTTGGTTAAATTAATAGCATTAAACAATGAATATTATAATCTGGAGGTTCACGCCATGGATAAAATCGATAAGAAGATAATTACATTATTACAGCAGAATGCAAGGATGCCTTTAAAGGCTCTTGCCGAGAATGTTTTCCTTTCATCACCGGCTGTTTCAGCAAGAATTGAAAGGCTTGAGAAGGAAGAAATTATTGAAGGTTATGAAGTTAAGATTAATCAGTTAAAGCTGGGATATCATATCACAGCATTTATTAATCTTGAAGTTGCTCCTGTACAGAAACCGGATTTCTACCCATTTATCAAGTCATGCCCTAATGTTGTTGAATGTAATTGCGTAACAGGTAATTATTCAATGCTTTTAAAGGTTATGTTCCCAAGTACCATGGAACTTGATACATTTATTGGACAGCTTCAGAAGTTTGGAAGAACAAGCACACAGATTGTGTTCTCGACACCTGTTGCTCCAAGAGGTATTGATGTTAATCAGGAGATGCCTACAGATAATTAATTAAAAGTTCATAATTATTTCACCTATTAACACTGTCAGACACTTGCTGTTCTGGCAGTGTTTTTGTTATAATTATCTGAGCTTAAATTTCGTGTTACGAGGAGGTATTATGAGTAAGGCTTCAGATATATTGGATAATGTAAGTAAGGTGATTGTGGGAAAGAGAAATGTTTCAGAACTTGTTCTGACAAGTATTATTGCTGGTGGACATGTTCTTCTTGAAGATGTTCCAGGTACAGGTAAGACTATGATGGCAAAAGCATTTGCAAAGAGCATTGATGGAGAATTTTCAAGAATTCAGTTTACACCAGATCTGCTTCCTTCAGATATTACAGGCGTGCATGTGTTTAACCAAAAAGAGGGCGAGTTCGTATTCAGAAGAGGTCCTGTATTTGCTAATGTTATTCTTGCAGATGAGATTAACAGAGCAACTCCAAGAACACAGTCAGCATTGCTTGAATGTATGGAGGAACATCAGGTTACTGTGGATGGTGAATATTCTAAGTTAGAAGAACCATTTGTTGTAATTGCAACACAGAATCCTATTGAGACAGCAGGAACTTATCAGCTTCCAGAGGCGCAGCTTGACCGATTCCTTATGAAGATTAATATGGGTTATCCAGAGAAAGATGATGAGGTACTCATTCTTAACAGATTCCTTACATCTAATCCGGAAATAACTCTTGAAAAAGTGGCAACCTGTGAGGATGTTATAGCAATGAAGGAAGATGCTAAGAATGTATATATTCATCCTGTGCTTATTGAGTATATTGTTGAACTTGCAAGAATGACAAGAAATGAAGAAAATGTATTAACAGGTGTCAGTCCAAGAGGAACACTTGGCATGCTGAATGCTGCAAGAGCATATGCGTATGTATCAGGCAGAGATTATGTTGTGCCAGAGGATATTAAGATTTTGGCACCATATGTATGGGCACACAGACTTGTTTTACAGACTGGTTTTATGAACAGAGATAATAAAGAACAGATCATAGGCAATGTTGTCTCGAAAACAGCAGTTCCTACTGAAGATTGGAATAGATAATGAATGTTTTGTTAATGCTTTTAGGTGTACTGATTGTGTACATTGCTGTAAAGCTTGTGTACAGATATAACTGGAATAAAAATCTTACAGTGAGTCTTGAATTTGATAAAAAGCATGTGGTTAAGGATGATATTGTTAATATTACAGAAGTTGTTACTAATGCCAAGAGGCTGCCACTTCCTTGTATTAATCTTAAATTTCAGGCTGCAAGAGAATTGCTTTTTACAGGTTCAGATACTAATTCAAGCGTATCGGATAAGACTTACCGTAATGATGTATTTTCGCTTCTTTCTAATCAGAGAATTACAAGAAAGGTTCCTGTCAGGTGCACAAGAAGGGGCGTTTACCGCATTTCAGGTCTTGAGATTGTATTCTCTGGCTTGTTTATGAATGAAATTAATGTTCTAAAGACTGATAATAACTGTGAAATAACAGTATATCCAAAACCGGCAGACCCGACAGTGTTAAAACCAGTGAACAGTAGGATTACAGGAGAAGCAGAACGGAAAAAATATATGCTTGAAGATCCATTTGTATTCAGGGGGATAAGAGACTATACGGGTAATGACAGCCTTAAGAATGTCAACTGGAAGGCAACGGCAAGAACCGGCAATCTTATGGTTAATGAATATGATGAGTCTGTCAGCAGAAATGTATGCATTCTGCTAAATCTCGAAGAAGACGGAGTATTGAGGTATGATGCAGTTGACGAACAGGCTATAAGTATTGCAGCAGGAATATCACAGATGCTAATTGCATGTGGAATAAATGTTTCAATGCTCAGCAATGGATGTGATGTTGATACAAAGAGTCCGGTTGTAATAAATAATGGTTCTGGAATAGGACATCTCAATAATATTAATACTGCACTTGCAAGGATTGATACAGGAATTACTATGGAAGAATACTCTGCTATGATTGAAAAAATTCTTGAGCCGGATAATATGAGAATAGAAAGTGAATATGTATATGTTTTAATCTCTGCAAGCAGAAGAAAGAAATTGCAGAGTGTTATTAATAAAATCAGCAGGCTTCAGGCAGATATGGTATGGATTGTACCACATTTTCCAGGAGATGATTATGGACTGGAATTATGTGATTTTGAGCCGGTTGGATGGGAAGTTAAGTAAGGAGAAGCAATATGAGTGAGTCTGTTGCGCGTTCAGGAAATAAAACATTATATGTAGCGCGGTCAGTTGTGGAATTACTTAGTCAGTGTGTTGTTTTTATGGCATTTGCTGCAATGATAATTCTAGGGGTTGTTAAAAAGTCTGATGAATATATTTTATATGCCACACTGGTTACTATTCCTGTAGTCATTACATTTTTTGCAAGAAAATATATAAAGTCGTTGTTTCTTTTTGTAATGATTCATATAGTACTTATTGCAGCAGCAATTATGCTTGGAAGAACAGATGCTGAAAGTACGGCATATTTTGTAAGTGTGTTTGTTGTATGTGTACGATCTGTAAGTGTAAGGATTGCTAATGTAAGAAAAACTGAATATATGAAGGAGTCGCGGTTCAGCACTAAAACAGAAGATGTTAATGATGATGAAAAGAAAGCGGTAATGCAGACAACAGAGAGAATGTCAGTGGTGTATTGCATTGTTATGATTGTTGGAAGTACACTTGGCGGACAGAATGGCAGTACAAAACTTGTAAGTTTTGAATCATTGATGTTTGTCCTTTTTATAATTCTTTTCCTTATAGGGAATCAGCTTAAAGGAGTTAATGATTTATTTATAAGTAATACAGGTAAATCTGAATTCCCAGCAAGAAGAATAACAGGCATTAATATGGCAACTGTGGCTGTTGTAGCTGTATTAATGATAATGGGAATGCTTCTGTTCTACAGAGGAGATGGTGGTAATATATTTGCACTGATGGGAAGTATTTTAGGTGTAGTATTCAGACCGCTTCTTAAATTGCTGCTCATGCTTATGAAAGAAAATGACGAAGCTCTGCCTCAGCAGCCAACTCAACCAATCAATAAGGATGATGCTTTGTATGACGAAACAGAGATAAAAGAATATGCGGATAATCCTGTTATGCAGGCAGTTTTCGTTGCTTTCACAGTGGTTATTATTACAGGGTTAATGATTGCTGTTATATATGTTATTGTAAGATATGCGAGAAAGTTCAAGGAATCAAGGGATGATAATGGAGATGAGGTTGAATTCATAGGAACAGGCAGGCATGAAAGAAAAATCAGAAGGTCTAAGCGTGCTGTGGAGAAAACCAATCTTGCGGTTAATATGCAATATAGAAAAGCATTTAAAAAGGCAGCGATGCTGGATAAGAGAAAAGAAAAGATGGCTGCAGACAGTTTGGTTTATATGCAGCCTGAGGATATCACAAGAAATAATATTACTTCAAATGCTGCGACTGCTGAAAGAATTACAAGAAGTTATGAAAAAGCCAGATATTCTGATAAGAATATTTCCAAAGAAGAACTTGAATTTATGCTTGACTTTATAAAAAATGACAAGTATAATAAGCATACATAATAAGTAAATGCTGTGAAGAGGACTATTAGATAGGAACCAGAGTCAGAGAACTGCCGGGTGGTGCGAGGCAGTCGAAGGAACTTATTGAACTCGCCTTGGAGCTGCTACCTGAAATCATTATGAGAAGTAGGAGTAGCCGGAAGCCAACCGTTATAGTGGACAGAATATAATGCAGCACATTTGTTGTACGTATTCAGTGAGTGCATAGCATAGCTATGAAGAAGAGTGGTAACGCGTGAGATTATGTCTTTCGTCTCTTTGGGTAGAATTACCCATGGACGAAAGATTTTTTTATGCTTATCTTTGAGAAAGCTTTTACTTATTAACCATATATATTTTTTCAGGAGGTTTTAGGAATGTTTGATTACAGACAGTATGAAAGAGGCTATTTTATGCCACCGGTTAAGTGCAATGACTGGGTTAACAAGGAGTATGTTGATAAGGCACCAATCTGGTGTTCGGTTGATTTAAGAGATGGTAACCAGGCTCTTGTTGAACCTATGAGTCTAGATGAAAAACTTGAATTCTTCCAGATGTTAGTTGAAGTCGGATTTAAGGAAATTGAGATTGGTTTCCCTGCAGCTTCTGAGACAGAATATGAATTCTGTCGTACACTTATTGAGAAGAACATGATTCCTGATGATGTTACAATCCAGGTTCTTACCCAGGCAAGACCACATATTATTAAGAAGACATTTGAAGCTGTAAAGGGTGCTCCAAGAGCAATCGTTCATGTATATAATTCTACTTCATTAGCACAGAGAGAACAGGTATTCAAGAAGTCTAAGGAAGAAGTTAAGCAGATTGCTATTGAAGGTGCTAAGTTATTAAAGGAACTTGCTGAAGCTGATGGAGGAAACTTCCTTTTTGAATACAGTCCAGAGAGCTTTACAGGAACAGAACCAGAGTATGCACTTGAGGTATGCAACGCTGTTGTTGATATCTGGCAGCCAACTCCTGATAAGAAATGTATCATCAATCTTCCTGCTACAGTAGAAATGTCGCTTCCACATGTATTTGCAAGCCAGATTGAATATATGTCTAAATACATGCACAACAGAGAAAATGTTATTATTTCTCTTCATCCACATAATGACCGTTCGACAGGTGTTGCTGATGCAGAGTTAGGACTTCTTGCAGGAGCAGATAGAATTGAGGGAACACTTTTTGGTAATGGTGAGAGAACAGGTAATGTAGATATTATTACACTTGCGATGAATATGTATATGCAGGGTGTTAATCCTGAACTCAATCTTTCTGATATGCCACATCTTGCAGAAGTATTTGAAAGACTTACACAGATGAAGATTGATGACCGTCATCCATGGTGTGGTAAGCTTGTTTTTGCAGCTTTCTCAGGTTCACATCAGGATGCTATATCTAAGGGAATGCATTACAGAATTGAAAATGATCCTAATAAATGGACAGTTCCATATCTTCCAATTAATCCAGAAGATGTAGGACGTACATATGATTCAGATGTTATAAGAATTAATAGCCAGTCTGGTAAGGGTGGTGTTGCTTATGTTCTTGAACATAACTATGGAATGGTTGTACCTAAGGCTATGAGAGAAGATCTGGGTTATGCTGTTAAGGATGTATCGGATGTTAATCATAAGGAGCTTTCAGCAGATGAAGTTCTTGAAATATTTGAGAAGAGATATAAGAAATACACACCAGTATTCAAGATTTCTGAAGTACATTTCAAGCAGATTAATGGAATACAGACAGTCGTAACTATTAATGAGAATGGTGAGAAGTACAATGTTGAAGATGGCGGTAATGGTCGTCTTGATGCTGTAAGTAATGCTCTTGCCAGTCATTTTGGAAAGCCTTGCGATATCTTCTGTTATGAAGAACATTCATTAAAGAAGGGCTCTGATTCTAGTGCCATTGCATATGTTGGTATTACAGGAGAGGATGGAAAGAATTACTTTGGTATTGGTATTGACCATGATATCATCAGAGCTTCTATTGATGCGTTAGAGTCAGCCATGAACAGAAGTCTTGAAGCTTAATATATTATTTAATTGAATAATCTGTAATAGTACCCATGTCCTTAACGTATACTAGAATGATAACGATTAAGGAACATGGGTTGTTTTATTTATGTAGAATTAAAAAATCCCCCTCAAAGGGGGAAGCGGTACTATAGTACTAATGCTATTATACGCTTGTGGGGAGAAAATATAGTTAAAGGGGTAAAACTATTGATTCAAACATTTCGGAGGGATGGTAATGTTTTTAAGAAAACGATTAAGTAGTTTGAGTGCAAAGTCGAAGAAAATCATTAGTGGTGTTCTTGTTGCAGTAATGGTTGCTGGTTCTGTGATTGCGGGAACTTCATTAAAGGCTGGGGCATATTCTAAGACACAGGATGTACTTGATGAACTGTTAGGAGCAGCTAAGCCATATGGTGTGGTTGCAGATGAATTTAAGAACGCTAATCATAATCAGACATGTTTTGCAACCAATAATCTTGTCATAACAGACCAGTGGCTGAGTGCCTGGCTGGATATGAGTGTGGGAACAACTTATATCAGAAGTTTTGATAACACAGGTTCGACTGAGGTGTTTATTGACAGGAATGCATTTAATAATCTTGTTCTAGGAACAGATTACGATTATGTTCCGACGGAGAACAAGTGTTATATTAAAGGTGCTGACGGAAAAAGAACAGGGGCTGTCATTAACGTCAACAACTGTAAAGATACAATCAATGTTTATTATGCTGAAGATTATATGGACGTAACTGCAGCACTTGATAAGGTGTATGACAATTTTAAAGAATATGCAGATATTTCTGATGAAGAAGCTGACATCGTTATCAAAGCTAATGATGAGAAAAAGATTGATCTTTCATCATTTAAGGATAAGCAGATTGTAGTTGTTAATATGTATGCAAGTAATTATAAAGACTGGCAGGGCAATGAAGTATCAACTTATTATGGAGAAGGTCAGTTAAGTATAACTAATAAGGCTGATGGTCAGTTTGTTATTATGAATCTTTTAGGTGCAGATGGAGATGCAGAGGTTAAGAGATTCAGCATTAATGGAAAGAATTCAGGCGGATTAACAGATGTTGATATATCTGATACAGTAATATTTAATGCTGTAAATGTTTCAGGTAAGCTCAACATGGGGGAGATATGTGGTATAGTAGTTGCTCCAAGAGCAGATGTTACACTTACATCAACATGCAATGGAAGGGCAATTGCAAATACATTCGTTAATATTAATGGTCAGATGCATTTCATATCTGATTGCCAGCAGGAAGGTACAACAGCAAAGGAAACTGCTGCTGAGACAAAGGTTGATGAGTCCACAAAGGTTGATGAAGAGACTAAGGTAAATGAGACAACAAAGGCAGTTGAAGAAACTAAGGTAAATGAGACAACAAAGGCAGCTGAGGAAACTACAGTAAGTGATACAACAAAGGCTGATGCAGTAATTAAAGCTGATGATACAACAAAAGCTGAAGAGTCGATAAAGACAGGGGATGCGACTAAGAAAGCTGATGATATATCAGGCACAGATGTTACTAAGAAGAGTGGCGAAGTTGCTGGAGATGAAGAACAGGTAACAGGAAAAGACGGAGTGGCAATTGATGGTTCAAGAGTAAGAAAGAATGGTGAAGTTGCTGCTAATGAAGAAGTTGTAAAGACAGGTGACAACAATCATGTCTGGGTATATGTTATAGTTCTTGTAGCAGCAGTTGTTATATTTGGAACAGTTATTGTTATAAGCAAGAAGAATAATAAAAAATAATATTTACTATTAATTATTATTAAGGCACAGCATATATTGTTGTGCCTTTTTTATTGGAGTGGTATTGAAGCACTCTGTTTTTTTATGCTATAATGCAATATGTATGAGTCAAAGTAGGCTCTGAACACAAAATACAGTGAAGAACAAGGAGATGGAAGTTTTATGAAACATTTGATACTTGCATCGGGTTCACCAAGACGAAGAGAATTAATGAGTCAGGTAGGACTTGATTTTACTGTTGTTACAAGTGATGCAGATGAGAATATTAAAGAGATGGAGCCGGAAGATTATGTAAGAGAATTATCTTCTGCTAAGGCACAGTCTGTATTAGAGCAATATGCAGATAAAGAGGATTCTGTAATTGTTATAGGTGCAGATACTATTGTTTACCATAAGGGAGAGATTCTTACCAAGCCTAAGAATGAAGAGGATGCATTCAGAATACTTAAGTCTTTAGAAGGTCAGATACATCAGGTGTATACAGGTGTAACTATATGCAGTGCACATAAGAATGTAAGTTTTTATGAAAAGACTGATGTGTGGGTATATGATATGACTGATGAGGAAATCAGGGATTACATAAGCACAGGAGAGCCTATGGATAAGGCTGGTGCATATGGTATTCAGGGAAAATTCGCGGCATACATTAAGGGGATTGAAGGCGACTATAATAACGTTGTCGGTCTGCCTGTTGCAAGACTTGTACATGAGCTTAAAGTATTTTAAGGAGAAAACATATGGTTAAATTCGTAGCAAGTGACCTTGATGGGACACTGCTTCTTAACGGAGCACAGAGCATTGATGAATCGGCTATACAGTATATCAATAAACTTGTTGACAAAGGCGTTATATTCGCACCAGCTAGTGGCAGGCAGATAACGAGTCTTAAGAGACTTTTTGGCGCTGTCAGTGATAAGCTTGCATATATTGCAGAGAATGGTGCTCTTGTGGAATACAAGGGTGAAACTATTGGAAAGACTGCGATGGATAGGAAGCTTGCGTTAGAGATAATTGAGGATGTAATTGAGCAGCCTAATTGTGAGGTGCTTGTATCAGGAGAACATACGGCATATATTAAGCCTAAGTCTGAAGAATATTATTACAGAATGACAAAAGTGGTCAATTATCATACTACATTAGTCGATAAGTTTACTGACATTGATGAGGATATATTAAAGATAGCTGTGTGTGATATGACAGGAATTAAGAACTCTAAAGAACATTTTATTAACAAATGGAGTGATAAGGCTTCAGTACTTGTATCAGGAGAACTTTACTTAGACCTTATGGATACTAATGTCAATAAGGGGAGAGGAATTGAACAGATACAGAAATATTTCAGCTTAAAACCTGAAGAATGTATGGCATTTGGTGATAATTATAATGATATCGCTATGTTGGATAAGGTATATTATTCATATGTTATGGAGAAAGCTGTAGAAGATGTTAAGAAACACGGGCGTTTCGTAACAGGATGGGTAGAAGGAACATTAAGAGAGCATTTAAGGATATAAGATAAGGAGATTTAAGTTATGGATAAACATATTGATGAGTGTGCGAAGGTGTTTCTAAGAGATCAGAAACAGCTTTTCGATGAGCCTGTTGCATATGATTTAGAGGAGGCTAAGGAATTCTTAGAGGACTGTATGGCAGTATACTGCAAGGATATTAAAGAGTTAAGAGAAGTTATGGATGATGAAGGTATGGATGTATCTGATTTAAGCAATGATGAGCTTCTTGAGCAGTTAGAAGTATTCAAGCTTGATAATGGCGGATATTTCTTCGTGGAAGGATAGTACAGATGCGTATAAATGTTGTATGTGTAGGCAAGATTAAGGAAAAGTTTTATACCCAGGCAGTTGATGAGTATTCCAAGAGACTTTCAAGATATTGTAAGTTGGATATAGTTGAACTGGCTGATGAGAAAACACCGGATAATGCAAGTAATGTTGTCAATGAACAGATTAAGAATAAGGAAGGGGAGAGAATCCTTTCTGTCATTAAAGATGATGCTTATGTATGTGCACTTGCAATAGAAGGAAAAATGCTTGATTCTGTTGAACTTTCTGAGAAGATTGACAGACTTGGAATAGAAGGAACAAGTAACATAACATTTGTAATAGGAG
>OBLC01000402.1_pt1 | contig 15666 bp, 9 predicted proteins | sample 1503181 | NCBI WGS metagenome assembly OBLC01 (sample SAMN00265069, study PRJEB22529) | human gut metagenome
TAAAATTTTCAAAGTTCTTTCATTTTAGCCTTGACTTTTTATTTGCAGGCTGTGTTTTTTCATATAAAATTTGTTACTTGCAAAATTTTATACATAACCACAGTCCATCTATCTTACTCAAAGGATAACTTATTCCTCGATAAATTACTCGCCATTTCTTGCATTTTTTTATATTTTCGCCATTTTTTGCCTGCTATTAAAACAAATAAAAAGGACGCAGGATTTTACTCCCACGCCCCTAAACTTATCTGGCTTTATCTTCTCTGACTTTTGGCAGCTCCTTCCCTGCCGTTTCCTGCTTTGCCTCCGATGTTTTTCTTGCCGCAAAAGCATCTGCATTATACTTGTACTCCTGTGGTTCAGCTACCATCGGTGAGTAGATGATCTCTCTTTCTGTATCCGGTGCTTTCTGTTCCTTATCCTTTGTCTGCTCCATACGCTTTTCCTTATCAAACTGCACATTCATAGCCAGATTATCCAGCTTATCAATCGAGGCATCCAGATGCAGCTCCATTGATACAAGCAGTTTTTTCACTGCTTTCATAGGGGCAAGCACCGCCTTTGTGAAAGGGTGTTTCTGTTCCTTCTGTGAATAATCCACCTCCGGCTTATCTGCAAAGGTATGGAACGCATTGTTTACGATCTGACCAGCTTCACGGAGTCCCTTTGCAAGAAGTGCTATCCTTGCAATATCCCTGTCTGTAGATACAATCATATCTTTTACCGCTGTTCTGACATTGAGAAGTCTTTTCTTAATTCCTACAAATTCTGTCACCCTGTAAAGTGCCGCCCTGCCCTTTGCCTTTGTTTCATCAACAATATTCTTGGCAGTAGATTTTACCTGTACTTTTATCTCAGATACCTGTGACTTTATCTGCTCACATCTGGCATTGAGTCGCTCCTGTGCTTCTGTTAATGCTTTTTTTGCATTATTGATAAGGGTATCTTCCTGCATTTTCTTGATCTGGTCCTGCATACTGGTAAGTTCTTCTGTCATAGACACAATCTTTTTTTCCAGACCATCCACATAGGTGCATATCTCAAATACATCATTTGCCTGTTCTTTCATAGTATTCTTTTTTAATAAATCGAGAAGTTCTCTTATGATCTCCTCATTAGTAAGTGTCTTTTCTGCTTCCATCTGCTTTTCCTCCTTATAAACAGGGCAGCATATGCCGCCCCTTAGCCTTAATTATCGAAAGGGTGTATCCTTTTTATCCCTGTCGGGATTTCCGTGGTTCTGTTCGGCATTCTCCCTTGCTTTTTCGTTGCTCTTATCCTTTGCTTTCTCATATTCTGCAATAATCTCATTATAGAGCTTCTCCCTGAAATCCTTTGTGACCGGATAGCAGACATCCTGATAAATCGGTTTGCCGTGCTCGTCCACCTGCTTTGTTTTATAAGAAGGCATTGATACAAAGATTTTCTCTTTGCCCTGAAGGATGTTTACATTATTTACAATGAAGCTGTTTTCAAAGTAAATACGGGCAAGTCCCTTGATATTACTGCCTTCCCTTTCATAAGGTGTTACCGTCACGGAAAACTCCGGCATTTCCTGAGTTTTTCCCTGTGTCTGTGTTTCTGCTTTCTCCGGCTCCCTGATTTTTGCATAAGCCTCAAGGATATTAGTATAGAGTTCCTCACGAAACTCTGCCGTGATAGGATTGCATACATCCTTATAAATCACGCTGTTTTTCTCATCACGCTCATTTGAACGGTATCTTGGCATTGATACAAAAAGCTCTCCCTTTTCCTTATTTTCAAGGATTGCGATATTGGTAATCTTGAATGAATCACCAAATACCACGGTCGCAAAACCCTTGATATTGCTGCCATCTTTTGCTCTTACCTCGTTTACCTTAATTGAATACTTCATACGCTGTTCCTCTCTTTCTTATACTTCTGAATTATCATTGTTTTCTGGTATGATAAGCTCACACCAAAGCTGTTCTATCTGTTCACAAGACAATCTGCCATTTAACCAGTTGCCAAGTGTAACAACCATTCCGTCCTGCTCATAGTAGAGCCATTCCTGTGTTTCGATGTTTCCCTCATACACGATAGTCACATCAAAATCAGGCATAAATAATCCTGCCTCCGTATCCCAGATACAGGCAACTCCCTGTCTGAGTGTCAGATTCAGCCTTTCGACATACACAGACCAGCCGCTTACGACAATCTGAAAGTCATCATCAATCTCTGCAATATCATCCTGAGTGTCGATCAGCTCCTCCATTTCCGATACTGCTTCTTCTATCTCCCCCAGTCGGTATCTCTTATTCATCTGCCGCCTCCTTATATCTGCACCTGACAATAAAACGCATTGTTCCCTGTCCCGGCATTCAGCATTTCACTTCCGGTTTCTTCCATTACCGGGTATCTGATATCTATTCCCGGTATCTCAATAATGCCGATGATACTGCCTTCTTTAAGAATGGCTTTCTCCTCTTTACTAACGGTGGTTTGCTCTTTCTCAACCTCTGACCTTTCATCCTGCTTCTCCTCCAATGTCTGCTCAAATTCATTTATGAGCTGGTTCGTGTTTCTCTCTCCGGTTGTACACCAGAAAAAAGAGACTGCCATAATGGCAATCCCTGCTGTAATCAGTAGTCCTGCGACCACTTTCCTTATGCTCATAGAGTTTCACTCCTATCTTTTCCTGTTTCTGTCTGGCATATAGATTCCCTTATCCTCTGCAACAATACCCGCATTTTCTATTCTGTCCTCAGACTTTTCTTCGTCCGGTCCGCCAAGATCTGCATCCATAGCCTTTGCGTTCTCAAGGTCAAGCTGGGCATTTAATTCATACTGCCTTGCAAGTTTTTCTTCCAGTTCTGCACTATATGCAAACGGCTTATCATACTCCGCCTTTGAAGCCTCAAGGTCATTCTGGTACTGTTCAATCTTCTTTTCCAGAAAATCAACATTTTCATGAAGTCCGTTGAACAGGTTCTCCAGCTTTACCATACTTCCCACCGGACTTGTGGAAAGTTCTGCCTTGTATTCCGTCTTTCCACGAAGCACCATATAGTTGATACTGAGGAAATTCTTTTCCACCAAAAGCTCAAAGCCGTGGAACTTACCGACTGGAGTGGTTTCGCCTGTCTTACATTTGCTGATTGCTTCAAGCATTACGGTTCCACCATCCACTCGCTCTGTATAAGTTGCATTGCCTATGGTAATGGCAAAGTCCGGGTTATCAATCAATTCCTTATCCCTTGCCTTTATATCCTCCCTGACATTGGCAAGTTTCTCTGTCGCAGTTTTGATGAGTTTTGGATATTTGATCATAAAATTATCCTGCAATCCGTATCTCTGATTATCATACGACGCTTTTAAGAGCTTTAATCTCTGGACATCATTGTCAACCTCCATCTTTTCCCTGATTAAAGGGTTCCCTGTCGCAACCGCCTTAATCTCCGCATAAGAAAGTGTTGCCTCATCAATATCCTCACAGCTTCGGCTCACTGCCTTGCTTGTCATAACCTGACTGATGAAACGCTGCTTGTTTTCCACAAGTGACCAGTTGTATGCATCAAAGGTTTGTTTTGTAACATATCGGTAGATTGCCACCTCATCATTTTTATTTCCCTGTCGGATACCTCTGCCTTCCCTCTGTTCAATGGAAGAAGGCTTCCACGGGCAATCGACATGGTGCATTGCAACAAGGTGTGTCTGTACATTAACTCCGGTTCCGCACTTATCTGTCGAACCGATAAGGACTTTTTTCTTACCTGTCCTCATTTCCTTAAAGAGTGCATCCCTCTGTGCGTCTGTTTTTGCATCGTGAATAAATGCTATCTCCTCCGCAGGGATACCATACTTGATAAGTGACTCCTTCAGATAATCATAAATCGTAAAGTCCTTGTCCGGTCCCGGTGTTCCAATATCCGAAAAAATAAGCTGACAGCCTATATGACCATCAGCATTTCCTTTTACATATTCTTTCCAGACATTTTCCGCTACCTTATTGAGCTTTCCATCCGGGTTGTTCGGTGCGTCCTTATCAATCAGTCTTGCGTCTGTTCCAAGAAGCCTTGCTTCGTGTGTAATCTTTAAGAAGTTGTCAACGCTTGGATCAACACCTCCGCCCCTTATCCTTTCTGCCCTTACAACAAATTCTTCCATTACCTGCTTCACATACCAGTCCGGCTCCGACTCCACGATGATAGGCTTGCCGCCACGCAGAGCTGGCACATCAAGGTCAAGCATATCCGCTGTCTGCACATCGGCAACCTCACGGAAGATGTTCATAAGCTCCGGCAGATTGGTAAACTTATTGAACCTGCTCTTGAAACGGAAACCACTGCCCTCAACCGTAAGCTCCAGTGCCGTTGTTACTTCTCCAAAGTTAGCCGCCCACGAGTCGAAATGATGAATTCCCATCTCCTCAAGTGCCGATTTCTGCAAATAAAGCTGCATAACATACATCTCACACATTGTGTTGCTTATCGGTGTACCTGTTGCAAATACAATTCCCCTGCCATCATTTATCTCTGATAAATACTGGCATTTAAGCTGCATATCCGTTGACTTTTTAGCCCCACTACTGCTGATTCCCGACACATTATTCATCTTTGAAAATGTGGCGAGGTTCTTAAAATTGTGTGCTTCGTCTACCATAATAGAGTCAACACCCAGCTCCTCAAAGGTAATGAGGTCATCTTTCCTGCTCTCATCGGTCAGGGATTTAAGCTGTTCCTCCAGCTTTTTCTTCTGGCTTTCCATCTGCTTTACGGTCCAGCGTTCCCCGTTCCGCTCCTTCATATCATCAATCGCATAGGTGATCTCATTTATCTGTTCATTAAGCATTCGCTCCTTTCTCTCTGCCGAAATTGGAATTTTTTCAAATTGCGAGTGCGACATAATGATGCAGTCATAATCGCCTGTCGCAATCCTTGACACAAACTGCTTTCTTCGGCTCTTTTCAAAATCACGCTCCGTTGCAACCAAGATGTTTGCTGACGGGTAAAGCCTTAAAAATTCACTTGCCGTCTGCCCGATAAGCGGCTTTGGCACTACCATAATTGTCTTATTGGAAAGTCCGAGTCTTTTCTGTTCCATACACGCAGCCATCATTTCAAACGACTTTCCGGCTCCGACGCAGTGGGCAAGCAGGGTATTTCCTCCCATAAGGATTCGTGCCACCGCATTTTTCTGGTGCGGTTTTAATTCAATCTCAGGGTTCATTCCTGGAAATTGCAAATGGCTTCCGTCATACTCACGCAGGCGGATATTATTGAAGGTTTCATTATAATATTCCACATACTTCTGTCGTCGTTCCGGTTCTGCAAACAGCCATTCCTTGAACTTCTCCTTGATCATATTCTGCTTTTCCCTTGCAAGCATTGTCTCATTCTTATTGACTTCATAATGGTACTTGCCATCACCGTCATCAATCCTGTCCCTGACAGTGACTGTTTTTAAGTTCAGGGTATCCTCAAAAATAGAATAAGCGTCCATTCTGCTTGTACCATAAGTTTTCGTTGCAGCCACGGAATGTTTATCCATACTTTTATTTTCAATGAACCATTCCATACTCATTTTATTCAAGTGTACCTGAATACCGGAATTATAATACTCTGTTCTGATTGCCCTTGCCCTCTTTGGTGTATTAAGCAGCTCATAGATAAACTGCTCATAATCAAGCGGCTCAATCCAAGTTGTACCAATCTTTACATCAATATCCGAGGCTTCAATCCATTCCGGCTGAACTTCCTCTAGGGCTGCGGCATTGGCGGCAAATCTTTCTGCCTGCGGATTATCGGTATCCGCCGCCATTGCCTTTGCAACACGCAGCTTATCCCTTACATTTCCCGACAGATATTCGTCTGCTGTCTCCCAGCCTGCGTCCGGGTTATTTTCATTGTAACGGTCAGGATTAAGAAATATAATTCCATCAAGTTCCTTTATGAGAGTATCCCTGTCTGCTTCATAAATGGAGAGCATATAAGGGATATTTACATATCCAAACTCATTGACCGATACATTAAGAGCCTCTACCGCAGTTTCTACCCTGTCCACCACGGACTTTGCCTTAATCGTCTGCTTATAAAACATATCAGCCTTCTTCACCTCCCCGTCCTCATTTACTTCTTCAAGACTGCAAAGAAGCGGATAATCGCTGTCATCCCTGAACGCTGTACGGTTTGCTTTGGAAGTGATTGCTCCATACTTTCCAACGAATTTATCATATTTTACATTCAAAAGCTGCTGTTTGTCTGCAAGCTCCTCATCACTACAGCCCTCCATCTGGATATCAATCAGCTCTCTTGTTATCTGTCTGATTTCATCAAGGCTCTTGATACGCTCCTCTGCTGTCGGTGATACTTTCTGCCTTACCATCTCTGAATTTTCCCTGTAATAAAGTTTTCCTTCAAAGAATGTGTAAGTATAATTTCTGACATCCGGATCAGCGGGAATGACTTCCTCTGTCTGTTCCTCATTATCTGCCAGTCTCTCAAAATCTGTCATCTGTGCTCTGATGTTACAGATTGCCTTATTGAGTGCTTCATACAGATTGAAGTTCTCATCATTATTCACACAGACGGTATATCTGCTGTCCTGTCCGAACATCCTTGTGTCATACTGCATTGTACCAAGCATCATCTCCGGGTGCTCTGCAAAATAGGAATTGACTGCTATGCCATCACCTGTGACACCAAGATGTACCCAGTCAGGCTCTATATCAATTTTTCGCTCTCTTTTCTGTAAAAAAAGAATGTCCGCAGTCACCTCAGTTCCTGCATTATCCTTAAATGCAGTATTCGGAAGTCGGATTGCTCCCACAAGTTCTGCCCTCTCAGCCAGATACTTTCGTATAGTCGGATTGCTCTTATCCAGTGTTCCCTTTGTGGTAATCACTGCAACCATGCCGCCCGGTCTTGCCTGATCGAGTGCTTTTGCCAGAAAATAATCGTGAATACGGAAGTTATACTTGTTGTACTTTGGATCGAATATCTTATAATCTCCAAATGGCACATTTCCCATAACAACATCAAAAAAGTTATCCGGATATGTGGTGTTTTCAAATCCCGTAATACTGATATTGGCATTCTGGTAAAGCTGTTTTGCAATCCTTCCTGATATGCTGTCCAGCTCCACTCCATACAGCTTACTTTGCTGCATTGGTGCTGGCATACTTCCGAAGAAATTGCCGATACCCATAGAAGGCTCCAAGACATTGCCGCCTTTAAAGCCAAACTGCACAAGTGCTGAGTTAATACACATTGCAATCTCAGGTGAAGTATAAAAGGCATTATTTACGGTTGCTCTTGCGGCACTGTATTCCTCATCGGAAAGAAGTTCTTTCAGTTCTGCATATTCTCTGGTCCACCCTGCATTATTCTCATCAAATGCCTGTGACAACCCGCCCCAGCCGACAAACTTTGATAAAACCGTCTGCTCCTCCTGTGTTGCAAGTCTGTTTTCTGCTTCAATCTGCTTTAGTGTACAGATTGCATCAATGTTCCACTGGTATCTGGTCTTTACACCGCCCTTTTCTGTTTCCCACAGGTTATAATGGAAATTGAGTTTTGTCTGGTCTTGTGTTTTTTCTTTTCCACGCAGACCTTCCGCTGGCGGTAATACTTCCTGTGCAGGTGTTTCAGGGGCAGCCTCCTGTGGTTCGGTATCATTCTGCGAAATATCTGCCGATACATTCTTATCCTCATCAGAAATTATACGACCATCCGTGTCAATCTTGGTATTCAAGCCATATGCAATCGCCCGTTCTCTGGTTTTAAGACGGCTTTCTCTCACACTGTCCTCAATATCAAAGAACTTGCGGTAAACAGGATTCATCTTTTCCCTGTCAATCTTATTTTTTATGGTCTGATAGATTGCCTTCTGGTCCTCTCCACAGTAAAATGGCTGTTTTACCATATAGGATAAGATTTCATATACCTCACGCCACGATACGGTATCCCCTGCCCTCTCTCCATTTCTGTTTTTGTAGCTTACTTTCACATCTGCACTGCTTAAAGTGTATTCTGTGAGTCCATACTGATTATTGCAATATGCCTTTCTCTCACCCTGAACATTTCCCATCGCTATCTCACAGATCAGTTCCAGCTTATTCGGCATAAATGCAAAATCCGATTGCACCACATCCATAAGGAAAGCACGGAATGGTGTGTAACAGCTACATTCTGACACAAGTATCTCAATGGCATCTCTTAAATCTTCATCCATTGCAGCTACACGGTCAGCATAATCAATCGGCTTGATATACCGTAACTCAGCCGCCTTTCTGTTTACAGCATAACTGTCAGGCTCATCAGGAATAGCATAATCATCAATTTCTGATTTTTCCTCCTGCGTATCAACTTCACGGTACTCTGCGTCAATGACTTCATCATCTTCACGAAGTCCGTCCATTGCAAGCTCATCAATACGAGGTGTCTCCGACTGGTATTCTCCGGTAAGGATAAGTACACCGATTTCCTTTTCGACATTCTTCCACGAAACATATCCTTCTACTTCTCCATCTTGATCTTTCCATTGGATACGAAGTCCCGAACCGTGAAATGTGTCATACCCGTGCAAGCCCAGACCGTCAAGCGGCCAGCTTGCACCACCCTGACCATATTCTGCCTTGATACGCTTTGCTCTGGTTCCAGCATCTATCTCTGTGCGGTAAATTTCACACACTCTGCCTTTTCCACCGACAAAGCCAGTCCCTCTCATAAGTATTTGTTTTACATACTCACTTGGTACACTTTCTGCCTTTTTCGGATTGAGATAGTTATATTTTCCTGCAAGGGCAGTCTTTCTGTCCTCCTCATACTGACGCATAAATTCATTGTGTCTGGTTTTCTCTGACTGCTTCACACCAAAACTAGCCTGCCCGTTTTGGTCGAAAAAAAAGGAAGCCTGTGTATATTCGGCTTCCTTACTGACACCCAATGAGTTAATCTCATCAAGCTCTCTATTTAATTCTTCCTGTATTTCTAATGAAACTTCATCACGATCTGGTGGAGCACTACTTCCTCTGCCTGCATCTTCGCCTGCTCTCTTATCTTCCACATCTCCATTGTCGATGACGGATTCTGTGGCTTGTGCTTCATTAGATACTGTTCCTCCAACTGATCGTAAAGCTGGTTTGCTTCCTCCTCTACTGCCGACATCTTCTCGTACATCTTCCCGAATCTCATCAGTGTCTTGTACCTTGCCGGTTCGTTCTCCAGAAGATACTTCATTGCCATTCTCCCGTATCTGCCCAGCTTCGTTAAATCCTCTGTCTCGTCCGGCATTGTCAGCTCCGGATACAGCAGTCCGTCCACTTCCTTGTAAGTCATTGCTTCTAACATATGATATTCTCCTTTCGCTCTCAATCGTTTGTAAATTCCTACTAAATTCTCTAAGAACACTACAGGAGACATCGCATACAAGGGAACCAAGACGGTAAACTATCTCCTCATCTTTGATGTTTACAATCTGACTGAAATCCTGTTCTTGCACAGATAAGTCAAATCCACATCTCGTCCCTACAGCATACATAACACTGGAATATACTAACTGCTCCATATCGCTATCCTGCTGTAAGCCCTTGCGTTTTTCGTTGAATTCCTTTATCACACTACCTGATAGCTGCATAAGTTCGGACATTCTATCTCCGAACTCCTCTTTTATTATATCCCAAACATTTGTTCCTGTAAACTGTTTTAGCGTATTTTTTAGTGATTCCCTGTCATCGCTTTTATACCGCTCCATCTGTCCTTCCGATACCAGAAAGTCTGCATAACTTTTCAGGTTTTCCCCCTCCAGATCCCATGTCAGCTTCACATTCTTTCCGCCTGTATCACTGATATCGAAAATATATCTCATACGGGGATTAAGTGCCCTTGAGGGGAAGATAGCACAGCCCTTTGCTCCACGCTTTACATATCTTCCCACTTTCTTCCAAGTGTCATAATCTGCCATAAGGGTACTTTTCTCCGGTGATCTCTGAGCTGTTACCATAACGATATTATCAAATTCATAGCGATATAACTGACCTGCAACCTTTAATACATCTTTCCAGTTCTTTTCAGAACGGGTGATGTTGCTGATTTCTGAATCATATATCGCTTTGACCTTCATATCAACACTCATGTGTCACCCTCCTTTTACTTCAGTAATTCTGCAAACATTTCCTTAAAGAGCTTTGACTCCTCCCCGTCAAGCTCAATCACAAATTCTGCATCAACCACCTGTCTATCACATTTGCCCTTTCCTTTTACAATCTTTCGCATAATCCTGAGAAGCACATAACACTGCTTTGACTTGGCTATGCTCTGCTTAAAGGCAAGTCCGTCGCTGTCAGCCGACTGCTGTGTCTCATAGACAATCACATTCAGCTTTCTGCTGATTTCCTCAACTTTCTCATATGGAATACTGACAGACGATTTTACCTCTCCCGGTCTTTCCCATTCCTTATGAAGTTCGTTTAATAAAAATTCCATATCCTTAATAACTGCTGTCTGCTCATTTTTCATCGTGTCTTTCCTCCATTTTCCTTTAATGAAGAAGGGAGCTGTTCTTCGCTGTATGGCGAAAAATCAACTCCCTTCATATCCTCCGCATCAAGGACTATCTGTTCTGAATAATACATATCCATTGCCTTGTTTATGGCATCGTCAAGTGACTCTGCCTTTACTGTCTCTACCCTTGAGAGAACTTCTTTTATCTCAATATCAAATTCTCTTTCCATTCGATATCAGCCTCCAATTCCATTTTTCCTCATCGGCTCTTTTTTTCTTTTACCTGTCTTTCCTTAAAACCTTCATCATACTTTCCATCTTCAAGCCTGTCATAAAAATATTCCTCCTCTATCGTTCCAAATTCCTTATACATCTGGTGCAGGAAATCATTCTGCATATTTTTTGGAATATCATCATCCTTTGACAAATCCTGATAAAAATAAAACTTCTGCTTGAGTTTCGCCCTGTAATCATAAACATCTTTTATCTTTTCAGGTGTTCCGTATTCTCTTTTATATGCCTTAAAGTTGGTCTGCGAAAGTGTGGACCCAAGATAAATCCCGTGCTCCCACGATACCCCAATCGTTGTGTTATCCTTTGTTGGCTCCTCGTCTTTCGGATATCGCTTATACTCTGTTGCTCCGAGAGCAATCGTGAGAGAGCCGCTTTTCATATCCATTACCACAAGATTGCGTGGAGATAATGCTTCAAGTACCATATAATCGTGGTCATTAAAATTATGAAATGTCTGCCCTCTTTCAAATGTCCTGTCGCATTTTTCATAATGCAGGATAAAGTCATCTATCCAGCCTCTATCCGTCATTCCAATCTCATCCATCTTTGTAATACACTCTGGGGAACTTGTTGCCTTATCAAAGTAAAATTTCTTTGAATCATTATAATATCCTTGCAAAAAGCGTCCCAGTTCCACATCATCTCTACAGAATTTTGCAAAAACTGTAACATTTGCTGCCCTGTAATACTCTGTAAAACCTTCCGCAAGCGTTCTTCCAAGAAGCAGCATCTGATCTGCAAGCTCTGACATATCATCAATGGCAACGAACTTCTTATAATCTTCCAAAGTCATAAGCATATTTCTTTCTGTTCCCTTATAATTCTCCATTACAAGAATCATATCTTTTAAATCCATTCTTACCTCCTGTTCCAGAGAGGACTTTCGCCCTCTCTGCCAATTTTCTATGGTCTGCCAATTACTACAATTTTTCCGACACTTGCCACATCACGGTAAACTACGCCAACTCTTTCATTCAGGGCTTCTACCACCTTGCCATTGCCGACATATACTGCCACATGGCTGATATTCTTATATCTTCCGTTGTTTGTGAAACTGTAAAAGATAAGATCACCAGGCTGCATTTCATCATAAGATACGGTCTTTCCTGCTTCATCAAGTCCCTGTGCTTCTGCCGCTGCTGTAGTTGCTCCTCCATGACTGATATTCACACCTGCATCCTTCCATGAATAATACGCAAGTGAACTGCAATCATAATAATTGCCACTATCTCTTAATTCCTGACTGTAAGGATAACCCACTCTGTGAAGGGCATAAGAGCAGACTGCTTTCTGCCTGCTATCTGTAATACCACTGAGGATTGCATTTATTTCATCCTCTGTCATGGAACTTACTCCGGGGCTTCCACCGCCTCCACCGCTTCCACTTCCGGCATATCCAAGCTGTCCCATAAACTCAGGACTCATGATCTGCTCAAGCATTTCTATCTGATCAGAATTAAATCCATAAACGGAAATCATATCTCTGTATGATTTGAGCGTAACATTTACATACAGTACCGACTTCGTAACAGTTGTTACATTGCCATCTGCGTCTGTTTCCTCCACATCTTTTGTTCCACTACTTGTAGTATAAGAACACATATCATTTACTACAGTCTGCAACCACCCCTTTGATATATCATTCATAATTGTTGCAGTATCGCCTACACCATACTTGACCATGTAGACCGCCATAATGTCGTAGTAGTTACTTGGATTTTCATCCATTCCCTCATAATCTACATACACCAGTTCGCCAAAGTCATATCCGGTATGTTCATTCACTTTGGTATTCACATCACGGTTAAATTCAGACACATAAGCACTTGTAACTGTCTGCACTGTATCTCCTGACTCCAGCGGCGGTAAAAATAAGGCAAATGGTGAATTATAAAGAATCGCTATCACAGCAATAACCGGAACTGCAACGATTACCACTAAAAGAACCAACAGCAAAAGTACAAGTCCGATAATCGGAGCTGCCGCCTTTATCCAGAGAACTGCCTTTTTTACAATCAGATCTTTTACCAGTTTTACAACACTGTCCGTCTGATTTTCCTGTTCTTTCATCTTATCCAGAAAAAATTTAATCTTTCTGCTACGGTTCGCTGCTTTCACATCCTTCGCCTCAATAGATACACCCGTGGCATAGCCTGCCGCCATGCCGACTGCTGTACCTGCTCCCGGTGCAACCGCTGTACCTGCCGCTGTGGTTGCCGCTTTTGCCGTAGTTTTGGCAGTTTCTTTTGCAGTGTTCTTGGCAGTTTCTTTCGCAGTTTCTTTCGCTGCTGTCTTTGTCGTGTCACCGGCAACCTTTTTTGCCGTATCACTGGCAGCTTTCTTTCCCATCTTTTTTGCCAGCTTCTTTCCTGTTTCTACCTTCTTGATACGCCTCTTTGCTTCGGCTGCCGCTTTCTTTCTGAAAAGTGACGCTCCCCTTGAAGCAGTTCCCGTAACCGGACGGCTTGCTTCATATGCAAGATAAGCTGCCTGTGACACTTCCTGCCCGCCTTCCACCTGCTCTGTAACTGCTCCAGCCGCAAATGCTCCCGTTCTTCCTGCTATATGAAGATTGGTATTCTTTGTCTTAATAGAAGTATTGGACTCCCGTATATTTCTCTTAAATTTTGAAAGTTCCTTTTCTTTCTTCTCTGCCTGATGAATGGTACTCTTACGATAAGACTTCTTTTTACCTGTATCATTTATCTTTGCACTGGCAATTTTCGGACCACGCTGTACAGTGTAAATGTTACTGCCCTTAATTTTAGCTTTCTTCGGTTCATGCATATGAATCTTAGCTTTTTTCTTAGTGTGAATGACCATAGGCTTGTCATCCACTTTTTTTATCTTCAATGTTCCCACCTTCTTTCTGTATCCTTAAAAAAGGTAAAAAAGTAGCCATCCGGAACTTAGTCCAAATGGCTGATACATTGCAATTCTAATCAGCAAATTTTGCCTCCCTTTTCTTCTGCTCCGCAATCTTTTCGTGGATATTGGTGTTATACAGTCTGTAAAGGTCAGTGTCCTTGCTGATCTGGTTATCAAACGGAATTACCACGGAACCACACTTGATAAGTCCCATTCCCGATGCAGTATTGGTTACGAAACGAAGCTGTGCCTCTGATACACCGATAACCTCTGCCATCTTGGAACTGTCTGTATTCGCCTGCTTTAAGAGTGCAACAAACTCCGAGTTTGCAAGCATTGTAGTGGCGGTGTAGTTCTGTAAAAGATCCACGACGTTCTGAGTGATACCCGTGCACAGTCCACCTTGTTTCCTCACCTTCTTCCAGAGCTGCTGTAAATATTTTGCAGAATACTCCGAATTAAGCAGGACGTGGAACTCATCAATATAGAGCCAGGTTGCCTTGCCCTTCTGCCCGTTTTCTACAATTCTGTTTTGAATAGACTCCATCATAACAAGCATTGTGATAGGACTAAGCTCCGTGCCTAAGTCCCTGATACCATATACTGTGAATCGGTTATCTACATCAACATTTGTCTGGTGGTTAAAGATATTGAGGGAACCATTTACAAAAAGTTCCAAAGACAATGCGATATCCTTTGCTTCGTCCTCCGGCTGTTCCATAAGGATATCGTAGAAGTCACTCATTACCGGAATATACTTTTCCCTGCCCCTTGCGATGTCGATATACATCTTTCTCACACAGCGGTCAATGATTGATTTCTGTCTGGAATTTAAGCTGTCCCCGATACACTGCTCACAAAGACCAAGCATAAATTCCCCTTTTTCCCTTATCATTCCCTTTGAATCATTCGGATCAAGACTCCACACATCCATCTCAAGCGGATTTACATAGTTGTCCGTGTATGTGGACATATTTACCACGGTTCCGCCATAAGTCTGTGCAATATCAAAATATTCGTTCATCGGATCAATGACGATAATCTCATCATCCCCCGATAAAAATACGCTACCCATTTCCATCTTACAGAAGAATGATTTGCCAGAACCCGGCACTCCGAATACAAAGCCATTTCCGTTGATGAGCTTCTTTCTGTTACCGATATTTACATTCTTACTGATCTGGTTGATACCGTAATAATTACCTGTGCTGTCATTCAGTTCCTGCACATTGAACGGCATAAGCACCGCAAGCGACTGGGTAAGAAGGGTACGCATTGTTTCCACCTGTCTTACACCAATCGGAAGTGCCGTGTTGAGTGCTTCCCTCTGCTTTAAGTAGTGTGTATCAATCGTACAACTGTTACGTTTTCCGATTGTTTCTACTGTTTCGCAGACACTCTCAAGCTCCTTCTTACTTTCTGCCATAAGGATAATGGTAACTCCTACAAAGAAAAGACACTGGTCATTCTCACGAACATCATCCATAATTGCCTCAATCTCTTTTTTCTCCGTTCTCTTTGCATAAGAGATTTCTGTGGAGAAGTCATTGTTCTTATTACGGACTCTCTGCTGTTTGATAATATCCGACTCAATACCAAGATATTTCTTCTGAAGCACCTTTGTGGTCAAATCCTTTGGCACAGGCACTACATCAATACTGGTAATGGAGTGTACCGGAAGGGAAGTAATCTCATTGATAAATCTGTCAGATAAACTGCTGGGATACTTCTTAATGAAAAGTGCCTTGCAGTATTTACTCTCGTCCTCAAAATGGTCTGGGAAATATTTCACCATACCATTACATAAATCATTCTTAAAATCTGCTCCGACCTTCTTTGCCTTTTTGATATCAAAATCAAAACTGCCCTCATCGCCAAGATGGTAATAGTCATAGAGCACTTTCAGCCTTTCATTGCCATTAAGCGGCACAATCTCCGCCCCAAGCTCAATGAAAGCCTTGTGTATCGTTGCCTCAAGTGTGGCAAACTGTGCCTTTGCCTCCTCGAAGTTCTTTCTCTCAATCGTGATTGTCAGGTATCT
>OBLC01000470.1_pt1 | contig 13352 bp, 7 predicted proteins | sample 1503181 | NCBI WGS metagenome assembly OBLC01 (sample SAMN00265069, study PRJEB22529) | human gut metagenome
TACAATAGCACGCACTGTTCCATACAGCTCGAATTCTCTCATATCCTGATTCAGATACAGAATGTCATGTCCTGACTTTTCTCTCTTCTGAAAGGCTATATTCAACATTTCCTCGGAATAATCCACGCCGATCATATCATAGCCTTTTGCTGCAAGAAGCTCCGTCAGACTGCCCGTACCGCAGCCCATGTCCAGCACCAGGCCATCCCTGATCCCATACTCTCCCAGTACTTTAACAATATTATCACACCACCGTTCATAGGGTGTGTTATCCATCAATTCATCATACACACTGGCAAAATCTGTATATGCCTCCATGTTACATCACACCTTCCTACTCCCCGCCAAGCTTCATTGCAATGAGGAATCCTATTGCCAACATAATAATACCTGTCAGGATATTTACTACATTAATTGTTACGCTGCCCATCATGATCAGAATGGCAAAGGGTGACGCAACGATCAGACCGATGATAGACCAGTATGCTGTCTGGCTGTATTTCTTTAACACAAATTCAATCAGCTTGGCAATCACTACGATACCAACCAGAACGCCGATACCAAAAGGAACCAATACACCACATGCTGCCAGAATACCTGCCATATCAAATGGATGCAGGGCATCGATCAATCCGCTGATTGTACCAATAATAACGGTGTAATATCCAATGATCATCATAACCATGGAACCGCTGACACCTGGAATAACCATAGTACCTGCTGCAAGCGCGCCAGCAAGGAACAGTTTCAGAATGTTCATGAAGTTCAAGGATACATCTGCTGTTCTGCTGTCATCCTCACCTATCAGAGATAATCCGATTACCAGTACAAAGAACACTGCAAAACCGATAATCTGTGCAACGCCGACTTTCTTACCCTTTACTTTCTTGAAGATTACAGGAAGTCCGCCGATGATCATACCTACAAAAAGCAGCGTTGTCTGCAAAGGGATGGCATCAAACATCTTGGTAATGACCTTGGATAACAGGGCAATTGCCAGTAACATACCGATTACGATAGGAATCAGAAGCTTCATTGCTTCCTTGAATTTCTTTACAAAATGAGTCAATAATAGAATCAGTCTATCATAGATTCCCATGGATACCATCATTGTGCCACCGCTGACACCGGGGATGATATTGGCAAGGCCAATTACCATACCTTTTAAAATATTAATGATAAATTCCTTCACTTTAGTTTCCTCTTCTTTCTAAATAATCCTCTAAAAATGCAATCATTTGGTGCATCTCTTCATCTGTTCCAATAGAAATACGCAGACTGTCTGCGATTCTTGGCTTGTTCCAGTGTCTTACATAAATGTCATGTTCACGTAATGCTTGGAAGATCTCTTCTCCTGGTATATCTTTATGTGCTGCGAAAATAAAATTCGTTCTGGAATCAGGGAAAGTAAATCCCAGTCTTGTCAGTTCTTTCTTGGCAGCCTCTCTGGTCGCTACGACTCTGGCAACCGTCTTTTGGAAATACTCCTCATCCTCCACAGAAGCTACACCTGCTGCTATCGTAGGCGCATTCATGGTATAGGAATTAAAGGAGAATTTGGCATCATTTAAGTATTTTATGAGCTTTTTACTGCCAATGGCAAATCCGATTCTCATGCCTGCCAGAGAGCGGGATTTGGAAAAAGTCTGTGTAACCAACAGATTCTCATACTTATCAACCAATGGCACGCAGCTTTCTGCTCCAAAGTCTACATATGCCTCATCCACGATCACAACGCTGTCCTGATTGGCTGCAATCACTTCTTCTATCTGTGCTGCTGGCACTGCGATTCCTGTAGGTGCATTGGGATTAGCCAGCACAATACCGCCATTTTCCTTCAGGTAATCTTCTTTCTTCCAGTTGAAATTCTCATCCAACGGCTGACACTCATATGGGATTCTGTATAAATCTGCCCATACGTCATAGAAAGAATATGTAATATCAGGGAAGAGTACCGGCTTGTCTGAATGGAAGAACGTAAGAAAAGCCATTGCAAGTACATCATCCGAGCCTACTCCGACAAAGACCTGTTCCGGTGCTACCTGGTATCTCTTTGCCAGGGCATTTCTAAGCAAAGTCACATCCGGGTCCGGATATTTACGTAATACATTGCCATCAAAATGATGAAGTACTTCTTCTACGCCCGGTGCCGGTGGATATGGGCATTCATTGGTATTTAACTTGATTACATTCTGATTCTGTGGCTGCTCTCCTGCTACATAGGGAACAACCTTACGTACCTTATTCTCCCAACTCATATACTCCTCTTTTCTGCAGTATTGTTCTGCACATAAATTCCAGTCTTTCGTTTCTGATAATATCAGACTTTTCCTATTTATGCAAGCCACCCATCCCGTATTGCTTGACGCACGTATAAATTCATTTTATGATGAAAATGGAACATACTATTAACTGTTAGGAGGTATCTCATATGAACCTGTTAGATATCACATGCAAAAGTTTTCTGTCGCTGTTTGCCTTAATGCGTCTGACGCAGATAAATACAACTGATCCGATGTCTCTTCTTATATTTGCCGTTTTCTTCTATATATATAGAAAGCTTTCCTCCTCTTCGCTCAAAACAAGGATGAAAGACGCCGATCCATGGTACGCAGGCATTCTTGCTGCCCTTTTCACCCTGTTTACATTGGCAGCCACAGGTTCCACGCTTTATGGAGATATGGCCAGCACTCTCTTCCGGCTCATTATACTGATATTGTCTGCCGCAGGACTTGGACTGATTTATTACCATGCCGTTCTGTGCCTGCTGATCTATGTCTCGCCGCTCAGAATTGATACCATGCTCTATCCGCAGCCCTGGCTTCCCTATATTGCCTTTGGTGCCTGCCTGCTGGCATGGCTTCCTTATTATCTGCATGAATATCCCGGTGTCATGACACCAGACAGTATTAATCAGTATGCGCAGATCATTGGTGCTTATGAGCTGTCCAACCACCACTCTGTGATACACACACTGCTGATTGGTTTCTTCTATCATATCGGTATGCAATTAACGGGAAATGCTTATGTAGGATTGGGATTCTACACCTTTTTCCAGATGTGCTTCATGGCTTTTACCGCAGGATATGTTGTCCGTACGCTGCAAAAGGCTCACATTATCACGCCGGTCTGCATTGTTACGATCTGCTTCTATGCCCTTATGCCCTATCATGGTATCTTTGCTGTCACGATATGGAAGGACATTCCTTTTGCAGGCTGTGTGACGCTTGCAGCTGCCTCTCTTCTGCGATTGCTGTTATGTGATAAATTATCCAGATTAAAAGCAGCAGATTACTTTACCATTCTGCTGCCCTATCTCTTATCCGGTATTATGATGTGTCTGCTGCGTACAAACGGCTGGTATATCTTCCTGGTTACTCTGCCTTTTGTCCTCTTCGTCTTCCGCGACAGATGGAAGGTTATGATTCCTGTTCATCTTATCATTCTTGCCCTGGTTTTATTTGTAAAATACCCATGCATGAATGTATATGAGATTAAACAGGCTGATTTTGCAGAATCTGTCTCTATTCCTGTCCAGCAGCTTGCCTGTGTCGTTGCACGGGGTGAATCCCTTACAGATGAGCAGCGAGAGACCCTGTCACACTATATGGATCTGGAGCAGGTAGCCAGTCTGTATCAGCCTGATGTATCCGATCCAATCAAGAATCTGATTCGTTCTACCAGCGGTACGTATCTGGATTCCCATAAGGGGGAATTCCTCTCACTGTGGTTCTCTATAGGTCTGTCCCATATACCGGCTTATTTTGATGCCTATGTCGCACAGACTCATGGTTTCTGGTATCCTGCCGGCGATTATGAGGTGGGACTAAGTGACGGTATCTATCCCAATGACTTCGGTCTTACCTGGCAGCCTCTGTTAAAAGGTAGTATTATCATTAAAATCCGTGAAATCCTATTCAAGCTCTGGAAACTGATTCCACTGTTTGGTTTCCTGTGGAGCATGGGCGGTATGTTCTGGTCATTGCTGATCAGTCTGTGCATGTGCCTTCGTGAATCCCGCTATGCCAATGCCGTTTTAATGATTCCTGCCATGGTCCTGGTCATTACCTTATGTATCGCTACTCCGGTTGCAACAGAGTTCCGTTATGCCTATGCCCTTTTCTATGGGCTGCCCTTGTATATCATGATGCCTTTTATCAGGAGCAATGACCGCTAATATATGACTTCCACATTGCTGATCACATTATCTGTCACATCAAAGGCAATGATATTCTGGGCCGTGCGGTGATGCGCCATATAATATCTTCCATCTATACAGGTAATATAATATGGCGTCCCCCCGCTGACTTTGAACTGCTGGTACACGTCTTCATAGTCTCCGCTGCTGAGGTCTTCCAGACTTTTCGTTCTGATAATTGTTGCATAATCCTGATTCTCTGTATTATCTGTGGATATTGTAATATAGTAATAATCCTGTATTTTCGTCAGTTGCACCATTCCTGCTATCTGTGCCGGTACAGGATAGCTGTCTTTTACTGTCAGAGTCTCCAGGTCAGCCCGTATGATCTTCTGATTATTATGTCCTGACACGAAAAGAAGCTCATCCCCCATAATGGTAAAGGATCTGACATATACCCCATATAGTTCCGGTATCTGTAGTGTCTTTTCTATATATAATTCCTGACTCCCGGAATCTTTCTTCAGATAAAACATTTCTCCTGTTATGGAGCTCCACGCCAGGAACTGCTTGTTCTGCGCATCATACTGCACATAATGGGGCTTCATGCCAATGTTCTCAAAGACTGTACCCTTGGTATAGCCCTCTTCTTCTCTGTGAAAAGACAACAACCTGTTATTCTCCGTATCATCAATCAGTATAATATCCCCATCCCCGGCTATTGTGTGTGCATAGTGTACTTCATCTGTCAGCACCTGCCAGGAGGTCAACGGGTCTGTCAGATTATCATGGTACAGAATCTGATCATGATAGCAGTCTGCAAGATAGTAGGTATCTCCAATCCTGGTCAGATAAGTTGCCACATTCAGGGTATCGTAAGTATTATTCCTAACCATTACTGCTTCTCTCTCCTCTGATGCTGTCTGCGTCTGCTCTTCCACCGGGAAATTCTCTACAGGAAGCGCCGCCGCTGTATTCCCACACCCCACTGCACTTGTCATAATAAATATCGCCAAACCTATATAATATCTCTTCAATTTTAAATTCCTTTCTTCTAGGTACGCCACAGTGCATGGTAGTTCGGTTCTTTTGCCACGTACATGATGTAAGAATTTCTAAGAACTGCATCGCAAATGCTTACCATACAAGCCGGGCGCAAAACTCGCCCTTTGGGCTCAGACAGTTGCGCCTGGCTTGCAAGCATTTGTGCTTTGTTCTAAGAAATACTAAACATCATTCCCTAAGCTGCATTCACCGAACTATCATGAGCTGTGGCTGTATATAGAAATTTTTCCATTTTGCTGAATAAGCTTTAGACAGCATCCGCTCTCTGACGGTTGGCTTCTGAAAACCTTAGGAATGGCTGTTAATACTTCTTAGCAGCAAAAAAGAAATGCTGGCAAGTCCGAGCCGTTGTTTGAGCCATAGGCGAGTTTTAGGCGCAGGACTTGTAATAAAAGCATTTCTTTCGCAGGTGCTTAGAAGTCCTTACAGCCTTGACGTGTTTTCAGAAGCCAACCGCCAGAGAAGGATGCGTGCCTTTTTATTATACAGTAAAAAGGAGGGCTTGTGGGAAAAGATAGGAGATACTCCAAATTTTTCCAGATGCGGGAAGTGAATTTCTGTAAATTGTCATAAGTTTGGACACAATTTAAATTTATATTAGTACAACTTCACAAATATTTTCTACTTAATTCAGCAAATAATGTCGAAATATGAACAAATTATGAACGTGTTGTAAATATAAAGTAAATGTAAAATGAATAAAATTTAAATATATCTATTGACGTTTCATGAAAAATGGGTATAATAATGAACTTGTAAACGACAACAGTGTTGATCAGTTCATCTGATTACATTTTGGTATAGCGTTTGTACATAAACGATATACAAGTTTAATAAGGGAGAAATTATTATGAAGAAAACAGTTTTAGCAACAATTATGAGTCTTACATTAGGTGCAGCAATGCTTACAGCTTGTGGTTCTACAGCAGAAAATACAGCAGCTACAGAAGCTACTACAGTAGTAGTTGAAGAGGCTACAACTACAGAAGCTGCTACAACAGAAGCTGCCACAACAGAAGAAGCTACTACTACAGAAGCTGCCACAACAGAAGAAGCTACTACTACAGAAGCTGCTACAACAGAAGAAGCTACTACAACTGAAGAAGCTACTACTGAAGAAGCTACTACAGAGGAAGCTACAACAGCTGCAGCTGCTAACTAATTATAGTAATTACCAGTTTCTGACGCTGGTCTATAGAACAGATATCATCCTCAATTGATATCATAAACGCGAACCCCGTGGCGATTGCCGCAGGGTTCGCGTTTTGTATTACCTTTATCTTTGAATCAATACCATTACGTCTGTAATCTGATTATTGTATAACATAACATTACCGATTTCATTGACAATTGTTGTACTGTTTAATGTGTATGTTCCTGTTGTTGAGTCTTTTGTAAAGATATAGGCTGCACAGCCTGTATATTCTGTACCAAGATTCATATGAATTCCAATCGCATACGGAAGTTTCACACTATGAAGTGCTGTTAACTGATAAGTAGTAAAGCCCTCTGCGAAGTCTTTCACTTCATTCATATCTGAACTGAGATCCAGCTCTTCTGATATATCTGTGTCTGCCATGGAAATACTGTATCCTACTCCATTCCCAAGATGTGCCATCAGATAAATATTTCTGCCACGATATTTCTGAAATACTTCCAGTTTCAGCCTTGCACTTTCAGCCTGCATAAGTACATCCGCATAAGCTATGCCATTCTCTGTTACCTGCTCTACCAGAGGAATACTCTGCGGCAGACTCTGTACAGTGTTGCCGGCAGTTGTAGTACTGCTTTTCTGGCTGGTGGGGTTATTACTATCTGAATTGTTGCTATCTGAACTGCTGTTATCCTGGCTTGCCGATTCTGTAGCACTGCTCTCCTGTTCCTTGGAGGTCTCTGTTTCTTCTGTCTCAGGCTCTTCTGTAGACTCTGTCTCCTCAGTTTCAGGTTCTTCTGTGGATTCTGTCTCTTCAGTTTCAGGCTCTTCGATATCTCCGGTTCTGCTCAGGACAAAATCATCCAGTGTTCCCCAGGCTTTTGCGCAGGCAGATACATAAGCACCAACTGTTACATCCTGTCCGTCTTTTACTGTAATTCCTGTAATCTCTGGTGTATCCCATTCACACCATCCTGATACAGACATGGACTGCTTATAAGTCTTGTTTCCAATGGTCACAAAGATATACATATCCTGTGTAGAAGCATCTCCGCCCTGAATATTGGCACTGAATGCATATTCGCCTGCTTCTAATCCGCTGATTGTCTGCGATACTGTGAATTCAATGTCTTTTGCGCTCCAGAAATGCAATGCATAATCACCTGTCAGGGCATCGCTTGCATTTTTCTGATAATCAGCAGCTGAATTGGTATCTTCTATTTCCCACATACTTCTGTCGCTGTCTTCAAAGCTGTAGTTGTTTACATAATTCTTGGCTTTGATTACAACTTTACAGGTTACATTGTAGGTCTGCTCCAATACTTCTACAGTACCATTCACTTTATAAGTGCCGCTTCCAGCCTCTGCCAATGCCTTTATCTGTTCCTGGTTCCAGGTAACAGTTCTTTCACTGGTTGTATTGTCATTAAAATGTACGGTTGTCTTTTGAGGAAGTTCTATCTTTTCTCCCAGATTTACTGTCAATTCTGTATTGTCTACACTATCTACAGCCAAAGCTGCTTTTGCACCTGTTCCTACATATTTGAATACGTTCAGAGAAGCAAGAGGATGTCCTGTAAAATCAAACATTGCCTGATTATCCCACGCACTGCCGCCATACCACTTACCGGCATCATTTGCATCATATTCGCCTGCATAACTGCTTGCCCATCCAGAACCATATTTCTCCCAGATTGCTTTGTTCTCTTTTAAAATCTCAGAAGCATTCTCTGCATCTGCATCATATACCTGTACAGGAATCCATGCCAGCTCCCAGTAAAATGCGCCAATACCTGCACTTCCTACATCTGCAACTGCTGCCATAACATCACGTACGACATTAGCCTGTCCCTGTACGGAAGCTGCATATCCACTTACCAGATCACTGTCCTTGGCAATTGTATTGCCATGTCCGTCACCATCCTCCATTGTATATGCATAGGATGTTTCTGCTACCATGACTTTCTTGTGATATGTATCTGCAATATTCTTCAATACACTGGTCAGATTGGAGGTAGTTCCATGCCAGAACATATAATAGGAAGAAGCAAATACATCATAGTCTACATCATATTTATCCAACTGCTTGGCAATATTCGCATAGTTACCACTTCTCTCCGGATTGGTAAAATGCACTGCTACCAGGATATCCTCATCAATCTCTCTGACAGCCTTACTGCCTGCATTGAATAACTTACATTTATTCTCCCATGAAGTCTCACCGCAGATACCGTTATTCGTCTCATTACCAATCTGAACCATACCTACATCAACACCTGCTTTGATGATTTCATCCAGACTTTCTTTGGTGTATTCATACAGGGCAGCTTCTTTTTCTGAAATGCTGCAGCCACTCCATGCCTTAGGTGCTTTCTGCTTACCCGGATCTGCCCAGAAATCAGAATAATGGAAATCAATCAGAACTTTCATTCCGGCTTCTGTAGCGCGTTTTCCCATTGTAATGGCACTTGCTACATCATTATTACCGCCGCCGTATCCATTTCCATCAGAATCATAGGGATCATTCCATACCCTGAGTCTGACATAATTCACACCGGCATCTGCCATTACTTCAAAGATATCTGCTTTGTTGCCTTCTGTATCATAATATACGACACCACTCTTCTCATTTGCTAATAAAGAAGATACATCTACACCTTTTATGAAATCTGCATTCAGATTATCTATTTTCTCTACATAGATATCTGCTTCTACAGGGTCATCTTCCTCGTTTTCGTCATCTGCATCTGTATACAATACAAGGTTATCCACATCTCCCCAATAGCCTGCCGGAAGATCACCTGATAACGTAATGGTCAGATTGCCACCGTCAAAGGTGAAGCTCCCTGTTGTATAACTGTTCCATGCATCCCAGCCTTGTGTTTCAATAGAATCGGAACTGCCAAGCACATTTCCATCTGCGTCTGATGCTGATAATGACAGTCCACAGTCCTTTGCTTCTCCATCTGCATCTATGCTGACATAATATGTTCCTTCTGCCAGATCTGCGACTTCATAAGTCAGACTTACCGCATTGGTATCACTGTTTCCATTATACAAATGCAGAACCTGTGAATTGTTATTTGTCATCCATTTATCAGTTTTTACTTCCCAGGACGATCCATTCTCCCATGATGCAAAAGAAATCGTCCAATTATCTGCATTTCCAGCTTCAAAATCACCATTATCCAGCTCATGAACATGATACTCTATACTGTCATCAATGAAAACTGCTCTTGTAACACGTATTTCTTCAACTTCTGTCAGTTCCTCCGTGGTCTCATCTTCGGTAGTTTCTTCTTCTGTGGTTTCTTCTTCTGTAGTTTCTTCGGTAGAAATGTCTTCTTCTGTAGTCGATGCTTCTGATTCTGTAGACTCTTCTTCCTGTGTTGTTTTCTTTGTCTCTGATGAAGTATCTTCTATCACAGATGTTTTCTCTGTCGTGAAATTTTCTTTCATGGAATCTGACGAACTTTCATCTTCAGCCTTGGAATTCTCCTGCTCTTTGTCTTCCTCTACAGAATCTACTGCTTTGGCATCTCCTTCTTCTGCCTCTGCTGCTTCTTCAATCCCAGCTTCAGTCCCATACTCATCCTGACTCTGCGCCGACTCCTCCTGTGCATATACATGAGTGCCACCAGTCGTTGCGAACTGCGCCATCATCAATGCCGCTGCCATTGACAAAGCGATGATACGTTTTCTGTCTCTTCTTCTCATATACTAACCCTTAACCTTTCCTCCTGATTGTGCAATCGGTTGTTCATGTTCTTAGTATACTATTGTGCATTTTTATTAACAATGGACAGATAAACGTAATTTTAATCGCTTTTTCATACAAGTTATATAAAAATACTGCGCAACTATATTTTAAAATTGCGCAGTACTTATATTATTGTAACAATCCCGTTACGCAAGTTCTACAAATTCATCAATCATATCGGCAAAAGACTTCAGACTTTCTCTCCAGAAATCCTTACTGGTCAGATCTATTCCTACTACTGCTGCGGTATCTTCCACACTCATTACAGTCGTAGCATGAAGGAACTTATTATATTTAGGCAGGAACGCCTCTCCTTCCTTCAAATACATGGAATACAGTCCCATGGCTAACATGGCACCAAATGCATAAGGGAAATTATAGTAACTCAATGCTTCTGAATAATAATGTCCTTTGCATGCCCACATATATGGATGCATATATTCAGGATCAAGTCCATCTCCATATGCCTTTTTCTGGGCATCCAGCATCATAGCCTTCAAGTCCTCCGGCATCAGGAATCTGTCTTCACATGCATTGAATACACTGTCTTCAAACAGGAATCTGGAATAAATATCGCAGATTACCTGAGTTGTATTCATCAGGATATTATCCAGCAATGCCAGCTTCTCTTCTCCTGTGGCTTTTGCAATTGCAAGGCAGGTAATGTGTGTCTCATTAAAAGTAGAAGCCGTCTCTGCTACCTGCATCGGATAATCACGATTTAAAATTCTGTGATCACATGTCTGTGTGCCATGGTATGCGTGTCCCAGCTCATGAGCCAGCGTATCTACTGCATCAAAGGAACCATTGAAGTTTGTCAGGATTCTGCTCTGTCCTGCGTGGGAAACCTCACAGCAGAAAGCTCCGCCAACTTTACCTTCTCTTGGATAAAAGTCAATCCATTCCTCATCAAATGCACGCTCCATCATATCTGCCATATCCTTGGAGAATTGTCCAAAGCTGTCTAACAGGCACTGCTTCGTCTCTTCCAACGTATATTTCTTATCATTCCTGCCAAGAGGCGCCAGCATCTCAAACCATGGCAGACCGTTATGATATCCCAGATATTCTGCCTTGGCTCTCATATATTTGTGGAATGCCGGCAAGTATTCCTGCATAGCCCCAAACATGGCATCCAGGGTCTCACGCTTCATGTCAGACTGGTCTAACGTCATTGTCAACGCTGAACCATAACCTCTCTCCTGCGCCAGCATACGCACCTGACTCTTGATATTGTTAAGTGCATACGCAATGGAACCTTCAATCTTTGCATAAGAAGCAAGCTCTGCCTCATAGGCCTTCTTGCGAACTGCTCCATCCGGATCATTTGCAAGATTTCTGACTGCCGGCAAAGTAATCTGCTCTCCGTCATAATCTACCTTTAAAGTAGATGTCAGATAGTCAAACAGTCTGCTCCATGCATTGCCGCCGGTCAGATTCATTCTGGAAATCATGGCTTCCATCTCATCTGAGAAAAGATGTACGGCATTTTTCTTCGTATTTCTCAGTAAAAAGGCATACTCTGTCAGGAGCGGATGCGCTGCTATACACGCCTCAAGATCTGCTACCCCTGCTATATACTTATCCATGGCTGACTGTGCCTTGGCTGTAGATGCATTGATCTTATCCAGTCTGCCGATGTGATCCAGTGTTTTACCATCTGTTGTGTCCACGGAATTGCGAAGTGCCAGATACTCGTTGAGTTTGAAAAGCACCTTGGCATACGCTTCCTTTGCTTCCAGTACAGTTACAAGCCCCTGCACATCATCCTGCTCTCTTGCCTGCCCCAATGCAGTCTCCAGCGCCTGTGCATTCTTCTGCAAAAGCTCAAAATCTTCTGCAAATGCTGGATCTTCATATCCTTTATAATATACTTCTAATGACCACTCTGTGTTCATAAATCATAAACCGCCTTTCTGTTTCTGTCTCTTACTCAGTGTATCATGTCCTTATGTACGTGTCAAAGAAAGCGTCTCCTTTACTGAGTATTTTCAATCTTTCTGCGGATTTTTAACATTTGTTTATCAATCTTGCGGATCGACTTGGAGCATTTTAGGAATTCCTCTTCACACTCTTCTATATTGAGATTATTAGTCTTGTATACAAAATGATGTTCAATATCTGACCAGAAATCCATTGCCTGCGTCCTTATCTGTGTCTCCACCTTGACCATCTGCTCTCCTACAGGTATTTTCATGATCAGGTGCAGACTCTGATATCCGCTTGCCTTTGGCTTTTTCACATAATCCTTCACCTTAATGAACTCATATCCCGGCGTTGTTCTCAGCATCTCCATGACCTGATACATATCATCCAGGAAATAACATACTGCCCGCACTCCGGCGATATCATTCAGTTTCTCGGCTGCGAGTTCCACATCTGCAGCATAACCCTTATCCAGCATTTTATTAAGACAGCTATCCGGCGTTTTCACCCTCCAGGTAATCTCCTTTATACAGATCCAGCCCCTCTGATTTGACATTTCTTCATTAATTACCTGAAGCCTTTTGTGTACCTGCATGCACGCCTTCTCGTATGGCTCCCTGCGTGACTGCTTCCCCCACTCCTCTATGAATTTCGCATATGTATCTATAAGCATTTCCAAAAAATCATCCCCTCACTAACGCTCATTATATCACAAGCTCACGAATCCGTGCTATCGCACTCTACATCCTGCTTTGCAGGATATTCGTTCGCTAATGAACCCAGAAAAACAAATGTCTGCTTCGCAGCCGCTTGTTTTCCCTTGAGGTTCATTATATCACACAACTTCATGTTTAAATGTAAATTCTATGTACAATTTATGTAAAAGCATCGCTTTCTGTGTACTGAATTTTTACATTTGAGTACGAGTTATTACATTTGGCTTGCTTCTCCCTGCCGCTTCATGCATAATGGCAATCGTTACTGTGCACCGTAACCTATCGTCTGCTGAAAGCTCTACGTATCTTAAAAAGCATTGTGAAAAGCCATAAAATATCTTATAATACTATTATCAAAAACGCTTTCAGCAGACAGACATATCAATGTACTCTTGGAGTCTTCTAAATGAAGCATTCTGAAAGTACATATCATTACAACGGAGGAATTTATGCAGGAAAGCGTTACAATCAACAGATCTTACAAAGACCGATTATTCAAAATTATCTTTGAAGATAAGAAAGAACTATTATCACTATATAATGCATTAACAGGTAAGAATTACCAGAATCCCGATGAGTTGGAGATCAATACCA
>OBLC01000479.1_pt1 | contig 13152 bp, 9 predicted proteins | sample 1503181 | NCBI WGS metagenome assembly OBLC01 (sample SAMN00265069, study PRJEB22529) | human gut metagenome
CAATGTCATTTACTTAAGAAGGTAATTCGTAAAAACATATTCAACAATCCACGAACTTGGTGTACTTAAGGATTTATCTGAAATCTTGGGGATTATGTTTTAGATAAAATTATGTTTTATGACAACCATTTCTTCTATTGCAATAAAAATATCAGAAAATATATGTTTTTGGGGTAACCTTAATAAAAGTAAGCAAAAATTTATTTTTTGCTTCCCATTTATCTATAAAAGGTCTATATTAATCATGAGCGGTTATCGGTAACAAAAGCTCATTGGTAGTTTGAACCTGGCTTGACGGCGGAAGGTTCTGTTAGGTCTGATCGGTTCGATATTATCCGCGATCAGACCTTCTACATTTAGGACATTATTGTTTGTTTGATTACGTAAATAATCTCGGCATATTTTTATTGTTTCTGAGAAATTAACCTGATAGTTTAGTTTTCTGGATTGATCTGGTACTTCTACCTGTTTTGATATTTCAGCACAAAAATTATACATGATAGCTCTGGCAAATACTTCTTGAACAATATATGTATATTTTTTGCTATGAAATGAGTTTAAGCATAGAGGATATTTTAAATCACGATACGCTGTTTCTTGCGACCAACGTAGATGATATAGTTCTTTTAACTCATCCATATTAAACTCAATGTCTGGAAGGTTTGTAATCAGATTTTCATATACGCCGGGTGCGATTTCAATCCGCACAATTCGTAATGATAATGAATATTCATGACAAGTGTCGGACAAAAAAACCATGGGAACATTTTTACAAACATAACGATAATCTTCCAGACGCTCTGGATGCTTAAATTTCTTCTTTGCCTTTGTCCGACAAAGGATTCGATCAACATGGAAATCAAGTTCTTTGACTCCATCCAGAGAGAATCCGAGAAGTTTAGAAGTTTTAGCGTCTGTACATCGAATTAAGAAGTATTGTTGCTTATTCAAAACGTGAGCAAAATCATTATAAGAAGCATAACCACGATCTGCAATGTATATCGTAGGATAGTCGTTCCTGACACGATCAACCATGTCACAAAAGGCACGATATTCATTACGTTTTCTTGCTGGTTGAACAAGAATATCCAAGAACTGTTTATCTAAAATGGAATAAAGTGCATTGACATGAATTTGATTAAAACCTCTTGGAGACTTGTTGTTTGGTTCAAAATAAGTGTCTTTATCGTTCGCATCACGAAAGATATCGGCAACAGATCCATCACATGCGACGAGGCGATATTTATTCTTGTATAAAGCAGGTTTAAAATTCTGATTAAAGATTTGCAGCAAACGCCATAATGCATCATCTTTGAGTTTCGCACGCTGATGATAAAAGGCAGCCTTTGTTGGCGCATCTTCTGTACGACAAAAAAAACGATAAAGTTCTTCTCTCAAACAATCATCTTCCATGGTTAATAAAAGGAGAAGAAAATCCTTAAATCCAATTTTTCTGTTTCGAGTAAAATCGGTGTCAGGATGAACTGCATAATTTTCAGGTGTCTGAGAAAGTTCATGGATGGAATCCATGAGTGTTTGTTTTACAAAAGTTGAATACGTCATATTTGCCTCCTTAGTTAAGTGAATAAAACATTTCTTAACTAATTGGCTTTTTTCTGATTTATTGAATCAGAAAAAAGCCACACAAATATGACGTATTGTCAAGTAAAATTTGAGTTACTGGTAGAAAAAAGAGAATTACCCGTTTTGTTAGAGAATTCTCTTAAGTAAATGACATTGCCTGTGAACAGTAACAAAACAATAAAAAAGAAATCGCATAGATACATGAGCTGTGGTATACTGTGTCTATGCGAATTTATAATAGTCTTAGGGCAGCTTAATGCTTATGTAGGATATTATAAGAAAAATGAGATGATAGAGGGAGATAATCCTCCAGTAGGAATACTGCTTTGTACAGATAAAGGTTCTCAGATGGTAGAATATGCCTTATCTGGAATGGATAACCAGTTATTTGTTTCAACGTATATGTTACATTTGCCTGACAAGAAGAAACTCGAAGAATTTATGTTAAAAGAGATAGAAGAAATGGAAATGTAAAGTTAAGCACTTTGTAATTATGGGTATGAAGTATTTTCTGTTAAATGTGGATAGTTTGGAATTTTAATATGGAAAATGAGATAAATTATTCTGATATTTGAAAGTGATCAGTCAGATGGGAAGTTATTTGACGTTGTCCGTTCGGTAAGATTTAAACAAATCTTCATCTGTTCTTAATACATCACATTATTACCTTTAAAACCACAGATATAAACGATATTATTACAAATACGGTTGGGACTATAATCAGATATTTTATTGCACGCTGGATAACAGGTAGTTAAAAAAAAGAGTATTGCTAAATTCAAAAAAGAGTGACTTTTATGTAATATGCAGTTCTGTCGTAGTTAGTATGTTTTTGTTTCAACCTTTTGTTTCATCATTATTATGGGAAATGGCAGTGTAACTTCAAGTTTGGTTAAATATAGAGAGAAATGTTATACCTCGGCTAAAAAGATACAATATTAGATGTTTCATGAGCAGTATTTGAGTTTATTTTAAATTCAGGTATTGCTTTTTTATTTATGCAAAGTTTCATGGGGCCGCTGGTATTTTTTCTCATGTTCATTTATAATTGCTGATAGAGAAAACTGGAAAGAACACCCAATGAATCAGAAAGTAGGGAGTATAAACACATGAAAAAAAGAATTTACAGCATGATATTAATATTAATGACCGGACTTTGTGCCGGATGTGGCAAAGAAGGAGTAAAAAATAATAATACAGGAATAGAAAGCGAATCTTCCCAGGTGGAAGATTCGGTCAGTTTTGAAAATACAGAAGACACAGAAAGCACAGAAGACACAGAAAGCACAGAAGACACAGAAAGCACAGAAGACACAGAAAGCACAGAAAATACAGAAAGTACAGAATACAATGACGTCGTATTAAATGAAGAAACGGATTTTACTTATGACTATTCGGAGGACATCAAAGCGGATGTTGACAATGTGGTATCAGGTTCCGCATCACTGCAGGACGAATTGGAGAATATTGAGAACATCGTAAAGAAATATACGCCGCTGGCGCAGGCAGCCCAGACACAGACAGAAATGAATCTGTCATCCAGATGGTTTTTCGACATATGGGATACGGAATTAAATAACCTTTGGAGCAGATTCAGTGATCTGGCAGATCCGCAGACAAAGGAGAAGATCCTTACAGAACAGAGAAACTGGATCGACATGAAGGAAGAGGTGACCTTGCTTGACATTGGATCTTACGAAGAAAACGGCAGTATGTATCCGCTTCTTCAGAATTCTTATCTGGAGGAGATCACGAAGAACAGGGCTTATGTTATTGCAAATGAGCTGGCAAAGATAAAGGGGGAATCCTTTGTTATGCCGGAAAAATCAGCAAAGTACGGTCTGTTTGTGGACAATCAGGGGACTGGCAGCGTATACAGTTCCCTGATCACCAGACAGGGGCTGGAAGGAGAGGATGAAGCGCTTATCTCCATTTACAGAGAGGGAGAAACAAAAGGAACATTTGTTGACAATGGAAACGGGGAGCTGGCTTTCACATCAGATGACGGAAGTGTAAAAGGAACCATCAAAATCAACGGATGGGATGGCGCAAGTTTCAAGGTTACAGAGACATCAGGAGAGGCTGTTTTTTCTGCAGGAGAGGAGGTCAATTTTCCGTTTGCATTTTGACAGCATTGTTTGATATGTTGTTTGTAATGATTCAGCGATATAACAGACAAAGAATCATGAAACTCGTAAATCGGCAGTTGCGGAGGTGAATAAAATATATGCTGAATGTGAAAAATGCTGATATGGCAGATTTTGAACAGATTATGAAAATTTATAAATATGCACAGGATTATATGATAAAGTCCGGAAATCCTGCACAATGGGGGCATTTTTATCCGGATGCGGAGCTAATAAAATCTGATATTTGTCAGAATGTATGCAGGGTAATATATGACAAAGATGGGATACATGGGGTATTTGCATTGTTTAAAGGTGCAGAACCTACTTATAAGCATATTGAGAATGGGAATTGGCTGAATGAAGAGCCTTATCTTACTATTCACAGACTTGCTGGGGATGGTCAGGTGCATGGTTTGTTTCAGTGTGTTTTAAATTATTGTAAAAATATTTCTCAAAATATCAGGGCAGATACCCATGCGGATAATCAAATCATGCAAAAGCTGATGGAAAAGAATGGTTTTATGAAATGCGGTATTATATATGTTAAAAATGGAACACCAAGAATTGCATATCATTGGACTGCTTCATAACTTTCAGTTGTGCGTCCGGCAAAGGGCAATTAACCTGGCAGGTGCAAATTCTCTCTGATACATGATATGACAGTGGAAATTTCCTGAATTGACAAAAGAGTTAGAATAGACTAACATGCGAAATAGAATGACAGGGCAGAAAGGGGCAGGAAATGGAAAGAGAGAAGAAAAAGAGGGCAATGATTGCGGGAATGGTCTCAATGACATACTGGTGCCGTTTATGGTATATTATCTGGTCGCAGATATCGGGATGCCTGTGGTAATTGCTGATGTTTTTGACGGCATTTCTTTTATTACAGGATTCGGGTGTGAAAAATTTGTCAATCAAGAAGTTTAAATGCACTATTTGACTCCAACCCGCAGGATAACATTTTTCAAAAGAAATAATGTGTGATACAATATTTTAAGATTGAATTTTCAGGAGAAAACAGATGTCCCTACAATTTATATTTGGCAATTCGGGCAGCGGAAAATCGGATTTTCTGTATGATTCCGTGCTGAAACAGGCGAAAGAAAATAAAGAGCAGCAGTTTTTAATCATTGTGCCGGAGCAGTTTACCATGCAGACACAGCGGGAACTGGTCGAGAGGCAAAAACAGCATGCAATCATGAACGTGGATGTGCTCAGTTTTGCAAGACTCGCATACCGCGTCTTTGATGATCTTGGAAAACAAAATGTGGTTGTGCTGGAAGAGACCGGAAAAAATCTTGTACTGCGCAAGGTGGCAGAACAGAAAAAAGCAGAACTGAAAGTGCTTGGTGCGAATATGAATAAGATGGGATATGTCGGCGAGGTAAAATCCCTGATCTCAGAGCTGATGCAGTATAATGTCCGTCCGGATGCGCTGGCAGAGTTTTTGGAGAAAGAACCGCTTGGGGAGGGACTGCGCTTAAAAATGCAGGATGTCCTCACGATGTATCAGGGATTTACGGAGTATTTAAAGGGCAGATATATCACGGCAGAGGAAGTGTTAGAGCTTCTTTATGATGTGGCAGAAGAGTCAGAACTGCTTCGTAATAGTGTGATCGTGTTGGACGAGTTTACCGGATTTACACCGATCCAGAACCGTCTGATGGAAAAACTGCTTGTGCTGGCAAAGAAGGTCAGCGTGTCTGTCACGATGGATGTCAGGGAAGATTTTTACCAGTGCAGGGGTGTACATGAACTTTTTGCCATGAGTAAAAAAACGGTGGCGTCGCTACTGAAAGTGGCAGAACTGTGCAAAGTTCCGGTGGAGGAGCCGTTGGTACTGCCGACCGGAAAACAGAGGCGCTATGCCAATGCTGCCGACCTTTATTTTATGGAGCAGAATCTCTTTCGTCCGGGAGCGGGAAGCTACAGATACAAAGCACCGGAACAATCTATGCAGCATATCCGCATCACGTCCCTGAAAAATCCGAGGGAAGAATTAAAATTTGCTGCCCGCGAGATCGTGCGCCTGACGAGGGAGAATGGTTACCGTTACCGGGATATCGCAGTCGTGACAGGGGATGTGCAGCAGTATGGCAATTATGTGCCGGAGATCTTTGAGCAGTACCATATCCCGTACTTTATTGATCAGACGAAAAATATTTTGTTCCACCCGTTTATCGAGTGTATCCGGGCGATCTTAGAGATGATCGAATATGATTTTTCTTATGAAAGTGTGTTCCGGTTTTTGCGGTGCGGGCTTGCAGCGAGAGTCGTGACCGAGGCAAAAAATTCTGACAAGGAGCCAGATCCGGCTGCAACGGAAGATTTGACGCAGCAGCCGGAAACAGGATCCCATGGACTTACAGAACAGGAGATCGACCGCCTGGAAAATTATGTCCTCGCACGGGGCATCCGCGGTGCATCCCGCTGGAGCAGACCGTGGACGTTTGTAATGCCGGATGGGACATTGGAGGATATGGCACGGTTAAATGAGATCCGTGAGGCGGTTTATGAGAATTTTAAGCCGCTGCTTGAGGCATTCCGTGGAAAAGACAATACGGTCAGCACACAGACCTATGAGTTATACAGTCTGATCAGACGGCTTGACATGGAGCAGTTATTAAAGGAGCGTGGAAACTTTTTCGAGGCGCATGGCAATCAGGCGCGGGCAAAGGAATATGACCAGATCTATAAAATCGTGATGGATCTGCTCGACAAAGTGACGTCTCTGCTGGGCGATGAGACGATGACGATCCGGGAATACAGTGATATCTTAGATGCCGGATTTGAGGCGGCAAAAGTCGGTATTATCCCGCCGGGTAACGACACGGTGACAGTCGGGGATATCGAGAGAACCCGTCTGAACCATGTAAAAATCTTATTTTTTGTCGGTGTCAACGACGGAGTTGTGCCGAAAGCAGGGAATCAGGGTGGCATTATTTCCCAGTTTGAGCGTGAAAAGATGGCAGAATATCACCTGGAACTGGCGCCGGGCGCAAGGGAAAAAGTATTTATCCAGAAGTTTTACCTGTATTTAAATATGACAAAACCGTCCGAGCGGCTGTATGTGACATTCTGCCGCGTCAACTCCGATGGAAAAGCACTGCGGCGTTCGTATCTGATCGGGACACTCTTAAAACTGTTCCCACAGCTTGCGGTGGAAGAACCGTCCGAGGAGGAGACATTAGAAGGTGCACTGACTGCGGAAAGTGCCCTGCCGTTTCTGATGGAAGGGCTGACAAAACCGGTGGAGGATGAAGAGGCATGGACTGCACTTTTGGCATGGTACCTGTCGGATGAGGGTGAACGGGAAAAAGTAATGCAGCTTTTTGATGCGGCGTTTGGCGCCCATAAAGATGATGCGATCAGCAAGGCAGTCACGAAAGCTTTATATGGGAATACCTTAGAAAACAGCGTGACAAGGCTCGAACAGTTTGCTGCCTGTGCGTTTGCTCATTATTTAAGTTATGGACTGCGGCTTAAAGAACGGGAACTGCAGCAGTTTGCGAGTGTGGATATGGGAAATATTTATCATGATGTGTTAGAGCGTTTTGCAAAGGGCATAGAGCTGTCGGATTATACCTGGTTTGATATCCCGGAGAAAGCGCAGGAAGCCCTGCTTTCCCAGAGCATGGAAGATGCGATCGCAGGCAGCGGGATCGGGGACGTATTCGAGGACGCAAGAAACAGTTACCTGTTAAAGCGGATGGAGGCAACGGCAAAACGGACGATCTGGGCACTGATGTTACAGGTGCGGAAAGGAAAGTTTGTGCCGAGCGGTTTTGAGGTGTCATTTTCGCGCGCCGAGCGGCTGGATGCGGTGCAGTTTCAACTGGGTGAAGATGAAAAAATGCGTCTGCGCGGCAGGATCGACCGCGTTGATACTTACGAGACAGACGATAAGGTCTATGTAAAAATCATTGATTATAAATCGGGCAACACCACTTTTTCACTTTTAAATTTTTATTATGGACTGCAGCTCCAGCTTGTCGTCTACATGAATGCGGCACTGGAACTCACAAAGAAAAAATATAAGGGAAAAGATACGGAACCTGCAGGTATTTTTTATTATCACATCACAGATCCGATGGTGGATGCGGATGGTCAGGAGTCCGAGGAGGAGATCAGACGGAGTATTCTAGAACAGCTTAAAGTGGGAGGTCTGGTCAATGAAGATCCGGAAATCTATGGTGCGATGGATACTGATTTTTCAGGCACATCGACAGTGATCCCGGTAGCCTTAAAAGCGGACGGCTCCTTAAAGGCGACATCTAAGACGGCGAGCACCTATGAGTTTGGACTGATGTCCGATTATGTGCGAAAGAAGATTGAGCATGTGGGAAAAGAGATCTTTGCCGGAAATGTGGCGGTAAAACCTTACCTGTTAGGAGACAGGAGCGGCTGCGATTACTGTCCATATCACACGATCTGCGGATTTGATGTACGCATGCCGGGATTTTCCTATCAGCAGTTTGAAAAATTTGACAGCAGTGAGGAGATCCTTGCACATATCCGGGAAGAGATTGGAGAGCCGGGAAAAAATCCGGACGGTGAATAAATGTGATGTGACAGGTGCAAAAATAAAAAGTCAGAAACGGAGCAAAACATGGGAATGACATGGACAGATGACCAGCGAAAGGTCATCGAACTCAGAGACAGAAATATATTAGTTTCCGCGGCAGCAGGTTCCGGTAAGACTGCGGTGCTCGTGGAACGTATCATAAAGATCATTACGGATAAAGAGCACCCGGTGGACATTGACCGTCTTTTGATCGTGACATTTACCAATGCGGCTGCGGCAGAGATGCGTGAACGAATCGGAAATGCACTGGAGAATGCCTTAAAAGAACAGCCGGACGACGAACATTTACAGCGTCAGCTTTCTCTTTTACACAATGCCCAGATCACGACGATCGACAGTTTTTGTCTGTATGTGATCCGTAATCATTTTCATGAGATCGATCTCGAACCGAATTTCAGAATCGGGGATGAGGGCGAGTTGAAACTGTTAAAAGAGGACGTGCTCGCAAAGGTGCTGTTGAAAAATTATGAGGAGAGTGCGCCGGAATTTTTAGCATTTGTGGACGGATATGCATCCGGCAGAAATGATGCGGTGCTCTCCGGCATGATCTTACAGCTCTATGAGTTTTCAAGGAGTTATCCATGGCCAAAGAAATGGCTGCTTGCGGCGGCAGAAAGCTATGGCATAGAGGATGAGGCATCTTTGGAAAGCGCAGCTTTCATGCAGTCGCTTCTTCAGAACTTAAAACGGGTGTCAGAGGATCTTGTGGCACTTTCCGGGCGGGCATACAAACTGACGCAGGACGATGACGGGCCGGATATGTATGCGAAAGCATTAGAGGGTGACCTGAAAAAATATAAGGAGATCGCTGCGAGTGAAAGTTTTGCGGATTTTTATCAGAATTACCGCAATTTATCCTATGACAGGCTTGCTTCCTCCCGTGGATTTGACGGAAACGAAGAAAAATTAGAGCTGGTCAAAAAACTGCGAGAGATGGGAAAGGATGCGGTCAAAAAAATAAACCGCCAGTATTTTTTCACATCACCGGAGATCATGGCGGAGCAGATGAAAAAGACGGCGCCGATGGCGGCAGAGTTAGTGCGTCTGACATTGGAATTTGACGAGACGTTTACGGCGGAAAAACGGCGGAAAAATCTGGTGGATTTCCATGACCTTGAGCACTTTGCGTTAAATATCTTTGTCGATGAGGAGACCGGCAAAGTCAAAAAGACTGCCGAGGAGTTCCGGGATAATTTCAAAGAGATCATGATCGACGAGTACCAGGACAGCAATGAGGTGCAGGAGACAATCTTACGTGCAATTTCACGGGAGGAGCGCGGTGAATACAACCTTTTTATGGTCGGGGATGTCAAACAAAGTATCTACCGTTTCCGCCTGGCAAGACCGGAACTATTCATGGAAAAATACGATACTTACAGCCTGACGGATGCAAAAATGCAGCGCATTGACCTGCATAAAAATTTCCGAAGCAGAAATGAAGTACTCGATTTTTCCAACGATATTTTTTACCGCATCATGAAGCGCAATCTTGGAAATGTGGAATATGATGCGGATGCAGCACTTTATCCGGGAGCTTCTTATCAGGAAGAAACGGACATGTTCACACCGGAAATTTTACTGGTGGACGGGGATGATGAACTGTTGGATGATGCTGCAGCGGATGATAAGAAACTGTTAGAAGCACGGATGATTGCAAAAAGGATCAAAGAGCTTATGGGAACGCAGAAGGTGACCGACAAGGCAACCGGGGAACTGCGCCCGGTGCAGTATTCGGATATGGTCATTCTGCTGCGAAGCCTGAGCGGATATGCAGACCGTTTTGCTGCTGTGTTAAATGATGCAGGAATTCCGGCACATACTGTTTCGGCGACAGGATATTTCAGTACGGTGGAGGTGCAGACCGTGCTCTCCATGCTTCGTATTTTGGATAATCCGAGACAGGATATCCCGCTGACAGCGGTGCTTCGTTCACCAATCGCAGGACTTTCGGATGAGGAACTTGCAAAATTGCGTTTAAAAGACAAGGATGTCAGATTTTACGAGTGTGTTTTGGAGGAATGTGAGCGTCTGAAACAGGAAGCGGAGGAAAATCCGGGACAGGACAGGGATGATTCCGAAGAAAAGTTATACCGGTTTTATGTTACCTACGAAAAACTGCGGCAGCTTGTGCCGGATACACCGATCCATGAGCTGATCGAACTGCTGTTAAAGGAGACAGGTTACGGCGATTATGCCGCAGCAATGCCAGCCGGAGACAGGCGTCATGCAAACCTTTTAATGCTGGTGGAGAAGGCGATCGCCTATGAAAATACCAGTTACAAGGGACTGTTTCATTTTGTGCGCTATATTGATGAACTGCAGAAATACGATGTGGATTTCGGCGAGGCAGATCTGATCGGGGAAAACGAAAATGTCGTGCGCATTATGAGTATCCATAAGAGTAAAGGACTGGAATTTCCGGTCGTATTTGCCGCCGGGATGGGAAAAAACTTTAACCGCCAGGATACAAGAAGCCGTCTGGTATTACACCCGGAACTTGGCATCGGTCTTGACTATATGGACGGAAAACAGCGTGTAAAATCTGTGACGATCGCAAAACGTGCTATCGCAAAGCAGATCGATATGGAAAATCTTGGCGAGGAACTGCGTGTCCTTTATGTGGCATTAACGAGAGCAAAAGAAAAGCTGATCTTAACCGGAAGTCTGAAAAAGGCAGAGGAGACACTTTCCTATATAAAAGCATTTCCAGAGGAACTGTTATCTTATCTGGGACGCGAGAGTGCAGCCGGTTATTTGGATTGGATTCTGCCTGCGGCTGCATCCTGTCAGGATAAATATCAGATACGTCTGATGCGGGCGGCAGAACTGGTGCAGGAAGAACTGGAAACACAGATCAAAGATGACTGGAACCGTTCAGCCTGCATGGAAAAAGCTGCGCAGGCAGATGAAAAAAAAGTGCAGCAGTTCTCGGAGCGTTTTCACAGACGGTATGCATATGAAAATGATGTGCAGAGAAAAAATAAGTATTCCGTGTCGGAGTTAAAACATCGTGCCATGCGGGAGGCGTTTGAAAAAGAGGAGGAGGCAGTTCCTGTTTTTCAATCCGAGGAGGTTGTGCCGTATGTGCCTGCATTTGCAAGAGAAATAGAGCAGCAAAGTGAGGATGCCAGCCCTGGAGCACTTCGCGGAACGGCAATGCACCGCATCATGGAGTGCTACCAGTTTTCTTCCGGTGTGTCCGCAAAAGAGCAGGTCGCCGGGATGCTGGAGAAAGAACAGATCACACCGGAGATGCATGGACTGATTCGCATACCGCAGGTTGAATATTTTGTAAATGCAGATATTGGGAAACGGATGGGAGCAGCTGAAAAAGACGGAAAATTGTACCGTGAGAAACCATTTGTCATGGGATTTACGGATGAACAGTTAGACGAGTTTGGTTTTGCTGAAAACACGGAACAGGCGGAAAAAGTAAAAAGCATGGGGCGTGTAGGAAATATAGGAGAAACGGAATATACAGGGAAAGAGCTGACCCTGATCCAGGGAATCATCGATGTATTCTGGATTGAAAAGGACGGTATTGTCCTTCTTGATTATAAAACAGACCGTGTGGATACGGAAAAGGAATTGTCCGAGCGTTATGCGGCACAGTTAAAACTTTACGAGGAAGCGCTAAACCGAGTCTATGAACATGAGAAAGATGCAGCCGGAAATCCGCTGAAAGTAAAGGAAAAACTGTTGTATTCCTTCCGGCTTGGGAAAGTGATCCCGGTATAGAAAATTTAAAAACATTGTACAAAAGCCAGTCTGATTGGAGTTTTGTGCAATGTTAAGAAGCAGATAAGCATGCAGCAGAAAGGAAATTTGACCATGTCACAGATTATTTTAGCATCCGCGTCCCCAAGACGCCGTGAACTTTTAGAGCAGATCGGTCTTAACTTTGAGGTCTGTCCAGCAAAGGGGGAGGAGATCATCATAAAAAAAGAGCCAAAAGAGGTTGTCATGGAACTTGCAGCACAGAAGGCGAGAGAAGTCGCATCCATGTTAAAAACATATGGAGATGAGCATCGGACGCTGATGACACCGCAGGATACTTTAGTCATCGGTGCAGACACCATTGTTGCCGCAGGCAGCGAAATCTTAGGAAAACCAAAAGATGAGGAAGATGCCTTCCGCATGCTCTCTTTATTGTCAGGGAAAAGCCATTCGGTTTACACGGGGGTTGCTTTTGTGTTTATCGACCGGACCGGCAGGGCAGGGGAACATATCTTTTATGAAAAGACTGACGTTTTTGTCAGACAGTTAAAGAAAAGTGAAATTTTGCGTTATATTGCGACAGGAGAACCGTCGGACAAAGCCGGTGCATACGGAATCCAGGGAAAATTTGCAATTTATATTGACAAAATCGACGGTGACTATAATAATGTGGTAGGACTTCCGGTTGCAGCGATTTACAGAGAGCTTGACCGGCTTGGAATTGACCCATATACATGGTAGATAAGCGGGAAAATACAGTGTGAAAAATGAGATTTTTACACTGCACAGAATGGAGGATTATTATGTACGATGAAGCGGTAGTACAGTATTTTTTAGAACATCAGATGCAGCTTTTTAAAGAAAATGTTGCAGAATCGCCGGAGGAGGCCGAAGAATTTTTAGAGGACTGCATGGCAGTTGTCTGCAAAAATATCAAAGAAGTCCGTGCTTATTTTGAAGATGAGGGCGCAGATATTGCCGGAATGAGCAATGCGGATTTAGCAGAGGCAGAGGAAGTTTTTGCAATCCCGGACGGCAGATATCTGATCGTGGAAGCGTAGGAATGACGTTTTTATGGAATACGCTATGCCAAAATACAGATGCGTGTGAGAAATCGGTAAACAGGACAAATAGACA